>Ga0316628_100004055_pt1 | contig 11417 bp, 13 predicted proteins | sample OWC_Aug_M2_C1_D5_FD_207648 | JGI IMG/M metagenome (GOLD analysis project Ga0316628, IMG submission 207648) | Wetland soil microbial communities from Old Woman Creek delta, Ohio, United States - OWC_Aug_M2_C1_D5_C | ecosystem: Environmental > Terrestrial > Soil > Wetlands | place: USA: Ohio... | reverse complement strand
GTTCCAGCCGAACCCGCCGTCGAGTTTGCCAGGCTCGCGGTGCTGTTCGCGGTGCTCGCAATGGTCACCGCGCTGTCTGCCTTCGAATCCGCCAGGGACGCCGCCGAGCTGGCCGTGCCGGCCAGGCCCGCCGCCGAGTCGGCCTTGCTGTCGGCGATGGACGCCGCACTCGATGCCGTCGAGGCCTGCGTTCCAGCCGAACCCGCCGTCGAGTTTGCCAGGCTCGCGGTGCTGTTCGCGGTGCTCGCAATGGTCACCGCGCTGTCTGCCTTCGAATCGGCGACCGAGGCCGCGCTCGACGCAGTTCCGGCCTGTGTCCCTGCAGAGCCGGCCTTCGAGTCCGCGAGGGACGCCGCCGAACTCGCCGTGCTGGCCAACGTTGCAGCGCTTTCCGCCTTAGAGTCCGCTATGCTCGTGTCTGTCGTAAACGCAACAGTCCCATCCGCATCCTGGAATGTCCAGACTCGATCATCCGTCAGAGTCCCCGCAATCGTTCCGACGCTGCCAGAGATGGATTCCGCTATCTGAGAATCGCCATGCCGCGTCGTCGTGACCCACTCCAGGAGCCGACCCACCGTCCCCAGCGTCCATGTCGTCGCGCTCGCGCTGGGCGTGCTGTAATTGCCATACGTCGCCGAACTGCTCTCGTACCCGCGCACGCGATAGTAATAAAGCGTGCCCGCCGTCAACCCCTTGTCATAGTAGGCCGTGCACGTCGCCGGCAGCGCCGCGATCACCGCCCAGGTCGCATCGTCCGGGCTTCGCTCCAAATAATAGTGCGTCGTGTTCGCGCCGGAGGATGACCAGTAGACGTCAATCTCCGAGGCGGACACCACGCTGCAGGTGATCCGTGAGGGAGTCGCCGGCGTGGCCATTAGATCGTGCCTCCACAAAAGTTGTCTATTTCAACAGGATCGCTAAATCCAACGGCATAATTGAGATAGACACCAATGTATCCACCGCTCGTCCAAGACGAGTCCGTTACGCTGAGCTTTTCTACCCAACCCGCGCCGGCATCCACATAAGCCTTGATCGTCGTCCCCTTGCAGACCAGCTTGATTCTGTTCCCCGCCGCCCAGGCAATTGCCGCCCAGGCTAGTTGGTGCACGCTCATGTCGGCATGGCAGACGTATAGCACGACGAATCCAGCGGCCGCTTCCGCAAAGTAGCATCCCTTGGCAAGATATTCATTAGAGTTGGGGTGTCTTGCATACAACCACACATTCCAGTTTATACCGGCAGGGATCGAAGGAATGGTCGCGTACACCACCTGGTCGGCCCCGAAGGGAGTGCCCCATGTGGCGCTCCCGGAGCCAACTGCCGGGTCAGGAGCGCACTCGTTGCTGATGACCTCCAGGCCATCGTATCCGATCGGAGTCACCCAGCTCGCGCTTGGCGGCGGACCCTCATCGGCTCGGTTGAAATCGTCCAGGATCGCCGCCAGCGTTGTCGCGCTTGCCACATTCGAGTAAGGCGAGTAATTGCTCGCGCTGGCTGCACGCACGCGGTAATAGTAGAGCGTCGAGGCGGTCAGTCCGGTGTCGGTGTAAACCGTGATCCCGACCGCTACCGTTGCGATCTGCGTGTAGGCTACGCCGTCTGTGCTCCGCTCGATGAGATAGTTCGTCGTATTTTCGCCGGTGCTGCTCCACTCCAAATAGATGCTGGCAGACGACAGCGTCGTCGCATCCAGTTCCTGTGGCGTGGCAGGCGTGACCAAAACAGGCGCAACGGCTGCCTCTCCGCCCCCCAGCAGATCGAGGTAGAGCGTCTTGAACTGCAGCGCATCATAGGCGGTTGGCTTGCCGCCGGCGCGTCGTTTCATTCTAGCAGCTCCCGCGTCTCGATCGGCGTCGCCGTGTTCGAGTCGCCGTCAAACTCCCAGGCCGACACATAGATATAGCGCGGATCATCCTCAAATGACGTCCGCACAATCGTCGTCGCCGGCGTCGTCTGTGGCCATCCGTCGTTGTACACGATTCCCGGCGCCATCGCCTCGGCATAGGCCTCCGAGTTGTCGGGATTGAAAAACTTGCCGCGCCGGTAAAGGTATTTGACCGTGGTAGGCCGTGGCCCATAATCGAATTTTCGGCCCGCGAACACGCCGCCGATGTACCGCGCCCCGCTCGTCCCGCCCCGATCCATCACCATCTGAATCGAGTCCCACAGGCGATTGGGGTCAACCTCGTCCACGTACATTTCCGCCGCGTTCGTCTCGATCGCCCCGGCGGTGATGAATTCGCTGTGCAGCAACAGGTCCGTGATGTGCTGCGAGCAAGTTTTCACACCACCTGTGACTGTCGTCGTGTTCGACAGCGTCGTCACGTATCCGTTGCACTCCACCTTCAGGCTGTCGCCGGCCGGCGATGCGTTCACATCCACAAAAGTGCGCGGCCAGGCCATCGCCAGCAAGATTTGATCCTGCCAGTCGAGCGCCTCGGTGTCCGTCATCCCGCCCACCACGACCTGCTCCTCCTGCGTCCCAAATTCCGCGATGCTATCGGCGTCCTCTTGCCAGGGCGTCTCTTTGCGAATCCCGAACTCGCGCACAGACACATTGTCCACGTAAAACTGATTCCAGTATCCCGTCGCCACGCTCGACATGACCAGCACCCTCAATGCTCCGCTGGCATCGTCGCGCGTCTGGATCCGCTGCCTCACGCTGAATGTGCCAGGCCCAGGCCCGGCATAGGCAATCTCGCCCTGTGACTGCTGATTGACGTCCTCGACCGCCACCGAGCAGTACGCGCCGGCTGTGACGATCTTGATGTCGCACGAAACGATGTAGGGCGAATTGGGGATAGCGGTCAGATCGGTGTAATGCTCGACGCCGCCCGCATAGGTCGGGCTGTCGTCTGACTCCGGCCCTTCGCACACGGTACAGTCAATGTAGATCGACTTCGTTCCCGATGTGGACCAGGCCGTCGAGAGCGTCATGATCGGGTAGGGATAGTTGACGTGCGGGCCGCTTTGGAGAGGATAGTCGCGCCGATTCCGAAAGGTCGTCGTGCCGTTATACTCCGCATGACGTTTGTTGGCCGCCCCGCCGTCGTTCACCAGCGTCGAGATCTCCGCCCCGCCGTCCAGGCAGCCATTGCCGGTGTACGAGGTGTAGACGAGCTGCAGCCGGTTGATGAGCCGCGCCAGGTCGCGCCGGTAGGGCACGCCGTCTATGACGAGCGTCATCCCCGTGATCCGCCCTTCCCACCGTCCCGCCCCGCCCCGGACGATGTGTGACCCGAGCCGCGTCATGAAAAAGTGGATCGCATCCTGGCGGGATACCAGCGGGTCTTTATCGCCTGTCCAGTATGTGCCGCGGCCCTGCCAGAAACCGCCGAAATCTTTGACCGAATCTTTCCAGTGGCGCATCTCGGCGGTGACGTTCCACGGGGTTGCGCCGCTTGTGTTGCGCTTGACGTTGTCGCCGATCGCCAGGGAATAGCTCATCAGGATGCCCCTCGAATGAGCGCCCATCGGGGGAAGAACTTTATCTCGCCGTCAATCGCGTCCGCCAGCACGCTCGACGTGGTCCGCTGCGCCGCCACGATGATCTTGCCCGCTCCGACCGGCAGCACGCAGTCGCGCGGACTCAAGCCGCTCGTGTCGAGCGCCCCGGTGATCAGCGCAGCGGTGTAATCGAATGATTCGACGCGGCCCAGCGCGTCAACCAGCACCTGCCCTCTGACGCCGCTTCCACCCGACAAATGCCCCCATCCCTCGTCCACCGGGATCGCCACAAAGCAATCACCATGGAGATACTTCGCCGCGTTCTGTGTGCCGCTGTAGAGCTCCGCCTGCAGGTGGAGCGTGCTGTTCCGCATCGCGTTATAGCTCGCCGTCGCCGGCCCGCCGATCGGCAGCGTCACGCGGCCCAGATCGTAATAGTACCAGCTCGTTCCCGACACGGTGACTTGGTCGTTGTAGACCGTCGCGCTGGCCCCGGTCGGCGCGCCCGCATTGGCGATGTCATAGCCCAGCCGAACCCGGCAAACATACGGGCTATCCACCTTCAGCCGCGCCACGATCTGATACATCCCGCGCAGGTCGGCAAAATTCGCGTTGTCAATCTGGTAGGCCGATAGGCTCGCGCGCGTTGCCATCGTCGCCACAGTCGCAAAGTTGCACCGCATCTTGGTGTTGCCGCCGCCGCCCGGCGATGCGGTCGCATCTGTGGCCACGCCTGTATCCGTGCCCGCCGTGCCCAACTCGAGCTCCCACAGTCCTGTCCAGTTCGCCAGCGTAACATTGCGGCCGGTCTTAAACCCGAACCAACAATCTGTGATGGCGCCGCTGCCGACGTGAGGCGCAAAATAGAATGAGGCGATCCGCGCCGCGATGTCGCCCGGGACCGCTGCAGTATAGTTATCCGCGATTCCGCCCACGCCCGAAATGTCCCCCAGCGTAGACGTGAGCGCCGCAATGCTCTCCCAGTGCCCCCGCTCGGCCGCGATCTGAAACCCGCGCCACTTGTGGTCTTGTCGCACGGAGAAAGAATGTGGAAACCCGCCCGACTCGAGCAGCAGCCCCTTGACGACGGCCTGCCGTCCGTTTGTCTCTGCGGCGAGCTGGTCGCGCAGCCAGATCTGGTACCGCTCCGCCCGTTGCTTGCTCCACCGCACCTCGCGCACCTTTTGCGCGATCGCTTGCATGATCGTCCCCAGGTCGTCATCGCTCAAGCCGTTGACCAGAAACTCCATCGTCTCGATAGCCGACTCGTCGTCCTCGCTGATGATCGCGGGAGTGTGATCAGACAGGTTGAGGTAATCCGCCCCATCCAGAATAGATAGGCTGGAGACATCGCCCTGGAAATCTGCGGTCCGCACAAGCGCCAGTGTTTCGGCCATCTATCCCATCCTCGCATTGAGCTGCCCGCGCTGCTGCTGCTGAAACATTCGCATCACCAGCGCCCCAGTCAGCGGGTCATTGACGTTGACGGTGGTCCTCGTCTGTTGCTGGTTGTACGTGTCTGCCGACGATAGGCCGTTCCCCCGCTCCACCAACTCGGGCATCGCCTGCATGCGTGTGCTCATGTTCAGAGCACCGCCGCGAAAATTGAGCCCACTCGCCCGCATCGCATTCAGGCTATCGCCTGCCTGCTGCGCCGCTGCGGATATGCCGAGGAGACCCGTCTCAAATGGCGTCGGGCTGCCCGGCGTTAACCAGGCTGGCAACTTCAGCCCGCGGATAGAGTCAGCCAGCGTACTCAGCCCGCCCTGCATCGTTTTGATCGCGTCACCGATGGCGCCGAACACGTCTTTAATTTTTGGCAGGATATTCTCACCCAACCATTTCAGGACAGATCCCAACGGACCATCAATAAACTCCCATACCTCCGTCAGCGCCTTCTTGAGCACATTCTGCCACAGCCCGGCCAGCGCCTCGACCGCCTTGCCCACCACTGCGCTAACCACATTCGCCACCGACCTAAAGCCCGGGAGCACAAACTCGTTGATGAAATTCCACACCGCCGTGAGTGCCGGCAGCAACGTGTTATTCCAAAAATTCGACAGAGTCGTGATTGCCGCCGGCACATTCACCTGCAGCCAGTTCCACAATTCCGTCAGCGCCGGCTTGGCCGTCCCTTCCCAGAATGTGGTTAGCGTCTCGCGGATCCCGCCCCAGTTCGACTCCCACGCCTGGCGTAGCAGCGCCACCACCAGCACCAGTCCCACGAACGCCGCGATAATTGGCGCCGCCGCCGCCGCCACCGAAATGATCGCCGGGATCACCACCGCCGCAATGGCCACGCCCAGCGCGATCAGCACATCCTCGAGCTTTAGGTTCTGCGCGATCCATGCTGTCGCCTGGTCAATCGTCGGCTGGATGCCGGCAAGGAGTCCCTGCACATTTGAAACCAGTCCCTCAATTGCAGGTTGTAAGCCCGGGAATATATCTCCGAACTGTTCGAACGCTCCGACAAAGGCGTGAATTGGATCGCTTCCCTTTATGAGGCCATCAATGAAGGCACCAAAGAAAAGACCAGTATCCTCAATCACCGGCGATAGTTTCGTGAGAACGTCCTGCAGTTTGGGCATCAGCGTCTTTACGAGCGGAGCGACGCTCTTGGCGATCCCCAGCACGCCCGGCAGCAGCGCCGTCCCTATTTCCGCGGAAATGTCCTTGAACGTCGCCTGCAAAATCCGCTGCGTGTTGGCCAGCCCGTCGCTCGTCCGCGCAAAGTCACCCTGCGCCGTCTTGGTCTGCTCCATGATGAGCGCATAGGCCGCCTGCGCTTTCATGGCCGGCGTTAGCTCTTGCGTGCTTGATTCAACCTTGCCTTTGGCATATGCCTCTGCATTGGCCAGGTTTAATGCGGACTGGCGCGCCTGCAGGCTGTCTGCACCGTATTTTTTCAAGATCGCGGCGTGTTTCGCCTGTGCGATAGCCAGCTTTTCTGCAGCGTCTGCGGCGATCACGGTTTCGGTGGTCGTCCTGGCCAGCCCCATCGCCATCGCCTTGGCTTTGATGGCGTCAGCGGTCAGATTCACGCCCAGGCTGCGCAGCGGTTCGGTTTCCCCCACCAATCCGGCTCTCAGTTTTTCGAGTGCCTCCTCGGGCTTGATGTTGTTGAACGACGCCAGGTCCGCCGCCAGCTCGACAATGTCCACCGACATATCCGCGGCTTTGTTCTTGCCCAGCCCCATCGTCACGAACAGATTGCCGAACGTGCCCGCGGCCTCGTAAGCGGTTTGTTTGGCGATCCCAAACGATGACGCGCTGCTCGCCGCGAACTGGTCAACCACCTTGATCGAGTCGCCGAACACCACGTTCGCCTTGGACATGGACTCGTTCAAGTCCGACGCCGCGCCCACCGCCGCCGGCCCGATCGTCGCGATCGCCCCGCCCACCGCCAGCGCGCCGGCCGCCAGTCCCCCCAGCGCGATCTTGCCCAGGTTCTGCACGCCCGCCAGCGCGCTCTCGACGTGCCCCCGCACCCCGGCAAGGTCCTTGTCCAGCTCGTCCAGCGTCGCCCGGATCGGGATTTGGGCTACGCCTAATTTCGTATCACCCGCCACGCTTCACCTCGGCTTTTGCGCGCTTCAACCTGGCGCTCAGCTCCGCAAACTCCTCCCGCCGCTCCTCGATCGGCACATCCTTCCTCGTGCGCTGCCACGCACTCTCGACGCGCGCCAGAATCTGCGCCAGCGTCGGCAATCTCCGCGCGCGCGTCAACGTCGCTGTGTGCCAGGCCAGGCTTGCCATCTGCTTGTCTTCCCGCTTGATTCTCCAGGCTGCTGCGTCGAGTGCCGCGAACATCTCGCGCGGCGTCAGGTCCCAAAACTCGGCGACCGTCATCCCGAATTTCAGAGCCTCGACCAGGAGCGACTGCAAGTCTAGGAGCGCTTCTTCGCCGCTTTTGGGGCTTCGTCCTCGCCCTGGTCCGGCTGCTCCTCGCCGTCGAACTTGAGCACCACGGACACCGCCTCCATGACCGCGCGCGCTACCTCCGTGAACCCGACCTCGTCCATGATCCGGTAGGCGTCGAACAGCGTATACGTCCGTCCTCCGGCGTTGGCGTCGCGGCGCGCCGCTTCCAGGCCGGTGGACAGCATCCGCGCCACGTCGCCGATGCCCGTCGTGCCGTTGGCGAAACCCTGTGCCAGCGCGATGACGCTCTTGCCGGTTGCGCTCTCAGCCTCGGCCAGCGCCCGATTCGTGAACAGGATGCGGTACTCCGTCTCGCCGTGTTGGATGATCCCTTCGCCCCGTGCGCCGACGTGCCCCGCCTGTTGTAGCGGGGTCACGACGTCAGCTCCGTCCACTCGCCGTCAAGCGTCATCGCGGCAGACACCGTCGCCGCGTCTTGATCGGGCGCCTTCTCGCTCAGGCTGGTCACCAACGCGGTCGCCTCCTCGAACGATACGCCGCTCTCTTGGCGCAGCACTTGGATCAGCGTCCCGTTGCGCATCGCATCCTTGAGCGCCTGATACGCTGCGTTGCTCGGAACGTAGAGCGAGTCGAGCGAGATCGTCGAGCTGTACCGCCCGGCTATTACCCGCTTGGCCCGGCTCGTCTTGCACGACACGTCAATCTCGTCTGTCGTTTCCTCGAACGTGGCGTCGCGCTGGCAGCCGACGAGCTCGTACACCGGGATGAGTGTCGTTCCGGTGTTCACCAGCAACAGGATGTCCGTACCATTCATTGCCATTTCAAACCTCCTCGATTGTGAGTCTTACTGTTACTACTCGACCATAGGCGTCTTGCTCATCGGATACGATCGGCCCGGAGCATTCCGCCCAAATCCACACAAACCCAGCGATCACCAGCGCCTGCCGGTGAAACAGCGCCCGCACGCGCTCGGCGATCTGCTCGATCAGCGCCGCGCTTCCATCCGCCGCCGCGTAGCATCGCACGTCCCGCCACAGCGACCGCCCCCGCGAGGTCTTGGTGTCAAACGGCGCATCCACCGGCTGGCCCGCCGTCACGATGTACGGCAGCGTCGCATCGCCCGGCGTTGGGTCCGTCGTGAACACTGCCGGCAGCCCGCGATAATCCGCCAGCAGCCCTGCCAGCGTCGCATCATTCACCATCCGGTCGTACACCGCCTCTGTGATCGGCATCTTTACCCGCCTGCAATGATCCGCACGATCTCTCGCGCAAGACCAAACACCGCCGGACGCAGCCAGGGGTGAGCGGGTATTTTCCTGGTGCCAATCTCGATATAGTACGCACCGTGGTATTCCTGGTGCTTACCTTTTGCAATTCCCACTCGTCCCTCGACAAAGTCATTTCCCGTCTCAACCTCATGGCTCACCCGTCGGGCCAAGACCTTTTGACGATACCCCCTGCCCGATGCCGGCGAGCTGATGGCCATCAGATTCGCCCTGGCTTGCTCCTCGACAACCTTGCAGGCAATATCCATGTTTTTGGCCACCTGTTGGGCTGTTGCCGCCATAATCTGGTCAGGGTTCCATTCCTTCCAGACAACGCTCTTGCTCATCCTAATACCCAATCCCCAATACCCAATTCACGATCCCGCCTCCACCGTCGCCTCGTGTTGCACTTCCAGGCAGTCAATCTCCAGGTGATGTCCCATCTTCGAAGGCTCCCGCACCCCCTGCACCAGCAGCGTCAAATCGCCGCACTCCACCTGATCCCCGCGCGCGATATCCGTCCCGTGAACCACGTACAGCACGTGCGTGATGTCGCGCTGCTCCATCTTCGCCACCTCACGCTCAGCGCTCGTCGCCGGCCGGACGCGGCCCCTCGCGCTGCCGTTCGCAGCGTACACGATCACCCATCCCCCCTCTCCATCCGGGAGCCGGTCCCGCCGCGAGAGGGTAAACATGTTATTCAGCAGCGACTGAAAGATAATCGTCATTGCGCAATGTACCTGTACCGGTTAAGGATGTCCTTCTCGCTCAGCAGCAGCAACCGCGCCCCACTCGCGCCCAGCGTGCCCTCAACCGCCGCGCCTGCGCCCCCGTACTGCACAGAGTAATCGCCCAGCGTCAGGCCGGTCACCCCTACGACCCCGGACAGCGCCGCAGCGCTCAGCCCCGCCTGGTACGCCCTCGAGGCCGCTCGCGCGCACACACCCACAATGTCGTCCGGGATCACCGCGTACCCGTGCGTGTACGTGACCCTGATGATCTGAATCCCCTCTGGCCACTCATTGTCCACGCGGTACAGAATCCCGTGCTGGCCGAGCTTATAATCGTCGGTCACCACCAACGCGGTCCCGTCCTCGACGACCGAAGTGACCGTGATCACCGGCAACTCGGGCAAGAACAACTTGATCGTGCCGCCCCTGCAGTCCAGCGTGACGACGTCGCCCGTCACCCGCTCGATCACCTGGTGGCAGTAATTCTTGATCGCCTCCGTTGCCCAGTCAATCGCCTTGTTCGCCGACGCAAGACCGGCCGGCGGGATCGTGACCTGCAAGAACGCCTCAATATCTGCGATGGTGCAAAAGTCCATCTCAGCTCACTCCTTGCTCTTGTTCCGTGTTGGCCTCCGCGCTTTGTTGCTCACCTGTGGCTGTGCCTTTCGCTCTTCGCTCTTCGCTTTTCGCTCTTCGTCCTTCGCTTCTCGTTCCTCGTCCTTCCACAACCCGAGCCTGATCGCCTCTGCCTTGTGCATCTTTTGCTTCGCCCCAGGCCGCCCCGGCACGTCCACCAGCACCAGCTCCCCGCCCAGCTCGCGCACTTTCCAGGATTCAGGATCCCCGATGATCCCCGCAATCTGCTCGACCTTATCCGCCATCGCCGTTCCCCCATCCGTTGATCCGTTGATCCGTTGATCCGTTGATCCGTTGTTCATCCGTTGCCATGCCGCCCTCTCGCCATCTTCCGAAAACGCTCCACGACCTTGTCCTTGTCGCTCTTGTAGCACTTCACAAAGCGCCCTGGCGCGATCTCGACCGTGATCAGCGGCTCGGGAACTCGCTTGCTCCCGCGCAGCATCGCCTTCTCGTCGCTCCGCGCGCGCTGCGCCAGGTCCGCCATCCACGAAAGAGGCAGCGCGCAAAACATCGGCTTGACCATATACAGCGCCCGCAGGAACGCCAGCCGTGCGTCTCCGCCGCCCTGGCACTCTGCCAGCCATGTGGCGATCAGCGACTGCCCTGCCTCGCTCTTTCGCACGAACAGCAGCTCGTGCGAATACAGCAGCAGCCGCAAGTCGTGTGTGATCGCCTGCGTCCGCTTTTGGTCCGCTGGCGTCCCGACCGTGTTCGCCGACGCGCCGTACCGCCACAGTGGCGCCGCGGCGTCCCACTTGCCCAGGAACCCGAATCCCGCCGGCAGCAGGTCCCACGGCACGCACGTCCCCGCCGCGATGAACAGCGTGCAATCGAACGGTATCTCCCACCCCTGCGCCACGCACACGCCGGCGCCGAGCTTTTTCGCTTTCGACTGCGCCACCGCATCCTCTTTGCGGATCACGATCCCGTTCATTTGCGCACCCGCATCTTTAGAGCGAATGAGGTCCCAGCCTGGTTGAGCCGCGCCTTTTGCGTGATCTCCCATTTCTGGACCGGATAGAACTGGTAGTCGTGCCCGTACTTGGTCTTTGGATCGAACAAATCGCACGTCCGCAGGTCGAACCGCCAATAGTGCGTCGGGTCCCGGTACGAGTTGTCGCTATTCCAATACGGCAGCTTCACGTGCAGCACGCCGCCAGGCCGCAGGATCCGCCAGCATTCGTTGACCGATTCGATCAGATTGATCCGCAGATGCTCCAAGACCGCACAGGCCACGATCATGTCGAAAGAATTGTCGGGCCACGGCCATGGCAAATCGTTCAAATCCCACACCACGTCAATCTCGGGCCGGTGCTTAGTCCGGTCGTGCTGTACTGCTCCCTTGACCAGCTTGTTGCCAGCGCCCAAATTCAGAATGTCCATCAGCCCTCCAGCGCCAGGATCATCGTCCCGCCGCTCCAGCGTCCCGAGCACGCCCTCGGCGACATGGCCA
>Ga0316628_100004053_pt1 | contig 11419 bp, 10 predicted proteins | sample OWC_Aug_M2_C1_D5_FD_207648 | JGI IMG/M metagenome (GOLD analysis project Ga0316628, IMG submission 207648) | Wetland soil microbial communities from Old Woman Creek delta, Ohio, United States - OWC_Aug_M2_C1_D5_C | ecosystem: Environmental > Terrestrial > Soil > Wetlands | place: USA: Ohio... | reverse complement strand
GCACGGATGACGAGCCACATCAGCGGGACCCTCCGTGAAGCTGTGCCAGGAACGGGGCGAGGTCGCCGGTCGCGTACGCCGTGAACAGCAACGCGCGCCAGACGTCGAGCCGGGCGAGCGCGTCGTCGGTCTCCGCCTGGACGAGCAGCCGCTGGGTCTGCGCGACGTCGTCGGCGGTCGCGAGCTGCGCCTGGAACCGTGCGGTCGTCTGCTTCTCGGCGTCGCGGGCGGCCTGCAGCGCATCGGGTGTGTTGTGCGAGACCTCGAGCGCACCGGCGAGCAGGGCGCGGGCGCGCGCGTCACGGGCGGCGAGCTGCTGCGCCAGCTCGTCCTCGTGAGCGTGCTCGCGGGCGATCTTGGCCTCCTGCGCGCGAACGGCGGGCGCGACGCTGCGGTTCGCGAGCACCGGCCAGGTGAGGAGCACGCCGAGCGCCCAGTTCGGAGCGTCCGGCACGAGCCCGTGGGCCTCGACCCCGCCGGGGAGGTCGCCATTGCCGCGCGCGAAGATCGCACCGACCAGCGCGAGCTTCGGCTGGGTGCCGGTCGCGAGCACGCGGCGCTCGGCAGCGGCGGCGCGCACGCGGTCCTCGGCGGCGACGATGTGCGGGTCGGCTCCCGCCCGCGACGAGAGCGTTGGCGGTGGTGCACCGGTGAGCCCTCCGAGCTGGAGCTCGAGCGGGGCTTGTGGCGCACCGAGCGCCTCGCGCAGCTCGGCGAGCGCGACCTCGCGCGCGGTCTCGGCGCGTGACAGAGCGGTCTTCGCGAACGACAGCTCGGCCTTCGCGCGCGACAGGTCGGCCCCGGCACGGAGATCCGAGCCGACGGTCGCCTGCACGATCGTCAGGAACACCTGCGCGCGATCGACGCCGGCCTTCGCTGCGGTGACCGCCTGGTCGCGCTCGGCGGCGGCGATGAACTTGTCGGCCGCGAGGTACTCGAGATCGAGCACGCTCGCCGTCGCGTTATCGCGCGCGAGCCGCACCTCGGCCTGCGCCTTGTCGATCATCGCGTCCCACGTGCGGTAGCCGAGCGCATCCCACGACGCGCTCGCACCCACCTCGGTGGCGAAGTGCCCGGAGTCGAACGTGCGGCCGGGCGTGCCGGCGACCACCGGGAGCGCGGGCACCGCGAAGTAGGCACCGGGTACTGCATTCGTCGTCGCGCGATCGATCTGCGCGAACAGCTCGAGGTCGGGCGTGTACCTCGCGCGCTCGACATCGACGGACTCCTCGGCAGCGCGCACGTCCGCGGCATCGGCGCGTGTCGTCGGATGGTGGGAGGCCGCATACGCGATCGCGCCGTCGAGGTCGAGCCTGGCCGGCGCAGGCTCGGCGTGCACCGCGGCGGCGAGCACGAGCAGGGTGAAGGCAGAGCTAGTCGCGCGCATAATGCTTGTGGAGGTCCTCGAAGAGGGCAGAGCCGCGGGCGACGCGGTCGTCGTCGTCCTTCGCCGAGCCCGCGATCGCGGTGATCACGCTCGCGACGCCCTCGGCGTCACGCCGGCCGAACTTGCCGTCCTTGAGATCGATGTCGTGGACGATCTCGGCGATCGCGCGCAGGCCCGGGTCGCGAAGCCCGAACCGCTCGACGAACACCTCGAAGCTGCACTTGTCGCCCTCGTGCGTGAACTCGGCGTCGAACATGTCGAAGCGCAGCTCACCCTGGCGCGGCTCGAAGGTCTTGCCGGGCACGAAGCGGAACCGGGCCTCGGGATCGATGAAGCGGCGGATCAGCCACGCGCACGCGATGCGATCGACGTGGATGTTCTGGCGCGTGACCCATATGCGCCGCCGGTAGTCGGCGAGGTCGAGCGCTGAGATCTTCGGTTCGGCGCCGCCGGTCAGACGCGTGGCGAGCTCGCCGAGTAGCCCGGCCACGACCTCGCGGCCCGACGCCGAGAAGAAGTCGATCGCGACGATCTCGTCGAAGCGCTTGCGCGCGCGGTCGAGCAGCGCCGTGATCTCCGCGCGCGTCGCGTCGTCGAGCTTCTTGCGCCGCTTCGCCGCCGCGATCGGCGGACGCAGCTCGTTCGCGAGCGCGTGATAGTCGACGTCGCGCGCGGTGCGGAACAGCATCTCGGTCTCGGCCTCGGTGAGTCCCTGGACGAACCGGCCTTCGACGACAAACGCCTCTCCGCCTCCGGCGACGACCTCCTTGCGCACCCACTCGAGATCCTCGAGCGCCTCCTCGGTCGCCGGCAGCACGTAGACCGAGTTCTTCACCGGCACCGCGCCCAGCCGCGAAAGGCGCTTCGCGATCTTCGTGCGCAGGTACGGCGGCTTCGGTGGGATCTGATGGATCAGCAACCACCATTTGTGAGGTGCTGTTGCCACTGCATCGACCTATAGCAGTTGCACTATGGCGCGTGCAATTGCTATCCCGGCATTCGGTTCGCCATGTACGCCTTGCTCGCGGTCGCCGGTGCCGCGCTCGCGCCGATGCGGGTGCACGATGCCCCACGCATCGACGGCGTGCTCGACGATCGCGTGTGGCAAGCGGTCCCGGCGTCGGATCACTTCGTCCAGTCCTTCCCGCAGGACGGCGCGCCGCCGGCGGCGCCGACGCACCTCAAGGTCGCCTACGACGATGACAACCTCTACATCGCCGTCGACTGCGCGCAGTCGGTGCGGCCGGTGGTCCGCCTCGCGCGGCGTGACGAGGACATCGATGGCGATCGCATCGCGATCGATCTCGACACCAGCCATGATCGGCGCAGCGCGTTTCACTTCCAGGTCAGCGCGGCGGGGGTGCTCGTCGACGGCCTGCGCTACGACGACACCGAGCTCTCGACGGACTGGGACGAGGTCTGGCAGGCCGAGGTCGCGCACGACGACCATGGCTGGTCGGCCGAATTCGCGATCCCGCTGCGCATCCTGCGACTGCATCGCAATGTCGCGACGTGGGGGTTCCAGGTCCGCCGCTTCGTCGGCGCCACCGGCGAAGAGGACTCCTGGGCGTACGCACCTCGTGATGCGGGTGGTGAGGTCTCGCGCTACGGCGAGCTCGGTCCGTTCGAGGGGCTCGCGCCGCGCGGCAGCCTCGCGATCGTGCCGTTCGCGCTGACGCGGTTCGTACACGCGGATCCCGAAGTGCCATCGCCGTATGGCAACGGCGCCTCGGCGGCGGCCGGTGTCGATGTCACGTGGCGGCCCGCACCATCGATCACGCTCCAGGGCGCAGTACTCCCCGACTTCGCGCAGGTCGAGGCCGATCAGCTCGTCATCAACCTCACGACGACCGAGATCGAATATCCCGAGAAGCGGCCGTTCTTCCTGCAGGGCATCGATCTGTTCCAGACGCCGATCCAGATGCTCTACACCCGCCGGATCGGGCGACAGGCCGACAGCCCCGCGCTCCCCGACGGTGTCAACGAGACCGGCGCGGTCGGTCCTGCACCCGTGCTCGCCGCCGGCAAGCTCGTCGCAACCGCGGGGCCGATCGAGCTCGGCGCACTCTCGGTCGCGACCGGAAGTGTCGACGCGACCACGGACAGCGGGATGTCTGCGCTCGCAGCCCCCAGCGCCACGCATCACGTCGTGCGCGTACGCGCGAGTCGCGAGGACTTCAGCGTCGGCGCGATCGGTACGGCGCAGACGCAGAGCGACGATCCGATGCAGCACCCGGTCGTCGGCGGCATGACGTTGTGCCCCTCCGGCGCGCTCGTCACGTACGGCCAGCGCTGCTCGCACGACGCGATCACCGGCGGCATCGATGCGGGCTGGCGATCGAAGGAAGGTGACTGGACCGCCAGCGGCCAGCTCGCAGCGACCGAGACGACCGGTGGCCCCACGCGCACGCTGCTCGACGGCACGCAGCTCGCCTCGGGCGACGCCGGCCTCGGCGGCTTCGTCCGCGCCGCAAAGGAAGGCGGAACGCTCCGCGCGGAGCTCGTCCTCGAGGGCTACGGCCGCCGCTTCGACATCGACGACCTCGGGTACCTGGCCCGCTCGGACGAAGAGCACCTCGACGCGACGGTCGGCGCGTTCACGGCGAAGGTCGCCGGCCCGTTCGTCGACATGCACACGAACTTCGAGGTCTTCTACCACCGCAACACCGACGGGCTCATGCTGCCCCACGGCTACCAGTGGAACGGCGGCGTCACGACCCGCGGGCTGTGGCAGATCTGGAGCGAGCTGCACTGGCGGCCCGCCTACTACGACGATCGCGAGCTGGGGGACGGCCGCGCCCTCCAGCGCTCCGGTCGGCTCGGCTGGGAGCTCGAGATCAACACCGACCCGCGCCGCGACGTGGTGGCCTCGTGGTCGTCGCAGCTGCGCTCGACGCACGCCGGCTGGGAGCTCTACGCCGACTCCGATCTCGAGCTGCGCCCGCGCGACAACCTCGAGCTCGACTTCCAGCCAAGCCTCGTCTTCTCGTACGGCGAGCCGCGGTTCGTCGACGGCAGCGACCCGGTCGGCCCACGCTTCGCGCGCCTCGACGCCAGCTCGCTCGGCATCACCGCGCGCATGACGTGGACGCTGCAGCGCGACCTGACGCTGCAGGCGTACGTGCAGGGCCTGCTCGCGTCGCTGCGCTATCGCGATCCGTTCATCGCCGATCCATCGCTGCGCGTGATCGACCTCGACCAGCTGCAGGCCGCGAGCTTCGACGCCAGCGTGTACGACGGCCGCGAGGGTGCGCTCAACGCGACGATCGTCGGACGCTGGGAGTACCGCCCCGGCTCGACGGCGTTCCTCGTCTACTCGCACGCGCAGACGCCGGCGAATGGCATGGGATTCCATCCGAGTGCGCTCGTCCACGGTCCCGCCTCGGATGCCGTGCTACTCAAGCTGTCCTGGGCGTGGCTGCGCTGACCTTCGATCATGAAGACTATCTTGCGATGCGACATTCGCCGCGAGCATCCTCTGAGGGGCGTGCGATACCTCGTGTTCACAGCCCTCGTCGCCTGCACCGGGAAGGGCGGAAGCGCCCCGACCGGCACGCTGCTGACGCTCGTCAATGACGTTCCGCTGCCCGGCGCGGCGAACCGGTTCGACTACCAGGAGATCGACAGCGCGAACGGCCAGCTCGTCGTCGCGCACATGAACGACAACTCGGTGCTCGTGCTGTCGCTCGCGGACGGTTCGGTCAAGAAGCTGCTGCCGAACATCCCGACGCCGCGCGGCGTCGCGGTGGGCGACGGCAAGATCTTCGTGACGAGCACGCCGAGCAAGCTCGTGATCATCGACGCGACGACGCTGAACGAGATCACACGCGTCACGACCGGCACGTCGCCCGATGGCGACGCATTCGATCCCGACGACAAGATCGTCGGCGTCTCGGACCAGGGCGACGGCGCGCTGTCGCTGATCGCGAATTCCGGCACGGGCACCCGCACGCCGGTTCCGCTCGGCACCGAGACCGGGAACGTCGTCTACGACGCGGGCCGCAAGCAGTTCTGGATCACCGTCGTGAAGTCGAGCGAGCCCAACGTGCTCGTCGAGGTCGATCCCAAGGCGGCCACGGTGACGACGACGATTCCGCTGCCCGGTTGCAGCGGCGCTCACGGTCTACGCCTCCATCCCGACGGCCAGAGCGCCTTCATCGCGTGCGAGGACAACGACAAGCTCGCCCGCGTCGATCTCGGCGGCTCGCACGCGGTCACCATCGCCGCGACTGGTGCGGGCCCCGACGTCCTCAGCATCGATACGAGCAAGGGCTGGCTTTATGTCTCGGCCGAGAGCGGCGATGTCACGATCTGGGACATCAACCAGACGGGCACCGCGCTCGTTGGCCACGTGCATCCCGGCGACAACGCGCACACCGTCGCCGCCGATCCTGCGACGCACCGCGTGTTCTTCCCGCTGCCGCAAGGCACGGGCGCGACGCCGGTGCTGCGCATCATGCGGCCGAGCGGAGGCTGAGCCACTATCTTCTATCTCTTCGCTTGCAATGAGCCGGGGCGCTCGTAAGATGGTTGCACGCAAGGGGAGTAGCTCGAATCCAGGGAATCGACACACCGGCTACAAAGCCCGGTTCCCTGACCTCGCAAGAGGGGAGCGAGACCTTCGGACCAGTAACCCTGGCCGAGGTCTCGTGCCCCCAGAAGGCGCCTCGGCCCACATGGAGCCCAGATGTCTTCGATCGAGCTGTTCGCCACCGTCTTCGGCGTGATCTTCGTCGCCGAGCTTCCCGACAAGACGGCGCTCGCCGCGCTCGTGCTGGCAACGCGTCACCGGCCGCTGCCCGTCTACCTCGGCGCATCGCTCGCGCTGACGGTGCAGAGCATGGTCGCGGTGATCGCCGGCTCGCTGCTCGCGAAGCTGCCGGTGCAGTACGTCCGCATCGGCTCGGCGCTCCTCTTCATCGGGTGTGCGGTGCTCATGTGGCTGCGTGACCACGACGAGGCAAAAGAGCCGAAGGACGCCGAAGGTTTCTGGCCAGTCTTCGGGACGGTGTTCGCGGTCATCTTCATCGCCGAGTGGGGCGACCTCACCCAGATCGGAACCGCCGCCTTCGAGGCGAAATATCACAGCTGGCCGGTGATCATGGCTGCCTCGGTGGCGGCGCTGTGGTGTGTAGCGGCACTCGCGGTGTTTGCGGGCAACCGCGCCGGCAAGCTGCTCGATCCCAAGGTCACCCAGAAGGTCGCAGCCGTGATCTTCGCGGGCGTCGGCGCCGTGCTCCTGATCGGCGCGCTGTGACGAACCTCGCGCTCACTGCGTGTAGTGGATGACTCCCTGCCACGCCTTGCCGTCCACGATCGTGCCCGTGAAGGCGCCGACTCCCTGGCTGAGCCGACCGGCGTACAGGACGAGCGCGGAGTCCTGGACGACCGGGGCACCGAGCGCATCGTCGAACGCCTCGAACGATCCGGTGCCGCCCGTGGTGACGATGTAGAACGCGGCTCGCTCGCCGGCGGGGATCGGCACGCACATCGCCACCGGAACGAGCGTCGGGGTGATCGGGCACGACGTCGCACATGCCGGCGTGAAGCCGCTCGTGCTGCCCAGCAGCGTCCAGCCAGCCGGATCGGTCTCGAAGCCGACGTGCGTGCCGGGACGGAAGTAGATGCTCACGTCGCGCGCGCCGCAGTTCTGGGTGAGGGTCTCGAAGCCGGTGATCGAGATCGCGGTCGTGGCCTCGAGGTCGAAATACGCGCCTTGAGCCGAGAACGTGCCGGCGCACGGCGACATCAGCTCAGCCGAGCCGCCATGACAGGCCGCCGCCGCATCGACCTCCGCGTCGGCGCCAGCCGCGCTGCCGTCGCGGAGTGGTTCGTCAGGAAATCCAAGACGCCCGCACCCGCTCGAGAGGAGCAAGCACGCGATGCCGGCTGTCCGCACGAAGCTCAGCGTACCTCGGAACGTGCCGACGCGACGCTCGGCGCGACGCACCGGTGCGACTCCACAGCGCTACTTCGCCGGCAACGGCGTTCGCGGCTGCGTTACCATGGAGGTATGCGGGTCGTGCTGTTGTCGCTCGTGTGCGCCTGCAGCTTCCGCACGCACGAAGCGCTCGACGCGCCCGCGCTCGACGTGACCACGATTCCAGACGGTCCGATCGCGCTACACGTCGCGCACGTGCCGGATGCGCAGACCGCGATGTTCGACTCGACCGCCAGCCTGACGATCGGCACTGCCACGCTCGACACCGGTTCGGGAACGACGATGCCGTCGCTGTCCACCATGCTACCGGCTGGCGCGAGCCTGACCACGTCGATGCAGGAAGGTGGCGGACCCGAGCTGGCGCTGCTCGAGGTCGGTGACCTCACCGTGACGGGGACGCTCACCGTGCACGGCGGGCGGCCGCTCGTCGTGATCGCGCGCTCGACGATCGTGATCGCGGGCGCGGTCGACGGAAGCGCGGTCGCTGATGTGCCCGGCCCGGGCGGCGCGGGACCGGGCAGCGGCAGCGGCGCGGGTGGCGCAGGCGCGGACGACGCGGCGAGCTACGATGACTCCGGCGGCGGCGGTGGCGGGTTCGGAGGTCCGGGTGCGACCGGGCAGGCATCCGGTGCCGCCGCAGGCGGTTCCGCCGGAACGGCGTACGGGACGCCCGAGCTCGCGACGCTCGAGGGTGGCTCGGGCGGCGGCGCGATGTCGCCCGCGTGCGCGGCGCGACCGGCCGGTGCGGGCGGCGGCGCGATCCAGCTGTTCGGCGGCGAGTCCATCCGTGTCGACGGCGCGGTGCTCGTCAACGGCGGCGGCGGTGCCGGCGGCATGGTGTGCAGCGGGCTCGGTACATCGGGCGCAGGCGGCGGCGCGGGCGGCGCGATCTATCTCCAGTCGCAGGCGATCGCAGGCGGCGGCTTGCTGCTGGCGCAGGGCGGCGGTGGCGGCGGCGCCTCGAACTACAACAGCAACGGAGAGGGAGGCCCCGGAGCCGACGGCCCGGCGACGATCGCGGCGGCGGCCGGCGGAACCGGCCCCGGCACCGGGATCAGCGGAGAGGTCAACGCGGGCGGTGCTGGCGGCTATCGCGACGCGGCACCGGCCTCGCTCGCCGCGATCAGCGGCGCGAACTACGGCAACAGCGGCGGCGGCGGTGGCGGCGTCGGCCGCATCGTGATCCGCGCCGCCGGCAGCGGCCCGAGCGCGAGCCCGACGGCCGTGAACGTCGCGCTGTGAGCCTCTGAAGTTGGAGCTATCTCCGGGTGACCGCGGTCGCGACGAGCACCGCGGTGATCGCGGTAAGGATCATGATCCAGGCAAGCATGGGAACCTCCGGGTCTGGGTGGTGCAAGGCGTTTGCCCGCGCGCCGGCACGGTTTCGCGCAGCGGTTGCGTCGCGGGCCGCGCGCGCTGCAGCGCATGCACCAGAGAGGACCACGCGAACATCTCGTGCACCGAGATGTCGTCCCACGGCCCGGCTCGTGGGTGCTCGTGGAGCCGCCCGACACGTCGGTCGGCGCCGTCGTGCTCGGCGATCCGGCTGCCTCTCGCGCGTCGACCTCGGTGGGGCGCGCTTGCGTATCCCACGTTCGCCGAGCTCGCGATGGGCACCATCCAGCGGGTGTCCATGACGGGATTCCAGGGCAGGGCATGTTGCCGACGTCGTACCGACCCGAGCCACCGCGCCCGAGCTGGTCTAGCGTAGCTTCTGATCGCGAGGTCCTGGTTCGCATGGGTGTTCGTGATGGCTGCGTGCGGTGGCGGTGACGATGGAGCCGCTCCGGCAAGGTGTACGATCTGCCTTGGAGCGCAAGCTTGTTTCTCCGTCGGGGGAATGCCCGTGACGCCGAAGAGCGACCCAGGATGATCGCCTGCGGCGCGATCGCGCCTCAATAGAACAATTTGGCGACCACTCCGAGCGCGTTCAGGCTCGCCGAGGCCGGCAGCAGATCGGTTTGGCGAAGGAGATAGACCTCGAGGCGGAAGTGCTCGGTCAGCGTGAGCTCTGCTCCTGCCTGGGCCAGCGCTCTCGCCCAGCCGTCGTAGCGCGTGTCGTACATCACCTCGGCGTTGAGGTAGGGGACCACCACGTGATCGAGCACGAGGAGCTCGCGCGTTGCTTCGAGCCGGATCCGGTAGCGCTCCGAGCGGTCGCCGTCGATCCAGCGGAGGTCGGCTCGTAACCGGCTCTCCAGCCACACCCGCGCGGGCAGCTCGAGCTTTCCCCAGAGCGAGGCGATTCCACGCTCCTCGGAGCGTGTGCGTTCACCGGGATTCCACTCGGCAATGTGGGCGTACCCGACGCGTGCCCAGAGGTACCGGCTCCGCTGCCAGTCGTAGGCGTAGAGCGACGGCCGCAGGATCGGCTTGAGCGAGACGTCGAGGTAGCCACCGAGCTCGAGCTCCTTCGAGGGGTCGTCCCTGTGATTGGGGGACGCCGCGTCCAGATAGATCCGCGTCTGCGGGGTCATGCCGATGAACCCGCTGAGCTCGGGCCAGACCTCCCAAGGTGTGCCCGCATCTGCGGTTCCGCCCGTCGCGAACCATACGCAGATCGCTGCGGACAGCGCTCCCGGAGCGCGCACACGATGCACGGTCGACTCCGGCTGCAAGGAGGGGACCCGCCAGCGAACGAGCGGTGGCACGACGGGTGAAGGCTGGCTTCGCAATGCGAGATGCGAGACGGAGCTGCGCGGTTCTCCTCGTGGCCTGTGTCGGTTTCGGGTGCGGGGTCAATCCGAGCGACATCGTGGGAGCGTCGACGAAGGGATCGCGGTCACCGATCGCGATCGAGCGACCGCCCGACCAGGCGATCCGTGATCGCTTGAGCGGGATCCTGCGCCAGATCGAAGGCCTGGAAGACGTGCGCGTCGACGTGCAGGACGGAGTGGTGTGGCTTCAGGGCACCACGAAGACCGCCGCGCTCGAACAGCGGGCGACCGCGATCGCGATGCGGCTGGAGGATGTCGTCTACGTGAACGACGAGATCGGTCAGCCGTCGGGACTGAGTGGAACCGTGGCGTCCGTTGGTCGAACGGTCGAGCGTATCGGGCGCGGCGCCTACGAACTGATCCCCCGACTGGGCTCGGCGCTGGTCGCGTTCCTGCCGTTCGCACTCCTCGCGTATCTGCTCGGCCGCTGGCGCTGGCCACGGCGCGTGTTCGGAGCGGGCGCGCTTCGCGGCGGGATCCTGCGCGCGGCGCTGCGCTGGGGAGTGCTCTGGCTCGGACTCGTGCTCGCGCTCGAGCTGCTCGGCGTCGTCGGCATCCTGTGGGCGGTGTTCGGCGCGTTTGGTCTCCTCGGAATCCTCGCCGGGTTCGTGTTCAAGGACTGGGTTGCGGCGTACCTGCCGGGGATGAGCCTCGGGCTCCACCCTCCGTTCCACGCCGGCGACCTGATCCATCTGGGCGCGCACGAGGGCCGGGTCGTGCGGATCAGTCCTCGCGCGACGGTGCTGATGACCACCGACGGCGAGGAGGTCCGGATCCCGAACGCGGTGTCGCTGCGGGAGCCGCTGATCAACCACAGCCGCCAAAGCGAGCGTCGGCTGCGGTTCGTGGTGTCGCTCGCGCCTCGTGCGGATCTGGGGAGCGCACAGGAGGTCGGTTGCGGCGCGTTGCTCGCGCTTCGCGGCGTCATGCACGAGCCACCGCCGTTCATGCGCACGCGCGCACTCGAACGCGAAGCGATCGAGGTCGAGTTCTTCGCGTGGGTCGATCAGCACGAGGTCAATTTTCGTGCGGTCGAGAGCACGGCCAAACGCGTGGTGTTCGAGTCGTTCGCGGAGCACGGAGTTCCGATGGCCGAGCGGACGGTGACCGTGCGCAGCGCACCCGCCCCCGAAGTCAGCCGCGCGGGCCCCGCGTCGGTCGCCTCGACCGTCGCCGCGGAGGAGCGAGACCGGGCGTTCCTCGACGAGCAGCTCGCCCGCGCCCGGGCGACTCGCGATGAACGGAACCTCCTCGACGACAGCCACGCCGCCGATTCCGCGGCCCGCCGCAACGGCAGCAACTGACGCCTGGAGCCGTGCGCCGTTGCGCCTTCGCCCGACGGCCTGCGTACCGTCGAGTACCGACGCTACTCAC
>Ga0316628_100004052_pt1 | contig 11419 bp, 11 predicted proteins | sample OWC_Aug_M2_C1_D5_FD_207648 | JGI IMG/M metagenome (GOLD analysis project Ga0316628, IMG submission 207648) | Wetland soil microbial communities from Old Woman Creek delta, Ohio, United States - OWC_Aug_M2_C1_D5_C | ecosystem: Environmental > Terrestrial > Soil > Wetlands | place: USA: Ohio... | reverse complement strand
AACCGGTCAAATTTAAAGGCTGTTAACCGCCGGTTCAATTCTCCCGGGACCTTTCGATATCGGTTAGGGTTGAAGGTACTCATTATTATATGATTCCTCCCTCTTTTAGCAAACTGAGGGTTTCCTGTGCATCTTCTTCGTCTAGTTTCGAGATGGCAAAGCCGGTATGAATAATGACCCAATCATCCACCCGGACATCTTCCAACAAGTCAAGTCCCACTTCCCGTTTTATCCCGGTGTATTCGACGATTCCCCGGTTTCCTTTTATTTCTACTACTTTCATCGGTATTGCCAGACACATTAAAAACCTCCTTTTTTTTTAGCCACAGAGAACACAGAGGACACAGAGGGGGGTGGCACCCCCAACCTATTATTGCTGCAGGAATACGTAAGTTCCAAAGGAAAAATTTTGGAATGAAAACAAGGTTTTGCAACATAGTAATAAAGAGACTCTGTGACCTCTGTGACCTCTGTGGCAAAAATAAAAAATTCATATTACCCCATCACTCCATTACCTAATCATTCCAATACCTGGCGCCAGCCAGGTAACACTGTCCCAGGGATATCCCTCCATCATTGGCAGGAATTTCAGAATGGATCAGTACCTGGAATTCTTTTTCTCTTAACCTTGCTGTGGTTAATTCCAGCAGCAGCAGGTTTTGAAATACGCCGCCGGTTAATCCTACCTTGTCGATATGGTATTCACTCCTGGCTTGTTCTGCCATGCTGACAATGCCGTTTGCTAAGGTTTGATGAAAAATAAATGCTTTTTCCGTTACCCGGCGATTATCGTTTATCATATCATGAAATAAGGGAAGCAGGTTAAGTATAGTGTTTTTTTCTTCTTTTTCAATGGAAAAATCATAACAGGTCTTGCTGCCCCCGCTTTTTTCGGCAACCCCTTGAACCAGCGAAGGAAGATCGCCGTCAAAGCTGCTAAAATAACCGATGCCCAGGACAGCAGCAGCCGCATCGAATATACGACCGCAGCTTGAGGTTAAAACACCGAATTTACTTTGGGAGTTTTTTATGATTTCCAGTTGTTGGTGTCCTTTTTTACCGAACTTTCCTGCAAATTGGGTGACCCTATCGTGGCCTGGGCCATAAAGGGTGTGTAATAGAGACAGGGCAAAGCGCCAGGGTTCTTTGACCGATCGATCACCCGCCGGCAAGAACAGGTACTTTAAATGGCCGAACCTGGAAAGGGTTTGATAATCACCTACAAAAAACTCTCCGCCCCAGATTTTGCCGTCATCGCCGTACCCGGTCCCATCCATGGAAACGCCGATGACAGGTCCGGTTTCCCCGGTTTCTGCCAGCAGTGAACCTACATGGGCTTTGTGATGTTGAATTTCCACCACTTCGGCGCCTGGGAATTCCCCGGCAATTAAACGGTTGGGATACCCGGGATGTTTGTCTATGACTACAATATCAGGCTTAAAGGCAAAAAGTTTCATATAGTGTTGGATGGCGAATTTTTCTGCTGCGATGGCAGAGGGTGATTCGGTGTCGCCTATATAGGCGCTGGTGAGGGCTTTATTTCCCCGGATAACCGTAAATGTAGTCTTTAGCAGGGGACCAAGGCCCAGGATGATCTTTGGGGAATTAAAAGGAATGGTAATCGGGAAAGGCACGTATCCCCTACTGCGCCGCACCATGTATAAACGGTCATCAAATACCTGTGCCACCGAATCATCGGCAAAAAGATAAATATCCCGGTCATGACTGAGAATATAATCCGAAAGTGCCCGCAGTTCTTCGGTGTTGGTGTTTTCTTTATAGATAATCGGTTCATCGGAAATATTGGCACTGGTCATGACCAGGGGTTGGTTGATTTCTTGCAGCAGCAGGATATGCAGTGGTGTATACGGCACCATGAACCCGATGGTGTTTTGACCCGGGGCAACCAATGAAGAAACATTTGCACCGGGTTTTCTTTTGAGAAGCAAAATAGGAGCGGAAGGGGAGAGTAGATGCTTTTTTTCGGTTTCCGAAACCCGGCAATTTTGTTGGATCATTTCCAGGGTGCCCATGAGTGCGAAAGGCTTGTTTTCTCGATTTTTATATTTTCTTAATTTTATGAGGGCTTCATCCGAAGAAGCCAGGCAGGCCAGGTGATAACCGCCTAAACCTTTTATGGCCACGATATTTCCTGCTTTTATTTTTTTGCATGCCTCTTGCCAGGGATTTCCCGTTTCGATTTTATTGCCGTTATTATCGTAAAGCGATAAGGTGGGGCCGCAGTGAAAGCAGGAAACCGGTTGGGCGTGGTAGCGCCTGTCCATGGGATCATGGTATTCGCTGCCGCATTTTTCGCACATGGCAAATTTCGCCATAGTGGTTTTGGGTCGGTCATAAGGCAGGTCCTGGATAATGGTTAACCTGGGTCCGCAGTCGGTGCAGTTGATAAAGGGGTATTGGTATCGTCTATCGGCAGGGAGAGAGAGTTCTTTTTTGCAGTTTTCGCATATGGCGATATCCGGTGAGACCAGTAGATCGCTTTTGTCGGTATTTTCACTGGCGAGGATTTCGAATTCCCGGGAAAATTGCCGGGGTAATTTTGAAACGTTGTAATCGACCACTTCAGAGAGGGGCGGCAGGTGGTTGAGTATGTATTGGAGAAAATTGTCCAGGTTTTTTCCTTCGACTTCCAGGATAACGCCTTCGCTGGTATTTTTTACAAAGCCGGTAAGCTGGAATTTCCTGGCCGATCGATAGAGATACGGCCGGAAGCCTACACCCTGGACAATGCCTTTAAACAAAATCCTGGAGCGTTCTACCGGTAAATTCGATTCTTTATTCATCTATCATCTATCTATTCATAAGTTGGTTCACTTGATTTTTCTTTTTAGCTTATCATTATAGTTCAATTATCGGATGAATTCAACATCAATAAAATAATAAAAAGATTTTACGGGGGGTCCAGATGTTTCACGGGGCGGTTTTCTCGAAAAGAGCCCCCCTGGCCGGTTGACATTTGATATTTTTTACGCTAGCATATGAACATGAAACAATTGACCGTTAACATGCCGCCGGCCATGCTTTTAAAATCATCCATCCCCCAGGAGGAATATCCATGACCAGTCAAGAATTAAAAGAAAAGACCCGGAGGTAAAAGACATGGGGAAAACATTTGAAAATGTAACCATAAAGAATTTTGTCGATATTGCCATGCACGCTAAAGGAATAATCAAAGAAGAAGAAATAAGAATCGTAGAAACAGAGGCATTTGGACTTTCTCGTGGACAGTAAATCACAACGAATCATCCCAAATCCGGCCCATGATGGCAAATGGATTATTGACCTTTATTGATATTTAATTCTAAACAAAAACGGAATTTTCCATTGGATAGCGGAGTTAAGGCAGCGGTTTTGGGATTTGCCTAAAGTAAATAACATACCTGACCCCGTAAAAGAGATAAAGTGCCAGGCAAAAAAAATGAATGGGAGCGTAAAAAAATGGTTCGGACTGGGTAAAAATGACCTGAACCGTAAAAAAATCGTGTGGAACATTAACGTGCCAGTCTGTTCTCATCAAACAAAGTGCGTACTTCCGTCCCAATTCTCAAAAGGCCCATCAATAGGGGAAAACCATTTTGGGGAAATTACCGCCGGGATTTTTTTCGTTTACTATAAACCACTAAAAACTACTAAAAGGAGACAAAAAGTGCCATAAAGAGGTCACTTTTTAGCCACCACCACTTTCTGGATAATCTGAGGAAAATTAAAGCAGTGAGGCATTCACCCAGGATTCAGAACGTTGTCTCTCATTTCCATACAAATCAGGCCAACGACCGAATTCACCCGCCGGAATGGGCGCGAGCGACGTTGATTTAGGACAAAACCCGACCGCCCATTCCGGTCGGGTGCAATGAGTGGTTAGCTCTCGTTCTCCTGGTAACTGTCGTTGTCTTGGATCCGGCTTACGTACTGCAGTAACGATTGGGGCAGTGATTCGCAGTATTCCTCATTTGACAGTTGAATCTTCCATCGAGCACGTGCCAAGATAGCGGCATGAGATTGTCCTAGTGAATCGAAACCCTTCTGTGAAGTCACGACTGCCACTGCGGCGCGAAACTCGTTGTTGCCTAACCACTCCAGCTCAAACTCCATACCCTCACCCAGATGCTCAATCAGGACAATTATGAGCGATGCGCGGCTTGCGTAGGTAATGAAACGCGGCTGCCAGTCATCGCCGATCGTGCTAACGCGCCGAGCAGTCGGATGTTCGACAAAGTCGAAGTAGTTCGTAAACCCGTACACTTGAAGGCGTTCAGCTATCTCTCCCAGTAGAGCCCTCTCAAGCCGCTCTCGCCGGCGGGTCGCCGGGAACGTCGTTTGCGCTTGATCCATCGCCGAAAAGGAATGAGATTCCCGTGGACCAGACTCACCGGCGAAATCCCGAAGATAAATTGCGAATTTCCGACCAGCGCTTATCGTTTCTTGGAGGTCCTTCTCACCTTGGCCATTATCAAGATTTTCAAGGAGCGGTTTGAAACACCATGATCGCTGCAAAAATGTCCAACTTGCGGACGCGAAGACAAGGATAAACGGTACAGAGGCATACACGAAGAATGGAATCGGCGGTTTCGGATATAAAATGGGAATGATGACCGCAAACGGCACCGACAGGCACCACAGCAGTGCGGCGCAAAGTCGATCTGCCTTTCTTTTTGCTTTGATCTCGGATCTTGCTATCTCAATGGCGTTCTTTTCTTTGATCAGGTGCGCGCGACGTTTCTCACTGAGCCGATTGACGAGTCTACCTATTCCGACTTCCACCAGTACAGGGACCCACATCCATGGACGTCGCAAGACCCACTTCGAGGGCGACCGGGCGAGGGTCTCGAAATCATGAAACCACCTCAAATAATCCGGATACGCCCAAGCCAAGCCTAACACGAGGGCCACCATTGACGCTATGTGCGATACACACGCGATAAGAATGGCCAGACCGGCTACCAGCAGGACTTTCCCTACTATGCAATAAGTGACCTTATCTTTGTGAATGGGGTGCATGTGGTAATGCCCCCAGATGAAGAACCCATGTTGCACCAAGTTCAATCCGAGGAGAGCCAAGACGAACCGCTCATCCAGAAGGCGCGAAAGAGAAGAAAGGGAAATGGTTGCTACAAGCGCTGTTCCAATTAAGAGAAACGAGATGGCTACATGGAGATAACCCATCAGCAACCACAAGCGTTGCCCTTTCATTTGGGGATTGTGAAAATATCCACCGTAGCTTAGTTGGCCCACGTGCCCAGCGATGAGCGCAAAAAGAAGAAAGGTCACGCGCTGATCTAGAAAGACTGACCAATTCATAAGCGGATACTCAGCTAACGATTGCGCGTTCAGCAGCGGCGCGAAAGCTCCGTCTGCTGCAACGCGCGGTTAGCCGGCGCTCCCGACGTTCCTCCATGGCTATTCGTCGACGTAGATTGCGATCCACGGCATGTCGCCTTCTCCCCAGTTATGGCAATCACGAATCTCAACGACATTGGAGATCATCTTTAGGACGCGCTTTATGTCGCGGTCGCGGATTCCAAAGTAATAGAGGCACCCCCAGTAGTTGTGTTGATGGAACTGCTGTGCGAGCAGTTCGGAAGTCACGCCAAAGCGAAGAAGGACATCCTGAAGTTGGCGCGCCCTACCGAAGCCTCGGTCATCGGCATAGAATATCCTCAGCCTCACGGTGTTCAGGTAGTCTCGAAAGGCGGAATCGTTTAGATGCGCCGAAGATGCTGAAGCAGCCTTTCCAATCTTCATAGCGCGAAGCAATTCCGCAATGACGCTGTCGAGACCGGCGCTCGACAAGACAGCAAGCCTATCTGCGAGCATCGGCGAACAGCGTGCAACATCGTCATGGGTGAGGTTATGCCAGACAGGAAGGATGACCTTCACTCCTTGGCGCTCCCTCGCCACCATTCCGTCCAGCTCTGACTGCGGCCACTGCTTGGCGAAGAAACTCGGACTTAGAATTACTATACCGTACTTGGCCGCCGCCAGGCCCTCATCGATCTTGCGACGGATACTGTCGCCGATCGTCAGGGTAAACTCGTCAAACCAGACTCTCAAGTTGGCGGCTTGGAGTCTAGCTGCGATGGGGCGAGCGATCTCGTCCTTGTCCTCGGATGCGTGGCAGATGAAGGCGTCCCAGTCCACTAGATCTCCTCGATTGCTTGGTTCGGTTCACTCCGTCCGGCTAACTATTACTATACTGCACGCAGTATTTTCTTTCAATTTTATATTTTTTTTATAAAAATCAGGGGGCGGTGCGTGCAAACGTGCAAACTTTAATTGCTCTTTTTACCCTCTGTTTTTTCATGTTTCAAACCATACTGAGTAAACTGCAAAAACGGGAAAAATACGAGATTAACTCAGACATTGACCGGCAAATCCTCACCGGAATAACTTTAAATATGCTCCCGCTCTTGGGGCCTGACCTTACCCCTTTTCGCTCAGCTAACTCTGATTTTTTCCACATAATCATCGCCGGTTCTACCGGAAGGATATTTTTACCACACCTGGAAAAAGAAAGTCAACCCCCCGCTGCCCACTTTTTTAAAAATGAGTATTTCTACTTAGGGAAAAATAGGTAGAAATACTTAGATGATATGGAAACTCAATTTCTCAAATGCTGTGACTACGTGAATTTCCCTATCGAATTTTCCCACTCTTTAATCCTAAGTTTATAGCTGTTTATTGCCATTTCAAGCTCCTTTTTGCATCGTTCCACCACTACCAATCAACTCCCGAAACGCTCAATTCTGGTTGTATGGAGACAGGCATCCAGGCATGAGCGCTCAAGATACGTTAGGCGATCCTCATAGTTGCCTGAGCACATCGTATTTTATAGCTGGTATCCGCTCACGCTCACATACGAGATCATGCCGGATTCTACTCAGGAATAGAAAGCCGCACTCGCTCAGGCCGTCGTGATTTTAGGAAACCGGGAAACCGGGGACGGTGCGAAAGCGCTGATCAAAACCGGTGCGAGGTAGAGGATGAAAGTTCCTTATGTTGAAGATTTAGCAAATCACAGCAGCCCCGAGTCATGCGGCGGGTGCAGTAACGTATCGGCTTCGGGCTGTAATGTTGACAGGGGGAAGCGTAGGCAAGCCATTGAGCTCCGAAATCACCTTCTTTCGGGTGCCGACCCCGTGCACTGAGGGGGAAGGCCATGTGAACAGCAGCGTTATGTGCGAGCTGCTGGACGACCCGGCCGAGTCAGAGAACGCTAGTATTTGCATGCGTGGATACTTCGTACGCGATAGTGACGAATCAGGAGATCCGAGAGAAACCCTATATGTATAAGCTGGAATGGGGGAATCCAGGTGATAAAAACCTCCCGGTGCATCGAAGGGCGTTCTCATTCGATGCAAGCAAAGAACACGAAAACAGGACGCAAATATGGGGTGAGTCAAAGAAGGTGCAATGCCGTACGTTTGACTCATAAAGTCTCCCATAGTGGCGAAGTCGGACAACACCATAGTACCTGAGAAGCAGACGAACAAAGGGAAATATCGACCTGGCGGAGTCTGTGGAGGAAAGGGCGTTGACTAAGAGGAACACTGTAAAGGCTGCCGCAGACCGCACACAGGGGCGGCTATTTGCGTCGTTTGGCTTATACGGTGTACGGCGAAGAGCAGAACAGCACAAGGATGAGAAATTCACGGCATTGTTGCACCACATAACTCCTGGGCTATTGAGAAAGAGCTACTACCTACTGAAGCATGACGCGGCATATGGGATAGATGAGCAGACATGGGATGAATACTACGAGGACCACTATAATCGAATTGACAAACTACATGAAAGAGTGCATAAAGGGAGTTATCGGGCACAACCGGCAAGGAGGGCGTACATATCGAAAGAAGATGGTAAGCAAAGGCCGCTGATGATTGCGAATTGCGGCGCTGGAAGACAAGATCGTACAACAAGCGGTATATATCGTACTGAGCCAAATATATGAAGCGGATTTTGTAAATTTCAGTTACGGTTTCCGAGAGGGTAGAAATCAACACAATGCACTGGACGCACTGTACGTAGGAATAACCCAACGCAAAATGAATTGGATATTGGATGCGGACATACAAGGATTTTTCGACAACATAAATCACGAATGGCTGAGGAAGATGTTAGAGAAGCGGATAGGCGATAAGCGGATACTCCGGTTGATACAGAAATGGCTAAAGACGGGATACATTGAGGATGGCAAAAGAATAAGACAGGAAGTGGGAACCCCGCAAGGGGCGGTGATATCGCCGCTGATAGCAAATGTATTTCTCCATTATGTGCTGGACGTATGGGCCGCCCAATGGAGGGAGAAAAATGTCAGAGGAGATATGATAATCGTACGGTACGCGGATGATTTTGTAATAGGCTTTCAGAATTATGCGGAAGCAGTAAAGTTCCTGACGGAACTGAAGATGAGAGTAGAAAAGTTCGGATTGAGACTCCACCCGGAAAAGACACGGCTAATAGAGTTTGGAAGGTACGCCAGCAGCAACCGAAAGAAAGGCGGCAAGGGAAAGCCAGAGACATTTGATTTCCTATGATTCACGGATTCACGCATATATGCTCGAAGAACAAGAAAGGGGACTTTTTCCTCCGGCGAAAAACGATAAAGAAGCGATTCAAAAGGAAATGCAAGGAAGTGAAGCAGGAACTATGGAGCAAGATGCATGAAAACATCAAGACGACAGGGGAATGGTTAGCGTCGGTCATCACGGGATATGCCAATTACCATGCGGTACCGGGAAACATGAGAATAGTCAAAGCATTCTACACCAGATGTGTACGAGAATGGCTACGAGTACTTAGGAGGAGAAGCCACAAGGCACGAAACCTCAAATGGAAGGAATACCGGAAATATGTGGAATGGTTAATCCCCAGGCCCCGTTTGGTCCATCCTTTTCCTGATCTGCGATTCAGGGCGTCAGCACTCAAAGTAAGAGCCGGATGAGGTAGTTCCTCAAGTCCGATAGTGCTAATAGCCTTTTTCTGGGAGAAAAAGGTCTATTAGAAACTATCATCCATAATGACTATAGCCTTTATACCTTCGAGAAAAAACTCGGATAAAGTCTATAGTCATTATGGACGGATCCGTGCGGGGGGTGCCGGGAAACCGGCATTCCTACCGCGACGTGAAAATGATCAAAAGTTGTTCGCTTTCTATTCATTTTCATTTCTATCCTTAGCTTTTTTTCTCTCCTTGCTAAGCCGATAAAGCCTGCGCAAGGAAGAAAAACCCATTCCACTAAAAATATCCATTTCGCTGATTTCTCGATATTTTAAACCCGCTTTATCTTTTAGCAATATCAATAATTCCCCTCTTAAACGCTTCCCTTCCCAGGTATCGGTATCGATTGAACGCTTCCCTTCACAGGCCCAGGTATCGATTACATCCACTTTTATTCCACGGCTGTCTTCAAATTCTCTTAACACCTTTTCAATAGGGTCAAAATATCGATCATCTTTCCTCTTTACACCTATGCTTTGCTCTGTCGGTCTCTGGCGACGATTAAATTTCTTTAATACCAATTTCAAGAACGTATCACTTCCCAGTATTTCCCCATGCTTTGTCATTCTTACTGGGATTTCCCTGTGGTCCGGTGAGTCCAGGTTATTTAGCAGACACTCTTTTGTTCCAAACAATTGATTGACATATTCCGCATCGATGATTTCCGTCTTTTGTTTTGAAAAATAATACTTGATGCTTGACCAGGTATAGCTCTCCGCTCTGGAAACTATACCGGCTCTTACCGGGTTTTGCAACAGGTACTCGATCGATTTGATCAAATAGCCATCATCTTCAATTATTGTGGATTTGAATCGACTTTGAAAAACATATCCCTTTCCACCTTCCATCTTACGGTAATACATCCCATACTGACCGTTGAGCAGTTTTAAACAATCCGACATCCTGCCGCTGGAATTTTCCAAAACCAGGTGGTAATGATTATCCATGATACAGTAAGCAAAAATTCTTATCTTCATCCGTTTGGTTGACTCTTCCAGGTAATCAAGAAAATGGCTTTTGTGCGTGTTACCAGCAAATATGTCATTCCCCGCATAGCCACGATTCATGACATGATGATAAGCTCCTATATAGGTTATTCGTTCTCGTCTCATAAATTATTATACCATAACTTTTGATCATTTTCACGCACCGATAATCATATAGAAGGTTTCCTTCTCCGGTTTCTAAAGCTCCCGGATTTCTTTAACACCAGGTTGGTGTTATTAGGTTCTTTGACTTTTCTGTTAAGCTTTGTCAATGGTTCGGAATGATATTTCTGAGACTTCCACCTGTCAAATGTCGAAAAAAGCGTTTGACAGGTTAAGGAACCCGAAATCTATTCCTATAATGTAGATATCAGGAGGTCTTTATGGCTTATTCACCCGACTTAAGTTACCAATCTTCATGCACGCTCAGACGGATTGCCTGGGCACTTGAAATCCCAATGACAGTAGCACTGGAAGAGATGATTCAATATATGACCAAAATTCTCGACAGTGGTTTCGTTTGCAACAATTGCCTGGATAACTCCAAATGTAAGTATTGTGGTTTTCATCGAAAATCAGAAAATCAAAATCAAAAATCAATAACAATAGAATAGGAGCCGTGAATGGTTAAAGATTCATCGATTACACTTACATCGAAACCCTGGGCCCCATTGGGACCGACGCCGTGGGAACCGGTGAACCGGTGAGCAGGTGACAAAGTGCCTGGGGGACCTGGATACCTGGATACCTGGATACCTGGATACTTATGTGTATAGGTGTCCGGGTGTCCGGGTGTCCGGGTGGTTGGGTGTTTGGGTGCCAGGATCAAGATAGGTACCAGGGCACCTAACACCTAATACCTAAAGTGCCTTAAACCTTACACCTTACACCGTCCTTTACAATTTACCTCATTTCGATAAGATTTTTCACAATTTGAGAATTTGATATTTGATAGCAGCCAATTGATAATTGATTTTTTTGTCTTGATTCTATCTAAAAAATGCAATATAAATAAAATCTGAAATTGTGATAAAAATTAACAAAAAGGAGGTTTACAAGCTATGAAACTTTACACGGGAATGGATCTCCATTCAAACAACACGTATATTGGGATCAGCGATGAGGATGACAAACGGGTATTCAAAGGGAGATTTCCCAACCAACTGTCTGTCATTCTTAAAGTTTTGGAGCCGTATGAGGAGATGATTGTGGGAATCGTTGTAGAGTCTACTTTCAATTGGTATTGGCTGGTGGATGGGTTAATGGAAAACGTATATAAAGACAGAGTTCACCTGGCCCATCCCGCGGGGTTTCAACCCTATAAAGGCTTAAAACACAGCAGCGATAAAACTTCAGCCTTTTTTCTTGGCAAGCTCCTGCGGTTGGGTATTTTGCCTGAAGGACACATTCTTCC
>Ga0316628_100004051_pt1 | contig 11420 bp, 7 predicted proteins | sample OWC_Aug_M2_C1_D5_FD_207648 | JGI IMG/M metagenome (GOLD analysis project Ga0316628, IMG submission 207648) | Wetland soil microbial communities from Old Woman Creek delta, Ohio, United States - OWC_Aug_M2_C1_D5_C | ecosystem: Environmental > Terrestrial > Soil > Wetlands | place: USA: Ohio... | reverse complement strand
GTCTCACCGTCGGATTGCACACCCTTCTCCTGATGACGCCAGAGGAGGCGGGGGAGGAGCGCATCGCATTCTCCCGGATCAAGTTCCAGGCGGGCAGTGGCCCGGTCGTGATCACACCGCGGAGCCCAGCCGACGCCTACCTCAACAGCTTCCTCGCCTGGGGCGTCACCGGCGTCGAGGAGCGCAGGCTCGGCGGCTTCCTGTTCGAGGGCCCGCAGCAGCAGAGCCTGGAGGTGTCGCTCGACCAGCCCCACCGCCTCGTGGGCGAGGCGGAAAACGCCAGCGATGCAGCCGCAACATTCTCGGCCAGCATTGGCGCGACGGTCTACCAGCGATCGCTGAGGTCGATGGAACGATTCCGATACGATTATCCGTTGCCGGCTGGAGAAACTGCAGTCCGCTTCGCGGTCGACGGCTCCCACGGTTACTACCTGTGGGGCGCGCCGCACCTGGTCCCGCTGCTGCGCCTGGACGCCCCCCCGATCGTGCTCGTGACCCTGGACACGACCAGGCGCGACGCGCTCTCGGCCTACGGCGGGTCGCCCGACCTGACGCCCGACATCGCGGAGCTGAGCCGACACGCGACGGTCTACGAGCGAGCCCTGAGCGCCAGCCCGTGGACCCTTCCCTCCCACGCCTCACTGTTCACCGGGCTCTACCCATCCCGCCACGGGGCGGGTTTCAATCGCGACGGGCTCGGCGCTGAGCTGACTAGCCTCGCGCGCCTGCTCCGCGACTCGGGCTACGTCACCGGGGGCTTTGCCGGCGGCCTGCTCTGCTCGGCCAGGTACGGTCTCGGCCACGGCTTCGATGTCTACCAGGGCCCCGAGGGTTTCGAGGTCGACGCCACTACTCTGACCGATCGCGCCCTCGAGTTCGTGCGGGCCTACCGCGACGAGACCTTCTTCCTCTTCGTCAACTACTTTGACCCGCACCAGCCCTACGCCGCGCCGGCTGCCTTCGCGGCCCGTCTCGGGGTCGAGGAGGCGCGCCAGGCACTCCCCGATCTGGCGGTGTGGCGGGACCTGGCGGCCGGGCGCCCGCTCGCCTGGAATGACCTCAACTCAGGCCGCGCTCCCGAAAGCTCGGCCGGCCGGGACTTCCTGCGCGCCGCCTACCTGGCCGAGGTGAGCTACATGGACAGCGAGATCGGACGTCTGCTCGACGGGCTGCGCCAGATCGACGGCTTTGACCGCGCGCTCATTGTGCTCGTGGCCGATCACGGTGAGCTGCTCGGCGAGGGCGGGCACTACGGACATGCCTACCGTCTCGATCCCGAGCTGACCGAAGTGCCGCTGATCGTCAAGTGGCCGCACCAGTCCCGACCCCAAAGGGTCGCCGGCCAGGTCTCGCTGCTCGACCTGTTCCCGACCCTCCTCCGTGCCGCCGGCGTCGCGCCGCCCGGGTCGGACGGCACCCTGCTCCCGGCCGCCGACCGCGAGCGCTCCCGCACCGGAGAAGCGGCTTACATGGAGGAGCACGGGAGCGTGTTCCACAGCCTCAGGACCGAGATCAAGATCGCCGACCACGTCTATGGCGTGCAACACGCGGACACCAGACAGGTAGCGTGGGACGGCGGCGCCAGCTGTGCCCGGCTGCGCTGGGGTCGCTGGGTGGAGGTCCCTTGCCCGGCCAGCCCCGCCGCGATGCTGACCGAGCTCGAGCAGCGCCTCGGTCCTGCGCCGCAGAGCGGGACGGCAGGCCCCGTCCTCCTCACCCAGGAGGACGAGGCGGGCCTGCGCGCTCTGGGGTACCTGAAGTAGCGGCAGGCTCAGCCACGGGACGGGTACACCGCGCCCTTCTCCATCAGGCCGACCGTCACCCCAGGAAAGCGCCGGCGCCACGAGTCGATGACCTCGCCCGGGTGGGTCACCGGCGCGAACCCCAGCCGCGCGGCGCGGGCCGGGTCGAGGCGGGAGTAGAGGTGCACCCGGTAGCGATTGGTCTTGTCGACCAGACGCAGGGTGGTGTGGCCGTACTGCACCCAGCGGTCGCCCAGGCTGGCCAGGATGGCCTCGGGCCGCGGGTCGTCGAGGAACGGCTCCATCGCCGACGAGCCGGCGCCGCCGTCGAGGGCGGCTACGAACAGGACCTCCCCCCCCGGTTCGGCAAAGCGGCAGGCCGCGTCGAGGGCTTTGTGGGCCTGGATCAGGGTCGTGTCGGTGGGCGCGCCGCCGGCGCCAGCCACCACCAGTCGGTGCGACTCGGGCGGGATCTCGTACCAGGAGCGGCGGCTCGACACCGCCGCCTTGAAGGCGACCCGCCACGGCCCGGCATAGGCCGCGGCCACCGGCTGGTCCGCGCCCGGCACCAGGCAGATGCAAAGGTCAGGGGCGCGCAGGTCGGCCGCCTCGGCAATCTCCTCGGCGACCGGGTTGCCGACCAGAACCCCGGGCTCACACCCGAAATGGCGGCAGGGCTGCGGACCGGCGAGGTCGAGGACGCGGGCGTGGTTGGTCTGGATCTCCACGTACCCTGCCAGCCCGGGGAAGATCATCTTGGGACCGCCGCCGAAGCCGGCGAAGTAGTGGTGGCTGACCGGCGCGATGGTGACCACCAGCTCGGCCTCCACGACCCGCCGATTGAGGCGGAGCTCGAGGCCGGTCGACAGCCGGCCGACCGAGACCAGCCGGGAGTCGTCCCTGGCATCGTGCTGCTCGAGGCCGACCCCGGACGGCAGTCGCCCGACCAGGGCCGACAGGTGCTCCGCATCGCTCGACGGATGGGTCCCGCATGCGAGGAGCACGGTCGTACGCTCGCGTGGTACCCCTGCCCCGCCGAGGCGCTCAAGGAGCACCGGCAGGGTCTGCGCCAGCGCTGCCCGACGGGTCGCGTCCGGCACCACCACCACTGCCGAGCGCCGGCCGCGGGCGAGCTCCTGGAGGGGCGCCCCGGCGAGCGGAGCATCCACGGCTGCGGCCACCAGCGGGGCCGCATCCTCCGCTCCGGCCGGGGCTGTCGGGAGCAGCGGCCGGACCCGCAGCCCGCGCAGGTCGAGCGCGAAGGTGGCGGTCGCGAACGGCAGCTTGACGATCATCCCGGCACCAGTCTCATTGTAGCGGTCGGAGCGGCCATCGGGGCGAGGCCGCGCCGGCCCGGCTGCGGCCGAACCCGGCGTCGTGGCCATCCTTGCCATCGTTCCGCGGCCGGTGCATGCTGGATGGGAACCATGCCTGAGGATCCTCCCCTGTCCTCTGACGAGAAGCACATTCTCCTGGGCCTGGCGCGGGCCACCCTCGAGGCGCGCCTGGCTCGGACCGCCCTTCCCTCGCTGCACCCCGGACCCGGCCCCCTGACCGATCTCCGAGGTGCGTTCGTAACCCTCACCCGTGGGGGCGAGCTGCGCGGCTGCATTGGGCATGTGGAAGGCGTCGTGCCGCTGTGGCGGTCGGTCCAGGACAACGCGATCGCGGCCGCGCTTCACGATCCCCGGTTCCCTCCGCTCACGGCAGGTGAGCTGGCCGAGGTCCACATCGAGATCTCGGCCCTCAGCCCCCTGCGCGAGGCCCGCTCGCCGGAGGAGATCGAGGTCGGCCGGCATGGGATCCTGCTCGAGCGGGGACCGCGGCGCGGGCTGCTCCTGCCCCAGGTGGCCACCGAGTGGGGCTGGGACCGGGAGACCTTCCTCGACCACACGTGCCGCAAGGCCGGGCTTCCCTCCGGCGCGTGGCGCGAACCAGACGTGCGCATCCTGATCTTCTCCGCCGAGGTCTTCGGGGAGGACTAGCCCGACCTTCTCACCCTGTTCGTCGCGAGGGTCGTGAGATGCCGTGAGATGGGGCGCTTACGCAGCGCGAGCGAGTGAGGCGTACTCTGCAATAGTTCGCTGCGCGCCTGCGGCGCTTGCGTCTCGCCGCCACCAGCGGGTGGCCGTTGGCCGCCCATCCCCCTCTCCGGGCGAGCCCTGCGACCCCCTCGGCCACGGTCACGAGCCGCTGCCGTCGGCGAGGTGAGCGAGCGAGTGCAAGCAAGCGCCGCAGATTGAGGCAGATCGCGGCCCGCAGTAGAAGATCGGGGAAGGTTGGACTAGCAGCTCACAGGGTTGATGCCCCGCACGCTAGTGGACCACGTGCAGGATCCGTTCCTCGTACTCCCGCAGCGTATTGAAGACGCGAAACGGTCGTCCGCGCGCGGTATCGGCGTCGGGCAGGGGAACCGCATGGCAGGCCATCAGGAACGCGTACAGGAACTTCTTGTAGGCCGCCATGAGGTCGTTGCCGCCGAACATCAGCCTGGGGTCGTAGTCGCCGCTCAGGATGCGCACCGCGCGCAGCTCCTCCTGCTCGTCCCAAGGCGGGTCGAGGAGCACGTCCACAACCAGGAACGGCCGCGCCCCCGGCTCGCCCTTGATGCCGGCCACGGCCACCGCCTTGATCTGGTCGAAGGGCAAATTGCGGTCCTTGTCTCCGGCTTTGACGAAGAGCGACCCCTCCGCGAGGCGGGTGGGAACCGCGCGCATGATCTTGAGCTTGTGCTGGGGGGCGTCGGAGGCGACGCGGACCTCGATCGCGGGCCCGGTGTCACGCTCCGGCTCGATCGCCTCCACCGCCGCCGGCTCGGGCTCGGGCACCTCTGCCGCCAGCTGTTCCAGCTCCTGGCGGACGTTCGCCGGCGTCTCCGGGTGCTGCAGGGCCAGGTCGATGAGAGCTGCCGAGCTCGGCGCCCTGAGCTGGGCTGCAGCGCGGGCGAGACGGATGACGACGGCCCCGGGCGTGGCCGCGCCGAGCGAGGGCAGGGCGCGATCCAGCGTCTCCTTCGCCTCTTCGCCGAGCCCGCCCTGGATCAGCACCTCGACCACGCGCGCGGTCAGGTTCGGCTCGGGCGCCAGGTTCGGGGTGGTTCGCAGTAGCTCCACCCAGTAGCGGGTGACGAGGTCGTTGTTCCCGGTCCTGGCCCCGCGTCGGATCGCCACCAGCACCTCGCTGGTGGCGACCTCAGGGCTGCCCTGGGCGAGGGCGATGCTCCAGAGGGCGTCCAGCGCCTCGATGTGATCCGGGTTGGCCTTGAGCTCGACACGCAGCAGCTTGATCGCCTCGTCGCTGCGTCCCGACTTGCTCAGCTTGAGGGCCTGCTCCAGCTTTCCGATTTCCTCCATGCTCCGCCTCACCCACGTCTGTTGAGCTAGTATACCGCCGCGATGCCGGTCGCCGCGTTGATCCTCGTCGAGCCGGCCCTGGCCGGCAACCTTGGCGCCGCCATCCGCGTGGCGGCCAACTTCGGCGTCCCGCGCATCGAGCTGGTGCGACCGCTTGTGGATCCCGCCGACCCCGAAGTTGCACGCTGGGCGTGCGGCGCCGATCGTTTGGTCGCCGTCAGCCGGCACCAGTCCCTCGCCGCCGCTGCTGCCGGCTTCCGCACCGTCGTGGCCACGGCCTCCGGCCGCGGCCGGGGACGGCACCCGGTGATCGGCCCCCCCGAAATCGCCGAGGAGCTGGAGCATCGCGGCGCGTCCCAGTCCGCGCTGGTTTTCGGCAACGAGACGCGCGGCCTGCGCAAGGCCGACCTCGAGCGTTGCGACCTCACCGTGCGCATCCCGACCCGACCCGAGTTCCCGGTCCTCAACGTTTCCCAGGCGATTGCCGTGCTCCTCGCCTACCTCAGCATCCAGCTCCAAACCGAGGCACGCGAGGATCCACCGGTTGCGAGCATGGAGCAGGTGCAGGCGCTCGTCGAGCATCTGCGCTCGAGCCTGCTCACCATCGGCTTCCTCGACCCCGCCGACCCCGACCGCGTGCTCCGCCAGCTACGGCGCCTGCTCGGGCGGGCCGCGGTCAGCGCCCGGGAGGTCTCGATCCTGCGCGGGATCTGCAGCCAGATGGCGTGGGCGGCGACTCAGCCCGCTCCCGGCCCGGTCCGCGCCGACCATTCGTCCGACGCCGGCGAATGACCACTGTCCAGCGTGCTACTCTCCCCCAGGTGGGGAAGCGACCGCGTCCCGCGCCCGTGCTGGCCATGGTCCTGGTGCTCATCTCCGCCGCGTGCGGGCCTCGCCTGCCGAACGCTGGGGAGCAGAGGCCAGATGTCATCCTGATCACGGTCGACGCGCTGCGCGCCGACTCCCTGTCCTGCGCCGGCAGCCCCCTCATCCAGACCCCGAACCTGGACCGATTGGCCTCCGAGGGCATCCTGTTCTCGCAGGCCATGAGCTCGTTCGTCGGGACCACCGCGGCCATGCCCTCGCTCATGAGCGGACTGTTCCCATCCTTCGAGGGGATCACGGAGTGGAGCCCGGCTACCCACAGCGGGTTCCGGCACCTCAGCGACCCGGGCGAGAACCAGGAGCTGACCGACAACGTTCTCACCCTGGCCGAAATCCTGGCCGCGGACGGCTACACCTGCGCCGGCTTCAGCTCCAACCCCAACCTCACTCCCCAGTCCGGCTTCGACCAGGGCTTCCACCACTTCGAGGCCTTCTCGGCCTACCTGGCCAACAAGGCGCGCAACCGCCGCCATCCCCTGCTCGGTCACTACCCGCCGGCCGACGTCGTGGTCGACAGCGTGCTGCAGTGGCTGGCTGGGGCCCAGCCGAGGCCGCTTTTCCTCTGGCTGCACCTGATGGAGCCGCACAGCCCCTACCTGCCGCCGCCGCCCTTCGACCGCCTCCCCCACCGCCGCTACACGCCGGCCACCGACCTCCAAATCAACGAGGCCCTGTACCGCATCGTGATCGCGCAATACGGCCTCGCTCCGCCCCCACAGTACGCCGCGGTCGCCACCCTGCCCGCGTCTGCGGCGGACTCCCTGGAGCACCTCAAGGCCCTCTACGAGGGACAGGTCCGGTTCGCGGATCGCGAGCTGGGCAGGCTCTTCGCGGGGCTCCGCGACCACGGCCGTTGGGATCGTTCCGTGGTCATCGCCACTGCCGACCACGGCGAGGAGCTGTTCGACCACGGACACGTCATCCACCACTTGCTCGAGCCGGCTCTGGAGGAGCTACTCAGGATTCCCCTCCTGCTCCGCCTCCCCTCGAACGACCGCCAGGGACGGCGAATCCATGCCCTGGTGCGCATGGTCGACGTCGCCCCTACCGTTCTCGACTACACCGGGATCCCAATGCCCGCCTCGGGCATGGACGGCACGAGCCTGCGGCCGTTGATCGAGGGACAGGCGATGCCCGAGCTGACCGCGTTCGTGAGCGCCATCGACTTCGGCGTGGCGCGCAGCTCACGCTGGAAGTACCGGCGCGTCAAGCGCGCTTTCGGCAGCCATCGGCCCGGCGAGAGCCTGTTCGACATCCAGGCCGATCCGCTGGAGTCGAACGACGTCGCCGCGGAGCAGCCGGCGGCGCTGGCCGACATGCGAGGGCGCTACGCCGCGTTCGTGCACCGGCTTGAGCTCCGGGGAGCCCCGGCGCAAGAGCCGGACACCCAGCCAGCCGACGTCGATCCCGAGGTGAGGGAGCGCCTGCGAGCGCTGGGCTACATCGATGAGTAGATTCCGCCCTGCTCCGTCTGACGCTTCGGCTTGACCGAACCGCATCCGTGCCCGTTCCGGTTCCCGATGCAGCAGCGAGCTCCACGCGTTCGACCACGGCAACGGGCTCGGGTTTGACCTGGGACCCCGATCAATACCCCGGAGGCTTGCCGCGAGTGACCTCACTTCGGAGGTGTTCGGCGAGCTGCAGCAGGCGCGTGTCGGTGGGAAACCGATCCAGCTGCCGGGACAGTTGCATGGCCGCTTCCATGTAGTCGTGGTTGCGGAGGTGCAGCTCGACCAATGCGGCAGCGACGTCGGCCCGTTCCGGCGCCACCTCGACCGCCCGCTCGAGGGCCAACCTGGCGTCGGCCGGGTGGCCTCCACGTTCGGCGACGCTGGCGACGCGCAGGAGCAGGCCGACATCAGTCGGGGAGATACCCCACGCCCGCCGGAAGTGCTGCAGCGCTCCCTCCAGGTCCCCGCGGTTCTCGGCGATCGTACCCAGCGCGAGGTAGGGGCCGGGCGAGTCGGGGCCCAGGCGCATGGCCTCCTCGGCTGCCTCCAGGCCACCGGCTGCGTCCCCGGCTAGGTCGCGGGCCTGGGCGAGCATGGACCACGCGCGGATTCGCAGCTTGGCCGGCAGGGCCATGCTCTCGGCTACCGCCGACGCCCGCGCGGCCGCCGCCTCGTAGCGCTGGTCCTCCATCTCCCGTTCGGCCAACCAGAGCTGGACACTGGGGTAGGGCTCGACAGGCCCCAGCGTGGCCTCTGCCAGCGCTCGGTCCCCGCGCCGGCGGTGCTCGCTGGCGAGAGCAATCAGGGCGTCGACGCGGCGGCCCGGGTAGAGGTCCACGCGCAGCTTGAGGCCCGCGAGCTGAATCCAATCCTGGTCCTCCGGCGTCAGCTCCACCGTCGGCCTGAGGTATCCCGGCGCAATCGCCGCTGCCCGCGCCATGTGCTCGAGGAACGCCTGCGACCGACCCACCTGCCGCATCACCAGGGCCATCAGCCGGTGCAGGTACGGTGACGTGGGGTCGAGCTCGAGGGCCCGCTCGAGGGCCGCCTGCGCCGACCCGAAATCCCGCTCGAGGAGCGCCACGCGGGCCCGATTCTTGTGACCCTCGGGGTCGACCGGGAACCAGCGCAGCTGGCTCGAGCTGATCCGGCGCAAGGCAGCCGCGACGAGCTCTGGCTCGGCACCGACCAACTCCTGCCCAGACAGCCGGCGCGTGCTGTGCACGACCGATGGCAGCCACAGCAGCCGACTCGATACTAGCCGCGAGGCGCCCAGCCCCGGGTCACTTTCGAGCTCGGCCATCAGTCGCCGCCACTGCCAGCCGCCGGTCGCGACCGCCACCTCCACCGCGCAGGCAGCTGCGATCCAGACCACCAGCCACAGTGATCGGCGCTGCTTCATGGGGTGAAGCTCCGGCCCGCTTCGTCGACGAAATCGAGGCTCAGCGCCAGCTCGACGTCGAAGGTCTCCTTGACCAGCCTGCGCATGACCACGCACAGCTCCGCGACGTGAGCCGCGCTCGCCCGCCGGCTGGTGGTGATGCGATTGGCGCTTCCGTCTGCGACCCGGGCGCCGCCCACCGACCTCCCCTTGACCTGCGCCCTCTCCAGCAACTGCTGGGCCGGAACCTCCACCGGGTCCTCGAACACGGGCTCGAGGAATGTCGTGCCGTCGCGCAACCTGGACGCGTCCAGCCTGCTCCGCGCCAGCAGAGACGCCGATCCGCTCTCGGGCTTGAGGGTGAGGCGGACCCGGGTGACGACCTCTCGCCTCCCTTCCGCCGACCTCTGCACCTGGTCGCAAAGCTCGTCGGCCGCGAGCCGCCGCGCGTCCCGGCCGGGCCATACGACCTCGGCCCAGTCCAGCAGGTCGAGAGCCTCCCCTCGACACGTCCGCGCAGCTGCCACCACGGCTCCCCCCACCGAGCCGTGGGTGTGGAGGAGCGGGTCCAGCCCGCCCAGCCCGGCGCGCGCGGCCGAGCGGCCGAGCTGGCTCAGGTTCGCGCCCGCACCTGCCACCACGCCATCGGACTCGACCTCCAGCTCGAGCAACGGACCACCGAAGCTCACCAGCGGCGCTCGCAGCCCCTTGTCCGGCGCGACCAGCCGACTTCCCGCACCGAGCACCAGCCACGGCACCCCGTGGCTGGCGAGCAGATCGACGACCTGCTCGACGGCAGAGACTCGCTTGCAGCGGATGACCAGGTCGGCCAGGCCCCCGATCCGGGCTGCGGTCCAGGCGCGGAGGTCGACGCGCTCGTAGACCTCCACGTCACCGCTCGACCTCAGGCTTCGCAGCTGCTCCCTGAGGCTGTCGAGCTGTGACGCGTGAATGCTGATCACGGTTCGCCGATTCCCGGTTGCCACACTGGAATAGCCTAAGGCCAAGGGGTTGTTGCTCCTGATGCCAAGAGCGAACCTCTGGCAACCGCATCATACCTCCTCCTTCCTGCAGCGGACCCGCCGGTCCGCTCTCTTTTTCTTCCCGGCCTCCCCCGACGCGTCGCCTAGCGGCACCCTCCGGGACGATCGCAACGAGCATCGCAGGCCGAGTTGGAGCCGCCACCCAAGCTTGCAGGCATTGTCAGCCCTTCAAGCCCAGCAACTTGATGTAGTAGAGGAGGGCCTGGCGCGAGATCTCGAGCTGGCGGGCGGTGGCGCTGCGGTTGCCGCCGTTGCGGGCCAGGGCCTCGGCCAGGAACTGGCGCTTGAACTCGGTCATCGCCTGCTCCCAGGTGCCCTGGGCGTGCTGGACCGAGGACCGGATGTCGAGGTCCTCTGCCCGCACTGTTCCCCCGCTGCGGCGGACCACCGTACTGCTGACAAGGTGGTACAGCTCGCGCACGTTGCCGGGCCAGTCGTAGGCGGCCAGCGCCTGCTCGGCCTCGCGCGTCCATCGCACCGGCTCGAGCTGGTCCTTGTCGATGATCTGGCGTTCGAAGAGCTGGCGCAGAATCGGGATGTCCTCACGGCGCTCGCGCAGCGGCGGAACATGGATGCGCATCGAGGCGAGACGGTAGTAGAGGTCTTTCCGGAAGCGGCCCTCGTCCACCAACCGCTCGAGGTCGCGGTGGGTGGCGGCGACGATCCTCACGTCCACGTGGAAGACCTGGTCCGATCCCACCGGCCGCACCTCGTACGACTCGAGGAAGCGCAGCAGCTTCACCTGCAGCGGCAGGTCGAGGTCGCCGATCTCGTCCAGGAACAGGGTCCCGCCCTCGGCGGTTCGGACCGTGCCCCGGCGTGGTCGCTCGGCACCGGTAAAGGCGCCTCGCTCGCATCCAAAGAGCTCGTTCTCGATCAGGCTGCCGGGCAGGCCCGGCATGTTCACCGATTCCATCCGCCCACGGCGCCCGGACAGCCGGTGGAGGGCGGCTGCAGCCACGCCCTTGCCTGCGCCCGTCTCCCCGAGCAGCACCACCGGCAGACTGCTGCGCGCGGCCTGTTTGAGCTCCGAGCGCAGCCGTACCGCGGCGGCGCTGATTCCATGGAATCCGGTCTCGGCGACGTCGGGGTCGCTTTCTGCCGCAGGCGAGGGCCCCAGCATGTGCACAAGGTCGCCGAACAGACGCCACCCCGCCTCGGTCGCCGGCTCGCCGCCGAGCGGAACGAGGCAGAGACGGCCGCGCTGGACCGCGCTGCCCGGGCTTCCCTCCCCCGCCCTCCACAGCATGCGATCCTCGCCCGCCAGGCGGACCTCCAGGCCGCTCACCCCAAGCAGGTCGAGCAGGGCGCCTGCCTCATCCCGCCCCAGGGCCGTGACCGCTCCCGCCTCGACCATGGCGGCCAGGGCACTCAGTCCCTCGTCGCTGACCGTGGAGGTGCCCGCCAGACGGCGCGCCCATCCCGTGAGCCCGTGCGCGTGGAGCAGGCGCGCCGCCGTTTGACGCCGCTCAGGGTCGAGCCACGGGCGCGGGCCGGCGAGTCGATCCACCAAGGCGATGGATAGGGCATCGCTCGGACGGAGGCGCCCCGCGCCCGCCAGGCAG
>Ga0316628_100004050_pt1 | contig 11421 bp, 9 predicted proteins | sample OWC_Aug_M2_C1_D5_FD_207648 | JGI IMG/M metagenome (GOLD analysis project Ga0316628, IMG submission 207648) | Wetland soil microbial communities from Old Woman Creek delta, Ohio, United States - OWC_Aug_M2_C1_D5_C | ecosystem: Environmental > Terrestrial > Soil > Wetlands | place: USA: Ohio... | reverse complement strand
TGGCCGTCGCCCGTCGCTTCGCCGAGCACCGCGTACGGGCACCGCTCGCGCTCGCAGAGCGCGCGGAACGCGGCGAGGCGCTCCTTCGGCACGGCGAGCACGTAGCGCTCCTGCGCCTCGTTGCACCAGAGCTCGAGCGGCGACATCTGCGCCTCGCCGCTCGGGACGGCGCGCAGATCGATGCGCGCGCCGCGCTTCGACTCGTGCACGAGCTCGGGCAGCGCGTTCGACAGGCCGCCCGCGCCGACGTCGTGGATCGAGACGACGGGGTTGTCCTCGCCGAGCGCCCAGCACCTGTCGATGACCTCCTGGCAGCGCCGCTCCATCTCGGCGTTGTCGCGTTGCACCGAGGCGAAATCGAGGTCCTCGTGCGAGCTGCCCTGCGCGAGGGAGGAGGCCGCGCCGCCGCCGAGGCCGATGAGCAGCGCCGGGCCGCCGAGGACGATGAGGGCGGCGCCCACGGGGATCTCGCCCTTCTGGACGTGCGGCGCGCGGACGTTGCCGAGCCCTCCCGCGAGCATGATCGGCTTGTGGTAGCCGCGCACCTCGACGCCGCGCGGCGTCTTCACGGCGAGCTCGAAGGTGCGGAAGTAGCCGCAGATCGCGGGCCGGCCGAACTCGTTGTTGAACGCCGCGCCGCCGAGCGGGCCCTCGATCATGATCCGCAGCGGCGAGGCGATGCGGTCGGGGCGGCCGACGCCGCCCGCTTCCCAGGGCTCCTCGGCGCCGGGGATGCGCAGGTGCGAGACGCTGAAGCCGACGAGGCCGGCCTTGGGCTTGGCGCCGCGACCGGTCGCGCCCTCGTCGCGGATCTCGCCGCCCGATCCCGTCGATGCGCCCGGGAACGGCGAGATGGCCGTGGGGTGGTTGTGCGTCTCGACCTTCATCAGGACGTGCACCGGCTCGCGGTGCGCGCGGTAGGTGCCTCCGGCGTCGGGGAAGAAGCGGTTGGCCTCGGAGCCCTCGATCACGGACGCGTTGTCGCGGTACGCCGAGAGGACGCCGGCCGGGCTCGCCTCCGTGCTGCGGCGGATCATGCGGAAGAGCGAGTCGGCCCTGGCCTCGCCGTCGACGACCCACTCCGCGTTGAAGATCTTGTGCCGGCAGTGCTCGCTGTTGGCCTGAGCGAACATCATCAGCTCGACGTCGGTGGGGTCGCGACCCAGCTCCCGGAAGGCGTGCTCCAGGTAGTCGATCTCGTCCTTCGCGAGCGCGAGGCCGAGCGTGCCGTTCGCCTCCTCGAGCGCCGCGCGGCCGCCGGCGAGCAACGGGACGGTGCGAAGGGGCCTGGGCTCGTGCTGCTCGAAGAGGCGCGCGGCCTCGTCGAGGCTCGTGAGGACCGTCTCGGTCATCCGGTCCGAGATCGCGGAGCGGAGCGCGCCCTCGTCCGCGACGGGGCCGCGAACGATCCACGCGACGCCGCGCTCGATCCGCCGGACCGCCGCGAGCCCGCACGCCCGCGCGATGTCGGTCGCCTTCGACGACCACGGAGAGATCGTCCCGACGCGGGGCACGACGAAGCGCGTGCCCGTCTCGAGCGTCGTCTCCTCGTCTCCCCGGACGGTGCGCCGCGGCCCGTACCAGAGCAGCTGCTCGAGGAGGGCGCGCGGCTCGCCTTCGAGAGGCTCGCTCGCATCGACGAGGTGGACGTACCGCGCTTGGATGGCGGCGACGCCCCGGTTCTTCTGCTCGAGCTCGGGCGACGCGAGCAGCTTGGCCAGACGCGCCGCCGAGTAAGCGTCGGGGCCAAGGAGGGAGAGGAGCACGCGCGCATTGTGCCGAAAGCTCGCTGGGCCCGCAATGCCGCCTCGACGCTCGCGCCGCCGCGAGGTAGTGTCGGGCTCGAGCGTGCGGCAGTGAGCTCCTTCGACAGGAACGTCCGCCTCGTCTACGCGACGATCTTGCTGCTCGGCACGGCCTACGGCGCCTCGCTGTCCGTGACGCCGCTCGAGCTCGCCAAGCTGCACTTCGACAAGCACCAGATCGGGACGCTCGCCATCTGCTTCGCGGGGGGCATCGTGGCGATGAGCATCCCGGCGGGCGCGCTGGTCCGGCGGCTCTCGGCGAAGGCGACGCTGCTCGGGTGCCTGCTCGTGTACGCCGCGGCCGTCGCGCTCTTCCCGCTGCAGACGACCTACCTCGGCGCGGGCGCCGTCCGCGCGCTCGACGGCGCGTCGAGCGTCGGGGTGTGGGTGGCGTGCGAGACGGTGCTGCTCGCTCGCTCGGACAAGGAGCACAAGGCGCTCGTCATGAGCCTGTACGCCATGGCGATCGCCGTGGGCTACGTCGTCGGCTCGGGCCTCGCGCGCGGCATCGTACTATTTGCAGAATACAAGCACGTCTTCTTCGCCGCGAGCGGCATCGCGCTCGTGGCCTTCGCCCTCGTCGCGGCCCGCCTCGACGCGTCGGCCCACCGCGCCGCCGCCGCCCCGCCGACCGAGCAAAAGGGCTCGGGCCTGCCGGCCATGGCGCTGCTCTGGCGCATCAAGACCTCGTGCCTGGCGACGTTCTCGTACGGGTACTTCCAGGCCTCGGTCGTGCTGTTCTTGCCGCTCTACCTCATCGAGGCCAAGCACGTCGCCGAGCGCGACACGACGATCATCACCGCGTTCTTCGCCGGCGGCATGCTGCTGTTCTCGACGATCGCGGCGCGGCTCGGCGACCGGCTCGGCCACCTGCGCGTGATGAGCGCGCTCGCGTCCGTCGGCATCGCGATGATCCTCGGCTTCGTCTACCTGTCGTCGTGGACCGCGATGTGCGCCGCGATCTTCGTCGCCGGGGCGACGCTCGCGTCGATCTCCCCGGTGAGCCTCGCGCTGCAGGGCCACGTCGCCGACCCCCGCGACTACAGCCGCGCCAACGCGATCTACAACGCCTGCTACGCCGGCGGCATGTTGCTCGGGCCGCCCATCTCCAGCGCGATCGTGACGTCGAGCGGCGGGCCGGCGATGCTGTACCACTTCGCGGCGATGTGGGCGGTGTTCGTGGTCGCGACGCTCGTCTTCGCGGCCGACGATCCGGCGCGGGCGGCTCGCGCCGAGGTCCTCGGAGAGGCCGGCGGCGGCGCGGACGTGGGCTGATCGTCCGCCGCGATGCGCCGGCACCTTGCGCCGACGGCAGAGCTGGCTACCTTGGGCCGACACGAGTCAAAAGGAGTCGCACCATGGCAAAGATCGCAGTGCTCGGGACGGGGATGGTGGGTCAGACGATCGGCAGCAAGCTCGTGGCGCTCGGTCACGAGGTGAAGATGGGCTCGCGCGACGCCAAGAACGAGAAGGCCGCGTCCTGGGCGAAGAAGGAGGGCGCGAAGGCCTCCCACGGCACGTTCGCCGACGCCGCCGCCTTCGGTGAGCTCGTCTTCAACTGCACGAGCGGCCACGGCGCGCTCGAAGCGCTGCGCGCCGCGGGCGCGGCCAACCTCGACGGCAAGCTCGTCGTCGACATCTCGAACCCGCTCGACTTCTCCAAGGGGATGCCGCCCTCGCTCTTCGCGGGCAACACCGACTCGCTCGCCGAGCGCATCCAGAAGGAGTTTCCCAAGGCGCACGTCGTCAAGACGCTCAACACGATCAACTGCGAGATCATGGTCGACCCCGGCAAGGTCGCGGGCGGAGACCACACCGTCTTCATGAGCGGCAACGACCCGGGCGCGAAGGGTCGCGTGGCCGAGATCCTCAAGGGCTGGTTCGGCTGGAAGAACGTCCTCGATCTCGGCGACATCACCACCGCGCGCGGCACCGAGAGCTACATGCCGCTGTGGCTGCGCCTCTGGGGCGCGCTGGGTACGGCGGACTTCAATATCAAGATCGTGAAGTAGCCCTCACTTGCACGGCGCGACCGGCACGCAGGCGCGCCGCACCTCGCGCCCGGACAGGGCGATCTCCCCGGTCTGCTTCGGCATGTCCGTCTTGGAGACGTGCGTCGTGGCCATCGTGAAGGTCTTCAGGTCGGGCGAGAAGACGAACGGGCTGAACATGACGGGGTTCGGCCCGATGTGCAGCGGGGATTGCCCAGGAGGCGGCGCGCCGAACTTGCCGCAGAGCGAGCCCTCGCACGAGAGTGTGCCGTCGGTGCGGTAGCCACGCACCGGCGTGCGCCAGCGGAGGTTGCGCGCCCCGTCGAGCGCCCCCTCCGCCGCGACCGCGCACACGTTCGGCGTGGCCGCCGTGTTGGTGTCGGTGACGACGGTCGTCGTCCAGAAGAGCGTCTTGGACTTGATCGTGAAGTACTCGCGCATCTTGTACTCGACCATCTTCACGGCGCCGCCGGGCTGGCCGTTCTGGTTTTGCCAGCGCAGCACCACCTTGCCGGGGCCGATCGGGTAGATGCCGTCGCCCTCGCCCATCGGCGTTTCGGTGAGCTTGAGGTTCGCGGCGAGCGAGTACTCGATCTCCCACTCGCAGCTCGGCGGGCTCGGCGGCGGCGCAGGCGCCTGAGCTTCTGCGCCCGTCGGGGCGACCACCACGGCGATGACAGCGAGCGAGCCGACCACGAACGCGACGCGATGAAACGACCGCATGCAGCGGGACCTGCATATCGAGTGCCGCCAGCCGTCGCGAGCGTGCGCGCGAAACCGAGGCAGCCTCCGCACGTTCTGCCGCGCCCTGCACGGCGTGCCGTCCGTGCGGGCTCAAAGCGAGACGTGCCCGATCGGCACGGGTGCTGCTTACACCGTCCGCTGCGAGGTGTGTCATGCGCAAGCTGGTCAAGAGCGTCGACGTCAACGCACCGGTCGAGCGCGTCTACGAGCTCCTGACCACGCCGACCAACCTCCCCAGCATCTGGCCCAGCCTGGAAGCGGTGGGCAACGTCGACCGGCGCGCCGACGGCGGGCACTCGTTCGACTGGACCTTCCGGATGGCTGGAATCCGCTTCCACGGGCGCATGAGGACGCTCGAGGCGGTGCAGAACGAGCGCTTCGTGAGCCACAGCGACGAAGGCATCAAGAGCACGTTCCGCTGGGTCTTCGAACGCAAAGGCGGCGCGTCCACGCACGTCGGGGTCGAGGTCGAGTACTCCATGCCGCTCGGACTGCTCGGCCGGATCACCGAGGCCATCGTGGCGAAGATGAACGAACGCGATCTCGAGGTCTTGCTCGCGAACGCCAAGAAGGCGCTCGAGGCCCCGCAGCGCGCCCGGGCGGTCGCGCCGGCGCCGATGCACTGAAGTCGTGTCAGTGCGCGCCGGCGGCGCTCGCGCCGGGCTTCGGCTTCTTGAGCAAGAAGAGCAGGACGAACGCCGTCAAGAAGACGAGCGTCGCCTGCGCGAAGCCTTCGTTGAAGCTCAGGACGAGCGCCTGGATCCTCACCTTGAGATCGAGCACGGCCTCGGGCACGAGCTCGCGCGTGAAGGTGCGGCCGCCGATGCCGCCCTGGATGGCGCCCATCGTCTCCTGCACGATGGGGTTGGTCGCGTAGATCGCCTCGCGCAGGTACGACCCGTGGATCTTGGTCCCGCGGTCGACGAGCAGCCCCATCCACGCCGTGCCGATCGATCCGCCGAGCTCGCGCGTCAGGTTGAACAGGCCCGTCGCGTTGCCGCGCTGGCGATCGCTCAGGTCGCCGAGCGCGAGGACGCTCACGGGGATGAAGATGAAGCCGAGCGCCGCCGAGCGCACGAACATCGGCTGCACCAGGTCCCAGAAGCTCGCCTGGTCGGTCAGGTGCGCGTTCATCCACAGGCTGAGCGCGGTGCCGGTGATGCCGAAGAAGAGCATGGCGCGGCCGTCGACCTTCGACCCGAAGCGCCCGATGAACGGCATGAGCACGATCTGGATGCCGCCCGAGACGAGGAAGATCTTGCCGATGTCGAGCGCCGAGTAGCGCATGACCGCGCCGCAGTAGAGCGAGAACAGGAAGTTGCCCGAGAAGAGCGCGAGGCCGAGCACGAAGTTGATGCCCGTGCCGGCCGAGTAGGTGCGGTTGAGGAAGACCCGCAGATCGACGACCGGGTGCTCCGCCTCGAGCTCGTGGACGAGGAACGTGATCAGCGCGCACGCCGCGACCGCGGCGAGCACCGTGATGGTCAGCGACTCGAACCAGCCGTCGCGGTTGCCCTCCTCGAGCACGTACTGCAGCGACGCCATGCCGACGGCGAGCAGCGAGATGCCGAACACGTCGATCGGCGCCTTCGACGGCCGGAAGCCGGGCTCGTGGATGACGCGCGACGCCGCGATCGCGGCGATGATGCCGACCGGCACGTTGACGAGAAAGACCCAGTGCCAGCTCGACCAGTCGATGAGGTAGCCGCCGATCGTGGGGCCGAGCAGCGGCCCGGTCACCGCGCCGATGCCGAAGAGCGCGCCGGCCATGTTCTGCTCGTGCTTCGCGTAGCGCGAGAAGAGGATGGTCTGCGCCGTCGGGATGATCGCGCCGCCGCCGAGGCCCTGGATGGCGCGGAAGACGACGAGCGACGGCAGGTTCCACGCAAGGCCGCACAGCGCGCTGGCCGTGGTGAAGATGAGGATCGACGTCGCGAAGTAGCGGCGGATGCCGAAGCGCCGCTGGAACCAGCCCGTCATCGGGATGACGACGATGTTGGCCATCATGTACCCGGTCGAGACCCAGCCGATCTCGTCGATGGGCGTGCCGAAGCTCGCGCGGATGTCGCTGAGCGCGACGTTGACGATGGTGATGTCGATGAGCGACATCAGCGCCGCGGCCATCACCACCGCGGTGATCGCGGCCTTGCTGCCGGCGACCGCGCCGCCGCTGCCGAGGTCGAGCTTCGCCACTCACTTGCCCGTGAAAATGGTCACGTACGCGCTCATGCCGGGGCGGAGCACGACGTCGGGCTTGCCGTCGAGGCGCACGAGCACGGGCACGCGCTGCACGACCTTGGTGAAGTTGCCCGACGCGTTGTCGGGCGGGAGCAGCGCGAAGCGCGAGCCGGTGCCGCCGGCGAGGCTGTCGAGGTGCGCGGCGAAATCGCGACGGCCGAAGGTGTCGATGCGCACGCGCGCGGACTGCCCCGCGTGCATGCTCTCGAGCTGGTCCTCCTTGAAGTTCGCGACCACCCAGACGTCGTCGAGGTTGGTGAGCGAGAGCAGCGGGCGTGACGGGTCCACCATCTGCCCGGGCTCGACGGTGCGGCGCGAGACGACGCCGTGCATCGGGGCCTTGACCTTCGTGTACTCGACGTTGAGCTCGGCCTGATCGAGGGCCGCCTGGGCCTGATCGACCCGCGCCTTCGCGACGCCGACCTGGGCGCGCGCGACGTCGAGCTGCTGCGGGCCGGCCTGGGCCGCGACGAGCCGTCCCTGCGCGGTCTCGATCGTGCCGGCAGCGCTGGTCAGCCCTTCCTGCGCGCTCGCGAGCTGCGCCTCGGCCTGCTCGACGGCCGCGGCGGCCTGATCGAAGCTCGCGACGTGCGCGTCGAGCTCCGCCTTGCCGATGGCGCCCTCGGCGTAGAGCTTCTCCGAGCGCTCCTTCTCGACCTGCGCGAGCGACCTACGCGACTCGGCGGCGGCGACCGCGGCCTTCGCCTGGTCGATGCCCGCCTTCGAGGTGCCGGTCATCGCGGAGGCCTGCGAGATGCCGCCCTTGGCCTGGCGCAGGTTCGCGTCCACGGTCCGATCCGTGAGCGCGAGCTGGGCTTCGACCGCCGCGAGGTTGGCGCGGGCGGAGGCGAGATCGGCCTGCGCCGTCGCGAGGCGCGCCTTGGCGTCGCGATCGTCGAGCTCGACGAGCACGTCGCCCTCCTTGACCTCCTGGTTGTCCTTCACCAGGACGTGCACCGCCTGGCCCTGGATCCGCGTCGCGACGTTCGCGACGTGAGCCTCCACGAACGCGTCGTCCGTCGTCTCCTTGCCGTGGCCGTAGAGGTAGACGCCGCCGCCGACCAGCGCGAAGGCCGCCACCAGCGACGGCAGGACCTTCTTCGCGCGCGAGGGCCTCGCGCGCGGCGCGGGCGAGGCCTCGGGCTCTCTCTCCTCCGTCGTGCCTTCCACCGCCTCGAGCTTCGCAGCGTTTGCCATGACGAACGGTGAAGTATGCGGAGGCGACGGTGCCGCGCTAGACGCCGGCGGCCGAACGCGTTATCCGGTTATCCGAACAATGGTCGCGGACCTCAACGAAATCGCCGCGTTCGCGCAGGTCGTGCGCAGCCAGAGCTTCACGCGCGCGGCCGCCTCGCTGGGCCTGCCGAAGTCGACGCTGAGCGAGCGAGTGGCGCGCCTCGAGGAGCGGCTCGGCGTGCGGCTGCTCGAGCGCACGACCCGGAGCCTGCGGCCGACGCCGGCCGGCAGCGCGTACTACGAGCGCGTCGCGCACGTCGTCGACGACCTCGAGGAGGCGAGCACCGAGGTCGCCGAGAGCCACGGCGCGCCCCGGGGCCTGGTGCGCGTCGGCTCGTCGCAGCTCGCCGCGCGCGTGTTCTTGCTCTCGGTCATCGACAAGTTCGCGCGGCGCTGGCCCGAGGTCGACATCGACCTCGTCACCGCCGACCGCAGGTTCAACCTCGTCGAGGAGGGGCTCGATCTGGCCGTCCAGGTCTTCGCGCCCGCGGAGAACGTGGTCGTGCGGCCGCTCGCGACCGCGGCGAGGGTGTGCGTGGCGTCACCGGAGTACCTCGCCGAGCACGGCACGCCGCACACGCCGGAGGACCTGCGCTTGCACCGCTGCATCGTCACTGCCACGACGGCGACGCGGTTGCGCCAGGCGACCTGGACGTTCTCCGGCGACGGGCGCGAACACGCCGTGACGGTGCGCGGGCGTTACGTGGTCAGCTCGATCGAGCTGGCGGCGCAGGCCGCGGTGGACGGCGTCGGCATCGCGCTCGCCCCGACGCTCACGTGCGCCGAGGAGATCGCGCGGGGGCGGCTGGTGCACGTCCTCGACCGCTACACCGCCGGCTCGACGGAGCTCTTGCTCGTGCACCCGAGCACGCGCAGCCTGCCGCATCGCGTGCGGCTCTTGGCCGATCACATCGCCCAGAGCTTCCGCGACGCCCCTGCCCTGCCCGGCATGACCAAGCTGCCCGGCGTCGCGCCGGAGCCATCCGGGCGCGCCGGGCGGCGGCAACGGAAGGGGCCATGACACGCGCCGGCGAGGACGGCCCTGCAGCCCACCGAATCGCGCGGCTCACGGAGCTCTTGCACGACGAGCTGCGCGCCATCTTCCGCGACGACGTGTCGGACCCGGCCCTCGCGGGGCTCGACATCCCGGCGGTGGTGCTGTCCGTCGACTACCGGCACTTGCGTGTACATTGCACACTTCCGCCGGGCGCCGCGCCGCGCCGCGAGGTCGCGCGGCGGCTCGAGCGGGCGAAGCCGTTCGTGCGCGCGCGGCTGGCGGACGCGGTGGACATGAAGAGGACGCCGGAGATCGATTTCGTGATCGACGTGGCGTGACGGAGACGGCGTCAGCGGAGGCGCTGGACGTGCGTCGCCGCCTCGAGCACCAGGCCCGTGTCGCGCTGCGCGGCGAGGACCTGCTCGGTGCGCAGCGACTCGGGCAGCGGCGCGCGCGTGACCGCGAAGGCGCCCGCGGGAAGGAGCGCCTCGATGAAGGGCAGCCCGGGGACGTACGCGAAGACGCCGCGCGGAGCGAGCGCGCGCACGATGCGCATGTACGTTCGCGCGTACTCGAAGGCCAGCTCGCTGCGGCGCATCTCCTGGTGCATGAAGTGCAGCGAGAAGCCCAGGTGCGAGACGATGGTGCCCCAGCGCGCGGTGCCGTAGTCGTACGCGAGCCAGTCGCCGCGGTCGCCGAGCTCGGGAGGGGCGAGCGGGTCGAGGCCGAACGCCTGCTTGCCGGCGTCGCGCAGGTGACGGACGAGCGCGGCCTTCTCGCCGCAGCCGATGTCGAGGACAGGCTCGGCGAGCGTGGCGACGTCGAGGCCGAGGACCGCGAGCTGCAGCTCGGCGGAGTACTCGGCGGAGACGACCTCGCGCGGGCTCTTGCCGAGCGCGCCTCCGAGGATCGCCGCGAGGGCTTCGCGAGCACCGAGGAGCGCCCGGTCGCGTTTCTCGCCGGCGGCGAGCTGCTCCCAGAGCGCGCGCATCGCGCCGCGCACCGCGCGCGCGACCGCTGGATCGGAGGCGACGAACTGGTTCTTTCCGCTCAGGGCGCGCAGCACGTCCGCCGCGCACGCGTCGGCGTCGGCCGCGTCACCGGCCAGCGCGGACAGCAGCGCGGGATCCGCCGCGAGGAAGTCCGCTCCCGCGAGGGCCTGGAGCGACGCCCGACCGATGCGGTCGGCGAGCACGTCGCGCAAGGTGGTCACGCCGCGGCCCAGCGCGCGCCGTTCTCGCGCGGCGCACGAGCGGCGGCGCCGGCGGGCACGCACTCGTAAGCCTCCACGTCGAAGCGCTTCATCCTCAACCGGTACTCCATCGTCAGCCCGGGCCAGAGCGTCGTGTTCTTGCCGCCCCTGGTGAGATACCAGCTCTTGGCGCCGCCGGTGTTCCAAACCGACCTCGCGAGGCGCGCCTGGAGCCGCTGGTTGTACCTTCGCTGCGCCTCGGGCCGCACGTCGACGAACTTGAGGTTGCGCTTCTTCATCGCGCGCAGCGCGCCCAGGATGTAGCCGATCTGCGCCTCCATCATGACGACCATCGACGTGTGGCCGAGGCCGGTGTTCGGGCCGATGATCATGAACAGGTTCGGGAAGCCCGCGAACGTGGTGCCGCGGTAGCCTTCCGGCCCGCTCGTCCAGCTCTCGTCGATGGTGCGGCCGCCGCGCCCGCGGATGGGGAACGGCGCGGTCATCTCGGCGGCCTCGAAGCCGGTGGCGAGCACGAGCACGTCGATCGGCCGCTCGCGGCGAGCGCCGTCGTGCTCCGTGACGATCGAGCGCTCGCGGACCTCCACGATGCGATCGGTGACGAGCTCGACGTTGTCCCGGAGCAGCGCCGGGTAGTAGTCGTTCGAGAAGAGCACGCGCTTGCACCCCATGCGGTAGCCGGGGGTGAGCTTCGCGCGCAGCGAGGGATCGGGGATGCTCTTCTCGAGGTAGCGGCGCGACGCGGCGGCGAACACGTCCATCACCCTCGGCGCGTAGGTGAAGCCGAGGCCGAAGAGCTCGGTGATGCCGTAGATGCCGGCGCGCAGCGCGTGCTGGAGCGCGGGGCTCCGGGCGAAGCGGGCGCGCGCCTGCTCGCTGATCTCGCCGTTGCGCTTGGGCAGGATCCACGGCGGATTGCGCTGGAAGACGTGGAGCCGGCCGACCCCGGGCGCGATGGCCGGCACGATCTGGATCGCGCTCGCGCCCGTGCCGACGACGGCCACGGTCTTGCCCGCGAGCGGGACGGAGTGGTCCCAGCGCGCGGAGTGGAAGCTCGGGCCGCGGAACGAGTCGAGGCCGGGGATGTCCGGGTAGATCGGGCGGTTCAGCGGCCCGGTGCCGAGGACGAGCACCGGTGCGGCGAAGAGCGCTCCGTCCTCGGTCTCGACCTCCCAGAGGCCCTGCTCCTCGTCGAAC
>Ga0316628_100004049_pt1 | contig 11421 bp, 10 predicted proteins | sample OWC_Aug_M2_C1_D5_FD_207648 | JGI IMG/M metagenome (GOLD analysis project Ga0316628, IMG submission 207648) | Wetland soil microbial communities from Old Woman Creek delta, Ohio, United States - OWC_Aug_M2_C1_D5_C | ecosystem: Environmental > Terrestrial > Soil > Wetlands | place: USA: Ohio... | reverse complement strand
GGTCCCGGTCGCGAGCATCCAGGTGTCGTAGGTGAAATGCACAGTGTTGGGGGAACAGGCCTTGCCGGTCAGGTCGGAGGTGCCGGGCCCGGAGGCGAGGAACACCTTGTTCTTGTCCTTGGTGATCTGGGAGACCGCGAGCGCAACGCCCGAATTCGGCACGTCGACGATCGCGTCGACGCCCTCGGCGTCGTACCAGCGGCGTGCAATCGCCGAACCGACGTCGGGCTTGTTCTGGTGGTCGGCCGAAACGATCTCGACCTTGATGCCACGCTTCTCGATGCCGGAGTCCTCGACGGCCATCTTCGCCGCGATGACCGAGCCCTGCCCGGCGAGGTCGGTGTACAGGCTCGACATGTCGGAGAGAACGCCCAGCTTGATCTCGTTGTTCGTGTATTGCGCCCACGCGCTGCCGGCCGACAACGCGCCGGCGACAGCCAGAGCGAGCAGACCCCGTTTCACCGAATTCATGACGAACCTCCTGTGCAAAGAGTTATGACGACCACGCCCCGGCGTCCTTCACACGCCGAGGTACCTGTGGAGCTTCTGCATGTTCGCATCGAGCTCGGCATTGTCGATCATGTCGACGATGCGCCCATGCTCCATCACGCAGTGCCGGTCGGCGACCGTCGCCGCGAAATGGAAGTTCTGCTCGACCAGCAGGATCGTGAACCCCTGCGCCTTGAGCTTGACGATCGTGCGGCCGATCTGCTGGACGATGACCGGGGCGAGGCCTTCCGTCGGCTCGTCGAGCAGCAGCAGCCGCGCGCCGGTGCGCAGGATCCGTCCGATCGCGAGCATCTGCTGCTCGCCGCCCGAGAGCTTGGTGCCCTGGCTCCTGCGCCGCTCGGCGAGGTTCGGAAACAGCTCGTAGATCTGCTCGACCGACAGCCCGCCGTCGCGCACTTTCGGCGGCAGCATCAGGTTCTCCTCGACGTCGAGGCTCGAGAAGATCCCGCGCTCCTCCGGACACCACGCGAGGCCCAGCCTCGCGATGCGATTGGACGCGAGTCGGATCGTCTCGACGCCTTCGAACACGATCGATCCGGCGCGTCGCGGCACGACGCCCATGATCGACTTCAGCGTCGTCGTCTTGCCGGCGCCGTTGCGGCCGAGCAGCGTCACGACCTCTCCCTGCGCGACATCGAACGAGACGCCGTGCAGGATGTGCGATTCGCCATACCAGGCCTGCAGGTCGCGCACGGTCAGCAGCGGCGCGCCGTGGCCGGCCGCCAACGCTCGCGCGGCAGGTTCAGGCATGGCTGCCTCCGAGGTAGGCTTCGACGACGGCGGGGTCCTTCGACACCGACGCGTAATCGCCGTCCGCGAGGATCTCGCCGCGCGCGAGCACCGTGATGCGATGCGACAGCGTCGAAACGACCGACAAGTTGTGCTCGACCATCAGCACGGTCCGGTTGGCCGCCACCTTCCTGATCAGCTCCGCGATCCGTCCGACGTCTTCATGCGTCATGCCTGCTGTCGGCTCGTCGAGCAGCAGCATTTCCGGGTCGAGCGCAAGCGTGGTCGCAATCTCCAGCGCGCGCTTTCGACCGTAGGGCAGCTCGCCTGCCGCCGTCGCCTCGAACTGCCCGAGCCCGACGGCGTCGAGCAGCTCGCGAGCGCGCGCGTCGTGTTCGCGCAACACCCTCTCCGATCGCCAGAAGTCCAGCGAGCGCCCGCGCTTCCTCTGCAGCGCGACGCGGACGTTCTCCAGCACGCTCAGATGGGGGAAGACCGCCGAGATCTGGAACGAGCGGACGAGACCCATGCGCGCGATGGCCGCGGGCCGCGATCCCGTGATGTCGCGCCGGTTGAAGAAGATCCGGCCGCGCGTCGGCGTCAGGAAGTGCGTGAGGAGGTTGAAGCAGGTCGTCTTGCCCGCGCCATTGGGTCCGATCAGCGCATGGATCGTCCCGCGCCCGACCACGAGGTTCACGTCCTTGACCGCGACGAATCCCCTGAACTCCTTGGTGAGCCCGCGTGTCTCGAGAATGATGTCGTCGCCCATCCGCTGCCCCGCGGCCCGGGGCGCAGGGCGCATGCCCGGCAATGCCCCCTCCGCCGCCCATCCCGCCGGCGATTATCACGGCGGGGCTCGCGCTTGGCAACGTACCCGCCCGAGCCGCGCCGCGTTTCAGCCGGGAGCGCGCCAGCTCGCCGGGCGCTTGCCGACGAAGGCGTCGATCCCCTCGTCGGCGTCGGGGTCATCCAGGTTGCAGCACATCGCCTCCCCGGTCATCGCGTAGGCATCGTGCAGCGACGTGTCGATCTGGGCGTAGAACGCGCGCTTGCCCAGTGCGATGACCGACGCGCTCCGCGCTGCGATCAGGTCGGTGAAATGACGGACGGCGCCGTCGATCGCGTCCGCAGCGACGACGCGGTTGACCAGTCCCCATGCCAGTGCGGTGGCGGCGTCGATCGGCTCGCCGGTCAGCAGCATTTCCATCACGCGCTTGCGCGCGACATTGCGCCCGACGCCCACTGCGGGCGTCGAGCAGAAGATGCCGACATTGACACCCGGCAACGCGAAACGCGCCGTGTCGGCCGCCACGGCGAGATCGCACATCGACACCAGCTGGCAGCCCGCCGCGGTCGCCATGCCGTGCACGCGCGCGATCGTCGGCTGCGGAAGCTGCGTGAGCTTGATCATGACGCGGTTGCAGAGATCGAAAAGCCCGCGCCGCCATTCGGGCGAACGCTGCGCGCGCAGCTCCTTCAGGTCGTGGCCCGCGCAGAAGCCGCGTCCGGCACCGGCGAGCACCACGGCGCGGACCCCGGGATCGGCGGCGACCTCGTCGAGCGCCGCCTCGAGCGCGGCGACCATGTCGTACGACAGCGGGTTGAAGCGCTCGCCCCGGTTCAGCGTCAGCGTGCGCACGCCGTCGCGGGTCTCGGCGAGGACGAAGGGGGAAACCATCGGTTCGATAGGTGCGTTCATTCGATAGCCGCCGTCGATTGCGCGTGCTTGCGCAGGATGAACTTCTGGATCTTGCCCGTCGAAGTCTTCGGCAGCTCCACGAAGACCACGCTCCTGGGCACCTTGAAGCGCGCGAGCTGCGCGCGGCAATGCTCGATCACCTCGGCTTCGGTCACATGGGCGCCCGGCTTCAGCTCGACGAACGCGCAGGGCGTCTCCCCCCACTTGGGATCGGGCTTGGCGACCACGGCCGCGGCGAGGATCGCGGGGTGCCGGTAGAGAACGTCCTCGACCTCGAGCGAGCTGATGTTCTCGCCGCCGGAAATGATCACGTCCTTGGAGCGGTCGCGGATCTTCACGTAGCCGTCGGGTTGCATCACCGCGAGATCGCCGGTATGGAACCACCCGCCGGCGAAGGATTCGTCGGTCGCACTGGGGTTCTTCAGGTAGCCCTTCATCGTGATGTTGCCCCGGAACATGATCTCGCCCATCGTCTCGCCGTCCCAGGGCACCGGCTGCATCGTCGCCGGATCCATCACCGTCATGCCTTCCTGGCAGGTGTAGCGCACGCCCTGGCGCCCGTTGCGCTCGGTTCGCGCGCCGATGTCGAGGCTCGCCCACTCGGCCTGCTTGGCGCAGACGGCGGCGGGTCCGTAGGTCTCGGTCAGGCCGTAGACGTGGGTGATCTCGAAACCCAGCCTTTCCATGCCCTCGATCACCGCCGCCGGCGGCGCGGCCGCGGCGACCAGTGCGTTCACCCTGTGTGCGATGCCAACCTTCAGCTCGTCGGGAGCATTGATCAGCATCGAGTGCACGATCGGCGCCCCGCAATAATGCGTGACCTGGTGCTCGCGGATCGCATCGAGGATCGCCTTCGCCTCGACTCTGCGCATGCACACGTTGGTCCCGGCGTTCGCCGCCATCGTCCACGGGAAGCACCATCCGTTGCAGTGGAACATCGGCAGCGTCCACAGGTAGACCGAGTGCCGCGGCATGCCCCAGTCGACGATGTTCGACAGCGCATTGAGGTAGGCGCCGCGATGGTGGTAGACGACACCCTTGGGATTGCCGGTCGTCCCCGACGTGTAGTTGAGCGAGATCGCCTGCCACTCGTCGACCGGCGGCTGCCACGCGAAGTCGGGATCGCTCTTGGCGATGAACGTCTCGTAGTCCGATTCTCCCAGCAGATCGCCGCCGGGGCCCAGCGCATCGACGACGTCGATCACCAACGGCTTCTTCGGCAGGCGGTTCAGCGCGGCGGTGATCACCGGCGAGAACTCGGTGTCGGTGATCAGGACCTTCGCTTCGCCGTGCTCGAGCATGAACGCGAGGGTTTCCGCGTCGAGCCGGGTGTTCAGGGTGTTCAGCACGCCACCGGTCATCGGGACGCCGAAATGGCATTCGACCATCTCGGGCGTGTTCGCGAGCATCACCGCGACCGTGTCGCCGACGCCGATGCCACGATGCGCGAGCGCCGAGGCGAGCCTGCGCGAGCGTGCGTAGGTCTCGCTCCACGTATAGCGCCTTGTGCCGTGCACGACGGCAATGCGCTGCGGCCACGTATAGGCGCTGCGCGCGATCAGCGAGATCGGCGTCAGCGACGCGTAGTTCGCCGCATTGCGGTCGAGTTGCTGGTCGTAGATGCCGACGGTCGCCATGGCGCACCTCCTGCCCGATTCTCCTCCGGTGGACAATCCTAGCAAAATCGACGACGATCAGCGGCTCCCGCATGGAGATCGACGCACGATGGGCCACCGTCTTTCCCGCATTGTCACCCGCACCGGAGATTCAGGGACCACGGGGCTCGGCGACGGTTCGCGCGTGGACAAGGACAGCCTGCGGATCGCAGCCATCGGCGCCGTCGACGAGCTCAACTCGAGCGTGGGGGCGCTGCTCGCCGAGCCGCTGCCCGAGGCGATCGCGGCCCTGTTGATCGACATCCAGCACGACCTGTTCGACCTCGGCGGTGAGCTTTCGATCCCGGGCCATGCAGCAGTGACGGCCGGCCACGTGACTCGCCTCGAGCAGGCGGTGGAAGAGATCAACGCGGGCCTCGCGCCGCTCAAGGAGTTCATCCTCCCCGGTGGAACCCGTCCCGCAGCGCTCGCGCACGTCGCGCGCACCGTGTGCCGCCGCGCCGAGCGGGCTCTCGTCGCGCTGGCCCGCCATGAGCCGGTTTCACAGGACGGTCGCGTCTACCTGAATCGCCTGTCGGACCTGCTGTTCGTCGTCGCCCGCAGGCTCAACCACGCATCGGGCGTTGCCGACGTTCTCTGGCAGAAAGGTCGCGCGCGGGGCCCGGCGGCTCGATGAACGACGCAGCGCCCGCTGAGCGCCGGGGCTGCCGGTGCCGCAGCGACCGTCCCCGGCCGGGCGCAGCGCGCGCGTTGCCGCGCTGCTATCTCCGCTTCAGCGTGTAGCCGTCGGCGCGGTCTTCCATGTCCCAGCCCGCATCGCGCAGCGACGCGCGCAGTCGATCGGCTTCGGCCCAGTTCCTTGCCATGCGCGCCGCCACGCGCTCGCGCGCCAGCGCATCGATGTCGGCCGGGACGTCCTCCTTCTTCGGGCGCCAGGCTTCGAGGCCGAGGCCGAATACCTGGTCGAAGCGTGCGAGCGTCGCCCGCTTGACCGGGCCCGGCAATCCGCCGCGCAGCGTCTCCCACGCGACAGCGAGCGCCCGGGGCAGGTTGAGGTCGTCGTTGACCTGCGCTGCGAATCGCGCGACCAGCCCCTCGTCGGCGGTGTCAGGCGCGCCCGGGAGCGCATGAAAGCCCGCGCGCATCCTTGACAGGCCCGTCGCTGCCGCATCGAGGGCGTCCCAGGTGAAGTTCAGCTGGCTCCGGTAGTGCCCGGTCAGGCACAGATAGCGGAAGGCGAGCGGGTCGTAGCCGCGGTCGACGAGCGCCTGGACCCGCAGGAACTCGCCGGCCGACTTGGCCATCTTGGCGTCGTTCGCGAGCAGGAAATAGCCGTGCATCCAGAAGTTCGCGAGCCGGGTGCCGACCCGCGCTTCCGTCTGCGCGATCTCGTTGGTGTGGTGCACCGGGATGTGGTCCTCGCCGCCGCAGTGGATGTCGAAGTAATCGCCGAGGTAATCCTGCGCCATCGCCGAGCATTCGATGTGCCAGCCGGGGAAGCCCCGGCCCCATGGACTGTCCCACTCCATCTGCCTGGTGCTGCCCTCGGGCGAGAACTTCCACAGCGCGAAATCGGTGGCGCTGCGCTTGTCGCCCAGATCCACGCGCCGGCCGCCTTCGAGCCCGGCCTTGTCGAGCCTCGCGAGATAACCGTAATCGGCCTGCCGGCTGGTGTCGAAGTAGATGCCATCTGCGGTCCGGTAGGTGTAGCCCTTGCGCTCGAGATCGGCGATGAATCCGATCTGCGACGGAATGTGACCCGTCGCCCGCGGCAGCACGTCGGGACGCTCGATGTGGAGGACGTCGAGGTCGTCGAGAAACGCCTGCGTGTACAGCGCCGCGATCTCCCATGCCGTCCTGCCCGTGCGGCGGGCACCCTTCTCCATCTTGTCCTCGCCGGTGTCGGCGTCGGAGGTCAGGTGGCCCACGTCGGTGATGTTCATCACGTGGCGGACGCGGTAACCGTTCCAGCGCAGCACGCGCTTCAGCACGTCCTCGAACAGGAAGGTCCGGAAGTTGCCGATGTGCTGGTAGTCGTAGACGGTCGGGCCGCAGGTGTAGATGCCGACCTCGCCCTCGGGATGGAGCGGCTGGAACTCGCGCAGGCTGCGCGTGAAATTGTCGTAGAGGATCAGCGGCACGGACATGGGTCGGGTCTTGGGTCAGATTTCGCGCAGCATGATGAAATCCTCCATGACGAAGCCGCCGCCGATGGGGAAATCGCCACTGGCGGCGATCGTGAAGCCGCAACGCTCGTAGGCGCGGATCGAGCCGGTGTTGCTGCGATTCACGTTGAGGGTCAACGACCTGCACCCCGCGTCGTGCGCGCGCTCGACAACGTGCTCGATCAGGGCCCGTCCGATGCCCTTGCCGTGGTGCTCGGGCAGGACGTAGAGCTTCTCGAGCTTCATCGCGGCATTCTCGCCGGCCGGGCACCAGGCGACGAAGCCGACCGCAATCCCGGCAACCCGGGCCAGCGCGATGCCGCGACCGGCAGGCGCCATTGCGCGCCCGTCTCGGGCGACGAGCGGAAGCAGGGCCTCCCGCGAATACCCCCGTTCGAGCATGTAGTCGATCTGCTCGACGGTGATGATCCCGGGGTAATGGCGATGCCAGATTTCCTGCGCGAGACCCTGGACGAGGCCGATGTCGTCGGCGCCTGCGGGCGAGATCGTGAGCGATGAATCGGGCGTTGGCATGAGCGAGCGGACGAGCCTGCGGAGGGCTCGCGCCGAATTTAGCATGCGGCCCCGGCCGCAGCGGCACGGTAGAATGCGTCGCGCCGCCTCGCCGGCCCATGCGCTGCATGGCTGGACCAATTCTCCAGTCACCGAACCCTTGATCGCCTCCCTGTCCCGACGCACCTGGATCGCCCTCGCACTGATCATGACGATCGTGTGGTTCGCGAACCTCGACGGCCGCAAGCTCCTGCATCCCGATGAAGGCCGGTACGCCGAAATCGCGCGCGAGATGGTGGCGACCGGCAACTGGGTGACGCCGCGGGTCAATGGCATCAAGTATTTCGAGAAGCCGGCGCTGCAGTACTGGCTCACGGCAGCGAGCTTCGAGGCGTTCGGCATCAGCGAATGGACGGCGCGCCTGCCGACCGCGCTGGCCGGCTTCCTGACCATCGTCGCCGTCGGCTGGGCGGGTGCCGTCCTCGCTTCGCCTGCGGTCGGCGTCTATTCGGCAGCCGTGCTCGCGAGCTGCGTCTGGCACTTCGGCATCTCGCACATCCTGACCCTCGACGCCCTGCTGTCGTTCTGGCTCGCGCTGGCGCTGGTGGGGTTCCTGCTCGCCCAGCGCGCCGATGCCACGCCGCGCTCGCGCGAGCGGATGATGCTCGTCGCGTACGTGGCGACCGCGGGCGGGATCATGACCAAGGGGATCGTCGCCCTGGCGATTCCGGGAACCACGCTGATCCTCTATTCGCTCGCGACGCGCGACTACGCGCCCTGGAAGCGCCTGTATATCGCCAGGGGGCTGCCGCTGCTGCTCGTCCTGACGGTGCCCTGGTTCGTCCTGGTCTCGATGCGCAATCCCGAGTTCGCGCGGTTCTTCTTCATCCACGAGCACATCGACCGCTTCCTGACCAAGGAGCTCAAGCGTCCCGGGCCCTGGTGGTATTTCCTGCCGATGCTGGTGACCGGACTGCTGCCGTGGACGGGCGTTTTCCTCTGGCGCCTCAAGGCGAGCTGGCGCGACGCCGCGGTCGATGCCGGCGGCTTCTCATGGGCGCGCTTCTGCCTGATCTGGTCGGCGTTCATCCTGGTTTTCTTCAGCATCTCGCAATCGAAGCTTCCGTCGTACATCCTGCCGATCTTCCCGGCAGCGGCGCTGGTGCTGGGGTGGCAGCTCGAGGCGATGACCGCACGATCCCTGTCGTCGCTCGTCGCACTGCTCGCCGCCACCACGGTCGTGCTGTGGGGCGCCGCGATGCTCGGGTACCCGACCGTCGCGATCAGGCTGGCCGACGCAAATACGCCGCTGGCGATCTATGCGGCGCTCGGCCCCTGGGTCGAGCTGGGGCTGGGAATCATGGCCGCCGGCTATGCCGCAGCCTGGCTCCTGATGCGGCGCGGCAGCACGGCCGCGAGAAGCGCCGCCATCGCCGTCATCGCGATTTCGACGATGCTGTCGCTGCAGGCCTTCTTCAAGGGTGCCGATGTCTTCCGCGCGACGCGCTCGGCGGCCGACCTCGTCACGGCGCTGGAAAATGCCTCCGATCCTCCGTACGATCGCAATGCGCCTTTCTATCAGGTCCGAATGTACGACCAGACACTGCCTTTCTACCTTCGTCGGACGACCACGCTGGTCGCGTATCGCGACGAGATGGGTCCGGGGCTCGACATCCAGCCCGAGCTCGCGATCCCGCAGGTCGAGGACTGGGTCGCGCGCTGGAACGGGCTGCCGCAGGGCTATGCGCTGATGTCGCCCGAGACCCAGGCGATGCTCGCCAAGGAAGGCGTGCCGATGCGGGTGGTCGCCAGCGACTCGCGGCGCGTCCTGGTCGAGCGCCGCTGAGAACGGGGGCATCGATGGGCGTTTCCGCATTCCTGTTCCTGATCACTGGCGTGCTGCTGAATGCCGCGGCGCAGCTCATGCTCAAGGCCGGCACCAACCGGCTCGGCGTCATCACGCTGACCGCCGACAACTGGTTCGGCACCTTCGTCCGGATGGCGACGGAGAGCCATTTCATCGGCGGCGTCGCCCTCTACGTCGTGAGCCTGGTCGTGTGGATCCTCGGCCTGTCGCGCGTCCCCGTTTCCGTCGCCTACCCGATGCTGTCACTGGGCTACGTCGTCAACGCGATCGCAGCGCACTACCTGTTCGGCGAGGCGGTCAGCGTGCAGCGCTGGCTGGGCATCGGATTCATCATCGCCGGCGTCTGGCTGGTCGCGAAGAGTTGAAACCGGGTACCCAGATGACCTCTGCCGCAAACCTGAAGTTCGCGAGTCCCCTGATCGACGAAGCGACGATTGCCGCCGTGGGCGACGTGCTGCGTTCCGGCCACATCACCAGCGGCCCCTGGGTCGAGCGCTTCGAGGCGGCGCTGTCCGATTTCTGCGGCGGCCGGCCGGTGCGGGTCGTCACGTCGGCAACCGCTGCGGTCGAGATCGCGCTGCAGCTCGCCGGCATCGGACCGGGCGACGAGGTGATCACCTGCGCACAGAGCTTCTTCACGGTCCTCAACATGATCGTCAAGGTCGGAGCGACGCCGGTGTTCGTCGACTGCGACACGGTGACGCGCAACATCGACCTCGCCCAGGTCGAGGCGCGCATCGGGCCGCGCACGCGCGCCATCATCCCGACCCACTGGCCGGGTTCCCTGGTCGACATGGACGCGCTTTACGCCCTGGCGCGCAAGCACCGCCTGCGCGTGATCGAGGACGCCGCGCTGGTGATCGGATCGCGGTGGAAAGGCACGCCCGTCGGCGCGTTCGGCGACCTCGTGACCTTCAGCTTCCACCCGAACAAGAACATGACGTCGATCGAGGGCGGCGCGCTGGTCTGCAACGACGCCGACGAAGCCCGCCGTGTCGACATCCTGCGCTTCCATGGCATCGAGCGCCTTCCGGACGGCACGCGCGACGTCGGCTTTCCCGGCGGCAAGTTCAACCTTCCCGATGTCAACGCGAGGATCGGTGCCGCACAGCTCGAGCGCCTGCCCGTGTTCCTCGAGCAGCGCCGCGCGCTGGCGATGCGCTACTTCGAGCGCTTCGCGACCGACCCCGCCTGCGTGCTGCCGCCGCGGCCCGTCGAAGATGACGGGCAGTCGTGGAACATGTTCTGCATCCTGCTACCGCTCGATCGGCTGACGCTGTCGCGCAAGGCGTTCCGCGACGCGCTCGCCGCGCGCGGCATCGCGACCGGCGTGTCCTACGAGGCGCTGCACCTGTCGACCCTGGGACGGCGCTACGGCTACCGGCAGGGTGACCTTCCGAACACCGAGCGCATTGCGGAATCCACCGTCACCTTGCCCCTGCATGCCGCCATGACCGTCGCCGACGTCGACCGCGTCTGCCGGGCGTGCGCCGAGATCATCGCCGCGCACCGCGGCGGGGAACCATGAGCGCCGAAGGGCCGTCCCGAGGCGCGAATTCCGCCCCCTCCGGGGGCAGCGCAGCGGCGAATGCCGCAAGCGTGGGGGGTCGCACGAGCGCCGAAGGGCCGTCCCGAGGCGCGAATTCCGCCCCCTCCGGGGGCAGCGCAGCGGCGAATGCCGCAAGCGTGGGGGTCGTTCGATGAGCGTACCGCAGCTTTCCGTCGTCATTCCCGTCTACAACGAGGAAGCGGGTCTGCCTGCACTGTTCACGCGGCTCTATCCGGCCCTCGATGCGCTGGGCGTGCCCTACGAGGTGATCTTCATCAACGACGGCAGCCGCGACCGATCGGCGGCGATGCTGAAGGACCAGTTCACGGCCCGGCCCGATGTCACGCGCGTGATCCTGTTCAATGCGAATTTCGGCCAGCACCTCGCGATCCTCGCCGGATTCGCACGGGTGCGCGGCGAGCGCATCGTGACCCTCGACGCGGACCTGCAGAACCCCCCGGAGGAGATCGCCAAGCTGCTCGCTGCGATGGATGCGGGCGCCGACTACGTCGGCGGCGTCCGGCGCAACCGCGAGGATGCGTGGTGGCGGCGAACGGCGTCGCGGCTGATGAACCGGCTGCGCGAACGGATCACCCGCATCAAGATGACCGACCAGGGCTGCATGCTGCGCGCCTACAGCCGCGACATCGTCGATGCCGTGGCGGCCGCGCGCGAGGTCAGCGTCTACATCCCGGCCCTTGCCTACACGTTCGCCCATCACCCGACCGAGATCGACGTCGAGCACGAGGAGCGCTCCGCCGGCGAGTCCAAGT
>Ga0316628_100004048_pt1 | contig 11425 bp, 12 predicted proteins | sample OWC_Aug_M2_C1_D5_FD_207648 | JGI IMG/M metagenome (GOLD analysis project Ga0316628, IMG submission 207648) | Wetland soil microbial communities from Old Woman Creek delta, Ohio, United States - OWC_Aug_M2_C1_D5_C | ecosystem: Environmental > Terrestrial > Soil > Wetlands | place: USA: Ohio... | reverse complement strand
CGTGTATAGAGAGAAGACCTTATCTCGATCCCTTTCCATCCAAAGACCAATAATGCCGACGATTACCTTGATGCGAATCGTTTCCAGAGGAATTTTTTCCGCCAGGTCAAGACCTTTTCTTTTATCGGTGACCGAAAAGCGCATGGCTAACCCGGCCAGAATCTCCGAACGATAAAAAGGATCCTGAACCTTTGGCAGAATTCGAAGCGCCTCTTCAGGCTCAAGCCTGACGAACTCCTTCGCAATCAGACCATTGATTTTTTGAGCCTCGAAGAAGTCCGAAATTTTTGGAATTTCAGCAAGAGCATCTCTTAGAAACGTTTCGGCTTTTGCCTTAGAGATATCTGGATTCCGGGACAGATGAAGGAAGGCGTATGCTCGCGTCTCTGGGAAAGAGGATGAGATTCCAGTTGCGAATCGCTCAGATTGTTCCTTGTCAAGGGGAACCCAATGGAAAGTCAGATCCAGGAGGGCAAATGCCTGCAGTTGGGGGTTTCCCAGGCTCTGAATCCGTCCGAGCGCTTTTTCTCCCCACGCCTTCTTCTCTTCCGGGAAGGCCTTGGCCGCAGATGCGGAGAGTTGGACGAAAGCCTTTGCTCGTTGGTAGGGCAGGGGGATGGATTCGGCCGCCATCGAAATCTCTTGAAGAAGGTTTCTCGCTTTCTCTTGATCGTTGGCAGAACGGACGACACTGGCCAACGCCATCACCCTCAAAAATGGATCTCTGATGGAGCGGGCAATCTTCAACGCCCTGTTTTGATCGATCTCTGCCCAGGCTTCTGCGATGGGTTTCAGCTCCCGATCGCGAACCTCTCCATCCTTGATCTCCGACGCTTCTCGAGAGGCATAATCGAGTGCCGTACGACCTTTTCTTTCATCTGTCTTGATCCACTCCTCCGCGACAACCCGGAGGACCCAGGTGCGACCCTCAGCATTCCGAATCTCATCCCGCAAGTCCAAGACCGTATCGAGGCTCACTTTCTCCTTGGAGGCATCTGCTTGGTGAGGCCAAAGGGACTGGACCACGCCAGCCTTTCCCCGAGCCTTCCAAGCTATCTGCCACGCTAATTCAAAGGCCTTCTCCGCAGAACCCGGTTCGATCTTAGACCACTCGCCGGCGATCTCAGCTAAAAGAATGGACTGGTAGAACGTCTCCTCCATCTTCGTGGTGGACTTCGTGGCTACGGAGAGGGACTGTTCCAATCGGTCCTGTGCAGGGCTTTTCTCCACGGGTTGTTCGGATCGAAAAGAGCAGGAAGTCCAGGTAAAGGTCGTCCCGATAAAAAGGGCAAGGAGGAGAACTTTTCCCATCTGCTCAAGCTTCCTCATGGCCGTCCACAGAAGAAGTAACAATCCGAGGAGGATCAAGCTTCCCATGCCGATGAGCCATCTACGATCGGATTCATCTCTCACCTTCAGGATACGGTCGTAGACCTTCTGTAGGGAAGCCCGCAGAAGGGAAGCCTGCTGGCCGAATTGAGCGATGGAGTCCTTTCGGGAATCCTTAAGATCCGAGAGGGCTTCACCCACCGCTGAGATTCTTCCGCTCAAACGATTGCTGGTTCTACCTTCCCCGTTCATGGATTGGAGAATCTGGTCGAGTTTGACAACGCGACTCTCGGTGAAAAAGATCTCTTCAGAAACGGAACGAATGCCCGGACAGGGGTCCAGTTTAGCCTGGGAGACGCTTTGATCCTCGGAGATCGTCAAATGGTCGAGGGTCTTTCGGGAATGGCACTCCAGGCAATAACCTGCGCTCTTGGCCATTGCAGTCGAGGCAACGGCCCCAAGAAAAAAAAGACCTGCTCCGAGGAGGAGAATTCTCGAATGGAATTTCATCGGTTCCTGCCTCTTCGAAATGGGTTTAGGTTTTTCATCTCCTGCCAGAAGATCTGACGTTTTAGATAATGAATGCCCCTTGTAGGGCTGAGGTGTTTGGGGCAGACGTCGGTGCAGTTGAATTCCATATGGCACCGGTAAATCCCATTCTCATCAGCGACCCGCTCTAATCGCTTATCTGTAAGATCCCTGGAGTCAACGATCAGACAGAAGGCCCGGTTCAAACCCATCGGACCGATATAATCCGGATTCCAGTGCATCATCGTGCAGGCCGAAACGCAGGAACCGCAGGCGATGCACTCCGTGTTCAAACCAATCGTCTGCCGCTCCTTGGAGGTTGGCTTGATCTTCGCGGGTTCAACGGACGGGGTTCTGGGGATAAAGTATGGCTCTATCTTTTTCAATCGGTTGATCAAGGATTTGAGGTCTACCGTCAGATCCTTAATGATCGGGATGTGGTTCAAAGGTTTGAGGGAGATTGGTCCGGAATCCAGATCTTTAACCAACGTCTTACAGGCGAGTCCTTCCCTTCCGTTGATCACCAGGGCGCAAGAGCCACACATGGCAAGACGGCAGCAATACCGGAAAGAAAGAGTTTTGTCCTGAGATTGATGGATCTTGAAGAGGGCGTCCAGTACGGTTATCTTCTCCTCATCTCCCAAATCCACGAGAAACTCTTGTTCATAAGGTCTCGTGTCCTTTTTTGGATCGAAACGGAAAATTTTGAAGGTGTAAACCATCTTCTCCTGCCAAGGTTTAATTTCGGTCGCGCCGCTGGAGAGATCCTATCCTCCAAGGGGCAGGTAATTCCAAACGAAAAAGAGTCCGAAGGCGGCAAGAAGAAGAAAGACGATGAAGAGGATCTTCTGACTCTTAACGCTGGCTCCCAGATCGATCAAGAATACTCGTATCCCCAGGGCGGCGTGAAAGGCCACCACCAAAAGCAGCAGGAACTGCAGCGGCCTGCGGTAGGGGAGAAAGAAATGGAGGGTCAAAAAGAGGAGAATGAGGATGGCTGAAACTCTCTGGAAGAGCCAGGCCCACATGCCCGGCAAGGTCTTACGCCAGATCTGTGCATCGCCTGCGTCCCTCTTTAAGGTCCATTCCTTCTCATTCACCATGGCTCTCTCCTTTTATCGCTCGAATCCCATCTCTTCCGGTCTCAGGCGGCTCAGGACCACCGGTCGGTCATAGATCCTGATTTCCCCCTTTGTTCGCTTAATAAAAAAGTTCTTCAGGTAGTCTCTGTTATTCTTTTCCGGATGATCGCTCCTGTAATGGGCACCGCGGGACTCTTTTCTCTGCAGGGCTGCCCGTCCGATTATCTCCGAGACGTCAATGAGATTGCGCAGGTTGAGCCAGTCATTCCAAGGAATATTCGAGACCCTGTCGCCGGCGATGCCGACCCGATCTATCTCGTCTTTTAACTCCTGGACCACGGCCAGGCCTTCCTTCAGACCCTTTTCATCCCTGATGATCCCGAGTTTCTCCCAATTGCTCATTCGTAGCTTTTCCCGGATAGGATAGAGGTCTGAGCCTTCCCGTTCCAACGGAGCCTCGGCCTGTTTGATGATCTCCTCAACCCTTTTCTCGTCGAAGGGGGCAAACTCCCGGCCGATTACATCATTGGCCATCGAGTCTCCTGCGATTCCACCGAAGACAGTGGAATCGGCAATGCCGTTTCCACCCAGTCGGTTCGCTCCGTGAACGCCCCCCGCGTCCTCCCCGGCAACATAGAGCCCGTCCAGGTCGGCCAGACAGCGCGTATCGATCCTGACCCCTCCCATGAAGAAATGGGCCGTAGGGGAGACTTCAACAGGTCTATTGGCCAGATCAAAACCGTAATCCCCGCAGCGCTCAACCATCCCGGGGAAATTCTTTTCAACCAACTTAGGGCCAATGACGGATGCATCGATGAGAACTCCTCCGTTCGGGGTACCTCTTCCTGCCATGATCTCCATGAAGCTGCTTCTTGAGACGACATCCCGGGTAGCTCGTTCTTTGACATCCGGGGCGTACCTCTCCATGAAGCGCTCGCCCTTGGCATTGAAGAGCTGCGCCCCCGCCCCCCGGACCCCTTCTTCAATCAGGGTTCCTGAAGCGGTCGAGCCCTTGACGATAAGTCCGGTGGGATGGAATTGAACCATCTCCATGTCCACCATCTCAGCTCCTGCGCGGTAGCAGAGGGCGATGCCATCAGCCGATTTGTCCAGAGAAGGTGCAAAAAGTTTATACATCGTGGGTCCACCGCCCGTGCAAACGAGGGTGGTCCGGGAATGGGCAACGAGAAATTCCCCCCGAACGGTGTCAAGAAGAAGGGCTCCAACAATACGGGTCTCCTCTTTATCCCAGAGAAGTTCCACCGCACGATGTTCGTCTAAGTAATCAATCTCTCGTTTGAAGACCTGCTCAGAAAGGCGAGAAATGATCTCGATGCCGGTTAGATCACCCTTATGAACCGTGCGATCAAAACTCTGGCCGGCAAAAGGCTTTTGGTGAATCGACCCGTCCGGATTCCGGTCGAAGAAACAGCCGTATTTCGTTTCCATCTCCTTGATCCGCTCGGGTGCTTTCGTCACCAATTCCCAGGCCAGGTCCTGATTGTTGATGAACTGTCCTCCTTTCAGGGTATCCCCAAAATGTTTCTCGAAAGAATCATTGTCGTTCAGGACCACATTGTAGCCTCCCTGAACCATGCGCGAACATCCGCCCTTGCTGATGATCGATTTTGCGACGATGAGGATCTTTATCTTTTTGCCCGCGTCGGCTGCATGGAGAGCAGCACAAAGGCCAGCTCCTCCAGCGCCCAGGATGAGAAGGTCAGTTTGAACGACAGGAAGCGGCAGCCGGCTCATTGCTTTGTTCCTCTCTGGCCTTCCAATCGAGGATAGAGATAGAGGCCAAGGTCCAATAATTCTGTTCGATCCACCACCTCAAAACGTCCATTCTTTGAATCGAAGGCCAAGAGGTAGGCGCTCAAAGCCTCCAGGTCTTCAAGAGAAATTTCGTAACGAGGCATCGTTGTTCCAGGCCGATAGAGCCGGGCATTGAGAATATAGCGTCTGATCCAATCCGCTGACCGATGTCGGTCCTTCATCCTCGAGATGTCCGGTCCCTCCCGTCTTCCCTCGCGGCCAAAAGCCTGATGACAGTAAGCACAATTCCTCTGGGCAAATACCTGGGCTCCCCGGACAACGGAAGGAGAACGGGAGCCAGCGGGGAGGATCACTTTCTCTCCATAACGAGCGTTTGCCACGCCAAGAAGGCTGAAATAAAAAAAGACCACAAGAGATGTTGCTCCAAGACCGAGGATGATTGGCCGCAGAAGCAGTTTCCGTTGAGGACCTCGGTCAACGAAAGGCAGGGTAAAGAGGAAAACCAGAGAGAGGAGCAAGGCAAGACCGCTCCAAAATGGATAGGCCCCCGTAAAAAACCTCAGCGCCTCCTCAAAAAAGAAGAAGTACCAGGGAGGAATGATATGCTCCGGGTTGACCGCTGGATTCGCAGCTTCCTTGAGGGAATCTGAAAACCAATAAGGGAGAAAGGTTGTAGCAGCCAGGATAACGCCCACTGTCATAACAAGAGAGAAGAAGTTGCTCCGCCACTCTTCCATCTTGGGGGCTGTCTTATAAACTTTGAAGAATAAAAAAGCCATGAATACGGCAACTCCGATGTGGGCGCCGTAGAGACGGATCAGAGCAACCCCTCCAAGCTCTTTTCCGCCTCGAAGGAGATTAGCAACAAAGTCACCTATCCACGGGATGGACGCGAGATCGGATAAAACATTGACCGTCCCCCAGAAGGACGACTGCGAAAGGGGAAGGAAAAATCCGGTAAGGTTGGCAATGACCCCCATCAAAAAGAGGAGAATCCCAATTGTCCAGGTCGATCGAGGATTGATTTTATAGCCTCCGGTATACAGGGAGCGCAGAAGGCTGAGGAGCATGACGACGAAAAAGAAGGTTGCGCCGGTGGCATGAATTCTACGGACGAACCAGCCAAAAGGAACCTCCTCGTTTAAACGCTCCACCGATGGGAATGCCTGGGTGAAGGTGGGAATGTAGTAAATGGCAAGGAAGAGACCCGAGAGCAAGGTCAGGGCTAAGATTCCCAGGAGGGGATAGAACAACGGGTCTGATTCTCGTCTTTCGGGTTCTGCCTGGCTCTGATGAGACACCTTTTCTTGGCTCATTTTAAATTCACCCCACCATGGCCTTTTCGCCGTTGATTTTGATTTTCAGCCGTTCCAGCGGCGATGGCGGAGGGCCGCTCAGCACGTTGCCTTGAGCATCGAAGAGACCATCGTGACAGGGACAACGGAATTCTTTTTTCTCCGCGTTCCAGACGACCGTACAACCCAGATGGGTGCAGACCAGAGAGAAAGCCTCGACCACTCCTTCCTCTTCGCGGATCAGGATAGCCGGGGAACCTCCGTACTGGAAGAGGTAACTCTTTCCCGAAGGGATTTCGCTCAATGAAACCTCGACGGGGGAATAGACCCCTTCTCCCCGAGCCATGAAGCTGTATAATCCGTAGAGAATACTGCCGAGGCTCAAGGCGCCAAAGAAGGTGAATAGGCCCCTGAGAAGTCCCCTGCGGGTCGTCAGGATTTGGGGAGGGTTCTCTTCTTTCAATCTCACTCCTTCTTCTTTTCTTCCTCAGGCCAAAAGAGGGAAGCCTCTGCAACCGAAACCTCTCGAGCTCCGATGTACTGATGACAATGGTTGCAAGACTTTTTGGGATCGTGGCAAAGGATACATTCTCGCTCCGTGAAATCCCCCATATTGAGGGCATTTTTGTGGGTTGTCCTCCATCGTTCCAAGGGGGCGTGAAACTCAGGGCTGGTGACGCCTCGGGCCATCTTCACCGTCAATGGACCCTCTCCTCTGACCTCTGGCTTCTGAACCTGCTGACAACTGGCGGTCATCAAGAGGCTGATAGCCGACAAGAGATAGACAATCATCCTTCGAATCTTTTTGGGATGAATCTTTTCCGGATTCGCGATTTGTGGTTTGTCATTTCTCATTTGAGTACCAGGGCCCTCCCTAGAAGATCGTGGACACCGCCCACCTCGCAGTCCACACGATGATGTTTCATCACTTCAGGGAGGTTGGCCTTACAGATGGCGCAAATCGTGGCAAGATAAGTTGCCCCGGAAGCCCGGCAGGCCTCTGCCCGCGGCTTGCCTCCGGCCATCCGGACTTCCATGATCTCATCGGCCAAGAGTCCTCCGCCGCCACCACAGCAAAAGGTTTTTTCCCGAATCGTATCCTTGTGCATCTCTACAAAATGATGACAGGTCGCTTTGATGATATTTCGTGGGGGTTCAAAATATCCTGCTGCACGAGCCACATTGCAGGGATCGTGATAGGTGACGGTCCATTCATCATTCGCTGATTTGTCGATCTTAAAGGCCCCTCTTGAAATTAAATCCCAGGTCAGATCGCAGACATGAAGGGGACGGGGAATTTCGAGAAAGTCCATGGGGCCGCTCAACGTTGATGTAAAGGCCAGACCGGCCCTCCACGCGTGTCCTCATTCCCCCCAATAGATTTTCTTGACCCTTAGCTGGCGAGCAGCTTCGAGAATACGATTGTTTATCTTCTTCAGGTTGGTATAGTTGAGAAAAAGTCCAAAATTCCCGCCCTCATTACAATAAGTGCTGGTCGTCCATGAGATGCCCGCGGCATGAAACATCTTTGCGTAACCAACAAATGTATTGGTGTTGGCGAAATTATCCGCTGAAGGGGGAACGAGGAGGACGTCCGCGCCTATTTCATCCACGGGGAATTTTATCTCAACTCCATCGACATCTTTTACGTCCTCTTCCAGAAATTGACAATTATATTTCCAGGCTTCCGGCCCGATGCCCAGGTTATTGCCCGTATCGTAGACCTTGGCCACCACCTCGGTGACGTATTTGGTGGCGATCCCTGCGGCTGCCATAATTTCTCGGGCAGCCATTGTGATCTCCGCCGTATCGATTCCATAGGGACAGAAAATGGAACAGCGCCGGCATTCACTGCACTGATAAAAATAGGTCATCCAATCCCGGAGGACAGACTCATTCAACTCTTCGGCTTCGTTACTTTTACCGAAGACTCTTCCGCCGAGAGTAAAGTACCTCTTGTACACTTTCCGGAAGAGATCGGCTCGAGCCACTGGCATGTTCTTGGGATCCCCGGTCCCAAGAAAAAACTGGCACTTGTCAGCACAGGCTCCGCATTTGACGCAGATATCCATAAAGAGACGGACAGAACGATACTTGTCCAGGACCTCTGCCATCTTTTTGAGCATGACTTCTCTCCAGTTCTTCACCGGCTCCTTTGGCAAGTCTATCTTTACCATATCCTTCGCTTTTGCCGGATAGCACCGAAGATGCTCCGAGGCCCTGATTTTGATCGAAGGAGCAGGAATAACCCCTCTCATTTCCCTTCCCCTTTCTCAGTTTCCTTTAAGGCCTGAGCGTATTTTTCAGGTGTTGAAAGATTTTCAGGACTGTAGGCGACGGGGTAGTCCCAGGGATTGATGAGGCGTTTTTCAAAATTCGCTTTCTGATAACGAGTGGGGCTTAAGAGGAGACCCCCCGCGTGAAGCAGTTTACTGAAGGGAAAGTAAGTCAAGAGGACTAAAACAGAGATAAGGTGAAGGATAAAAAGCCAGTGAACCGTTGGCACCCTGGGTTGAAAATGAATCAGTCCAAGGATCGTATCCTTCACATCGATCACATAGCTCCTGAAAAAAAGCTGCTGCAGAATACCGCTTACGGTAATGGTCAGGAGTAGGAAGAGGGCGAAATAATCCCCCAAAATGGAGACATAGAGAAGGGGGTTCTGAAGTAAGCGGCGGGCGAGCAAAAAGGCCACGGGAAACGGGATGACGTAGCCTGCGTATAACCCCAGGGTTTGAATTCCTTCGACCCAGGCGGGCATGGGATAGACGAAGTAACGCAAATGTCTGAGGAGAACGATCCAGAGGGCAAGGTGAAAGAGAAGTCCGGCACCCCAGAGAAGCTTGTCCGATTTAAACAGGCTGGGAAACCAGAAGAGATCTCCCAAGAATCGCCAGATCACACCCAATGTCGTCTTGGGGGCAGGGGTGGTGACGATCCTCAAAGGAACCGGCGTGCGAAGCCAAATCGAGAGCTTCACCCCGATCCCGAGGAGAAAGATCCCCGTACATAAATAAGGTAGAAAGACAAAGAATAGAGCTCTCATCCTATACCGGGATCCCCAACCGTTTGTAGATATCCGGCAGCCTCTTTTCTGCCTCTGCTTTGATATCCAGATAGAGATTGTTGCCATGAGAGTCCATGGCGACAATCAAAGGGCCGAAGTCTTTAACTCTGAACTGGTAGAGTGCTTCTGGATGAATGTCTTCCCAGTAAACCTTCTCCACCTCCACAATCTGTTTGGTCTCCAAGGCTGCCGCCCCGCCCACAATAGCTAAATAGCAGCCCCCAAATCTTCTCATGGCTTCCAGGCTTGCCTGGTATTGGCCGCCTTTTCCGATGATGGCCCGTACCCCATACTTTCCCATGAGGCCAGGAGTAAAACGGTCCATCCGTCCGCTCGTGGTCGTCCCGACACAGACCTTCTCCCAGCGGTCTCCCACCTTCTTCAAGCTGGGAGCCGTGTGAATGCACGCCGCGCCTTGAAGGGAGACTGGCGGGTCCATCTTCTGATCGAAGATGCGGATCTGCGTAAGATCGCGAATGCCAAAGATCGTCCCATTGAGAATCACGGTGTCACGGGCATGTAATTTCCTGACCGTCTCTTCTGTCAAGGGTGTGGTCAAAGTGAATGTTGCCATATCCTTCTCCTTTTAAGCGGTCTACGTTTTGCTTCTTCGTCTCCCTTTTGATCGTTGACCTTTTACCTTCAACGTTTCACATTATTTTAGAATCCATATTCCACTCTTCCGTCTGGATAGATTCTCCCCCTTGCCCGTCTGGCTGGCCAGCATTGAGTGTTTACAGCAACCGGGTTCTGTGTGATATGCGTATATGCCCATTCGATGTGAACAGCCAAGGTGGATACCGAGCCTCCCAACCCCATGGGTCCAAAGCCCAGGGAATTGACGGCTTCGTAAAGCTCATCCTCCATCCTCGCGAAGAAGGGGTCATGATTGTGAGAGCCGACGGGTCGGGCAATGGCTTCTTTCGCCAGCTTGCTCACCAGGTCAGCCGTTCCACCGATCCCCACTCCGATGACCCCGGGAGGACAGGGATTGGATCCGGATTGTAAGACCGTATCGATGACAAATTTTTTAACCGCTGCGATCCCGTCGGCGGGGATGAACATCTTCATGGCACTCATATTCTCAGATCCTGAACCTTTTGGAATCATGAGGATGTCTAAAAAGTCATTCTCCGGAACGAAATCCCAGTAGATGATGGGTAGTCCCTCTCCCACACTTGTCTGGGGGTTCATGCGAGTCACCGGGTGAGTGGAACTCCCGCGGAAGGGATGCTCCAAGGTCGCCCGTTTTGCACCCTCCTTCAGGGATGCCGCCACCCGTGCACCGTCCACCGGGAATCTGCTGCCGATCTTAACCATGTAAATAGGCAGCCCCGTGTCCTGGCAGATCAACACACTCTCCTGATCGGCGATCTCCACATTCCGCAGAAAGGTGTGGAGGATATCTTTTGCTGTGGGGTTTGTCTCCCGCTGATAAGCTCTTTGCAGAGCCTCGCGCCCATCGGGGGGCAGAATCTTTAAAGCCCTGATGTAAAGCTCCTTCGCCGTCTCCTCAACGAGTTGGTAGGTGAATTCTGCCATTTCCGCTCCTCCTTCTTTCCGTACGATTCTCTTCCTCGTCCTTCAAAAAAAACTTGATGTTCTCCATCACCCCATCCCGTACGTTCCGGATGTGACCTCTCATTCTCTGCTCAGCTTCCTCCGAATCCTTTCTTCGAAAGGCCTCAATAAGAAGTCGATGATCAGCCAGAGAGGTTTTCATGCGGGTAGATAATCCCAATGTGGTCAACCGGAAGATGCGAATCTGATCGTGAAGCGTAGCGATCAGTTTGGTCAATCGCTGAGCGTCGGAAAGGGCGACCACGGTCTGATGAAACTTGAAATCTTCCTTCGCATACCGTTGAACATCCCTTTCGACGAAAGGCTCCTCGAATCCACGGATGCACGATTCGAGCTTCGCCAAATCCCCTTCGTTTATCCTCTGTGCAGCCAAACGGGCAGCCAGACCTTCCAGGTTCTCGCGGATAAGAAAAAGTTCGAAGACATCTTTCTCCGAGAACCGGACGACGAAGGCCCCCCGTTGCGGGAAGATCTGTACAAGGCCTTCTTTTTCCAGGCGGTTGATGGCCTCGCGCACGGGGGTTCGGCTGATGCCCAGGGCTGCTGCCAATTCTCCTTCGTTCAGTTTCCCTCCGAGAGGAACCCGGTGCTCTAAGATGATGCGTTTTAACTCTTCGTAAGCTTGCCCGACTAAGGAAAGGTTGGTCAGTTTGATGTTTTGCACCTTCAAAGCCCCCTGTATACTTTATACATTATACCATTTTTGTCAAGAGTTTTTTTAGGTCTTGCAAAAATGGGCTTCCTGACCCGATCTATCAGCCTAGTCT
>Ga0316628_100004046_pt1 | contig 11429 bp, 9 predicted proteins | sample OWC_Aug_M2_C1_D5_FD_207648 | JGI IMG/M metagenome (GOLD analysis project Ga0316628, IMG submission 207648) | Wetland soil microbial communities from Old Woman Creek delta, Ohio, United States - OWC_Aug_M2_C1_D5_C | ecosystem: Environmental > Terrestrial > Soil > Wetlands | place: USA: Ohio... | reverse complement strand
CCGCGACGGCGACGACGCCGTGGCCGCGCTGCTGCGCATTCGCGGCGGCAAGCTCCTCGCGCGCGAGCATCAGTTCATCGAGAACATCGAGGGAGAGCCCGACGCCGCCGTGCTCGAGGCGTATCTCGTCGGCAAGTACCTGCCGCTCGAGGATCGGGCGGGCGAGCTCCTCGTGCCGTTCGAGCCGGCCGAGCGCGAGCTGATCGAGGCCTCGCTCGAGCGCACCTCCATTCACGCGCCGCAGCGCGGTCCGCGCCGCGAGCTCGTGGACCTCGCGATCCAGAACGCGCGTCATCTGCTCGAGGAGCTCCGTCTCACCGGCGACGAGGCGGAGGAGCGGGCCGGCGATCCCGTCTATGAGTTGCAGCGGTCCCTCGGTCTTCAGAAGGTCCCGCGATCGCTGGTCTGTTTCGACATCTCGCACGCCCAGGGAACGGACACGGTCGCGTCGTGCGTGTGGTTCCAGAACGGACGCCCGTACCGTGCCGAGTACCGCAAGTTCAAGGTGAAGACCGTCGAGGGCATCGACGACTTCGCGTCCATGAGCGAGGTGGTGACGCGGTACTTCAAGCGGCGCATCGACGAGGACCGCACCCTCCCTGACCTCGTCCTGATCGACGGCGGCAAAGGGCAGCTGAATGCTGCCCACGCCGCGCTCGACGCGATGGGCCTCGGCGCGATGCCGATCGTCAGCCTGGCCAAGCGCGAGGAGGAGATCTTCGTGCTCGGCCGCGCCGAGTCGGTTCGCCTGTCCCGCCGCTCGCCGGCGCTTCGCGTGTTGCAGCAGGCGCGCGACGAGGCGCACCGGTTCGCGATCACGTTCCAGCGCAAGCGGCGTGCGGTGCGTACCATCACGTCGGAGCTGTTGCGCATTCCCGGTGTGGGCGAGGCCAAGCGCCGCCAGTTGCTCGAGGCATTCGGCAGCCTGCAGGGCGTCCGCGACGCTCCGCCCGAGGCCATCGCCGCGCTTCCGGGCTTCGGCCAGAAGACCGCCGAGCGCATCGTGACGGCGCTGCGCGAGACGGCCCCCACCGCCGCCGCGGCGACTTCAAACAACTCTCCAAACGACGCTCCAAACAACCCTCCGAACAACCCTTCCACTGATCTCTCGTGACCACCTGGCACCTCGAATGCTCCGCGTGCGACACTCGCGAGTCGGGCGACGCGCGCGCCACCGTTTGCCCCGCCTGCGGGCAGCCGTTTCTCGTTCGCTACGATTCGCCGCCGCCGCCGCGCACAGCCGTCACCCGTCGGTGGGACATGTGGCGTTACGCCGGCGTCATGCCGCTCAAGGAGGGCGAGACGCCCGTCTCGCTCGGCGAAGGCCTCACGCCCATTCATTCGCTGCCGTCGCTCGCCAAGGAGATCGGCGTTTCGCGTCTGTGGGTGAAGGACGAAGGGCTGAATCCTACCGGCTCGTTCAAGGCGCGCGGCATGAGCGCGGCCGTCACGCGCGCTCGCGGCTTGGGCGTTCCGGGGCTCGTCGTGCCCACCGCCGGCAACGCCGGGGCGGCGCTCGCGGCCTACGGCGCCGCGGCGGGATTGCCCGTTCGCGTGTATGCGCCCGACAGCACCCCTGAACCGATCCTCGCCACCATCCGGACGCTGGGCGCGGACCTGCACCTCGTGCAGGGCCACATCGGCGACGCCGGCAAGCAGGCGCGCGCGTTCGCCGCGGAGAGCGGCTTCTTCGACGTGTCCACGCTGCGCGAGCCGTACCGCATCGAGGGCAAGAAGACGATGGGCCTCGAGATCGCCGAACAGCTCGACTGGGCGCTCCCCACGCACATCGTCTATCCCACGGGCGGGGGCACGGGCCTCATCGGCATGTGGAAGGTCTTCGCCGAGATGAACAGCGCGGGCTGGCTGCCGAAAGATGCCGTGCTGCCGCGCATGATCGTGGCGCAGGCCGCCGGGTGCGCGCCGATCGTCCGCGCGTTCCAGGCGGGCGAGGACCACGCCGTTCCGTGGGAGAACCCGGTGACACACGCCAGCGGACTGCGCGTGCCCGGACCACTCGGCGACCGGCTCATTCTGCGCGGCGTCCGCGAGAGCGGCGGCGACGCGCACGCGGTGAGCGAGGACGCCATCCGCGCCGCGACGCTGCGTCTGTCGCGCGCCTGCGGCGTCGACGCGGCGCCCGAGGGCGGCTGCGCCCTCGCGGTGGCCGAGGAGCTCGTCGCGGCCGGACGCATTCCGTCGAACGCGAGTGTGCTCGTGTTCAACACCGGCAGCGGCGCGTCGTACCGGTTCTGATGCGCATCGCGATCTTCGACGCGTTCAGCGGCATCTCGGGCGACATGACGCTCGGCGCGCTGCTGCAGGTCGGTCTCGAGGCCGACTGGCTTCGCGCGCTTCCCGCGGCGCTGGGTCTCGGCGACGTCGGCGTCCGAATCCGCGACGTGGTGCGCGGACAGATCGTGTGCAGCAAGGTGGACTTCGACATTCCGCCGCAGCCGCACGGGCGCCACATCCGCGCGATTCGCGAGCTGGTGGATCGCAGCGTCGCGCCGGAGCACGTCCGCGAGCGGGCGAACCGAGCGTTCGCGGCGATCGCCGCGGCCGAGGGGGAGATCCACGGTCTGCCGCCCGAGAAGGTGCACCTTCACGAAGTCGGCGCGGTCGACGCGATTCTCGACATCGTGGGATCGATCTGGGGCCTCGACCAGCTCGGGGTCGGTCGCGTTCACGTTGGTCAGATCGCGTTGGGCGACGGTACGGTCACGGCGGCGCACGGCGTGCTGCCGGTTCCCGCGCCGGCCACGCTCAAGCTGCTCGAGGGTCAGGCCGTGCGTCCGGGCCCCGAGGGGTCCGGCGAGCTCGTGACGCCCACGGGCGCGGCGCTCGTCCGCGTCCTGTCGGAGGGTCCGCCGCCGGACGCATACGTCCCCGTGACGAGCGGCTTCGGGGCGGGGACCAAGGACTTCGCGGGACGAGCCAACGCGCTGCGGATCGTGATCGCGGATACCGTCGAGAATGGTGGCGCGGACGAGACGTTGACCGAGCTCGCGTGCGACATCGACGACATGAGTCCCGAGTACCTCGCCGCCGTCGCCGACCGCGTGCGGGAGGCGGGGGCGCTCGACGTCACTCTGCTGGCGGCCACCATGAAGCGGGGCCGGCCCGGCACGCGCGTGGAGGTGCTGTGCCGGCTGTCCGACGCACGGCGGATCGAGGATCTGTTGCTCGTGGAGACAACGACCATCGGCGTGCGGCAGCGGACGGTGCGCCGGCGGGCCCTGCCGCGTGAGCTCGTGCGGCTTTCGCTCCTGGGTCACGAAATCGCCGCCAAGCTCGTCACACTGCCGAACGGGCGCCGGCGGGCCAAGCCGGAGTTCGCGGATGTTGAACGGGTTGCACTGGCGACGGGCCGACCTCTACAGGATATTTCCCGATTGGCCGCCGCCGAGGCGGAACGGTACTCGAACGGTTAGTGTAGGCAATAGCGGGCCCCTGGGGGGGGTCCGCTGTCTTTGAGCAGATACTCAGGAGAGAACGATGCACGTTTGGGGGAAAAGCGCGCTTCCCGCGTTCGTGGTGGCCACGTTCGCGGCAACCGCCGGCGCGCAGCAAAAGGCGTGTGACATCGACGAGGGCTCGCCGAACCAGGTTGCCCGCGCGATGCTCGACCTGCAGATCGTCCAGAGCTCCGGCGGAAAGGATGCGTCCACCAAGCTGAAGGACGCCATCAAACTCCTCGACGAGGGCGACAAGTCGAAGAACCCCATCGGTCGCGCGATGGTGCTGGGCCGCACGCTCGTGATCTGGCTGTCGCAGCCCGGCATGGAGAGCGGCGTGACGACGCGTGGGGCCATCGGCTTCCAGACCAACCCCACGACGCCGTTCGATCTCATCGCCGGTGTGGACTCGGCCTTCAGCGTCGTGGAGGCGTCCAACCCGGAGTGCGCCTCGCAGACGGCGCCGTGGCGCCAGCAAAAGGCATGGGTCGATCTCGTGAACCAGGCGGTGGAGTTGGGCAACGCCGGTGGCGCGAAGAGCGACTCGGCCGTGATCGTGGCCAAGCGCTCGCTCCAGCTCTACCGCGGCGCTCCGTACGGATACCTCGTGCTCGCCAAGGCGGCCGCCGAAAAGAATCAGACGAAGGACGCGATCGGGTACTACAAGCAGGCCGTCGGTGCCGCGACCGATTCAGCCCTCGCCGACACCCGCCGCCAAACCCAGATGCAGCTCGGCAACTACGCCGCCGATCTCGCCGAAGCGGCAAGCGGCGCGGAGAAGACACAGTACCTGAGCGACGCGAAGGAGGCGTTCACGGCGCTGGCCAAGGACCCGGGCACCAAGTTCGCTGACGCGGCGCGCAGTGGACAGGCGCGCCTCGCGACGATCAGCGGCGACACCGTGGCGATTCGCGCCACGTACGCCGACCAGCTCGCGAACCCGGGCGCGTTCTCGTACGCGTCGATCATGAACGCCGCGGTCACTGCCGCGAGGGCGTCGCAGACGAAGGACGCGCTGAAGCTCTTCGAGTCGGCGCGAACGATGAATCCGTACCATCGCGACGTGTTGTACAACCTGGCTCGCCTCTATCTGCTCGACAGCGCGTTCGACAAGGGCATCACGCTGGGGCGCCAGCTCATCGCCGTGGACCCGTCGAACCCCGACAACTTCCAGCTCATGGCCATTGGGTACGCGGGCATCAAGAAGAGCTACGACGCGAAGCTCAAGGCAGCCGACTCCGCGGCCAAGCTGTACGGTCAGCGCGCGAATACCAACAAGCGGGCGGCGGTCGTGAAGGCGAACGTCGATTCGGCGGCCCGCGTCAGCCCGATCATCAAGGCGTACAGCGATTCGTCCCGCATGTCGGTCGACTCGGCGCTCAAGTACAACGACTTTGGCACGAAGCTGCCGGCCCAAGTCGCGTTCAATGAATTCACGCCGTCGGACACCGTCGCGACCCTGGGCGGGAGCGTCACGAACCTCGGTGATGCCCCGCGGAGCTTCACGATCAAGATCGAGTTCCTGGACAAGACGGGGAAGGCGGTCGTCAGCCAGGACGTGAACGTCGGGCCGGTGGACGCCAAAGCCAGCGCTCGCTTCAGCGTCAAGGGAAGCGGTGCGGGGATCGTCGCCTTCCGCTACGCGCCGATCAGCTGATCGTCGTTTCACACGGCACGCCGCGCACAATTGACAACGCCCGCCGAATCACTTCGGCGGGCGTTGTGCAAGTTGCCTATTTAGCTTGATTTCGCTCAGCTGATCTCCTACATTGCATGAGCTGGCCGAGTACTCGCGCGCGTCCCCGGGCACGCCGGATTCTCGTCGCCAGAATCGTACATTCGGGGGAGACGCTCCACACGGTCTCCCCCATTGCAATGGTGGGCTGAATGGTCCGGGTCAAAGCGGTTCAGAGCGACGGTATCGCGCACGCGCTGGGGATCGTCCCGGGCACCGAGCTGCTCTCGGTGAACGGGCGCGACGTCGCCGATTTCCTGGACTGGGAGTTTCTCACGGCCGACGACGAGCTCGTCATCGAGGCGCGGCTCCCGGACGGCGAGGCGGTCATCTTCGACGTCGAGCGTCCCGAGGGCGAGACGATGGGCGTCGAGCTCGAGCCGCCCACCATTCGCCGCTGCGCCAACCGCTGCGAGTTCTGCTTCATCGAAGGGCTCCCCAAAGGCCTGCGCAAGTCGCTCTACGTGCGCGACGACGACTACCGCCTGTCGTTCGCGTACGGCAACTTCGCCACGCTCTCGAACATCAAGGAACGCGACATCGCGCGCATCCTCGAGTACCGGCTGTCGCCGCTCTACATCTCCGTCCACGCCACGCCGTGGGAAGCGCGGAAGGTGCTGCTCAACAATCCGCGCGTCCCGAACATCATGGAGCAGCTCACCCGGCTCGCCGCTGGCGGCATCCAATTTCACGGCCAGATGGTGATCGTTCCCGGCTTCAACGACGGCGCGGTGCTCGAGCAATCGTTGACCGACCTCTGGTCGCTCGACGAGTCGATGATGTCGGTGGCGATCGTGCCGGTGGGGCTCACGCAGTTCTCGCACCTCTACACCGGCAAGCCGATGGACCGCGACCGTGCGTCGGCGCTGCTCGACGTGGTGGATCGGTGGGCCGAGCGCGGCCGGGCGGAGCGTGGCGACGCCTGGGTGTACGGGTCCGACGAGCTCTACCTGCTGGCCGAGCGCCCGCTGCCCGGCGCGGACTTCTACGGCGACTTCCCGCAGATCGAGAACGGGGTGGGTGCGGTGGCGTCGCTGCGCGCCCGCGTTGCCGCCGGTCTCGACGCGCTGCCGCGCCTCGAGGGGCGGCGGATCGGCGTGGTGACCGGCGTATCGATGGCGGGCATGATGCCGGCTCTGCTCGACCAGCTCCGCGACGCGACCGGCGCGAGCTTCGAGATGATCGTCGCCGAGAACTCGCTATTCGGTCCCACGACCACCACGGCGGGGCTGCTTGTTGGCGCGGACATCCGGCGCGCGCTCGCCGGCCGGCGCGATCTGCACCTCGCGCTCATTCCGGCGGAGTGCATCAACGACCACGGCGTGTTCCTCGACGACCAGCCGTTCATCGCGCTGCGCGAGGAGCTGCCCATGCCGGTCTATCCGTCGTACGACTTCGTGGACGCGCTCTCGCCCGAAGGCGAGCCGCGCGCGGCCGAGGTGGCGGCGTGAACATCCCGGTGGTCGCGCTGATCGGACGCCCGAACGTCGGCAAATCGGCGCTCTTCAACCGCATCGTCGGCGACGAGAGCGCGATCGTGTCGGAGGAGGCGGGCACGACGCGCGACCGCCACTTCGCCCAGACCGATTGGGCGGGCCGCGCCTTCTGGCTGGTGGATACCGGCGGCATCTCCGAGGACCCGCGCGCGCCGATGGACGTGGAGATTCGACGGCAGGTGGACGAGGCCATCGGCGAAGCCGACCTGCTCCTGTTCATCGTGGATGCCAAGGTCGGGCTCCACCCCGCCGACCACAACGTGGCCGAGCTGTTGCGCACGTCGCGCAAGCCGTGGATGATCGTCGCCAACAAGGTGGACGATCCGCGCGCGTCCGACTACTTCGAGTTCTATGCGCTCGGCGCGTCGGAGGTCTATCCCGTGTCGGCGATCAACGGGAAGGGCTCCGGCGATCTGCTCGACGCCGTCGTCACGCGGTTGCCCGAAGGAGCGTCGGAGCCCGCCGACGGGCTTCGCGTCGCCGTCGTGGGTCGGCCGAACGTCGGCAAGTCGTCGTTCGTGAACCGGCTGCTGGGCGAGAGCCGGCTCGTGGTCTCGGACGTGGCGGGAACGACGCGCGACGCGATCGACACGCCCATGCGCTACCACGACCGCCAGTTCATCTTCGTCGATACGGCGGGGCTGCGGCGGCAGAGCAAGATCGAGGACGGCATCGAGTTCTATTCGTCGCTGCGCACGCGGCGCGCGATCGAGCGCGCCGACATCTGCATTCTCATGGTGGACGCCACCGAGGGCGAGATCCAGAACCAGGATCTCAAGATCGCGGCGCTCGCGTGGGAGGCGGGCCGGGGACTGATCGTGGTGGTCAACAAGTGGGACCTGGCGGAAAAGGACGACAAGGCGTCGGCGAAATACGAGAAGGCAGCGGGGGAAAAGGCACCCTTTCTCAAGTTCGTGCCGTTTCTCTTCACGTCCGCCCTCACCGGCCAGCGCGTGACGCGCGTGCTCGATCTGCTGCTCGAGGTGGAAGCGGAGCGCGCCAAGCGCATCTCCACCTCCGAGGTGAACGAGAAGCTGACCGAGCTCGTGGCGCGACGGCAGCCGTCGCAGGCCGCCGGGCGCGAAGTGAAGCTCAACTATGCCACGCAGGTGGAGACGGAGCCGCCGACCATCGCCGTGTTCGGCAACGCGCCCGATCTCGTGGAGGAGCACTACGTGCGCTACCTGCACAACGGCTTCCGCTCCTACTGGGGATTCACCGGCAACCCGCTGCGCATCGTGCTGCGCAGAAAGGCCGGCTGATGCTGCCCTTCGTCGCCGCGGTCATCGTCTCCTATCTGCTGGGGTCGATCCCGGCGGCGCACATCGCGGGCATGTCCAAGGGCATCGATCTCCGCAAGCACGGCTCGGGGAACCTCGGCGCGACGAACGTCATCCGCGTCCTCGGGACGAAGATCGGCTTGATGGTATTCGCTTTCGACATGGCGAAGGGCGCGCTGCCGGTGTTCGCCTTCTCCACCTGGCTGCCGCCGGCCTCGCTGCTGATGGGCGATCGCACGATCACCGGCATCGTGTGCGGCATTGCGGCGATCATCGGCCACGTGCGACCCGTCTATCTCAAGTTCGGGCGGGGCGGGAAGGGCGTGGCGACGGCGGCCGGCGTGTTCCTGGCGCTCGCCCCGGTCCAGACGCTGCTCACGCTCGTCATCTTCGCCGTGGTGCTGCTGTCGAGCGGCTACGTGTCGCTCGGCTCGCTCACCAGCGCGTTGATGCTTCCGGTGCTCCTCGCCGTGACGGTGGGCGCGCGCTCGCCCCTGTTCGCGATCAGCGTGGCCGTGGCGGTGTTCGTGTTCTGGACGCACCGGGCGAACATCGGCCGGCTGCGCCGGGGGGAGGAGCACCGATTCGGCAAACGGGGCGCGCCGGCCACCCGGCCGGCGGTCACGATCGCGATCAGCCTGGTGATCGTGCTCGCCCTCATCGCCGCCAGGCAATTCGGCAAATGAGGAAACGCTGATGCGATGCGCCGTCGTCGGGGCCGGAGCCTGGGGCACCGCGCTCGCCGATCTGCTCGCGGGCGGCGGCCGCGACGTGGCGCTCTGGGCGCTCGAGCCGGACGTGGCGGCGTCGATCAACGCCCATGCGGAGAACCGCCGGTTTCTGGCGGGGCACCCGCTCTCGCCGGCGTTGCGCGCGACGAACGACCAGTGCGACGCGGTTCGCGGCGCGGCGCTGGTCGTCTTCGCCACACCGTCCGAGCACCTGCGCCGCGTGGCGCGCGAGTGCGCGCCCCACATCGCGGCGGGGGCGATTCTCGTCGTGGCGAGCAAGGGGATCGAGCGGAGGAGCCTGTCGCTCATGACCAGCGTCGTGGACGCCGAGCTGCCAGGCCACGCCGTCGTCGCCATCTCCGGCCCGAGCTTTGCCGCCGAGGTGGTGGCCCGCCAGCCGACCGCCATCGTCGCCGCCTCCGCCGACGCGGAGGCGGCTCGCGCGGCGCAAGCCGCGTTGAGCACTCGCACGTTTCGCGTGTATACGCACGACGACGTCACGGGCGTCGAGCTGGGCGGCTCGCTCAAGAACGTCATGGCGGTGGCGACCGGCATCGTCGAGGGCGTGGGGCTCGGGCACAACTCGCGCGCCGCGCTCATCACGCGCGGGCTCCACGAGATGACGCGCCTGGGCGTCGCCCTCGGGGCGCGGGCGTCCACCTTCGCTGGACTCGCCGGGATCGGCGACCTCGTGCTCACCTGCACGGGCGGGTTGAGCCGCAATCGCGCGCTCGGCATCGAGATCGGGCGCGGCGCGACGCTCGCCGGCGCCCTCGAGGGAAAGGAAACCGTGGCCGAGGGTGCGGTCACCGCCGCGAGCGCCCGCGAGCTGGCCGCCCGTCACGGCGTGGACATGCCGATCGTCGAGATGGCGAACCGGATTCTTTTCGAGGGCCACCCGGCACGGGACGCCGTGTCCGAGCTCATGGCCCGCGAGCTACGCCCGGAGCAAGACCTGTGAGTCCATCGTCCGAGCCCATTCAGGAATTCTTCTCGATCGGAGAAGTCTGCGAGCTGACCGGCCTCAAGCCGCACGTGCTCCGCTACTGGGAAAGCCAGTTCCGGTTCCTGAGCCCGGCCAAGAACCGCTCCGGCAATCGCGTCTATCAGCGCCGCGAGGTGGAGCTCATCATGCTCGTCAAGCACCTGCTCTACGACGAGAAGTACACCATCGAGGGGGCGCGGCAGAAGGTGGACGAGCACCGGAAAGGCGGCGACCTCAAGGTCGTCGCCCGCGGGGCGCTCGCGCTGCAGTCGTTGGAGTCGCTGGAATCCGACTTGAAGGAGCTGATCGGCATGCTCGGCTCGACGACGCTGGCCGACTGACGCGATGCGCCTGCTGATCACGAACGACGACGGGATCCTCGCACAGGGCATCGAATGCCTCGTGGCGGCGGCGGAGCCGCTCGGCGAGGTGACCGTCGTCGCGCCGGACCGCGAACAGAGCGCCACCAGCCATTCGCTCACGCTCCACCATCCGCTGCGACCGCTGCCGCGCGGCGAGCGGCGCTGGCAGGTGGACGGCACGCCCACCGACTGCGTGATGCTCGCCATCGAGGCGCTGATGCCCGACCGCCCCGACTTCGTGCTCAGCGGGATCAACCACGGCCAGAACATGGGCGAGGACGTGCTCTACTCCGGCACGGTCGCCGCCGCGATGGAGGGGCTTGCCCTCGGCGTTCCGTCCATCGCGATCTCGTTCGCCGGAGGCGACCTGCGCGCCGACGTCACGCACCTGCGCGAGCAGGTGAAGGTGCTCACGCCACTGCTCAAGCACCTGACGTCGCTCCCCGAGTTTCCGCGCGACACCCTGTTCAACGTGAATCTGCCGCCGGGGCCGGCGTCCGAAGTGCGCGGGGTGAAGCTCACGCGCCTTGGCCGGCGCGTGTACTCGCAGTCGGTCGCGCCGATGCGCGATCCGTGGGGACGGCAGATCTTCTGGATCGGCGGGGGCGAGATCAGTTGGACCGGCGAGCCCGACTCCGACTTCCGCGCGATCGAGGACGGCTACGTCTCCGTCACACCGCTGCATCTCGATCTCACACACTACGGCGTGCTCGAGGGGGCGGCGACATGGTGGCGCGAGCTGTAGACGGCGAGATGCGCGGCGCCCGCGAGCGCCTCGTCGAGACCTTGCGCGAGAAGGGGATTCGCGACCTCGCGGTGTTGCGCGCCGTGGAGATGACCCCGCGCCACGCGTTCGTGCCCACCGGCATCCGCCACCGCGCCTACGAGGACGCGGCGCTGCCCATCGGCAACGGCCAGACGATCTCGCAACCGTGGGTCCATGCGCGCTACCTCGAGCTGCTCGAGCTCACGGGCAAGGAGCGCGTGCTGGAGATCGGAACCGGCTCCGGGTATCAGACGGTGCTGCTCGCGCACCTCGTGGAGCAGGTGTTCTCCATCGAGCGCATTCCCGCGCTGCTGCAGCAAGCGCGCGACGCCATTCAGCGCACCGGCGTGCGGAACGTGTCGCTCTTGCTCGGCGACGGCACGGTCGGGTGGCGCGACTACGCGCCGTACGACGCCATTCTCGTGGGCGCCGGCGCGCCCGCGGTTCCACAGCCGCTCATGGACCAACTGGCCGAAGGCGGACGGCTGCTGGTGCCCGTCGGAGACCGGGAAGAGCAGCGCCTCGTCGTCGCGCGCCGGCGAGGCGGTGTGATCGAGACGCGCGACGTCGGCCCGGTTCGCTTCGTCCCGTTGCTGGGCACGCACGGATGGAGCGG
>Ga0316628_100004045_pt1 | contig 11433 bp, 10 predicted proteins | sample OWC_Aug_M2_C1_D5_FD_207648 | JGI IMG/M metagenome (GOLD analysis project Ga0316628, IMG submission 207648) | Wetland soil microbial communities from Old Woman Creek delta, Ohio, United States - OWC_Aug_M2_C1_D5_C | ecosystem: Environmental > Terrestrial > Soil > Wetlands | place: USA: Ohio... | reverse complement strand
GCAGCTACCTCTGGGGTCTGCCTCTGCAATTAGGCCACTCTCTTTGTCCAGAGTCCGGCCCGGGGATTCCCAGGCTGATTTCACGCTTGAGAAAGAGCCGACCATGGGACGCAAAGACTACGTTGGCGGAGGGATCTTCATCGCCCTCGGGATTTTCATTGCGGCAACGTCGTTTTCTTTTCCGGAGCTCGACGGAGGACACCCGGGGCCGTCCCTGTTCCCGAGGGTTCTGGCGGCGCTCTTCATTCTTTTCGGGGGGATTGTTGTTTTGCACGGCCGGCGCTCGGCCGCGGTGAAAACGGAGGATTCCTCCGAAGACGAGCGGCCCCCGGCGAATAGGTTCAACCCGATCCTGGTGATCATCCTGATCGCGGGGTTCATTGCCCTTGCGGACACGGCGGGATTCTTTATTACGGGCTCGGTTGCCCTGACCATTCTGATGATCAGGCTGCGGGTCCCCGCGCTGAAGAGCGTGACCATTTCGATTTTGCTGGTGGCCTTCATCTACACAGTTTTTTCCAAGGGCCTGCGGGTGCCCCTGCCCATCGGATACTTGGGGTGGTGATGCTATGGACTTCCTGATTCAAGGCTTGGGGATGCTGATGGCCCCCAAGGTTCTATTGGTCATCTGCGCCTCTTCCCTCTACGGTCTCTTTGTCGGCTCCATCCCGGGGCTGAGCGCCACGCTGGCCGCTTCGCTCCTGATCCCCTTCACCTTCTTCATGGACCCGGTCCCGGCCCTGGTCTCCATCGTGAGCATGTCGGCCATGGCCATCTTTGCGGGCGACATCCCGGCGGCGCTGGTGCGCATCCCGGGAACGCCCTCCTCGGCCGCCTACACCCATGACTCCTTCGCCCTCTCTCAGCAGGGCAAGGCGGAGATGGTCCTGGGGGTGGACGTGGTTTTCTCGGCCATCGGCGGCCTGATGGGGGCTGTCGTCCTCATGACCTCCGCCCCCCTGCTGGCGGAGGTGGCGATGAAGTTCTCCTCCTTCGAGTACTTCTGGCTGGCCGCGCTGGGGCTCAGCGCCACGGTGATGGTGTCGCGCGGATCCCAGGCCAAGGGCGCGCTGGCCATGCTGCTCGGTCTCTTCCTCTCCACGATCGGCGTGGACATCACCCTGGGCTACCCCCGGTTCACCTTCGGCAACGTGGACCTCTTGAATGGCATCTCCTTCATCCCCGCCATGATCGGCGTCTTCGGCATCTCCGAGGTCATGCGCAACGTGATGGAGAAACAGATGCAGTACTCCATTCCCCCGGTGAAGGCAGGGAGCATCTTCAAGGGGACCGGGAAGCTGTTCTTCCGCTACAAGTGGAATGTCCTGCGGTCGGGGCTCCTGGGGACCTTCATCGGCATCCTTCCGGGCGCGGGCGCGGACATCGCCGCCTGGCTGGCCTACGCTGTCTCCAAGCGGGCGTCCAAAGAGCCCGAGCTCTACGGCAAAGGATCGATCGAGGCGATCATCGACTCCGGCACGGCCAACAACTCCTGCCTGGCCGGAGACTGGGTCCCGGCGCTGGTCTTCGGGATCCCCGGCGATTCCATCACTGCCATCGTCATTGGCGTGCTCTTCATGAAAGGGCTACGCCCCGGCCCGATGATCTTTGAGCAACAACCGCAGATCATCTACGCCGTCTACCTGGCCTTCATCGTGGCCAACATCCTCATGATCCCCTTCGGCTACCTGGCCGTGAAGACGAGCTCCCAGATGCTGCGCGTGCCCAAGAACATCCTCATCCCCGCGATCCTCATGTTCGCGGTCACCGGGGCCTTCGCCATCAATAACAGCGTCTTTGATGTGGGGGTGCTCGGAGTCATGGGGATAGTGGGCTACTTCATGGAGAAGAACGGGTACCCGGTCGCGCCGATCGTGCTCGGCCTGGTGCTCGGGCCCATCTTGGAGCAGAACTTCATGACCAGCATGATTAAGTCCGACTGGAACCTAATGCTCTTCTTTGTGCGCCCCATCAGCGCGCTTCTAGGCGGGATCACGGTGATCGTCTGGCTTTTCCCCATCTACGCGACCTTCCTGGAGCGGACGAGGAAGAACAGCCGTGCCCGGCACTGAAGGCCAGGACTCGGTGGGCACCCCCTCGTCGACTGAAAGGCGCTGCAGCACGAGGGGGCGGATCGCATCCAGGGCTTTCCGAAACCGGTGGACGCCGGTCCAGGCGGCGGGAGAACGGCTGAGTCGGGGCAACCCTCCTCCCGTCCGCAACTGTCCCCACGCGAAGCCGAGGAACCGTCCGACCCGTCCTGGCGTGTGGCTCCAGGGCGGGTCGTGCTTTTCATGACTTGGTCGGAAGAAGTTCGTCCAGGACGGCCTCGTAGGTGCGGAGCGCCGCCTGTCCGAAAAGGACGAACCGCACGGCGCTGATCTCCGGGTGGGTTCTGAGATATTCCAGGACGGTTGTGAGCGCAATCCGCGCAGCCTCGGTCAACGGGTAGCCATACGCGCCGGTGCTGAGCGATGGGAACGCGAGCGTTCTGATGCCTCGCTGGCTGGCCAACGCCAGGCTGTTCCGATAGGCGGCGGCCAGGAGTTCTGGCTCGTGGTGCCTGCCGCCCCGATACACCGGGCCCACCGTGTGGATCACCCATCTGGCCGCAAGGCGGCCGCCGGTTGTGATGCGCGCCTCGCCCGTCGGGCAGCCGCCGATCTTCCGGCATTCCTCCAGGATCTGGGGGCCGCCGGCCCGATGGATGGCGCCGTCCACGCCGCCGCCACCCAGCAAGCTGGAATTGGCGGCATTCACGATGGCGTCCGTATCCTGTTTCGTGATGTCGCCTTCGACGAGCTCAAGTGTGGATGCGCCGATCTTCACGCTGCGCATGGCCCACCTCCTTCGCCGCGACCCGCAGGGGCGCAGAGGCGAAAAGGCGCTGAGGCGCAGGGGCACCGACTGGCCGAGGATCTATCGCCCCTGCCCCCATGCGCCCCTGCTCCCCGGCTGTTCTAGCGGATCCACTTCTGGTGCAGGCGGGCCAGATCGCCCTTCAGCTTTGCCAGGTCCTGCCACAGGTTCACGTAGTTGATCCAGGCGGGGTCGTCCCGCGGCATGAGATACTCAAAGGCGTCCCTGTTGATGACGTGCTCTTCCCCTCACGGCGTCCTCCGGAAGGGTGAGCTAGGGTTTGGGCCGCGTGCGGTGCAGTTCGGCCGCGCGTCGCGCATCGAGGCGCCGGAACCAGCTCCGGATCCTGTGCTCGACCAGTTTCATCACAAGGACAGCAAGGACGCATAGTATGACAATGGTTACGGGGGAGCGGGGCAGTACCCGAGGCAGGATCCATCCCGCGATGCCCAACACGGCGGCGAAGACCACCCACCCGATGTAGCGGCGGACCCGGCGTCTGTCGGTCACGCGCCCTTCCTCCCCTGCGGATTTCCTCAAGGCGGTGCCGTAGGGTATCCTGATTCCCGGCGCGGAGCAAGCATTCCGGGCCGCGTTCCGGGACGGCGGAAATTGGCTTGCCAAGCGGGGGCGAGTTGACTACACTTACGCGCCAAGCCGGCGTAGCTCAGTTGGTAGAGCAGCTGATTCGTAATCAGCAGGTCGTCAGTTCAAGTCTGACCGCCGGCTCCAGCCTTTTCCGTCCGTTCGATCTCCCTTTGATCATAACGACGCAGGATCGGTGTATCCAGGTATCGACGTGGCGCGCCGATGCGGTTGCCCGCGGTCGCCGCGCATGCTAAGGTTCACGCCGGCCGCCGGTCCCGGCCGGTCGTTGGGCTCGACTCACCCGAGGCAGCAGGACGTGCGCGAGGTTGTGCTCATCGCCGCAGGCCGGCGCAATGTGCGGAGCCCGCTCCGGCGGGATCAATCAGCGCTTGACGTGACCGAGGAGCGAAGATGAAAGCGATCGGTTGCCTGACCAGAGCCATTGTGTATGCCGTAGCCGGCCTGCTCGTGCTGGTCACGACCGGCTGGGCGGTCCTGGCGATCTACTATTCGAATCTGGCGAGCGCCGGCCTGCGGACGATGGCGGCGGCGGCCTTTCCGCTTGGTGCCGTCGTGCTCTTCCTGTTTCTGCGGCCCAGGCGCCGGGCGCTCGTCGTGTACCTCGTGGCGTTCGCCGCGCTGGTGGCTGACGATCCCCCCTTCAAACAGCCGGAACTGGCAGCCGGACGTGGCGGTCCTGCCGTACGCGGAGATTCAGGGCGACCGTGTGACTCTCCGGAACATCCGGAACAACGAGTACCGAACCGAAACCGACTACACCGTCCGGCACTATGACAAGACGTTCGATCTCTCTAGGCTGCGCACGCTGGACGTGTTTCTGATCTACTGGGGTTCGCCGGCCATTGCGCACACGATCATGAGCTTCGGCTTCGAGGGAGACCAGTACGTCGCCTTCTCCATCGAGACCCGGAAAGAGAAAGGCGAGGATTACTCGGCGGTCAAGGGGTTCTTCAAGCAGTTCGAGATCACGTACGTCGTCGCCGACGAGCGGGACGTGGTCAAGCTTCGGACCAATTACCGAGGCGAAGACGTCTATCTGTATCGATTCAAGGGTGATGCGGCACGGCTTCGACCGTTCTTCCTGAACTACCTGGAACGGGTCAACTGGCTCCACGACCACCCCGTCTGGTACAACGCCCTCACGCACAATTGCACGACGGCGATTCTGGGCCACGTGCCGCCCGGCGCCGAGCGCCAATGGTACGACTGGCGGCTGGTCTTGAACGGCTATCTCGACGAGCTGGCCTACGAGCAGGGGGCGCTCGACCGGAGCCTTCCATTTTCCGCCCTGAAAGCGAAGAGTTACATCAACCCCACGGCGCGGCGGATCGGCGACGACCCGCGCTTCTCCGTTCTGATCCGCGAGGGGCTGCCGGGGATGAAGGAACGATGATCTGCAAAGGAGCGTTGCCATGGATGTGACGGCGTTGATGCGCGAGCCGGGAGTTGCCGGTGCTCTCCAGCAACTGGAGGCCGGCACGGATCGGATCCTCGAGGAGGCCGTCCGGATTTGTCAGATTCCGTCGCCGACGTTCGACGAAGGAGAGCGCGCGGCCTACGTCCGCGCGCGATTCGAAGCGCTGCGCCTGAAGGATGTTACGATTGACGCCGCCGGCAACGTCCGGGGCCGGCGGCCGGGTTCCGGGACGGGACCCTCCGTGGCGGTGATCACCCACACGGATACCGTCTTTCCCCGAGGCACCGATCTGACCGTCAGGCGCCAACCCGGTCGCCTGGCTGCGCCCGGCCTCGGCGACAACAGCGTCTCGATCGCCTCGGCACTGGCGATCGTCGAGGCCCTGGATGCGGCCAAGGTCTCCACGGGCGGCGAGCTGTATTTCGCCGCGACGACGTGCGAGGAGGGTCTGGGGGACCTCAAAGGGATGCGGGCGTACATGCAGGACGTGCGCGACCGGGTCGGCGCGGTCGTGATCGTGGACGGCCTCACGCCGGGGCGGATCGTCCACGAGGCGGTGGGCAGCCGGCGCTACAAGGCGACCTATGCGGCACGCGGAGGGCACAGCTGGAACCACTTCCCCGCCCCGAGCGCCGTCCACATCCTGGGCCGGGCCATCGCCGACATCTCGCGGATCGAGGTGCCGACGACCCCGAAGACCACGTACAATGTCGGCGTGATCCGCGGCGGGACCACGGTGAACACCATCGCATCCGAGGCAGAAATGCTGGTAGACATGCGCTCCGTGGATATGCGATGCTTACGCGACTTGGAGCGGACCGTGCTGGCGATCGTCGAGCGCCATGCGAAAGAAGGGGAGGGCCAGGCCACGCTGGACCTGGTGGGGGACCGGCCCGCCGGAGTGATTTCTGCGGACCATCCCCTGGTTCAGCTCTGCACAGCCATCTACCGGACTTTCGGAATCACTACCACCAGCAAGGCCGCCAGCACCGAGGCCAATGTGCCGCTTTCGATGGGTATTCCCGCCGTGTGCCTCTCCGTCACCTCGGGCGAGAACGAGCATCGGCTGGATGAGTTCATCGAGACGGCGCCGCTCACGACCGGGATCAAGGCGCTCGCGTTGATCCTGCTGGCGCTCGCAGGAACGAGGTAGCACGGGACGGCGCGAGACGCGCACCGTGCGGATGGGCGTGTAGCAAGGAGGGGGCAGCGCATGGAAACCGAAGTCCTGACACATCCTCGGTATCAACCGAAGTCGTACGTCATCGGCGCCCTGCTGACGCTCTGGAGCAGCACGATCGGAAAGAAGAGCGTCATGTCGCTCACCGGGATCGCCATGATGAGCTTCGTCCTGGTGCACACGTACGGCACGCTGAAGATCTTCAAGGGGGAGCAACCCTTCAACGAGTACGCCGTCTGGCTGCGCGAGGTCGGCAGCCCGTTTCTCGCCCACGGCATGGCGCTGTGGATCACCCGGATCGGCCTGCTGGCGGCGGTGGCGCTGCACATGCTGGCAGCCTGGCAGGTGACCCGGAGGAGCTGGGCGGCGCGTCCGACCAAGTACGAGAAGAAGGAGCCGATGCTCTCCACCTATGCGTCCCGGACGATCCGATGGGGCGGCGTCGTGATCGCGCTCTTTGTGGTGTACCACGTCCTCCACTTCACCTTCGGCGCGGTCGGCTACGGCCCGGCCCAGTACTCGCCGACGTCCGTCTACCGCAACGTCGTGGTCGGCTTCTCCGTCTGGTACGTGTCCGCGTTTTACATCCTGGCCCAGCTGTTCCTGGGCCTCCACTGGTATCATGGCGGCTGGAGCATTCTGCACACGCTCGGCGTCGCGACCGCGTGGGCCGATCGAGTCTACTGCACGGTGGGAGGCGCCATTGCGCTGTTCGTAACCCTTGGGAACATCTCGGTCCCGGTCGCAGTGCTGGCCGGCCTGATCAGATAGGGGGGTGTCTGCGATGAGTGCGCACGCGGCGACAGACGCCGCAGCCGGTTCCCGAGTGCAGGCCAAGGTTCCACCCGGTCCGATTGAGCAGAAATGGGGTCGGCACAAGTTCGACCTGAAACTGGTCAACCCCGCCAATCGCCGCAGGCACACTATCCTGTTCGTCGGCACCGGGCTTGCCGGCGCGGCGGGCGCCGCATCGCTGGGGGAGCTGGGCTTCAACGTCAAGTGCTTCACGTACAACGACTCCGCCCGCCGGGCGCACTCCATCGCCGCGCAGGGCGGGATCAACGCCGCCAAGAACTACCGGAACGACGGGGACAGCGTCTGGCGTCTGTTCTACGACACGGTGAAGGGGGGGGACTTCCGCTCCCGCGAAGCCAATGTCTACCGGCTGGCTGAGCTGTCGGTCCGGATCATCGACCAGTGCGTGGCCCAGGGCGTGCCGTTCGCCCGGGAGTACGGAGGGCTGCTGGATACGCGGTCGTTCGGGGGCGCGCAGCTGTCGCGGACGTTCTACGCGCGCGGCCAGACCGGCCAGCAACTGCTCCTCGGCGCCTACCAGGCGTTACAGCGCCAGGTGGCTGCGGGCACGGTGTCGGTGGAGACCCACACCGAGATGCTGGACCTGATCGTGCTCGATGGGCGCGCCCGGGGGGTCGTGACCCGCGACCTGCGGACGGGACAGATCGAAAGCCACCTCGGCGATGTCGTGGTGCTCTGCACCGGCGGCTACGGAAACGTCTTCTACCTGTCCACCAACGCCAAGAACTGCAACGCCACGGCGATCTGGCGGGCGCACAAGCGGGGGGCCTTCTTCGGCAACCCCTGCTACACCCAGATTCACCCGACCTGTATTCCCGTAAGCGGCGAATACCAGTCGAAGCTCACGCTGATGAGCGAATCGCTCCGAAACGACGGCCGCGTCTGGGTCCCCAAACGAAAAGGGGATACCCGCTCCCCGAATGAGATCCCCGAGGACGAGCGCGACTATTACCTGGAGCGAAAGTACCCGAGCTTCGGCAACCTGGCGCCCCGCGACATCGCGTCCCGCGCAGCCAAGGAGGTCTGCGACGAGGGCCGCGGGGTCGGCAGCACCGGGTTGGGGGTGTACCTGGACTTCCGAGACTCCATCCAGCGTCTTGGGCAGCAGGTGATCGGGGAGCGGTACGGAAACCTCTTCGAGATGTACGAGCGGATCACGGGCGAAAACGGCTATAAGGTGCCGATGCGGATCTTCCCTGCCGTCCACTACGTGATGGGCGGGTTGTGGGTGGGCTACGATCTGGAGTCCACCATTCCCGGCCTCTTCGTCGGCGGTGAGGCAAATTTCTCGGACCACGGCGCGAACCGGCTGGGCGCTAGCGCCCTGATGCAGGGACTGGCCGACGGGTATTTCATCCTCCCGGCCACCGTTCCCGACTACCTCGCGCGCACGAAGCTCGACAAGTTGCCCTCGGATCACCCGGAGGTCCGACGCGTCGAAAGCGAGGTGCGCGATCGGATCGCCCGCCTCCTGGCCGTGAAGGGGAAGCGCACCGTGGACTCGTTCCACCGGGAACTGGGTGTCCTCATGTGGAACTACTGCGGGATGGCCCGGAACGAGGCCGGCTTGACCGCGGCCCTGGAAAAGATTCCGGCGCTGCGGGAGGAGTTCTGGCGCAACGTGCTGGTCGTCGACGGGAGCGACACCGTCAATCAGTCGCTGGAAAAGGCAGGCCGCGTCGCCGACTTCCTGGAACTGGCGGAGCTGATATGCATTGACGCGCTGCACCGCCGGGAATCGTGCGGCGGGCACTTCCGCGAGGAGAGCCAGACGGAAGATCACGAGGCCAAGCGGGACGACCAGAACTTCTGCTATGCGGGCGCATGGGAGCACACGGGCGACCTCGGCAACCCGGCGCTGCACCGGGAACCGCTGGTTTTCGAAAATATCGCGCTATCGGAGCGGAGCTACAAATGAACATCACACTCAAGGTCTGGCGACAGCGGAATGCGCAGGACCCGGGACACTTCGAAACCTACCAGGCCACCAACGTCAGTCACGAGATGTCATTTCTGGAGATGCTGGACGTCGTCAACGAAGGGTTGATCCTCGGCGGCAAGGACCCCATCGTGTTCGAGCACGACTGCCGGGAAGGCATCTGCGGCTCGTGCGGTTTCGTGATCAACGGGCGCCCGCACGGCCCGTGGCCGGGGACGACGGTCTGCCAGCTCCACATGCGGGCGTTCAAGGACGGCGACCACCTCATCCTCGAGCCGTGGCGCGCGGCGGCGTTTCCCATCGTCAAGGATTTGATGGTGGACCGGAGCGCGTTCGACCGCATCATCCAGGCGGGAGGGTACCTCGACGCGCCCACCGGCGCGGCGCAGGATGCCAACGCCATCTTGGTGCCGAAGGAGCGCGCCGAGCTGGCGTTCGAAGCTGCAGCCTGCATCGGCTGCGGGGCGTGCGTGGCGGCCTGCCCCAATGCCGCAGCCATGCTCTTCACCTCTGCCAAGATCTCACACCTGGGACTACTGCCCCAGGGCCAGCCGCGCCGGTCTCACCGCGCGCTGGGCATGGTGGCGCAAATGGACGCGGAGGGATTCGGCGGCTGCACGAATCACGGGGAGTGCGAGGGCGCCTGCCCGAAGCAGATCCGCATGCACTTCATCGCCCGGATGAATCGCGACCTCGTGACGGCTAGCCTCTGGCGCCCGAAGCTGGAGGGTGCCCTGCACACATTGGCCGAGATATAGCGCGCGCACGCGGAGGCCCTGACGCGGAGGCCGGAGGGCACTTTCCGGAGAGCGGCACCGGCACACGTCGGCCCCCGTGCCTCCAGGAGGGGGCAGCGGGTGCTGGACGGACCCGCTGTGCCGGGGTGCCGGCCCGGGCGGCCCCGGATGGCCCGCCGACGATCTCGTCGCCTCCGAGCCAGTACACAGGAGACGCGCGGGCGCCGGACCGGTTAACGGAAGCCGTGATCCGAGACGGCAGGGGCCGTTGGGCGACAAGCGGACTCCGGTCGGCGCGGTGGTATCGTGATGCAGCGAGGAGCCAATCCATGAGCGATTCGTCTCGCGATCTTGCCGGTACGATGCTGCAAGCGGCATTCATCGGCGCGCTGGCTGCGGGCTGCTTCTGGATCCTGCGGCCGTTCCTGCTCCCCATGATCTGGGCCACGGCGATCGTTGTGGCCACCTGGCCGCTCATGCTGCATCTACAGGGATATCTCGGCGGCCGGCGGGGTCTGGCCGTGACGGTCATGACACTTGTGCTGCTTCTCGTCTTGCTGGTGCCGCTCGCCTTCACCATTGCCGCCATCGCGCAAAACGCCGACCGGATCGTCGGCTGGGCGAAGTCTTTGGGCACTGTCAGTATTCCCCAACCGCCGGATTGGGTCGTGCGCCTCCCGCTGATTGGGTTGACCATCGCAGGTCAGTGGCGGCAAGTGGCGGATCTCGAGGCCGGCGGGCTCTCGGCGCGCCTGGCACCCTACGCGAGCACGATCGTAACATGGTTCGTCGGCCAGGTCGGGAACGTGGGGATGATGCTGCTGCAGTTCCTCTTGACCGTCGTCGTGGCGACCGTCCTGTATACATGCGGAGAAACCGCGGCCGCCGGTGTGCGCCAATTCGCGCGCCGACTCGCCGGCGCTCCCGCCGACGGCCTATTGCATCTTGCGGCGCAATCCGTGCGCGCGGTGGCCCTTGGCGTGGTCGTCACGGCGTTGATCCAAGCGGTCCTGGGTGGCATCGGACTGGCGATCTGCGGCGTGCCGTTCGTCGTGGTCCTGGTCGCCGTCATGTTAATTTTGGGCATCGCGCAGCTGGGGCCCGGCTTCGTTTTGATTCCGGCGATCATCTGGCTCTACTGGAAGGGCGAGTCAACATGGGGGACGGTGCTGGTGGTCTGGACGCTCGTCGTCCTCGGCATGGACAACTTCCTGCGCCCAATGCTCATCAAGCGGGGCGCCGACCTGCCACTCCTGCTGATCTTCACCGGCGTGATCGGCGGCCTGGTGGCCTTTGGAATCATCGGCCTCTTCATCGGGCCGGTCTTGCTCGCCGTGGGCTACACATTGCTCGCGGCCTGGGTCAAGGAACATGACGCCGAGGCCGTACCGACCGACACGGGTACCACGCGGAACAGTGAAAACCGCCCATGAGTACAATGGTCCGGATTGTGCGCGACGCTGCCGATTGCCCCAGGGGCGATCCGATCATCCGTACCGCCGTGAAGGCCACCTCCGTGCGCGGCGCGGGCCTCGGACTGGCGGCCGGTATATCCCCTTTTGGGGTGGCGGGTTTCCCTTTTGGAGTACAGGGAAAACCCCACACGCGACATCAGCAATGGTGAGCGTGGTTTTCCGGAGAGATGCAACTGCTTGTTATTGTGATTACTTTCAGATTTTTCCGGTGAGTCGTCGCACGGGGTTGACGGATGGCATGAATGATGCTCTCTCTTAAGACGTCCACGATAACCGTCCCGGAACTTCACCCCGGGACTCAGACCGGGCAGCAGTGGGCTGCCGGGCCCGCAGTGCGCGGGTCGGAATCGCATCGCAGGTAGGAGGGAGATCCATGAAGAAACTCGTCACTGTGCTCGCCG
>Ga0316628_100004044_pt1 | contig 11433 bp, 8 predicted proteins | sample OWC_Aug_M2_C1_D5_FD_207648 | JGI IMG/M metagenome (GOLD analysis project Ga0316628, IMG submission 207648) | Wetland soil microbial communities from Old Woman Creek delta, Ohio, United States - OWC_Aug_M2_C1_D5_C | ecosystem: Environmental > Terrestrial > Soil > Wetlands | place: USA: Ohio... | reverse complement strand
TGGGGCAGGGATGGCCGCCCCACTCGATAGCAACGACGAGTGGTACGAGTCCGAGCCGTGGACGCGCCGGCAGATGGTCGCCGAGGTCCAGCGGATCCGGCGGCGCACGGCGGTGCGGCCGCTTCCGGTGCTCCTGCTCGCGGCGCTGCTGACGAGCGGGATCATGTACAAGCTCGCGACGAAGAAGCGCATCGTCGAGGCCGAGGTCGTGCTGATGCTCAGCGAGCCCGAGGCGACTGACCGTCGCGAGACCGGGCTGCCGGTCAACGATCTGCGCGAGTACGTCATGAACCGGCTGATGCCGAAGGCGAAGCTCGCCGAGATCATCGAGCGCCACGACCTCTATCACCTGCGCCACAAGCTCGGCATCGACTACGCGATCGAGGAGCTGAAGAGCCAGCTCGAGGTCCAGATCTGGAAGAACTCGTTCATGTACCAGGAGGATCCGGGCGGGCGCTCGGCACGCATCGGCATCACGGTCGGTGACACCGATCCGGATCGCGCGCTCGTGCTCGCGCGAGAGCTGGCGCAGGTCGTGATCGACACCGCGACCGAGAAGCGCCAGGAGGCCGCCGACGAGCTCGCGAAGCAGATCGCGCGCACCCGCGACGCGCTGCAGAAGCGATCGGACGACCTGGCCCAGGAGATCTCGCAGAAGCAGGCCGACCTCGACGAGGCGACCCGGCTCGGCAAGGACAAGATTGCCCAGGCCCTCGACCTCGACATCGACCAGCTGACGAAGGAGGCCAAGGAGGTCAACACGCAGCTCGGCACCATCGTCGGCAGCGGCGATGCGGTCGCCGACCGGGTCGCGGCCGCCGGCCTCGACATCACGCTGTCGATCGTCGACGAGCAACGCCCTCCCCCGCCGACCTCGCACGCGTTCGAGCTGATCCTGATCGGCGTGGTGGTCGGACTGTTCGCCCTGCTCGGATCGGCGCTCCTCATCGGAGCGTTTGACTCACGGGTCCACGACACGGAGGACGTTGAACGGCTTGGACTTCCGGTCCTGGGCCATGTGCCTGGATTCCCAGGTGACCAGGTCGGATCGCTCGCAGCACGTAGCGCGTTGCGCCGTCGTGTACCATCGTTCCTGCGATGGCGATCTCAGCGGTAACCCCTCGCGACAGGCTGACCCGCCTGGTCGATCTCGGTCGCAAGACCTTGAGATACTGGTGGCTTGTTGCAGTCTTCGCGGTCGTCGGCGGCGCACTGTCGCTGGTCTTCGCGATCAAGCGCCCCAAGGCCTACCAGTCGGAGGCGGTGCTCAGCTACGACGAGAAGATCAAGTCCAGCGTGCTGACCAACCGCCAGCAGGAGATCGACCGCAACATCGGCGAGCGCTACCGGGAGTTGCTCCTCGCGCGCGTCCAGCTGGCCAAGGTGATCGCGGATCCCAAGCTCAATGCATTCAGCAAGGAGAAGGATGCCGAGGTCGCGATCGACAAGCTGCGCCAGGCGATCAAGTTCACCGCTCCCGGCGGCAACACGTTCCACATCCTCTACACCGACAGCGATCCGGCGCGCGCGCAGGCCGTGACCGCTCAGCTGACCAAGCTCCTCCAGGAGAAGGACGACGCGCTCCGCAACGAGAGCGCGCAGGCGACCGTGCAGTTCGCGCTCCAGCAGAAGAACGACGCGATCACCGAGCTGCGCAAGCGCCAGCAGGCACTCGCCGAGTTCCTCGCCGCGCACCCCGAGTTCGCCGCCGATCCTACCCAGGGCAACGCCGGTGGCGAGGGCGCAGCGGTCCGCGCGGTGCACACCGCGAAGGCAGCGCCCGCCGGCAGCGGCCGGCTCTACGCGCTCGAGCGGCAGCGCCAGCGCATCCAGGCGCGCCTCGACGCGCCGCCCGACGCGCCGCCCGTCCACATCCCCGCGCCCCAGTCGCCGGAGAAGATCGCCGCCGAGGCCGCGGTCACCGACGCCGAGCGCGAGGTCAAGTCCGCGCAGCGCGAGCTCGACGACGCACTCTCGAAGTACACCGACAAGCACCCGACCGTCGTCAACGCGCAAAAGCGGCTCGCCGACGCGCAGGCGAAGTACCGCCACGCGCAGGCCGTCTCCGACGCGGTGCCGAGCGCCGACACCGAGGTCGCCCCGGCCACGCCCGCCGACCGCACCAAGCTCCAGAAGCAGCTCGCCGAGCTCGACCAGCAGATCAACGACGAGCAGAAGCGCTCGGGCAAGGGCGACACCGCGAAGGTCGACACGACCACCAACTGGGTCGTCAAGCTCGAGACCACGCACGCCGACCTCCGGCGCGCCGTCGCCGAGCAGGGCGAGACCGTCGACTACCTGTCCGAGAGCGCGCGCCGCGCGCAGATGAACGCGAACGAGCGCCGCGACGATCAGGCCGGCGGCCTCAGCATCGTCGACCCGGCGAACAAGCCGGTGCGCCCGACCGGCCCGGGCAAGACCGTCTTCCTGCTCGCCGGCATGATCCTGTTCCTCGCGCTCGGCACGGGTCTCGCAATCGGTCTCGCGGTGATCGACGACCGCCTCTACCGCCGCGCCGACATCGACCAGCTCGGCATCGCCGTGCTCGCCGTGATCCCGCCGCCCGAGAAGGCGGTCCCGCGCCGTGCGCCTGCGCACAAGGAAGCCGCATGACGAAGCGCCCGACCGGCCGTTTCGGTGACAACCCCCAGGTGCCCGCCGCGCGCGGAGCGCCGCTGCCGCTCGTCACGCAGCCGATGATCGCGATCGACGATCCGGGCGCGACGCGCGTCGACAACCCGCTGACGCGTGTCGACCCGACGCTCGCCGGCGCGGTCTTCAGCAAGCCGGCCGCGATCGCGACGCCTCGGCCCTCCCCCGCCGGCCCGCCGCCCGAGATCGGCCTGACCCAGCACTCGCTGCCGCAGGACGATCCGTTCGATCCGCGCCTCGTGCTCGGCAGCGATCCCGACTCCGAGCGAGCCGCGTCGTTCCGCGTGCTGCGCCATCACCTGCTCGAGCTCGGCCGCCCGCAGGTCGTGATCGTCTCGAGCCCGCAGCCGGGCGACGGCAAGACCACCACCGCGATGAACCTCGCACTCGCGCTCGCCGAGTGCGGCCGCGCGAAGGTCCTGCTCGCCGAGACGCACGTCCGCCGCCCGCAGCTGGCCAGCGCGTTCCGGCTCACCCCGCCGTGGTGCTTCGCCGAGCAGCTGGCCGCCCACCGCCACCAGCCGATGCTGCCCTGGAGCCTGGTCGAGATCCCGCAGCTCTGGCTGCACGTCGCGGCGATCAGCCCGAAGATCGAAAAGACGCAGCTGCTCGACGCGCCGGCCTTCACGATCGCGATGGACCGCCTGCGCAGCGGCGGCTACGAGCACATCGTGATCGACGCGCCGCCCGTGCTCGGCTCCGCCGACGTCAACCTGATGGCCGATGCCGCGGACGGCGTGCTGCTCGCGGTCAAGTCGCGGCGCTCGACGACGCGCGACCTGCGCAAGGCGATCGAGCAGATCGGCGCGAGCAAGGTCCTCGGGACCGTGCTCGTTCAGTAGCGCCGGGTGACGACGATCGGCATCCCGCCCGACGGGGCGAACGTGATGCCGCGGCGGACCAGCTTGACCTTCTTGCCCGGTGCCGCGGCGAGATCGACGCGGGCGAGGATGTTCGCGAGCACGATCTTCATCTCGTAGTTGGCGAACGCCATGCCCAGGCAGCGCCGCGCGCCGCCGCCGAACGGGAAGTACGTCGCCGGATCGACCTTCTTGCCGATGAACCGCGATGGATCGAAGCGCAGCGGATCGGGATAGAGGTCGGCGCGGCGGTGGACGAGGTAGATGCACGCGAGCGCGGCCGCTCCGGCCGGGAGGTCGACGCCGCCGATCGTCATCGGCTTGCCGAGGACGCGGCCCACCATCGGCAGGATCGGCGTCAGGCGCAGCGTCTCCTTGATCGCCGCGTCGAGGAGGACCAGCTTGTCGAGCTCCGCCGTGCCGACCTCGCGCACCTCGGCGCGCACGCGGGTCAGCCACTCCGGGTTCTCGAGCAGGTGGTGCAGCGTCCACGCGAGCGTGGTGGCGGTGGTCTCGTGGCCGGCGACGAGGAGCGTGAGCATCTCGTCGCGCAGCTGGTCGTCCGTCAGCGCCGCGCCGGACTCGTCGCGGGCCTCGAGCAACATCGACAGGATGTCCTCGCGGCCTTCGGTGCCCTCGCGGCGGCGCGAGGCGATCACCTCGCGGACGAGCCGGTCGGTCTCGAGGCGTGCGCGCACGATCGGTGACCACGGGAGCAAGCGCCCGAGGCCGCGCGTCGCCACGCGCTGGAGCTGCTCGGCGCGCTCGGGCGGCGTCATCAGCAGGAACGCGGTGCCGATCTTCGACGTGCCGAGCGTGGTGTAGCGGACCAGCGCGTCGCGCAGCGGGACCAGCCGCGGATCGTCGCTTCCGACGCCGAAGATCGTCCGCATGATCACATCGAGCGTGATCGCCTGCGTCGACTCGTGGACCGGAAACGCGCGGCCGACCGGCCAGCGCTCGACCTCGCGCAGCGTGACCTCGCGCATCGCGTCGCCGTACGCCTTCATCCGCTCGCCGTGGAACGGCGGCAGCATCAGCCGGCGCTCGCGGAGGTGGCGCTCGCCGTCGAGCAGGATCAGCGAGTCCTTGCCGAGCGCGGCGCGCAGCATGATGTTCGCCTGGCCGGCGTTGAGCGCGAGCGGGTCGCCGGTGAACAGATCGCGGATCGCCGAGGGCTCGGCGAAGATCACCATCGGGCCGGCGAGCCGCGGCAGGTGCATCGAGAACACGTTGCCGTAGCGGCCGGCCATCTCGTCGAGGAACGGCAGCGGGGTGCCAACCCAGCGCACCATGTTGCGGATCGGTCTCGTCGGCGGTCCAGGCGGCAGCATGCGTCCATCCTATGGTACGCGATTGAGATGCGCGTACCGCTCGCATTCGTTGCGCTCGCCGGCGCCCATCGGGACGCTCGGTAAGCTCACATTCCGCGACAGCCTACGGCGCCACGTAGCCGAGCGTCACGAACGCCGTCAGCGGTGCGCCCGGCGTGACCAGCAGGCCATCGACCGCATCGGCGACACGCGACGGGCGGACCGAGCCCGGCAGCTCGAGCTCGTTGTAGCTGTGGTCGAGCACGTTCTCGAGCTGGACATCGAGCTCGAACGAGCGCCAGCGCCGGCCCGCGATGAACGACACGAGCATCGTGCTCTGATGATCGGCCTCGCCGATCTGGGCCTGGAGGCCGACGCCGCGCAGCGTGAAGAAGGTGTGGCCGCGCGTGGCGGTGACGCCGGCGTGTGCGATCAGCTCGGGAAAGATCGGCGCGACCTGCGCGGCGAGGCCGGTCGGCGGGGCGCCGCGGCGACGCGCGAGCGAGAAGCTGGCGTCGAACGCGAGCCAGGCGGTCGGGTCGGCGGCGAGGCGCGTCTCGAGGCCGTAGCGCAGCGACGAGGGGACCTCGACCGGCTGCGCGAGATCGGGCAGCCACGCGACCTCGTCCTCCTGCCAGCTCGCGTAGGCGCTCGCGGAGGCGCGCACGCGGCGGTCGGGGTGGATGCGCACGCCGGCGTCCCCCGCCCACACGCGCGGGATCGCGCGGATCGCCCCGGAGGCGGCCGTCGCGCGGGTGTCGCTCGAGCGGAAGCCACCGCCGCCACGCACGAGAACCTCGGCGCTCGGGCCGACCGGGATCGTGACGCCGAGCTTGGGCGAGATGCGCGCGCGGGCGGCGGTCGCGGTCAGCGACTTCGTCGAGGTCGCGGTCTCGGGATCGAGGTCCTCGTTGTCCCAGGTCAACTGGTCGAGGCGGACGCCGGGCAGCACGAGCGCGCGGCCGACGTGGATGCGGTCCTCGGCGTAGACCGCCAGGTCGCGGTAGTGCGCCGCGGTGACCGTGCAGGGGTTATCGACGTCGAAGCAGGCGTCGAGGCGGCGGCGGCGCTCGTCGTGCCAGAGGCCGATGCTGGCGTCGTCGGCGCGCGCCTGCACGCCGATGCGGATGCCGCCGCGCCGGTAGTAGCCGTCGGCGCCGTAGGTGGTGCGGTCGTCGACGTGCTCGAGCTGGTCGCCGTGGTCGGGATCGCGCAGGAAGATGGTGCGGTTGGTGAAGATGCGGTCGCTCGCCTGCACGATGTAACCGGCCAGGTGCCAGATCGCGCCGCGCCGGTCGCGCGTGGTGATGCCGAGGCTGGCGCTCGCGCGCATCGCGGTGCCGCCTTGCGTCGGGTCCTCGGCGGAGTACGGGCCGAGCCGGCCGGCGCGAATCTCGTCGTCGGAGAGCAGGCCGGACTCGGCGTAGCGGCCGGAGAAGAAGTTGATCTCGGCGCGCAGCTCGCCGCCGGTGATCGGCGCGACGTACTTGCCGAGCATCGCGCCGCGGCGCATGCGCTGCGGGTTGGTGTACGGGCCGTCGTTGATCCCGACCTCGGCGGCGAACAGCGCCTTGCCCTTCGGCAGCTCGGGGCTGGCGAGCCCGGTCAACCGGTAGAACAGGCGGCGCAGGCGGTGCTGGAGCTGCGGGCCGGTGAGCTCGCTGCCCGAGGTGAAGTTGACGCGCGCGCTGCCGGCGGGGACGGCGTCGAGCGTGCGCAGCTCGAGCGTGCCCGCGGTCGCGAAGTCGCCGTAGCGGGCGTCGTAGGGGCCTTCGTGGAGGTCGATCGAGGAGACCGCGTCGGGGATGAGGAAGTGGGTGTCGGCGTAGCCGTGGTCGACGGCGTGACCCGCGGCGTTGATCGGGATGTCGTCGACGACGACGTCGAGCTCGGCCCCCTGGCGCGCGTCGTAGCCGCGGACCAGCAGGCGATCGGCCTGGCCGCCGCCCGCGACGAGCATCGCGTAGAGCCCGGGGAGATGGCGGAGCAGATCGATCGGGCGGCCGTTGGGCTGGCGATCGAGGTCGTCGCGATCGACGTGGGTCGAGGTCGCGGCGTCGACGGGCTGGTCGTCATCGGCGGCGGCGAGGCGCGCGACGAGGAGCGAGGCGAGCGCGACGCGTGTCAGTATGGACATGTCGAGTAGATCGCGCGGATGTGATGGAACAGCGGCTCGAGCGCCTGGTCGGTCGCCGACGTGCGCGCGCCGAACGGGTACGAGAAGATGTGCGGGTCATAACCGTCGGCGCGCATCGCCTCGAGCGCCGGCAGGATGTCGTCGGTGATGTAGGCGTCGACGCCATGATCGTTCGAGTAGTTCTCGGCGTTGTAGTGGTGGGTCGAGTGGTACTCGATGTCGTGGCCGTCCATCTGGAGCTGGCGGATCTGAGCCTTCTGCGTGTCATCGAGGAACGGGTACTCGCTGATGAAGAACGTCACGCGCGCGCCGTAGTGCTGGAAGGTGGGCCTCAGCGAGGTCCAGCCGGCGAGATCGCGATCGTCGAAGGCGAGCGCGAGGCTGCCCGGCACCTCGCCGGCGTCGAGGTCGGCATAGGTGGCGAACTGCATGCCGCGATCGACCACGCCCGCGAGCGCGAGCTCCACGGTCGCCGGATCGACGGTCTCGTTCGGCAGGTCGCCCGGCTTGTGGGCGTAGAGGAGGACGGTGGTACCGTCGATCTGGGCGCGGTCGAGGGCGCCGCCGATCGCGTCGAGGCTGGTGGCGCTCTTGTCGTCGATCGCCATCCCGCACATCACGAAGCGCGGCGCGCCCTTCGTGTAGATCTCGTCCATGTCGACGAGCGTCGCGTCGCAGCCAGCGACGAGCAGCACCACCGCGAGCGCGCGCACGCCGCGATAGTAACTCAGTGGCAGGCGGCTAGCTCGAGCAGCTGGCGGCGTGCGGCTTCCCACACGGCCTCGTCCTCCGGCCAGGCCGGTGCACCCTTCGCGTCGCCGAGCGCGCGGGGGATCATCTTCGCGGCGAGGGCGGCGGTCTCGGCCGGGTGGCACTTCGCGGCAAGCTCGAGCAGCGCACGGTCCTCGTAGCCGCGGCGAAGCGCCTCGAGGCGCAGCGTCGGGTGGCAGCCGGGCAGCGCGAGCACGCCGTCGAGGTTGCCGTGATCGTCGCCGTCGTCGAAGCTGACGGCATCGCGGCCCGCGTCGAGCCCGATCTTCTTGTTGTGGCGGTCGTGCCAGTAGAGCGCGTCCCACACGTACCAGACCGGGATGCGGTAGCGATAGGCGATCCAGCCCCAGGTGCGCGTGCCCGGCGACTCGGCATCGACGACCATCGAGCCGGCCTCGGGCGGCGTGCCGTTGTACGTCCACCGGCGGTGCTGATCACCCTCGAGGTGCGCGGCCTTCGGCGAGATGTAGAGATCGATCAGATCGCCGTACTCGGGGTGCGGCGTATCGGTGACCGCGTAGAGGAACTTGCCGCCGCCGGCCTCGCGAACGGTCTTCGCGAGCGCGACGACCTTCGCGCGCTGCTCGGACGTGTGCGGCTCGTCGATCGGGATCGCGAACACGTCGCGGTCGGGCGCCTCCGCGAGCCACGCGCGGACATCGTCGGCGCCGCCGATCACGGCCGGCACGTACTTCGTCGGCACGAGGTCCTTGCGCGCCCGCCACGCCGACGGAGGCATGTCGGGCGACAGCAGCACGCCGTGGTCGGCGAACATCGCGATGCACGCGCGCTCGGCGTCGTTGACCGCATCGACCGTCCCGTGGAGCTCGCGCGCGTCGTAGTAGCCCCACACGTCGAGCGGCAGCTGGGGCAGCTTGACCGGCACGACGTGCAGCGTGACCGGGATGTGCCACGCCCCGACGACCAGCTCGCCGGTCGCATCCGCGTCGGCGCGCACCGTGAAGTAGGCCGGGTCGGTCTCGGGCGCCGCGGCGGGCACCAGCTCGTCGGGGTAGTCGCCGGCGCCGTGGCTGCCGCCGTACATCGAGGTCGAGGGCCTCACGACGTGAACGCGACGCACCTCGAACCCGGTGGCTCCCGGCAGCGTCAGCGTGATCGGCCCGCCGCCTCGGTGCAGGACCTGCATTCCGAGGGTTTCACCTTGCGCCGCGACGAGCGAGATTCGCTGTCCATCGAACCAGGGCGAGGTCCGAGGGACCGGATCTGCGGGCCTGAGGTGGAGCGTTTCTCCGGCGATCTGCAGGTCCGGCCCTCGATCCGCCGGCTTGCACGCGGGCCCCAGCGCACACGTGACGAGCGCGCACAGCACGTGCACGCCGCGGTCGGTTGCTTGCCTGGTCATGCGCCGGATACCTTGGTCAGCCTCGACGTGACGCCCATCGTCGCATTCGCGAAGGACTGGCACGAGGATCCCACCTCGAACCATCACGTCTTGCGCGAGCTTGCCAGAACACGCCGCGTGCTGTGGCTGAACTCGATCGCAACTCGCACGCCAAAGCTCGGCAGCGCCCGCGACCTCGGCAAGATCCGCCGCAAGCTCGGCGAGTTCTTCAAGGGCCCGGTCAACGTCGAGAACGACCTGTGGGTGATGTCACCGCTGGCGCTCCCGCTGCCGCACAGCGCCGCCGCGCGCGCGATCAACGCCCAGGTCCTCCGCGCGACGATCCGGGCCCTGCGCCTGCGGCTCGGCATCAAGGACTTCCAGCTGTGGACGTTCCTGCCGACGACCGCCGACTACGTCGGGACGCTGGGCGAGCGCTGCTCGGTCTACTACTGCGTCGACGAGTGGTCGATGTTCAGCTACCTCGACCGCGAGCGCACGGTCGCGCAGGAGCGCGAGCTGCTCGGCAAGGTCGACGCGGTGTTCGCGATCAACCACGCGCTCGCCGACGCCAAGCGCGCGGTCAACCCGGCGACCTACGTCTCGCCTCACGGCGTCGACCACGCGCTGTTTTCGCGCGCGCTCGACCCGGCGACGCAGGTGCCCGCCGACCTCGAGGCGATCCCACACCCGCGCATCGGCTTCTACGGCACGCTGCAGGACTGGGTCGATCTCGACCTGATCGCGCACGTCGCGCGCTCCCGCCCGCAGTGGCACATCGTGCTGATCGGCCAGCAGCTCGTCGATGTCTCGCCGGTCCGCGGGCTTGCGAACGTCCACCTGCTCGGTCAGAAGAAGCACGACGCGCTGCCCGCGTATTGCAGGGGCTTCGACGTCGGCGTGATCCCCTATCGCATCGACGAGCGGATGACGTTCGTCAACCCGCTCAAGCTGCGCGAGTACCTGTCCGCGGGCCTGCCGGTCGTGTCGACGCCGGTGCCGGAAGTGCGGCGCTACGGTGACCGCGTGCGGATCGCGGCGACGCCGGCGGAGTTTGTCGCGGCGTGCGAGGCGGCGCTGCGAGAAGGCGGCGCGACTGAACGCTCCGCGCGCAGCGCGGCGATGAAAGACGAGACCTGGTCGGCGCGTGTGGCACAGGTCGCACGCACCGTCGACGAGATCGACGAGCGCAAGCACCGATGACGACCCGCACGGTCCCCTTCCTCGTCACCGGGGCGTCGGGCTCGCTCGGCCGGGCCGTCGTGAACCGCCTGCTCGCCGACGGCAAGAAGGTGCGCGGGTTCGTCCGCCGCACTCCGGAGAGTCCGCTGCGAGGCGTCGAGTACGTGGTCGGAGACCTCGCGGATTCGCTCGCGGTCGACAAGGCCGTCGAGGGCGCCGAGACCGTGATCCACGCCGGTGCGGCGATGAAGGGCGGCTGGCCCGAGCACAAGAGCGGCACGGTCGACGGCACGCAGCACATCGTCGACGCGTGCAGGAAGCACGGCGTCAAGCAGCTCGTCCACATCTCGTCGATGAGCGTCGTCGACTGGGCCGGCAGCGACAACCGCCCGGTCAGCGAACAGGCGCAGCTCGAGCCGCGGCCCGAAAAGCGCGGCGCTTACACGCGCGCGAAGCTCGAAGCCGAGCGCATCGTCGTCGCGGCGGGCAGCGCTGGCCTGCCGTGCGTGATCCTGCGCCCTGGCCAGATCTTCGGCGGCGGCATTCCGCTGATCAACGGCGCGGTCGCGCACAAGGCCGCCGGCCGCTGGCTCGTTCTCGGCGACGGCAAGGCCGAGCTGCCGCTCGTGTACATCGACGACGTGGTGCAGGCGGTTCTCGCCGCGATCGACAGGCGGATCACGAATGGCGAGATCATCCAGATCATCGACCCCGAGCCCATGACCCAGGAAGACGTGCTCGCGGCCGCCGGCGGCGCCAGGCCCATCCTGCGCATCCCGCGGCGGCTGGTGTTCGCGCTCGGCAAGCTCAGCGAGCTCCCGTTCGCCGCGATCGGCAAGCAGTCACCGGTCGGGGCGTATCGCCTGAAGAGCGCGCTCGCGCGGCTGCACTACGAGAGCGACCGGGCGGTGAAGCTGCTCGGCTGGCGGCCGCTGGTCGGCGTGCGCGAGGGCATCAAGCGCGTCTCGCAGGAGCGACACGCACCCAAACCTTAGGCCATCGCGCGCAGGTGCTCGGCGAGCCTGTAGCTCAGTGCGACGAGCGTGAGCCCGCTGTTCGCGATGCCGGCGGCGCGCAGGATCGATCCGTCGCAGACGTAGGCCCCGGGGAGCTTGCTCACGGCGAAGAAGTCGCGCGTCGTGTCGCCCGGCATCGGCACGAACTGGTTCGCCGTGC
>Ga0316628_100004043_pt1 | contig 11433 bp, 11 predicted proteins | sample OWC_Aug_M2_C1_D5_FD_207648 | JGI IMG/M metagenome (GOLD analysis project Ga0316628, IMG submission 207648) | Wetland soil microbial communities from Old Woman Creek delta, Ohio, United States - OWC_Aug_M2_C1_D5_C | ecosystem: Environmental > Terrestrial > Soil > Wetlands | place: USA: Ohio... | reverse complement strand
TCCTGAAAGCTCTTCTCCTCTGGAGCGGTCACTGGAGCTTGTGGTTCCATCTGTCCTGCTAATGCCCGGACATCGGCGGACACCGAAGGCGGAGCAGCGGGAGTCATCGGAGGAGGAGGTGCTCCAGCAAACCCTCCAGGGGTCAGGGTAAGCTCTTGCACAGGTTCGTCGGGAGCAGCTACCTCAGGCAGCGGCGGTGCGACTATCGGAGGCGCAGCAGGCAGCTCCCGAAACCCAGCCGACTGCAATGCCAGTGGGTCCATTCGCATCTTCATGGTGCGACCACCCGTCTGGACCTCGTAGAGGCCTCCTCCTAGGTCACGGTAGGTGTTGTCTGCCATGGTGCCTCACATGTACTTGCCTTTGGGCATCGAAGCGCGCTCACGGCGCCCAACTTCCGCCACATCTTCCATGGCCTTCAGGTCCTCCTCACGGAGTTTCAGCTCCTCGGGAGTTGGCTGCCACATACCTCGCTCGCTGGGCTCGATTCCGCGGGGAGTCAACACATACTCGGTAGGTGGAGGGGGCAGTGGGGGCCTGGTAGGCGACAAAGCGTCAGCCTTGGGAGCCACATACCATGGAGGAGGCGGAGGTTCCTGAGATGTTGGAGTAGGCTGTCCACTCTCCTGCTGATGGGGCGCCTCAACAGTTGTGGTTCCCTCTCGCGGGGTAAGAGCCTCCTGGACATCACGCCATCGTCCCTCTATCCACTGGCGCGAACGCTGCGGTCCATGCATCATCTCTGCTCGCTTCAGGCGAGCGTTGAGCATGTCCTGGCCGCTCATGTACGAGGACGCCGGTTCGCTTCGTAGGTATCCCGCCTTGTCCAGTAAAGCTGGGTTCATGCGAACCTTCATGGCTCGTCCGTTGTGCGGGACTACCTCATAGACTCCCTTTCCGAGTGGGCGATACCATCCTTTGGGTCCGGGCATCAGAACCTTTCTGCCGCAATTGTGCGGCGCGACCCCGGTATACGCTCGAGCTCAACCGAGATCCCGTGCCAGGTAGGAGGAAGACGGTAGGTGGTCGACTGAAGTAGTCCGGTAGGGCGCAGTTGAATAGTCACCTCGGAGCACCGAGGGCGCCACAGCTTGTGCTGGAGCTCCAACTGGGCCCCCACAGCCTTGTCGGTCTCCTCCCACGTGTGGGTCGACGCATTCTCGTTGACCGTCCCGTCGTTCGTGACCGTCATCTCCGTCTGAAACCGCCCAGCTCCAGTGCCCACGTATTCGACGTATCGCACGGCCCCGAAACCATTGAGACCGAACGGGCGCCCCTCAACAGATAGCGTCTCAGTGATTGCCGTCTTCACGGCCGCCGCCGTCTCGTCGGCTGTCTTCGTGGTATCGGTGCGCCAGATTCCGTCGCGACCGGCCATGATCAGGCTGTTGGAGTAGTAGGCCGCAGTGTCGGCGCTCGTGTAGCCACCGGCCGAGTGGGTAGTCCACCCTTTGGTGCGCGTGTTGTAAACAAACGTCTTGCGCCCCGTGGCTCCGCTGTCGACCCCGCACAGCCACACCAGGTCCCCACGCTCCGGCCAGTAGGAGACTCCCAGGACTACTGGGTAGGTTGCCATCGTTTCCCGGATTGGCTCCGAGATGAGCTCTACCGCCCCACCCTGCATGGCCTCGATTCCGCGGGATGATCGGTAGTAGAGCACACCATCGACCACGATAACCGAGTTCTGCCCGCCGAGTTCCTGGGGAAGCCCTGGGGCTCCAGCGATGGGAGTCGGTGATGCGTACCAACCGCTTGCCCCGGTGGCGTCCGGTCCGTCTCCCTGGATGTAGTAGAGACCGTCTGGGTCCTCGGTGAGAATCCACAGGAAATCGCCTGAGCTAGCGAACCCGGTGATGCGCGCTGGCACCGAGACGTAAAAGACATCCGAAAACTGCGGCATGAACTCGTTGTCGAGGATCTGCGAAAAGTATGCGCGACTTCCCGATGCCGACCAGACTCGGTTTTTGTGCACCGCCACGACGGTCGAGTGAGGCGGGCAGAAGCGCTCAGCCTCGCTGCCCTCCGAACCGTCTGAGTAGAGCATAGGATTGGCGCTTAGATCTGCTACGGAATCCGTGTAGGTGAGATAACCGTATGCATTGCGCGCCAATGTGCCTGTGGTGACTTGGTAATAGGGACCTGAGGTTGTGGAACGGTACAGCCGATAGCGAGGGTCTCTGCCGTATGGAGTCCTAGTAAGTTGCAATTGCTCGATGGTCACGAGAGCGTTTTGATTGGTGAGCGCAAGAGGCGCAGTTGCCGGACTCGGTGCACTCCAACCGATCCTCCCCTGCGCGTCCTGTACCTCAAAAATGGCGATGTAGGTAACGGTAGCGGTGATTCCAGTTCCTGCGCCAGCGCTGGCGGCCAATACTGGGTACGTGATGGGCACGTTTTCGACGCTGCCGATGGCATCCACGGTCACTGGCAATCCACCGGATGCTTCGGCCGCATTGCGCGTTCCGTCGTTCGCCGTTTGGCCCACGTGCGTCCCGTTGATCTCGCAATCGTACAGCACGGCCTGCACCGCCGACTCGTCATCGTTGTATTCTAGCACCGCGAAGTAGAGCCGGCCGTCGACATAGACAGGCTTGTTGACGATCGATGCCCCGCTGATTGCTGTTCCCAGGTATCCGACGAATGGATCTCCTACCATCACCGGGAAGGGCCAATAGGAATCCGAGGATAGCGCGAACACTGCGAACCGGCGCATCCCATCATTGTCGGTTCCGGTGCGTACCCCAACGAAATCGCGACCTGCTGCTCGAACCGACTGCGTAGCGAGCTCCCAGTTGAAGGCCGTATAGTTGCCCGCGAGCGTTCCAACAACACCCGTCGTCACGTGGAAGGACGGGTAAGTGGCGGTCGATGCGTCGATCGCTGGCGTGCCGATACTGGCCACCTTGCTGCCGTATACGATAGCCTTGCTGCTGGCGATAGCATCGGAGACCGCAACGCGCGTTGCCAAGTATGCGGATCCGATTACTGTCGAAGCTACAACCACAGCTTTAGTCGTAGGATTCAGCACGGCGCCATGCAGGTGGCTTGTTGCCGCATCAGTCCAGACCACGACAGCCCCACTGTCACTGAGTGCAATCGTCGTCATGAATACCCCAGAAGCCACAAGCGTCACCCGGTCGGCACCGTTGTAATTGGCCCTAAACCAGAAGACCTCACCAGAGTCACCACACAGCACGTAATAGAAGTATGACGACCCGGCGGGCCACACCATATCGTAAGCACGGTAGCTCGGATTGACATGCACCCCCGTCTCGGCTGAGTCGACCGAAAGCGCAACCGCGGCAGGCCACGACGTAGGCACCACTTCGGGGATTTTGATGACCACAATCTCATCCGTTGCGGTCTTCATCGCCGAGACGACCCAGCCCTGCTTGACACCTGTCCCGTCGATATTTGCGTTGACCGCGAACACCTTGGGCAACACCAGCGTGTACGCGGGCGACAGCTGGAGTAGCTCGTTTCCTCGGAAGAACGCGATCCGTATGCTGCCGCTGAAACCGAACACGTGCATCCGGTACTGACCGTATACGGCTACGGCATGGTGATAGACGGTAGTCGCGGCCTGAGAGTAGACGACTGTTCGGCGAGCGTCGCTGACTAGAGGAACATACTCCGAGTCGATCGCGCCTCCAGAGATGTTTCCTCTGCTGCCTGTCGCGTTGTTCTCCACCGACCAGGCCCCTGTCGTGTCATTCCGGCGGGCCAACAGCAGGTCATAGTCTGAAGCGTTGTACGATTCTACCAGGGCGGCCACGCTGCCGTTCAGGTCAAGCAATCGGCGCACCCTAGTTCCAGGAACGTACTCCTGAAGCATCGGCGTCCGTGATGCCAGCTCCCCAGGTCTGTCGAACCTCAGGTTATCAGCCTCGGTGATCGCCCAAGGCTGTACTTCAGGGTCGACCGACTGGTCGATTCCTCGGACGAGCGGAATGTCGACGGTCTTCAACAACTCACACCCCGGCTCCCAGAGCTCTGTAGCTCCGCAGGCTAGACATATGAACAGTGATAGGATGAACAGGGATCGATTGTGGATGGTCATGGTTTTCTGACCACACCCTATCCCTGTTCGTTCCCAGGCTCATGCAGTCCTCTTCCAGACGTGGACACTGGTGGGATTTCCGGCAATGGCCAGAGTCATGGTACCCAAGCTTGACCAGGCGCCAAACGCCAACACAACCCCGGGGTCCACCTCCGAGGTCACCATCAGAATCGAGTCAACCGGCCATGCTGGCGCTGGGGGTCGATGCACGGGTCGTGCGGGTTCATCTGCCATAGCTACACCGAATACCATCCTCGTTCGGCGCCGTGAGAGATGAAGTGCCCCGCAACAGTCACGGTCTCAGTCCCCCCAGTCACGCCGTCCATTTTTCCGTTTCCGCTCACAGACACGATTGCGTTGTTGGCTCCTGCAACAACACGGACACGAACAGCCAACCCCTTGTTGTTGTCGGTAGCCGGCTCGATCGTCACCGGGACGTCGGCCCCGGTTGCATCAACCTGGATGATCTCGCCTACTCCTCCCGAGCAGGCGCCCCGATAGACCGGGCTGGGTTTCCAGCGGGGCATGAAGTTGTTGGGGATCTCCGTGGACCACGACGATAGCGTGTCGAAGGCATCCTTCAGGACACGCAGAGGGCCAATCGCGAGGGTTCCGCGGAGACGCATGGCTAGTAGAGAAACCCTCCGGGTGGTGCTCCGCTCGCTGCCTGGTAGTCTGGTGAAGGCATCTGCACCGGGAGGCGGCCTCCGGAGGGTTGGGTAGGCAGGGTATCGGTTGGCGGGGGCGCCACAGGTAGCTGGCCCGGCGGGGGAAGCATGGGGATCATGCCGGGCGCTTCCTTGGGGGCAGCCACAGGTCCACCCTCCGGTGCTGCCGCAGGTGGCGCGATAGGCAACTTGGGGGTTATGTCCATGGTGGGAGTTGCCGGACGAAACGTTCCAGTAGTTGATGGAGAGCTTGGATTGACAGACCCAAGACCAGGACCCATACCTTCTCCCCGTAGAGACTTGTCATATTCCTTTCCGAATTCGATCGCTAACGGGACCCATGACATAGACATGACAACTCTCCTACTCCTCGTACTCCGGGTAGTCTTCCTCGAAGGAAGGCTCCGAGTCAGTTTCCGTTTGTTTCGGGTGTTCACTAAGCCACTGGCGCTGTGCGTCGCCGACCGCTCGGATGTACGACGCTTGACTGCTGGTATCCCCGGACGGCGTTGCTGGTGTAGTAGCTGGAGTTGCTGGAGTTGATGTCTCAGACTCCCCAGAATCCTTGGCCAAGTAGTTGACCCCAGCGGCTCCTACGGTCGCAAGCCCTCCGTAGATGGCCGCCCTCTCGGTAGCCGCTGCCTGATTGGCAGCGATCTTCTCAGCCGATCCAGTCGAGATACGCGCCACGTTGGCTGCCGATTGCGCAGATGTATCCTGACCGCGCATTGTGACCTGCTGGTTCGACTGCGCATTAGCGTAGGCCTGGCGCGCCGCAGCGATAGCCTGGTTCTCAGCCGACTGGCCCTGGAGCGCCCCAGTGCGCGCGTTGATAAGGTTCGTTGCCGAGTTGATGATGTTGGTGCGCGCCGTGTCGTCGGTTGCGCGTGAACTCAGTATAGCGGCCGCCTGCTGAATCGAGATGTTGCGCTCCTGCGAGAGGTTCTCGAGTTCCCGCATGGTGACGTCGCTGGCCGCACCAGCCGCCTGGGCCATCCCAGCGGTTGTGTAGTAGCCTGCCTGTCCAAGGGTTCCGTAGTATTGTCCCAGTGCGGTCCTGGCCTGTGCCATCTCCTCCGCGCGCAGCTTTGCGGTCTCCGCAATGGCATTATTCTGAAGGTTCCCCATGGAGCGTTGGGCCCGGTACCAGCCGCCAGGATCCCTGGACGTCGCCGCCATCGACAGTGCTTGCTTTTGGGCCTGTGTGAGACCCATCTGCATCTGGATCTCAGCAGCGCTTGGGGCCTCACCGCGTGCCGCTGCCTCGTAGAGACCACGGCCGGCCATGATGTCCTTGAGATTCTGTGCCTGTACGTTGGCATTGGCTCCCACGTTTCCGGCAAGATTGCGCTGTGTTTTGATGGCCTTCTCGTAGAGCGCTATATCCTCAGGACTCCCTCCGCTGATCTGTGGCACATCACGAGGTGCGAAGTCTAGCCCTTCCTGATACAACTGCGCAGCCGTTTCGTTGACGCCAGGCAAGAGCCACGGCTCCGTGATCCCTTGAACCTCGAAGTCGGATCGGGCGAGTGGCGACACCGGGGTCACCGACATGGCACTGCTAGAGGTACCGGTTCCGTCGCCCCCGTCTCCTTTGTAGTCTGGGCTGCGCGGATCTTCTTTGATGTACGGATCGCCTTTCCCGGTCAGCTGGTCCTCTAGACTCTTCTCGTCCTGGGTCTTCTCGACCACTCCGCCCACCACATTGGCGATCGATCCGGTGGGAGTTCCTGGCATGGTCGCACCAAGAATGGTTCCCGCCGATGTGTCGCCCCCAGCAATCCGTTGCCAGTCACCCACTGGACCACCCAGGGCTCCACCAGCAATCAGGTCGATGTAATCGCCCACATTGGCGTCACCTGATAGCACCCGACCAGCCTCAGCTGATCCAGGAGGGAGCCCGAAAAAAGCCGCAAGATCTCCCGCATCTATGGATCCAGCTGTGGTGCCTGCCGGTAGCGCATAGGGGTCAGCATTCTGGTCGGCGTGAGGATTTGCCCCAAACTGCAACGCAAACTCTCGGTCGCCCTCTTTTGCGCCGTAGTAATCGCGGAATGCCTGCTGAACAACTGCCAGGTTTTCTGCCGGGACTTCCAGGGCCCCGCTTGGCAGCGTGGACGGGCCCTTAGGCGTCATCAATTCCATGACGCGCTCCCAGTCCAGTTTTCCTCCAGAGAACGGGCTCGTGGGACCGGCTGCCTGTAGCGCATAGGCGGTAGCCGGGGAATTGGTGCGATACTGGCCATCTACAAGCATCCCTGGGGTGCTCGCGATGTCTGTTCCGGACTGGCTTGCTCGTAGAATTGACAGCAAATAGCTATCTCTGGCACGCTGTTGCTCAGAAGCTTCTCCAGCAGCTTGCGTGGCAGTTGCAGCAGCTCTACCAGCTCCCTCATCCGCCTGTCTTTGCGTTTCCTGCGCAGAAGCTATGCCCGCGGACGTTGTCGCCGCGGCCGCTCCGGCCCCAGCAGCTCCCGACGTATATGCCGCCTGTTGCTCAGGCGTCATGCCGGCCCAGACTTCTTCCCAGGTCGCCATTCGCTACCTCATCCAAGTCGGACGGGTGCGTCTGGCCTGATAGGCTGCTGGATTCACCAAAGCTGCTCTGGGTGGAGCTACTGGTGGGCTCACGGTAGCCGGCGGGGACGCCAGGGGGCGTACCGGTTGGGTTGCGGCCGCCACTGGACGCACCGGCGTGGTTGCTCCTGCTACCGGTCGCACCGGTGCAGTTGGTTGCGTTCCCTGCATCGCCTGAATCCGTGGCCCCAAAATCCGCTGCGCCTCAGCCTCGCGCTGTCGGAGCGCCAGGTCCCCGGTCCGTCCCCAACCACCGGTCGTTGTCGTGAATGTGGGCATGGTTCACCTCATGCGGGCGGCAGGTAGCGCCGCGGGTCGTAGTGACGTTGCTCTGGGCGGACATCGACCACTCTGGGGTGGAAGGCCGCCTTGCGCTGTTGAATCTCCGAATCTACCATCGCCATCGCCTGAGCTAGCTGCTTCTCCAGGTAGCCCGTCTGCTCGTTCTGCATCCCCTTCATCTGGATGCCCACCAAGCAGGAGATGGCCTTGCTCATGCCGCTCGGGCCGACGATGGTGTCTGTGGCGACGGTCATATTCCGATAGGTGGGCACGTAGCCAATCGAAGCCGTCGTGGTCGTTGTCGGGGTGGGCGCCAGGCAGAGCATCTGTGACCACGTGGTACCCGTGTAGCCGGCGCCTAGACGGTATCCCTTGGTGCCCTGCTGAGACCAGCTGATGGCCTTGATGCGTTCCCACTCTGCCGGTGGAACCTCATCCACGCGCTCGATACTGGTAGTGCTCCACTGAAGGTGTAGCTCTCCCAGCGAGTCCACCTGGTAGTCGGTCCCGTTGGTACTGTCGGTCCCGTCAATCTTGTACTCCGAGGTCCCCGACAGCAGGGGAAAGGTCTCGCGGAGTTCCCAAAACGTGCGGCCTCCTGGTCTGCTGAGGACCTGCTGGCGAAACTCTCGGGCCGCGTCGTTGATGAACAAGTCAATCGACGATGTGGCATCCGTGAGATATCCGGCCACGCGCTCATCGGCGTAGAGCCGGCACTTCGCCCGCAGGTCGCTCAGCGTACAGGATTCCACGAGCTACTCCTCCTCTTCGGAGGTGCCGCTCGTGATGTCGAGAACCAGAGCCTCCAGGGCGCTCCGGATCCCTTTGGGGTCACGGTCGTCGATGGCGTTCAGGAAACGTTCGACCACCGCATCGCCCAGGTCGTCTCCCTCAGATTCCTCCGAGGGTGGGCCGCCAAAAACACCCTTGCCATGGTCAGCGCCGAACATGGGTTTTTTGGCAGGACCAACCGCGATCTCGATGCCAGGCATTACGCCAACTCCTCGACCGAGAGGATGCCGCATACATAGTTGGAGGTCGAGTAGGCTGGAGCTGCCGTCACACCATCGATCACCAACTGCACCGAGAACGAGTTGGCGTTGGAGGGACCGGAGGTAGCGTTGAACATTTGCACCATCGTATTCGTCGCGGGAGCTGACGTTGTGTGGTACATTCCGGAAAATCCAACGACTCGCTCGTGGCGGTTTTGAAGTGACACGGAGTAGTGTCCCGTGTCGACGAACGCCACCGCTTTGACCTCGGCGGAGCCATAGCCCCCACCCGGAGAGCAGGTGTATGGGGTGGCCGTGGCGTTCGGGTGGAACCGATAGGGGATGCTGACCACCTTTCTTCCGGTCGTCAGCATCGGCCGCGTGGGAGCGCCCATTAGTCGATCTCCTCGTATTCGAGAGTCAGTACGCCAGCTGAGGCGGCCACTCCGGTGGTGACGTCGCTTCGGGTCACCTGGTATACCAACCCTTCACCCTTGGACCCAGCTACGTTGGTGGCCACTAGGTTCATCTCCATTGCGTAGTTGTTGGTGATCGCCGCCGTAGAGCTCTTCAGGTAGCCGACCAGGCTGGTTGCCGCCGTCTGGGTGGTCTTTCGGTGCAGCTGGAAGTCGATGTAGTTGGTGCTGCTGGCAGGCAACGTGGTTCCACCGAGCTCGAAGTAGGCGCTCTTGATCTGGTTGGTGTTGTTGAACACGTGGAACAACGTAGCCGTACCCTGAGCACTCGTGGTAGTAGCCGCGCCAACGGCTACGCTGACGGTGCGACGAAGCATCTTCTTGACGTCGGACTCATTGACGCTGCCGCTGACCCGGAGCCAGCCGAACAGGATGTCCATGGTTTTCGCGAGAGACATGGTTGTTTTCCTTTCCTTTCCTTGTTCCGATTACGACCACGTCCCCACGATCACGGTCCCGGGGTCTTCGTTGTCGAGGAATGCATAGCTTGCGAGACGCGCCTGGCGCGCGTCGGCTGCGGCTTCGGTCTTCCAGTCGTTGGGTCCCGGCATCGACGGGATTTCTCCAACGCTATTGACCTTCCAGATGTCCATGTTGGTTCCGACCCACACGTTCTTGGGGCACCACGGATCGGCGAGCACCTTGGTCTCACCAGCTGAGGTGTTGATGAGAATGCCCTTGTAGTAGACGTTCGCCCATTTGGAGGGTACCTGGACGTCCTTGACGTGCGTGCCGAGGTCGCGCTGCCACTCCTCGTAGTCCTGGGAGTTGCAGAACACATACTCGACCTCGAGTCCCTGCGCCTGGAACTCCGCGATGCCAGCACCAACGGTAGTCGACTTGTCGGCGTAGATGGTGCTCGGACGGTAGCCGCTGACGCGATGGATGTCCGTGGCGGTGCTGCGGTCGTAGCCGAGGAACGTATCGGTCGGATCGGAGGTGGGGCACCAGCCGAGAACTCCGGACCAGCAATTCTTGTGCTCGCCCTTCTGGAACACGTAGTCCGAGTTGGCGGCCGCCGCGATTCCCGTGGTCACGTTCTGGGTGAATGTCACGGTACCAGCCGTAATGTCGCGACTAGAGACGGTCAGGCTGCCGGTTCGGGCCGCGGTGTCGTTCGAGGAGCTTCCGGAGTTGTCGGCGAACTCACAGATGAACCCGGGCTCGAAGTTGTTGGCCTGGTAGGCGTGTTCGAGCGTGATGGTCGTGGTGCTGATGGCCCCAGAAGAAGCCAGTCGACCCAGAGCCGAGCCGTTCTCTCCCCAGCAGCGTCGGCTGATCATCATCCCGTGGACCTTACCCTTGCGGTTCAGCTGGTCCTGGATGACATCCCGGATCATTCCGACCTTGCCCATCTTGAACAGTTGCTCTTCGACACTGAGCACCACGTAGTCGGGCTTGGGACTCAGAGTGAAGGTCACCTCGTCGCCCGTACCACGGGCTGCCAGGGCATTCTCGAAGTTCGAGCTGCCGCCACCACCGGGGGTGACCGCAACCACACGTTCCTTGTGGCGTCCCGAGAACTTGGAGTCCTTCGAGAGCATCCCCCAGAACTTGCACTGTGCGACTCCACGATAGTTGAGCGTCGGCTGATGAACGACCTTGAGCAGTGCGCTCTGGGTCGTCGTCGTGACGGTACCTGCGGACATGTTTCACCTCTCTCGGCGGGCTATGCCACCCGCACATCGCTAGGAAGGAATTGCTCCGCAAACTCCTCGTCTCGGAGTGTGCGGATGCGTGCCATTGCGTCTTCCTGCTGCGAGAGGTCAGACCGGGTAGGCCCGGGTGCTGATGCGGCTGCTGCGCTGAGGGAGGTTCCCGGGCTGGCTTGACGGACCCCGGTGTCCGATTGCGGTTGGGTCTGCGGAGTTGCCTTGCCGGCTCGTGCGCGCAGCCCTTGAAGGTATTGTTCGCCAGCGGCGGTGCGCGTCAGAAAGTGATGGCACTCGTTGGCGATGTGAAACGCGGCATCCTCGAATGGGTACTGGTGGCCACGCTTGGCCAGCGATTCCCCAACGTCCTGGAGTAGCTGGTAGGCGACCCGTTCTCCGGCGAGCTTCGACACTTCAGCGAGGGCAGAGAACTTGTACTGCTCTGCGTTCTGCACCAGATGGCCAAGCTGCTGGCGGACATGGGAGTATCCCTTCTCGACCTGCTGCTGGTACGCCGCTTCTTCGGCGGCCTTCTGGCGTGTCTTCTCGGTCTCGGTCTTCTGGGTACGCTGGGCCTCCATGAACTCCGCTATCGTCTGTTTGAGCTCCGCGATCTCTTTGCGAGCCGCGCGCTCGGCTGGCTGAACGCCAGTCACGGACTCATTGATTCCCGTGATGAACTCCGCGATATCCTGACCACCGCCGATTTTGTGTAGCGCACGGATC
>Ga0316628_100004042_pt1 | contig 11434 bp, 8 predicted proteins | sample OWC_Aug_M2_C1_D5_FD_207648 | JGI IMG/M metagenome (GOLD analysis project Ga0316628, IMG submission 207648) | Wetland soil microbial communities from Old Woman Creek delta, Ohio, United States - OWC_Aug_M2_C1_D5_C | ecosystem: Environmental > Terrestrial > Soil > Wetlands | place: USA: Ohio... | reverse complement strand
ACCTCTTTCCAGGTGTTGCTGTAAGGGGCCCTGTAAAGAACTTTTTGGAGACGGTTCGGGTTAACTGCAATTTGGTAGCTCGACGCCCCTTTGGCACAGAGAGCGCCTTCACTAATGGGATGATCAGGGTCTCCCTCAGCATTGATTACTTTGCCTTGCCCATCCGTATGGAAAATAATCCCGCAGCCAACTGAACAGTAACAGCAGATGGATGTTGTTTCCTTCGCCCCTTTAATTCTAAGTTCCTGGGCATAGACGTCAGCTGGAGACAAATCGAATCCTAAGCCACCCATGATTGTCCCAGCGGCTGTCGCTCCCGAAATTTTCAAAAATGTTCTTCGGGTAATTTTCATAGATATCTTATGACCTCCTTTCTTAAGTTTTGAAAATGAGAGTTAAGTTTCCCTCCTTTCCATCTGGTTAGCAAGGGAGATCGTCTAACCTTCAGATTTTTCTAAGGGTTCTCCCTCTGACCCTATGAAATCATAAGTAGTATACAAATATGGATTAGAGGCATGACAGCTTGCAGACTTGTGAAAGATACCACAAAGGATTTTTTTGTCAATGAAAAAATACAATGAATTCATCTACATGAATATGGTTACTCTTTTTATCTTTTTATTACTTTTTATTACTTATTTTTACAATTTTAGGATCATTTTTAGATTGGACTTGTTCCGTAAAACCTTTCGGGTGGGCGAGTGAAACTTCCCTCGGGTCGAGAGAGGCTTTAATTGCAGCGGATCTCTCCATTGTTCATTGAGGTTCGAGGCAAAAAAGATTGATATTGTTAGTGGTCTATGGTATTCAAGAACTACTTCATGAAGGAGGTCAAGGAGGTACATGGACGAAGAGATAAAGGAATATTTGGAGAGGAAATTACTGGGTTTAACGTCCAAAGAGGATCTGGAGAAGCTGAGGCAAGAAATGAAGTCAAGCTTTCGGCAACTGAGAGAGGAAAACAAGAATCAGATCCTTGAGTCGAGACAGGAGGTCAAGGCAGATTTCGAGAAGTGGAGCAAAGAGGGGAAGGTGGATATTGATCCGCTACGGAAAGGGTTTGGAGAAGAGATTGAGAGACTAAGAACAGAGGTAAAATCTGCCCTTGATCAGTCATTCCAGAAGTTAGATTCGTTTCTCCAGCAGGTCAGGGAGGAAAGGGGGACCCTTTTGGCCTATGCCGGGGCTGAGGTCAGAACTGATTTCGACGGGGTGAAACAGAGAATGGAGAGCCTCCGAGAGGGGATCAAGCAGGTGGAAGATGAAATCGCCTCCATCAGAGAGAAGATGAAAGAAGGTTTTATTGATGTCAAAGAGGAACTGGGTTCGATGATGAAGTTTTCTTTTGCCGATTTGGAGAAGAGATTGAATGCCTTAGAGGCCAGAATCAAAGCCCTCGAAAAAATGGTCTTTCCGTAAGACCTAACCTTACTAATTCGATTTTATTATTCAAACCTCTGAGACGAATCACGATCGCTCGAAGGGGTTTGGGGAGGAATGAATATCACCTGTTTACCACGGCGGAATGCCAGGATATGTTTGGGTGACTGGGTATACAGCACCCGAGCCAGATTGTATGGGAAGAAATAAGATCGCGGCACAGTCATCGTCTTCGTTGCAAAACGGTGGAGGAAGTCACTGAGAGCAACGCAACAAAATCCTCCCATCGTCATGGTGCCGAATCGACCCGCTGGGTGTCTTTTATCAGTTCCATTGACGAGTACGTCATAAAGTTCATGAGCATGCTCCAGCGTTAAATCCCATTCAAAAACCTCCACTTCTAAACTGCTATGCAGCCAGATGAACTCCAAATAGGTTTTTAGGTCGGGTGGGTCGATCTGAATCAGATCCTTTCTTCTTACATCCACTGGAAAGGCAGTGCCGTAACTCCCGCCGGGGTCCCAGAACACAACCGGTCGATCCGGAGAGACCAATCGTAAGGCAGAGTGGTGGTCCCACCAATAGCCATACACAATGATTATCTGGAGTAGAGGTTGACTTGGATCGTCTGCAACGGACTTCAAGTCAATCCGATTATTCACCCAATTGTTTGGTCGATAAGGTGCCGGGGCGTGGATGCATCCCGCCAGCAGAGAGATGAATAAAAGGAGGGTCAGAGTGAATTGAACCTTAGGGCGTTTCATTTTCTACGACAGACCCAACCAATCTATCATGCAGCTACCGATAAATTTTCCTTGAACAATGATAACATATGAACCGCAGATATTTAAAGAATTTAAGGAAGACTTTCCTTGAGAAGATATGTCAGTGAAGTTCTGATCCGAAGGCTACCTATGTCTGATTATCGATTCAGGGATTCAAAAGAGGGCCTGGACAAATTCCGTGGCGTCGAATTCCTTCAGGTCATCGATTCCCTCGCCCACACCAATATATCGGATTGGGATTTTCAGCTCTTCTGTGATTCCAACAATGATTCCTCCCTTAGCCGTCCCATCCAGTTTGGTCAGGGCGATGCCAGTCACACCGATGGCTTCGTTGAAGAGTTTTGCCTGGGAGATGGCATTCTGACCTGTGGTGGCGTCGAGGACGAGAAGGATCTCATGCGGGGCGCCCGGATATTCTCTTCCGACAATCCGCTTCACCTTTTTCAACTCCTCCATGAGATTGATTTTGGTATGGAGCCGCCCGGCTGTATCAATGAAGACAAGATCAATACCTCTGGATTTGGCAGCATGGATGGAGTCGAAGGCCACGGCTGAGGGATCTGATCCTTTGGATTGTTTGATCAGATCAGCTCCAACTCGATTGGCCCAGATCTCAAGCTGTTCCACGGCAGCAGCCCTGAAAGTGTCCGCCGCCCCGACCAGGACTTTTTTCCCCTGCGATGAATATTGGTAGGCAATCTTTCCGATGGTAGTTGTTTTACCACCTCCATTGACTCCAACCACCATGAAGACAAAAGGTTTTGTTTGAGAGAAGTCAATGGAAAGGGGCTTCTCCCCTGATTTTAGGATCTGAAGGATCTGCTGTTTAATAAATTCCTTTACCTTTTCAGGTTCCTGGAGTTCACCTCTTTTGAGTCCCTGGCGAACACCGTCTATCAATTGACTGGACGTCTTCACTCCCAGATCAGCTTCAAACAGAAGACCTTCCAACTCGTCCAAAAGCTCTTCATCGATCGTTTTCTTTCCAAGAAAAAGCTGATCGATCTTTTCCACAAACCCCTGATGGGTTTTTGAAAGGCCCTTTTTCAGTTTTTCAAAAACTTTCCACATCGATTCTTCTCCGAAGAGTTTTATCTTTTTTTAATATCTATCATCATTGTGGGATAAAATCAAATTAGACCTAATCACAATGGTGCTGCTTTCCTCACCGATTCTGTCATATCCGCCCCGTATCAAGTACGAGGTAAATTCCAACGGGAATCCAGCGTCTCCGCGATTATGGATTCCCCGCATCAAGTGCGGGGCAAGCTCTGCTGGAGTCTAGCCCGTTGCAGAACGGGGCAGGAATGACGAAGGGTGGCGGGATATAAAATAAAAAAGGGCGAGTCAAAACTCGCCCTTTTGGAAGCCCTACTCGGTAGGTCATTTTTTACCCACATCCTCGAAATCTGCATCGACCACGTCTTCCTGTGCCTTTTTTTGAGGACCTTCCTGAGCTCCGGCTTCAGCGCCGGGTCCGGCAGCTCCTTTTTGGGAAGCCTTTGCATACATCGCCTCCGCCAATTTATGGGAAGAACGGGTAAGTCCTTCTTCAGCGGATTTGATGCTGCTCGGATCGTTCGACTCCATGGCCTTTTTCGCCTTTGCGATGGCATCTTCGATATTCTGTTTATCTCCGGAATCGATCTTATCACCGTAATCCTTCAAGGATTTCTCTGTCGAGTAGATGAGTGTATCGAGATGATTTCTTGCTTCGGCTAACTCCCGCCTCTTCTTATCATCTGCCGCATGAGCCTCAGCATCCCTCACCATCTTCTTGATCTCATCTTCGTTGATGCCGCTGGATGCAGTGATTTTTATGGACTGTTCTTTCCCCGTTCCAAGGTCCTTTGCCGAGACATGGACGATTCCGTTGGCATCGATATCAAAGGCGACCTCGATCTGAGGAATACCTCTTGGAGCAGGTGGAATGCCGACCAGTTCAAACTGGCCGAGGGTTTTATTGTCGGCTGCCATCTCTCTTTCGCCCTGAAGCACATGGATCGTCACAGCAGGTTGGCTATCCGATGCCGTAGAAAAAATCTGGCTCTTTTTTGTTGGAATGGTGGTATTTCTCTCAATCAGTTTGGTAAAGACACCGCCAAGAGTCTCAATCCCAAGGGAAAGCGGGGTAACATCCAGAAGCAGAACATCCTTGACCTCACCTTTCAGGACCCCGGCCTGTATGGCAGCCCCAATCCCTACTGCCTCATCAGGGTTGACGCTCTTGTTGGGTTCTTTTCCAAAGATTTGTTTCACCTTCTCCTCAACTTTAGGCATCCGGGTCATGCCGCCGACCAGGATTGCCTCATTGATGTCCCTTGCTGAAAGTCCAGCATCTGCAAGAGCCTGACGGCAGGGGCCTTCAACCATTTCGATGAGGTCCTCTGTCAGTTTTTCCAATTTGGCCCGAGTCAATTTCATGTTCAAATGCTTCGGCCCCGAGGCATCGGCAGTGATAAAGGGCAGGTTGATATCCGTCTCCATCATATTGGAGAGTTCGATCTTTGCCTTTTCAGCCGCCTCTTTCAATCTTTGAAGAGCCATTCGATCCTTTCTCAGATCAATCCCCTGATCTTTCCTAAACTCATCGGCTAAATAGTCAATGACACGTTGGTCAAAGTCATCTCCACCTAAATGGGTATTTCCGTTGGTCGATTTGACTTCGAAGACCCCTTCGCCCAACTCGAGAATGGAGATATCAAAAGTCCCGCCACCGAGGTCGAAGACAGCGACCTTTTCGTCCTTCTTCTTGTCCAGACCATAAGCCAAGGAAGCAGCCGTTGGCTCATTGATGATTCGAATGACATTCAAACCTGCAATCCTTCCCGCATCCTTGGTGGCCTGACGTTGACTATCGTTAAAATAAGCGGGAACGGTAATGACCGCATCAGTCACCTTCTCACCGAGATAGGCCTCTGCCGTCTCCTTCATCTTCTGAAGGATGAAAGCTGAGATTTCAGGGGGACTGTAATCCTTATCCCTTACCCGCACCCATGCATCACCATTCTTATTTTCGACGATCTTATAGGGAAGGATCTTAAGATCTTTCTGAACCTCGGGGTCCGAAAATTTTCTCCCCATCAGTCGTTTGATCGAGAAGATCGTATTCTCAGAGTTGGTAATCGCCTGACGTTTAGCAATCTGTCCTACCACTCTTTCCCCTTTATCTGTAAAGGCCACAACAGAAGGAGTGATTCGACTTCCTTCCGGGTTGGCAATGACGACGGGATCCCCTCCTTCCATGACAGCCACTACTGAAAATGTTGTTCCTAAATCAATTCCTATTGTCTTAGCCATTTTAATTTCCCCTCCTTAAAATTTATTCAGAATCATTCCGATGTCAGAACCTCTTTCTCCCGAGATTTTGATACCGAAACGGTCGCCGGCCTCAAGAGCCGATCGTTCAAGAGGTAGCCCTTCTGGAACTCCTCCACAACCTGATTGGGTTCATGCTGATTGGTTTCGACAACTAACATGGCCTCGTGCTTCGCCGGATCGAAGGGCTTTCCAACAGACTCAAAGGAAGAAAGTCCAAATTTATTGAGGGCTTGAAGGAGTTGTTGAAGCGTCAATCGTACTCCTTCGATCAATACCCCCGTGTCGGTCACCTTCTGGGCGTGATTGACCGCCCTTTCCAGGTTATCGATAAAAGGGAGGATCGCTTTGATCAAATCCTGATTGGCAAATTTGGTCCAGTCCTCTTTTTCTCTGGCTGCTCTCTTTTTATAGTTCTCAAAGTCGGCAGCGAGCCTGAGCAGACGGTCGTGATGCTCCTTGAATTCTTTCCCTTTTTCCTCCAGCTTCTTTTTCAGTTCCTCAATCTCTTTTTCTTTCTCTTGTCTTTCTTCCTCTAAATGTAAATGGAGCTCTTCCCCAATGGTCTCGATGAAGTCCTCCTGGACTTCCTTTTCTGATCCCTTTTGGTTTTGATTCTTTTTTCTCATCTCTTTCTTCTCCATTTTTTAAACTCCCATATTTTCCCCGATCCAGAATCGATTTCCCAATCAAAAATAATTCTCACATTTAAAGATTGGGCGAAATGGAGAAAGAAATCTATTGTGTCTCCAGGATCTCTGTGAGAAGTTTTGCAGTGTAGCCTACGAGAGGGATCACTCTCGAATAGTTCATTCTCCGAGGCCCGATCACCCCCAAAACACCCAAGACCTCTCCACCACAACTATAAGTGGAGGTAACGACACTACAGGTCTCCATCTCCTGGACCTGACTCTCCGAGCCGATAGCAATCTTAAGACCCTTCGGCCCCATAAATTTATCCAAGAGTCTCACCATGGTGGCCTTTTCCTCAAAAGTCCGAAAGAGATCAGTCATTCTTGAGACATTACTGAATTCAGGCTCGTTCAAAATGTTTGTCGTGCCCTCGATGAAGACATCCGTGTCGTCGATAGAGGTGAAGGCCTTTTCTCCCAGTTTAAGCGCTTGGTCAAGGAGATGATCGTAGGCATTCTTCGCCACCCACATCTGCTCCAAGAGTTTCTCCCTCACTTGAGAAAGGGTGAGGCCGGTCAAGAAACTATTCAAATAATCTGAGAGATGGTCTAATTCGGATTGTGAAAAATTTTCCTCCACTTCGATGATCCGGTTGTGAACTAAACCGGTTGTGCTCACTAAGATAGTCAGAACCAAATGTCTTCTTAATTTCACGAACTCAATATGTTGAAGCACGACTGAACTCATCCGGGGTGTCCAGACAATCCCTAAATAATGAGAAGACAAAGAAAGGATTCGAGATGTCTCCCTGAATAGGTCGGGCCCCTCAATAACATGGCCCAGGTATTTGGATCGAATTTCCTGTTGCTCCTGGTCACTGAGATCGTGGATATCCATAATGGAATCAACATAAAATCGAAGCCCTTTCTCCGTTGGCACCCTCCCTGCTGACGTGTAGGGATGAGAAAGTAACCCTAAATCTTCCAAGTCCGACATAATGTTGCGTATTGTTGCGGGGCTTAGGTTGAGGCTTGATTTTTTAGAAATCGTCCTTGAGCCCACTGGTTCGGCCGTGAGAATATAATCTTCAATGACGATTTCTAAGATCCGTCTCATTCTTTCAGAGAGAAAAAAATCCATTTATCCTTTCCCCTTTGTTAATGAAACGAGCCAGCGCTAAGTGTCTAAAATAAGATTCCTTTCGTCCTTGTAAAATAATAATGGAGGTGCGGTTTGTCAAGAAGAAGGAGGATTTAATTATTCCTCTCCTGTTTCGTTTTTCTCAATCTTATCAGGTAGTTCTGTCTGATCCCAAAGGGGTGGGACATAAAAATATTGCTCAAATATCCGGTGGTAAGCGCTCCATCTGGATCCCTCTGGAACCTGTTTCTTTATAAACTGTTGAATCCCATTCATTTTTGCATCCATGTCATCCAGGTAATGAAGCATTACCGCTTCCAGGGTCATAGGCCTTTTGGGTGAACCCCAAATATATTGACCATGGTGACTGAGGAGGAGGTGTTTTAACAGATTCGAAAGATCTTTTGGAAAATCGGGCAGTTGGCGGATTTTATCCTCCACCTTTTCCATGCCGAGGATGATATGACCAAGAAGCCGGCCTTCATCTGAGTAATCGAAAGATCGTTGGTAGGAAAGTTCGTCTACCTTGCCCAGGTCGTGGAGGATTGAACCTGCAAGCAGAAGGTCCAAATCCAGCCCAGTGTAATGGCTGGCATTTTTTAAAACGAGCTGGGCCAATGAAAGCGTATGTTCCAAGAGACCTCCCAAATAACTATGATGGAGCCATTTGGAGGCAGGAGCCCTTCTAAACCGCCTCATGAAGGATTCGTCTTCCCAGAAAAGCTGGAGAAGTTGGCTGAGATGCGGATTCTTAATCTGTCGGCTGATATCTAAGAGGGATTGGAACATTTCGTCAACATCTTTTTCCACAAAGGGAAAGAAGTCTGAAAGAAGAATCTCTTCTTCCCCCACTCTTCCAATATGGGTGATGTTTAATTGAAGATGCTCTTGAAAGGAGACTGCTTTTCCCATGACATGGACAAAATCATCTTTCTCGAAAGATTCAGCAAAGGTTTCCGCAAAGGTCCAGATCCTGCCTTCAATTTCTCCGGAATGGTCCACCAACTTCAATTTCAAGTAGGCGTTTCCAGTCTTAGTGACCCCTGAAGATTTTTCTTTCACCAGAAAGAGGGAGTCCACTTGATCATTTTCTTTAATATCGTTGACATATGTCTTCATCGGGTTCACCTGCTAAAAAAGTTCATCAGACCAACAGGTTATCGGGCAGCGCCTGCCTGCCGGTAGGCGGGGCATCAGGATACCAGATTATCAGGAAGGCCACGATGATCCGGTTTCTTTATTCCATCCTCTTTTCACCCCTGATAGCCTGATTACCTGTTACCCTGCATCCTGATGTCCTGAATTCCTGATCACCTGTTTCTCAGGTTCTCATCTAAAATGTTCAAACCCCAAACGGGAGGGAGAATAATCTTTTCCATCCCTATTGATGATACGGAGTCCATCTTTTTTAGGAAGGATTTCTCCGATACGGGTGATGGGGATCTTGAGTGAACGGGCAAGAGAAGCAATCCTCTTTCTCATTTCAGATGGAGCAGTGAAAAGGAGTTCATAATCCTCCCCTCCGGAAAGGGCGAACGGAAAAGCTTCCTTTGAAAAAAAGTGGATCCATTTCCGATAAAGCCTGGAAAGAGGAATTCGATCCTCCCAGATCCGAGCCCCCACTCCACTTTCTTCTAAGAGATGGGAGGTATCGATCAATAACCCGTCGCTGACATCAATCATGGCGGTGGCCAAATGACGTTTTGCAATGGCTTGCCCCAATTCGATTTTGGGCTGAGGAGAGATCTGCTTTTTAATCAACCTCTCTGCTCCGTTCATTTTCTTTTTTTCTTGAAGAATTCTTAATCCCAGAGCTGCGTCGCCCAGTGTTCCGGAGACAAAGAGGTCCTCCCCCACCTTTGCTCCCTTTCTGAAAAGGAGATCTCTTCTTATCCCTTCCCCTAACAGGCAGAGGTTAATGACTATCTTTGGAGCGAGGGAGGTATCTCCTCCGATCAGTTCGACTCGAAATTGGTTGGCCTCCGTTTTTAAGCCACGGTAGAACGAAGAGATAAAGGAGATATGAAGATTCTTGGGAAGGCCAATGGAGATGAGGAAGTATTTCGGAACCCCTCCCATAGAAGCAATATCACTGAGATTGACCGCAAGGGCTTTTCTTCCAAGTGGGTAGGGATCGATCCAGGATCGATCGAAATGGACACCTTCGATAAGGATATCGGTGGTAATGAGCAGGACCTTCGCCCCCATCTTGATGACAGCCACATCATCACCAATTCCCTGAAGCAGGGCCGGATCAGAAGAGGTCGTCCATTTTCGGATTCGATTGATGATTCCGAACTCACCGATCTCTCGGAGGTCCATCCCATTCCCTAAGGAGCATAGGGCAAAGAGAAGAGGGCAATAAGCGTAGAGATCTTTAACTCCATACCCTATGCACCATGCCCTTTGCGTTTTTTAGATAGGGCGATCCGTAACACTTCATCCATATGTTCCACTGGAATAAAGTTGATCTTTTTCCGAACGTATCGTGGAAGGTCGATAAGGTCCTTCTTGTTCAGATAGGGGATGATCACATCTTTGATTTTGTTTCGGAGGGCGGCAAGAGCCTTTTCCTTTAAACCTCCGACTGGAAGAACCCTTCCCCTCAGTGTAATCTCGCCAGTCATCGCCACATTCTTCCTCACGGGGATCCCTGCGAGGGCCGAGAAGAGGGCAACCGCCATGGTAATGCCAGCAGAGGGTCCGTCCTTCGGGATGGCTCCCGCAGGTACATGGATGTGTATTTCTTTATTGTTGAGTGTATTGGGATTGATCCGATAGGCCCTTCCTTTAGATCGCGCATAGGTGAGGGCAGCCTGGGCCGATTCCTTCATCACATCTCCAAGATGGCCAGTAAGGATGAGCGAGCCTTTGCCCGGAGTGGTAGAGGCCTCCACATGGAGAGTTTCACCTCCAGCCTCTGTCCAGGCAAGACCTGTAGCCACACCCACCTCATTACGCTTCTCTTCCTCATCTGGCAAATAAGGAGGAGGCCCCAAGAATTGGTGGAGGTTCTTTGTGTTGATTCTGACCTTCTCCTTTTTCCCTTCTGCTACCCGCCTTGCCATCTTCCTGCAGATAGAGGCCAATTCCCTTTCGAGGTTTCGAAGGCCTGCTTCCTGGGTGTATTGCGACATGATCTGGAGGATGGCCTTGTCGGAAATTTCAAGAAGCTTCGGGCTGATTCCATTTTCTTCCATCTGCCGGGGCAGGAGAAAGGTTCGTGCAATTTTCAGCTTTTCGAGATCGGTGTAACCAGGGAGGTTGATCACCTCCATCCGATCTTTGAGAGCAGAGGGAATGGGATCGGTCAAGTTTCCGGTGGTGATAAACATCACCCGAGAGAGGTCGAAGGGAACGTTGAGATAATGGTCACTAAAGGCATTGTTCTGTTCCGGATCGAGAACCTCTAAGAGAGCTGAGGCCGGATCTCCACGGAAATCGATGCCGATCTTATCCACCTCATCCATCATGAAAACCGGATTGTTGCTTCCCGCTTGTTTAATGGATTGGATGATTCGGCCTGGCAAAGCACCGACGTAAGTCCGGCGGTGTCCCCGAATCTCAGCCTCATCTCTTATCCCTCCTAAGGAAATCCGGACAAATTTTCTTCCCAGGGCTCTTGCAATCGATTTGCCAAGGGAGGTTTTTCCAACTCCGGGAGGTCCGATGAAGCAGAGGATAGGCCCTTTCATCTTTTTTTTCAATTTCTGGACGCTCAGGTATTCTAAGATCCGGTCCTTCACTTTTTCTAAATCGTAATGATCCTCATCCAGGACTTTTTTCGCCCGATGAAGATCGAGATTATCCGGGGCCGATATGGACCAGGGCATATCGACCAACCAGTCGAGATACGTGCGAACCATGGAAGCCTCTGCAGCATCCGGATGCATCTGCTCCAATCGCTCCAGCTCTCGCCGGGTCTCCTTCTCAACCTCTTTGGGCATCTTGGCCTTTCTTATCTTCTGCCGGAGGGATTTGATCTCATCGCTGCGTTCATCCACCTCTCCCAGTTCGCTTCGAATCGCCCTCATCTGTTCTCTAAGAAAGTATTCCTTCTGGGTTTTACTGATCTCTTCTTTTGCCTGAGACTGGATCTTGGCCTGCATCGTGAGAAGCTGAACCTCTTTCCCGAGGAGTTCACTGAGAGCCTTCAGTCTTTCAATGGGATCGAGGAT
>Ga0316628_100004041_pt1 | contig 11438 bp, 10 predicted proteins | sample OWC_Aug_M2_C1_D5_FD_207648 | JGI IMG/M metagenome (GOLD analysis project Ga0316628, IMG submission 207648) | Wetland soil microbial communities from Old Woman Creek delta, Ohio, United States - OWC_Aug_M2_C1_D5_C | ecosystem: Environmental > Terrestrial > Soil > Wetlands | place: USA: Ohio... | reverse complement strand
GCTCACCAGATCGGCGCTCGCGCCCCGGATCTTGTCATACGCTCTTTCGGGAAGGTATTTGTGATAAGCGACGTAAAGACTCCGGTGAAAGGCATCCATTTCCTTGAGGACGGGATTGAGGGTGCGTACCAACACTTCATATTTCGCGTGCAGGGTTTCCGCGGCCTTCAGAAGCATCTGGTCGTCCTTTCCCCTCGCCGCGGCATTGTAAGCGTCTACGGACTCCTTGAGCCGGGCAACGCCCGATTTCCACTTGTTTTCCTTTTCACGCAGGATCCCCGGCAGCCTGGCTGTGTAAACCTTGGCCGCGAGCTCGTTGATTTGGGGAACGTACTCGCGGAGAGCCTTGGCATCCTTCGCCGGATAGGCCTCATGCCAGATTGCGTAGATGACTTCATGAAAGGCGGTGAGTTCGGGAACCTCGCTCTTGGTTTCGTCCCCTAACTCCTGGGACTGGCCTACAAATGCGAAGCCTGCAAAACATAAGGCGGAGAAAACAGCAGAAAGTCGTTTTGACATCAGAATCTCCCGGTCAATATATGAGGCATACATAACAGAAAAACTGTACGCCAAATTCTACAACATTTTTTTGGATTGTCTGCCTCCGGCAGTACGTTGTAGCAATCCAGAGCAAGTCGCTCCAGGGCTTCCTGCTCGGTCAATCCCTGAAGATCAGTCCGGACGGTCGTCGAAACCAACCCATGTGTCATCGACTCCTCTCATGCAGCTTTGGTGCAACAGACCCGCTCGCACATTCCTGGCTGGCACGAGCGGGACTGCCGGGGATCACGGCTGAAAAAGCCCATGCCTACGGCACCTCCACATGGACACTCGAGTCTGAAGGTACGGTGGCGGACAGTGACCTCGCGGCACTACCCTTTGCTGGAAACAGGAGGGATACCGCGACCGAAAGGCCGAGCAGGCTGCCGACGATGCATAGCGACAATGCAACAGGCAGTTCGACAACGTCTGCGAGCAGCATTTTGACGCCGACGAAGGACAGCACGAGACCCAGACCGACCTTGAGATATTGGAACTTCCCGACTATCCCCGCGAGCAGGAAATAGAGGGCACGCAACCCGAGAATTGCGAAGATGTTGGATGTGAAGACGATGAAAGGATCGGTGGTTATGGCAAAGATCGCAGGGATAGAGTCCACGGCAAAGACGATGTCCGTCGCCTCTACGGCAACGAGGACCGTCAAGAGGGGTGTGGCGTACCAGTGGCCCCCTTTCTTTATTGCGAATCCGGCGCCGCTATAGTCCGATGTGGAGCGTACGACGCGGCGGAATAGTCTGAGCACCGGATTGCGCTCCGGCTGGATCTGCCCAGCGCGGTGTGCCAGCAGCTTGATGCCCGTGAAAATAAGAAATGCGCCGAAGACGTAGATAACCCAATGAAATTTCTGGATGAGCGCTGCACCGGCCAGGATGAAGCCGACCCGCATCACCAGCGCGCCGATGATGCCCCAGAAGAGAACCCGGTGCTGAAGTGGCAGAGGTACCGCGAAATACGAGAAGAGGACCAGGAAGACGAACAGGTTGTCGACGGAGAGCGCTTTCTCGATCAGGTAGCCGGTCAGAAACTCCTGCGCACGTTCCGCGCCAAACATCACATACACCCCGACGTTGAACGCGAGCGCCAGCCCGATCCATACCGCTGTCCAGGCTAGAGCCTCGCGCACGCCGACCGCGTGCGCTTTGCGATGAAAAACGCCGAGGTCGAGCGCGAGCATGGCCAGCACGAAGGCCATGAAGCCGATCCAGAGCGCGGGTGTCCCGATGGTCTCGATATCCATTCCACTCCTGCCTACCTCGTTTGTCACCCACTGAAAGCGAACGCGGGGCCTGCCGCGTTGCCGCTCGTCCTATTGGATAACCGTAGGCCGTGCTCGTCCGCTTCTGCAATCAGCAAGCAGGCGCCCCGGGATAAACCACCTGCGCGTCGCCCGTCACGACCGCGCCTCAATCCATGACCGATTACGCGGGCGCCTCGTGCAGGATTCCTCACAGGAGCTTTTGGATTGCGATAGTCGACTGACCGGGTTTCTCTTTCTCTTCAGCACGTCGGACCGCATCGTCAAACCACTCGATTGACAGTCCGTTGGCCTCGGCAACCGATCGAAGCCAGGCCAGCTCATTCGGGTGGAATTCACGATCGACAGTCGCGAGGCGGATGGCGTCAAGCAGGAAGCATTCTGCCGTAGACAAATCGGAAAACACTGCGGGCTTGGTCTTGATGTGCGAGTTTCTCAGCAGATCATCAACCGCTGCCTCACAAAATCTCCTGTCGAAATCGAGCAGACCGCCGATCTGAAGCATCAATTCGCGCTCACGCCTGTCGATGACCCGATCCCGGCCCGCCAGAACCAGCAAGCCTCTGTAGTACTTGCTTCTCTCAAGTTGAGATAATGGCATTGCAACCTCCCAACGCGCCTCCGCTTCCTGGTATCGCCTCCATTCAAGCCGTTTCGCAATCCAGAATACCGATGATCTGACACTTAGACAAACAGATAAAACGGCTTGTATCCTTCGACTGGATCGAATTATTATTCCAACCATGGAGTGGGTCAACTATCACCATCTGCTGTACTTCTGGCGCGTCGCGCGCGAGGGAAGCCTCGCGCGCGCCAGCGCCGAGCTTCGGCTCGCGCAGTCGACGGTCAGCAAGCAGATTCATCTCTTCGAGCACATGCTGGGACATGACCTCTTTACCAGGAGCGGGCGGCGGCTCGTTCTGACCGAAAGCGGCAGGGTCGTGTTCCGCTACGCCGACGAGATCTTCGGCCTCGGGAGCGAGATGCTGGACACTTTGCGGGACCGCCCCGTCGGCAGACCCCTGCGTGTGACCGTCGGCCTTGCTGATGTGGTTCCGAAACTGATCGCGGAGCGCGTACTCGCGTCGGCTCTGAAGCTGGCCGGGCCGGTACGATTGGTGTGCAAGGAGGACAAACCCGACCGGCTGCTCGCCGACCTCGCCCTGCATGAGCTCGATGTGATTCTTACGGATGCGCCGGCCAGTCCGAACGTGAAGGTTCGCGCGTTCAGCCATCTGCTTGGTGAATCGGAGATCGCGTTTTTCGGCCGCGCCGACCTCGCGACCAGGTACAGCCGTGAATTTCCAGCCTCGCTCAATGGCGCTCCAGTTCTCCTCCCTATCGAGAACACCGTCTTGCGCCGGTCGCTCGATCAGTGGATAGAGACTCAGGGTGTACGGCCCAATATCGTGGGTGAGATCGAGGACAGCGCGCTCCTCATGGTCTTCGGCTCTAGAGGCGCTGGGCTGTTCCCTGCCCCCTATGTCATCGCCAAAGAAGTCGAGAAGCAATATAAGGTGAGGTTGATCGGAAATGTGCCGGACGTGCACGAACGTTTGTATGCTGTGACTGTCGAGCGCCGGATCAAGCATCCCGCCGTGGTCGCGATCTGCGAGACAGCCAGGTCCCTGGTTTTTGGCGGCAGGTAGAGGCTCTGCTCAATCAGATTGTGTCCCTGCTACCTGGAGATCGTCGGCATCCCGCGACAGGGCCTCCGAGGCGGGTGTCTTCCGCCTAGTTGACTACAGATATCTGCGGATTCCGGACGATTGCTGCCACCCTCTCCGGAGTGATCGTTGCCATGAATTCCGGAGCATTGTTGTCACCTATTCCGGAGCGTCGTTGCCACCCACACGCGAGGAGATCAGACGGATTCTTCGGTTTGGAGAGCGAAGTCGTCGACATCGGATCGGGATTGGCCTCACTGGAAAGGGCTTATTTGTGCGCCGCGGGCATCTCTGTCAGAGTTGCTATGCTGCAACTGCACGACCCTCGACTTAAAGTCAAGGGGTTCGGGTTGTGTCCACTGAAGTGGACTGATTTGCGAGGCAGCGGGCCGACCGTCTTTCAATTTCATGGGACGCGGATCTGCGCGGATGCACGCGGACTCAGATCCGCGAAATCCGCGTGCATCCGCGTCCCTTCAAATCTGAGGCTCGTCGAATACGCCGACTTCGCTACCCTAATGCCCGTCTGAAGACGGGGGCTTTCGACCATCCCCGATGGGGACACTAAGCGGCTCGTACATCCAGAAACCCCAAACGAACTACAGGAGCGGCGACGCTGGAAGCCTTGATTTTGTCGGTTCTGGATCTGAAGAAGAAGATCCAGCCGCTCCCGGACCCCGAGCTTCTTCCGATCGCAATACTCGGTTATTGGCAAGGCGTCGACATATTCCATTACGAAGTAAGGCTGACCGCCAGGCGTCGTCCCGGCGTCAAATACCTTGGCTATTGCAGGGTGGTCCATGATAGCCAGGGATTGCCGCTCCGATTGAAATCGCTGGACGACGGCGTCGTCGGACATCCCCGCCTTGATCAGCTTCAGCACCACGAGGCGTTGGAGTGTTCGAAAGTGGTTGGCCCGAATCATGATCTCCTGGGGATTCGTTACGATTCTCCGCGGTTTTGTTCAGACGGCGCTACAATTCTATGCGGCTCGCTTCCCTCCGCGTGATACTTTTGCAGCATGCCGTTGGTAACCGTGGATCAGGTTTCGATCTCTTTCGGCAGCCTTCCACTTCTGGATCGCGTTGGCATGCAGATCGAGGAGCACGAGCGCGTCTGCCTCATGGGCCGGAACGGCGCCGGAAAGTCGGTACTCCTTCAGATCATAAACGGCGACCAGGCGCCTGACTCCGGATCGGTCTGGAGACAGCCCGGAATAAGGACGTCCCGGCTGGTTCAGGATGCCGCGCTATCCGCGGACCGTCCGGTGTTCGATGTCGTCGCCGAAGGCCTTGGCGATCTGAGCGGCCTCGTGACCCGTTATCACCATACGGCCGTCGAAGTCGCGGAGCATGGCACAGCTCCCCTGCTCGAGAGACTCGGTGCACTGCAGCATGAGCTCGAAGAGCGGGATGGCTGGCGGATCGAACAGCGCATCGAACTTGTTCTGGCTCGGTTGAACCTCCCCACGGAAGCGATCGTGGACACACTGTCCGGCGGTTGGCGCCGCCGTGTCCTGCTGGCCCGCGCCCTCGTTTCGCAGCCCGATCTTCTCCTCCTCGACGAACCCACCAACCACCTCGATCTCGAAGCAATCACATGGCTCGAAGCCTTTCTCACGGATTTTCCCGGGGCCGTGCTCTTCGTCACGCACGACCGGGCATTTCTACGGCGCCTGGCCACGAGAATCATCGAACTCGATCGTGGGACCCTCACCTCGTGGCCGGGCAGCTACGAGATGTTCCAGCGCAAAAAAGAAGAGCGCCTGGCCAACGAGGCCCTGCAGCAGGCGAAGTTCGACAAGCGTCTCGCCGGGGAGGAGGCGTGGCTGCGGCAGGGAGTGAAGGCGCGTCGGACGCGGAATGAGGGGCGCGTCAACGAATTGATGGCCATGCGCGCGGAGCGCGCCGCCCGTCGGGAGTTAACGGGCAGCGTGCGCCTCCAGGTGGAGTTGGCGGACCAATCGGGACGGGTCGTTTTCGAAGCCAGGCAGATCAGCAAGTCGTATGGCGGAAAGCCGGTTATCCTCGATTTCTCGGCTCGTGTACTGCGAGGCGACAGAATCGGTCTCATAGGGCCCAACGGCGCGGGAAAGACCACATTGCTGCGACTGCTGCTGGGAGATCTCGAGCCTGATTCCGGCGAAGCGTTGCGCGGAGTCAATGTCCAGGCGGCTTATTATGACCAGCAGAGGGAACAACTCGACCCGGAGCGGACAGTCTTCGACACTATCGGTGACGGCGGCGACACCATAGCCGTGAACGGCAGGCCGCGCCACGTGAATGGGTATCTGCGGGATTTTTTATTCGCGCCCGAACGGGCTCGATCGCCCGTAAAGGCTCTTTCCGGCGGAGAGCGCAATCGACTAATGTTGGCCCGCCTCTTTACGCGCCCGGTTAACGTGCTGGTGCTTGACGAGCCGACAAACGACCTCGACCTGGAAACGCTGGAACTGCTGGAGACTCGTCTCGTGGAATTTCCCGGCACGCTGTTGCTCGTAAGCCACGACCGGGCTTTTCTCGACAACACGATAACGAGCACCCTTGTATTCGAGGGGGACGGCCGGGTGCAGGAATACGTAGGCGGTTACGAAGACTGGCTCCGCCAGCGCCTCCCCGCAACACAGAAGGTTGTCCTTCGAGACGGCACTGCGGGGGCGAGCGCAGGCGCCGCAGCTCCCGGCATTCCGCTGCCTGGTTTCAGGAAAAAACTCTCCTATAACGAACAGCGGGTGTTCGAGCAGTTACCCGGACGAATCGGGGAGCTGGAAGCGGAACAGGAAAGTCTGAACAGGGCCGCCGCCCACCCTGAGTTCTACAAGGAGCCGGCAGAGGCAATCAAGCAGGTCCTCGCCCGCCTCGATCAGATCCACGACGAACTGCTCGATCTCTATAAGGCCTGGGATGATCTCGACTCGCGCTCGAAATGAAGAAACGGGGAGAGACACAAGCGGCACTTGGACGAGACGAAAATTGAGCGAATGAAAGTGAAAACAAGTGCGGATGGAGCAGTGCACATGTCAGCCAATGACCGGCCGGGCAGTCGCCGCCGCCAATGCCGATGAAAAGACCAGCGCCGGCCCGTCCGGTAGAGCGGTTGTTTTCATTCGTGATGCGCTCCCGCATCCTTATGGTGGGTCGCGACACCCTGGCACGCAGCAAAAGCAAGCTGCACTTCGTGCTGATCACCAACGACCTCTCCGAAACCAGCCGGGCTGAAATCCTTTCGGATTTTGCGCACTACCCCGTGGTGCAGCACTATTCCGCAGAGGAGCTGGAGAAGTTTTTCGGGACCAAAGGGGCAAAAGTGATCGGATTTGTGAAGTCAAGCCTTGCCCGGTCACTGTACGCGGAGCTGAGGGAGCATCGGATCAACAGGCCGGCGGCGCAGTAACAATTCCGTGCAAGACCCACGGCGGCAGAGGGTCTTGCTCGTCGTAGTGTTCCAATCGAGGATGGTGGAAACCCCCTATCTTTACGCGGGCCGTATGGTGGGGAAGTCGACGCGGTCGACGAGCCAAAGACTTAACCGGACGCGGATGCACGCGGACTCAGATCCGCGAAATCCGCCTCCCTCTTCCACCTGTTCAACGAGTCGGAAACTCACTAGGGGCGAAAATTCGCCTTGTTCACCGGCCTGACCTTCTGTCCCGCCGCATTCTTGTCCTCATCCTGCTTCTTCAGACGCTCAATCTCTCGTAGGGGTGCCTCCTGCTCGTTCAGTCGTATAGCCTGGACGATGGCTACCTGGGCAAGAGCATCCAGCCGTTTGGAGAAAACAAGCAATCCGGGGGCAGTTCCATAAGAGGAACGGAAAAGATTGAACGAGTTCTGCGTGTCTTCCCAACGCGCCAAGACCTTTTCGCTGTCGCTATAGGCTTGCGACGGAGAGGAACTGATGACTTTCGCAACAGGCGTGGTTGGTGTTCCATACTTCGTCGAAATACTCTCGATCATGTCTTCATCGGTCAACCCTTCGGTCCTGTCCTGATCGTAGCTCACCACAATTCGATAGAGCTCGCCGCTGTAAAAGCTCAACAGGATAGTCCTTGCCGGGTCCCCTTGAGCCGAAGAGCCGCGAGAATCCTGGGGCCGCCACTCCAGTTCCTGAATGACTGCCGGACGCTGATAGATCACCTTGGCCTCGGACGCTTTCATGCCCGCCTGTTTGGCTGCCGCAGGCAAGCTCATTCCCAGTTGAAACCCCCGGTAGTTGGAAAGGTCTTGCGCATGGATCAAGGGAATAGAAATCACGGCCAGGCAAATGGAAATGATGAGGCTTCGAGTATTGATCATTGGGGTGCTCCTTAGGAATTGACCCTTTACGATTTGCGCGACGCGTTCAAAACAATCTGGGCAAATCGACCGCCAGACGTCGCAATGTTGTGTTTTCCTTACTTGGGTTCGGCAGGAATTGTTTTCGTTTTGTTTTCCAGGCTCAATACTCTCGACAGCTCCCGAAGTCGCTTGCCCCTGAGAATCTTGCTCTGCCGTTGCCTGCCAAACCTCGCCTTGTCACCATGTCTTTCCGACACAATTCCCTCCTTTGCGAACGTATCGCCCCGACAATCCTGGAGCTCGCAGCATCAAGGTGATCCGCCGGCTCCAGGCAGATAATGCCTTCACTTTTATACTCTTGCGCTGCTCACCTGTCAGGTCCGCATTGCTCGCATGCATGGTCAAAAGTGCTCATCCCAATTGAGGTTTCGAGCGGTCCCGCTCATCTAACCGCTATTGCTCTTCACAAAACGATGAGCAATTTTGAACAGGGGCGTGAGCAGTACTGAACGACCCTCGACTGGAAGTCGAGGAGTTCGAGCTGTGTCCACTGAAGTGGACTTGTCAGCGATCTAGCGTGCCGAAGGTTTTTCAGCCTTATGGGACGCGGATTTTCGCGGATTCGCGCGGTGGCAACTCTGAAAAGACCGCGTGAATCCGCGTCCCATAAATCTTCAGCTCGTCGATTACGCCGACTTCGCTACGCTACTTCCCGACTGAAGACGGGGGGTTTCCACCATCCCCGATGGGGACACTAAACTGACACGTGCGCGACGCCTGGGCATACGAGGGGTAGCCCGCACTATCAGCCATGGACCTGGCAGGAAGCGTGCAACTTCGAGTGCTGAAACTCGCACGCAGCAGGAACGGGCATCTACAAAGCTACTATTAACGAACGAGGCTCGATCGGGGGAACAGCCCTTCTGGAGACTTTGACCGAAATCGGGGCAAAGAAGTATACGACTGTGGTCTTCCCGGTTTCCATCGATATTCTCACAAACTGGATGCAAAGCAGCGCATAGTTGCCTCGTGATCTCATGGACCGCAATAGTCACGGGGCCGGCCGTTGGTCACCCCGTCGCAAAAAGTGGCGGGTTTAAATGGCCCCACTGTTCTCCATCTGCTCAAACCTCGTTTTGATCTCATGAAATTCACGCTCGACCTCTGCAATATTGGAGCGCGCAGTGATACGCCGCTCCTCAGCGATCTCAGAGCGCGCTTCGAGACGCTTGATTCTTCGCTCGAGACCGGCCCGATCAACCATCCACCAGACGAATACTATAAACGGAGGAACGAGGGCGACCAGTAGCCACAATGCAACCTCAGATCTATGGTCAATGCCCATGTAGAGCGCAAAGAGTGCGCTCGCTCCCCAAGGGTATGCCAGGTACATCCTAGGTGTTGTCATCGTGCCCCCTGATGGCCCCAATACCGATTGACACACATGAGCATTGCTCTTCGATCCGCACCCCTTTGGGAATCACCACAACGCCCGATTCGCTTACAGTGAAGCGCTTCGCATCCTCTTCAGGGTTGTAGCCGACCGAAAAGCCCGGGGGGATATTTACACCCTTGTCGACGATGGCCCGACGGATCTTTGCATGTCTCCCGACCTGCACCCGGTCGAAGAGGACCGAGTCCTCCACCAACGCGCCGAAATCGAGGCGAACACCAGGAGAAAGGATCGAACGCTCCACCCGGGCTCCGCTGATGATGCAGCCGTTGCAGAGCAGCGAATCCAGGGCAACCCCGACGCGATCCGCTTCACCGTCAGCAGAGACCATTTTGGCAGGAGGATGCGGGAAGCTGCACGAGTGGATCGGGAAAGAGCTGTCATAGAGGTCGAATGACGGATCGCCTTTCAGCAAGTCCATGCTGGCCTCGTAATAAGAATCCAGTGTGCCGATGTCGCGCCAGTAATTTTCTTTGGCGTCGTGGAAGGGAAAGGCTATAGCCAATTTGTTTTGGACAAGGCGAGGCAGGATATCCCTGCCAAAGTCCTGAATGCTCTCGCTGTCGCCGCCTCCGGAAATCCCTTCAATCAAAGCATCGGTTTCGAACAAGTACACACCCATATTGACCAGGGAGAAGCCCTGCCGGCAGGGGATGGATCGGGGGTTGTCCGGCTTTTCCTTGAAGGACAGGATGCGATTCTGTTCGTCGATCTCCATGACGCCCATCCGGCGCGCCAGGTTCAGATCGCACTCCACCGCCGCAACCGTGACCGCCGCGCCCGTGCTAATGTGAGCCGCGATCATCTCGCTGTAATCCATCCTGTAAATGTGGTCGCCGGAGAGGATGAGAACGCGCTTTGGGAGTCGTTCCTGCAGAATGTAGAGATTCTGGAGCACAGCATCAGCCGTCCCCAGATACCACGAACTTCCTGTCCTGCGCTGGGGTGGGACCGAAAACAAAAATTCGTCAAAGGCGCTCGCGAAGATGTTCCAACCCAACCGGAGATGATTGTCCAGCGATTGGCTCTTGTACTGAGTAAGAACATAGATCCGTTTGAGCCCGGAGTTGATGCAGTTCGAAAGGGTGAAGTCGATGATCCGATAGTGCCCTGCGAAAGGTACCGATGGTTTGGCTCGATCCCTGGTCAATGGGTAGAGCCGCTCCCCCTGTCCTCCAGCCAGGATTATGGTCAGGGTCTCTTTGAGGACCTTTGCGACATTCAAGGTCTCCTCCCGGTCCCGGCCAATTGCAGTCTGCCGGCCGCCCTCAATCGGTTGGCACCGGAGTCCACCTGATGCGGAACAGGCCAAGGTGCATCATCCCCGCCTCCTTCGACGATCCTGCTGCCCGCCCAATTCTCTCCGCACAATGCCATCATCTCGATGAAGCGTTTGACATTTTCACGATTTCTAAACGGGCCCACGCGTTTCCCACCTCCATCCAGTAAATAGATCATCGTCATGACTCTTCATTGCGTTCGGATCGTTCGCAACGGAAATGCAAAGGGTCTTTCAGGTTTTGCAGTTCGCGATAGTAATAGAGGGGAGTTGGTCGCCTCCCCTTGAACTCCAGCTTTCTCAGGAAACCGATTTCTTCCTCGGTTGCGTTCCCGCTGAGGGAGGCGTCTTCCAGGAATTGCGCGAATCCGGGCTCCTCGTCGAAATCCGATTCCGGTTCTCTTTCCACGAACTCGAATCGCTGAGGTTTTCCCGAGCTCACTTGTTTATTCAGCACGATCTCGATGCCGAAGGTCGCCAGGTTGATGTCCCAGGATTCAATCAGCGGATCCAGGAATGAGACGCAGTTTTCGATTGAGACATGGAAGACATCTGTACCCAAAAACTCGAGCATGGCGACGCGCATCTCCTCATAGCTCCGGTTGCTGAGCCCGGCCACGATGCGGATCCAGCTTTCATTTTCCAATTCCTTCTTGGCAACACTCCTGACTGCGTCCAGGAGAGTCTGGGTTACCAGGCGTTCGAGTTCGCCGAAGGGCTGTTTCTCGAAAATGCCATGTATCTGTTTCTGTTTAGCCGCGTTGCATTTGCGCAGAACCATCTCCCGAACCTCCTTAAATAGCGGAGAGGGCGGATCTGTAAGCTTTTTCTTCATATCTTCCAAGCGCTGGAGGTGCGCAAGCCTCGCAAGCTCGCCGCTCGGCAATTTCAGGAATTGTTCCATTTTGTGGTAAATGCTGGTGCGGTCCGTGGCAGGCGGAGTCTT
>Ga0316628_100004040_pt1 | contig 11438 bp, 7 predicted proteins | sample OWC_Aug_M2_C1_D5_FD_207648 | JGI IMG/M metagenome (GOLD analysis project Ga0316628, IMG submission 207648) | Wetland soil microbial communities from Old Woman Creek delta, Ohio, United States - OWC_Aug_M2_C1_D5_C | ecosystem: Environmental > Terrestrial > Soil > Wetlands | place: USA: Ohio... | reverse complement strand
ACATCGGTCGGAAAATATCGATACCGAATACTCGCACTCCTGTTCATCGCGACGACGATCAACTACATGGACCGCAGCGTCCTTGGGGTTCTGGGTCCCACGCTGCGGGATACGGTGTTTCACTGGACCAACAAGGAGTACGCCTACATCAACATGGCGTTCAAGTTCGCGTATGCGGCCGGCCTGCTCCTCACGGGATTGATCGTGGACAAGGTGGGCGCCGGAATCGGTTACACGCTGGCTATCGGCACCTGGAGTGTTTTCGGGATGCTGCACGCGGCCATCCGCCCGGCGTTCGGGTTCTGGGGGTTCTTTATCGCCCGTCTGGGGCTGGGCCTGGGCGAATCCGGCAACTTCCCGGCGTGCATCAAGACGGTCGCCGAGTGGTTTCCGAAGCGGGAGCGGGCCTTTGCGACCGGAGTCTTCAATGCGGGCACCAATGTCGGAGCGATCCTGGCGCCCATGTTGATCCCGCTGATCGTCGACGGCGCAACTGGCAAGAACTGGCAGTGGGGCTTTCTGACGACGGGAGTATTCAGCGCAATCTGGGTCGTGGCGTGGCTCCGTACTTATAAACGGCCCGAAGTTCATCCAGGCGTTTCGAAGGCGGAGCTCGCGTACATTATCAGCGATTCGACGGTGGAGACTACCGAGAAACTCCCCTGGGCAAAAGTACTCCCTCACAGGGAAACACTGGCTTTTTGCGTCGCCAAGATTCCCGATGCGGTATGGTGGTTCTACCTGTTCTGGGGCGCATTCTTCCTCAACTTCAAATACGGACTCAAGCTTTCCGGGCTTGCGCTGCCCATTATTATTATTTACGTCACTGCCGACGTCGGGAGCGTCCTCGGGGGGTGGCTGTCCTCCTCTTTCATCAAGCGCGGCTGGCCCATCAACAGAGCGCGCAAGCTGACCATGCTGATCTTTTCGATCTGCATCCTGCCCGTATCGTTCGCAGCGCGCGCGGACAATCAATGGGTAGCGGTAGCCTTGATCGCGATCGCTGCGGCCAGCCACCAGGCCTGGTCTGCGAATGTCTTCACCCTGGTTTCCGACGTGTTCCCGAAAAAGGCCACGGCTTCGGTGGTCGGGATCGGCGGAATGGTCGGGGCGCTGGCGGGCATGCTGGCGGACTTTTCGCTCGGGCAGGTGCTCGACCAGAGCGGCGAGGCGGGATACTTCTGGGCCTTCCTGATCGCGGGATCCATGTATCTTGTGTGCCTTGCGGTCATTCACCTGCTCATGCCGACGATGACCCCGCTCGACGAGAACCTGAACCGGCGCCAGGCCGCCTGATCGAGCCGGATTTCCAGCCTATTCGTGCAGTTCGAGACGGCTTCAGACGATCGTCTTCATGATCTGTAGGTTTTTCCGGATCAGGTCGCAGCGCTGGGCCGCGCAGGCTGCAGAGGACAGCGGGTCTGCCGGAGTTCTCAGGACGTAGTCGAGCAGCCTGTTGACGGTGCTGGTTGCGACATGCAGGCGCGAGTCGGATGAAGCGTAGTAGATAAAGACATCCCCGTTGTCCCGAGCGACCCATCCGTTGCAGAAGACCACGTTCGAGACATCTCCCACGCGCTCCTCGCCGACCGGCGCGAGGAAATAACCTCCGGGCAGATGTGTGATGACTTCGGGCCGGTCGAGCCGTGCGAGAAACATGTAGAGCACATAACGCAGCCCGGCGGCCGTGTTGCGGACGCCGTGGGCCAGGTGCAGCCAGCCCTTTGGGGTCTTGATGGGCGCGGGGCCCATGCCGTTCTTCGTCTCCTTGATCGTGTGGTATTCGCGGTTGTCGATGACGATTTCCCTGTCGACTGCCGCGCCGTCCATTTTCTGCGTCAGGCCCCAGCCGATGCCGCCCCCTTTGCCCGCGAGGATGAAATCGTCCTGTGGACGAGTGTAGAGAGCGTATTTCCCCTTCACGAACTCCGGGTGCAGGACGACGTTGCGCTGCTGCGGCGATCTGGTCTTGAGGTCCGGCAGGCGCTCCCACCGTCGGAGATCCCGCGTGCGGGCGATACCGCATTGGGCGACCGCGGACGACGAGTCCCAAAGGGGAGCCTTCGGGTCTTTGCGCTCCGTGCAGAACAGGCCGTAGATCCATCCGTCCTCGTGCTGGATCAGCCGGATGTCGTAAACATTGGTGTCCGGGTTGCTCGTTTCCGGCATTTCGACCGGGTAGTCCCAGAATCGGAAGTTGTCGATCCCGTTTTCGCTCTCGGCAACGGCAAGAAACGACTTCCGGTCGACGCCTTCGACTCTCACCACGAGATGAATGATTCCTTCCAGCTCGATCGCCCCCGCGTTGAATGTGGAGTTGATCCCCATCCGCTCCATCAGGTGAGGATTGGTCTTTTCGTCGAGGTCGTAGCGCCAGTAGATCGGCGTGTGTTCCGGGGTCAGCACCGGATAGACATACCTCTCGTAAACTCCGTTTCCGCCTTTTTGCCGGAGGTTCTTTCTCCTGATCAGCAGTTCCTGAGCCCGGAAGAGCGACTTCACCTTCTGGTTGAATTTCGTGGAGTTCATTCTTTGCCCCCCGATTCCACTTAATTGAAAACCAAGCTTACTGAGTGCGAGATCCCCTATTGAACCACAAAGACCGTAACGCAGCCCAGGGCCGCAACCAAAAATCCGGACGCGGATCTTTACGTTCCGTCTGCCGTTCGATAGGATCTGTGTTCATCCGCGCAGATCCGCGTCCCGTGAAAAATCTTCGCAAAAAGCGAAGAAGTTACGAATTTGATGTACAAAGAAGGTTCGTCGATGTCTTTGTGATTCAAAATTGAAGTGCGTCCAGCCGCTCCATCATCTCGAAGCAGGTGCGGCTGTTGTGATATGGGCACTTCCAGAGATCAACCTTGAACCCGTCGCCGCCGGGAATCCCCGCTCGGGACACCTTCCAGTACCACTCGCCGTACCTTCGGTCGACGATGTGATCTTCTATAAATCGCCAGGAATTCAGCGAAGCATCGAAAAATCGTTCCCTTCCACTGAGCTGGTAGGCGTTCATGAAGCCGACAACCGCCTCGGCCTGCGGCCACCAGTGCTTGTCGTCGTCGATGATGCCGCCGGAATCGGCTTCATAAAGAAGGCCTCCGTCGCTGTCGACGGCCTGGTCGAGGACGGCCCCGGCCATATTGACCGCCGCCATGCGCACCCGGGAGCCCAGGCCTTCGTCCCCGAGTGATTCCGCCGCTTCGCACAACAGCCAGCTGCCTTCGATGTCGTGTCCGAAGGAGACGTGGTCGGACCTGGGGCGCCACTGCTCGTCGAAAAACATCCGGAAGTGCCAGGTTCCGGGATCGATGATGTGGTCGAGGAAGTGGCGGATCAGCTCTTCGAGCAGCCCGCGCAAACCCCCGGAAGGATGCGCGCGAAGCAGCGAAGACCAGGCTTCCAGGACATGCAGGTGGGTGTTCATCGATTTCTTTTCGTCGAGATCCACCTCGCTCAACCGCTGATCCTCTGCCAACGTCCAGTCCCTGTTGTAGGTTTCCATTTTATGCCGAATGCCGGCCTGCCTGGCTAATGAATTCCACGCCGATCCACAAAGCGAACCACCAGGACCACAAAGACCTCCAAGGACCGGGTTTTTTGCGTATCAAATTCGGAACTTCATCCCTTTTTGCGGAGATCTCTTATGGGGCGCGGATTGGCGCGGATCAACGCACATCGGATCGAGCGGCAGATGAAACTATAAATCCGCGTAGATCCGCGTCCAGATTTTTGGTTGCGGCCTCGGGCTTTGTTGCGGTCTTTGAGGCCTCTGCAGTTCGCTCTTGGACAAGGCGGACCGGGTCGAATCTTGACAGCTTTGGGGGGGCGTGATAGCTTGCCTTCAAGTCGCTCGGCGATATTTCCGAAACAGGCTCTGGCGACTCCAGCGCTTTGATCTTATCGAGAGTGGGGGAGGGACAAGCCCTGTGAACCCACGGCAACCGGTCCTCCGCGGGACGTCCGGTGCCAACTCTTGCGGGGCCAGACCCCGGCAGATGAGAGACGAAAGCGAAGATGTTGGCACTCTGACCTCTTCGGCGTCTCGAAGAGGTTTTTTTTTCTCCGCGGGCGGAGGCGCAGCGAAGGGGGATAATCCTGGTGGCAGACGACAAGGATAATTTGGAGCGGAGGGGTATTCCCGGGCGATACTCCCGCCAGATCCTCTTCGACGGGATAGGCCCGGCGGGCCAGGCAAAGATGATTTCCGGGCGCGTCGCGCTGGTCGGCTGCGGGGCTCTCGGCACCGTGCAGGCCTCGCTTCTCGTCCGCGCCGGCGTGGGAACGGTGCGGATCATCGACCGGGATTTTGTCGAGGAGAGCAACCTGCAGCGCCAGATCCTGTTCGACGAGGAAGACGTGCGATCGCTGCTTCCCAAGGCGGTTGCGGCCGAGAGAAAGCTGCGCGCCGCGAACTCGCTGGTGAACGTCGAAGGCCTTGTCGAGGACGTCAATCCCTCAAGCATCGGTCGGCTGCTCGAAGGGTTCGACCTCATCGTCGACGCGACCGACAACTTCGACGTCCGTTTCCTGGTGAACGATTTTGCGGTCAAGAATTCCATTCCCTGGATCTATGGCGCGTGCGTGGGCTCCTACGGCCTGACCTTCACGATTCTGCCCGGGGAAACCGCCTGCCTGCGCTGTGTCTTCGAAAACGCGCCTCCTGCGGGCCTTTCCCCTTCATGCGACACCGCCGGGGTGATCGGGCCGATCGTCGGCTCGATCGCGTCGATACAGGTGGCCGAGGCGCTGAAAATCCTCTCGGGCCGGCGGGAGCGCGTCCACCGGAGGATCACGACCCTCGACCTGTGGGACAACAGGCGCGACCTCATCGAGCTGCCCCCGCGGGACCCCGAATGCCCGTGCTGCGGGAAGGGCGAATTTCCGTACCTCGAAGGGGCGCTGGGCGCCGACGCCAGCTCGCTCTGCGGGCGCAACTCCGTGCAGATCCGCCGCCGCGACGGCGCGCGCATCGACCTCGAGGAACTCGCCGGGCGGCTCTCCTCTCTCGGGCAGCTCGAGAAAAACCGCTTCCTGGTCAGGGCAGCCATCGACAAGTACCAGCTCACGGTATTCGCGGACGGCAGGGCCATCATCAGCGGCACCTATGATCTGGGAGTCGCGAAGTCCCTCTATGCGCGCTACGTGGGCGCCTGATACGCAGAATGGAGACCGGTTCATGATTTACCTGGACAATGCAGCGACATCATTCCCAAAGCCGGAGCGCGTGTTCCGGGAGATGGAAGCTTTCGTGCGGGCGTCGGGCGCGAACCCGGGACGCAGCGGCCACCACCGCGCGCTCGAGGCGGAGGCCATGATCGATGAGACACGCCGGCTTCTTGCCCGCCTCTTCGGCTGCTCCCGACCCGAGAGAATCATCTTTGGGATGAATGCGACCGATGCGCTGAACATCGCCATCAAAGGAGTGCTTCGCCCGGGCGATCACGCGATCACTTCGGTCCTGGAACACAATTCGGTTTCGCGGCCGCTGAATCGCCTGGAGCGCGACGGCGTCATCACGCTGACGCGCCTGCCGGCCGGAGCGGAACACGTGATCGATCCCGAGGATGTGGCCCGGGCATTCAAGCCGTCGACGCGTCTCGTCGCGCTGACGCACGCGTCGAACGTGACGGGAACGATTCAGCCGGTGGCGCAGGTCGGACAGATTGTCAGGGAGCGCGGCGCCCTGATGCTCGTCGACGCCGCGCAAAGCGCCGGTGTGGTGCCCATCGCGGTCGAACGCGACGCGATCGACCTTCTGGCATTCACCGGGCACAAGGCGCTCCTGGGTCCCACGGGCACGGGCGGCCTGGTGGTTGGTGAGCGCGTCGAGATTGCGCCGTGGCGGGAAGGAGGAACGGGTGGCGACTCCTCCTCCCCGATCCAGCCTTCGGAGTTTCCCCACCTCCTGGAAGGAGGGACGCCGAACGTCTTTGGAATCGCGGGATTGAGGGAAGGGGTCCGATTTCTGCTGGAGCAGGGGGTCGAGACGGTGCTTCCCCACGAACGGAAGCTGCTCATGGCTTTTTACGGCGCCCTCGGAGACCCCGCGCGATTCAGCTGGTATGGGGCCGAGCGCGCAATCGTCGAGCGCGGCGCGGAAGGGCGCGTCGGACTGGTGGGGATCAACCACGACAGCTTTGCGCCGGCGGAACTGGCGGCGATTCTGGACGGGCAGTTCGACATCGCCGTCCGCGCGGGGCTCCACTGTGCGCCCTACGCCCATAAACATCAGGGGACCTTTCCTCAGGGGACGGTGAGGCTGAGCGTCGGCATCCAGACGACCATCGACGACATGGTTCAGGCCGCCGCCGCGTTCGAAGAAGTGGCCGGCGGTTAGTTGGTTTCTGTTGCGAAACTCCGACATCAGTGCGGCACAAAAACCTTGATCCGCGAAGACCTCCAAGACCACAAAGAAATTGGACACGCGCAATACCAGGGATCTGGCCCCTGCGTGGGAAGGAGGAGCGTATCCCGCCGGTCCGATTCCAGATCCTTGGAGGTCTTCGTGGTCTTTGCGGTTCGAAAACATGCCACGACTTATGTCGTCATGTATAGTGTCAGGATTCTGTAGGGGCGAACATCCGGTCGCCCCTACATTGCATGGGTAGCCAGTTTCCAGAAGGTGAGGTCGTCATGTTCTCAAGGTTGCGTCAGGACGTCAATTCGGTCTTCGATCGTGATCCTGCAGCGCGGTCCTGGCTCGAGATACTCACGGCCTACCCCGGTCTGCATGCGATCTGGTTTTACCGCATCGCCCACTGGTTCTGGGTGCATCAGTTCTACTGGCTGGGACGCCTGACCTCGCATGTGGGGCGGGCGCTGAGCGGCATCGAGATCCACCCCGGCGCCAGGATCGGGCCGGGATTCTTCATCGACCACGGGATGGGCGTCGTCATAGGCGAAACGGCCGAGGTGGGCGCCAACGTGACCCTCTATCACGGCGTGACACTCGGCGGCACAAGCTGGAAAAAAGGGAAGCGCCACCCGACACTCGAGGACGACGTGGTGGTCGGCGCAGGCGCAAAGATCCTCGGCCCGATTCGCGTCGGCGCCCGCACACGGGTGGGTGCCAACGCCGTGGTAGTCAAAGACGTCCCGCCCGATTCGGTCGTCGTGGGAATCCCGGGCCGAGTCACACACCGCCACGGAGAGCGGGTGGTTACAGACGAACTGGGCCACGTCCATCCTGTAGACCTGGAACATGGCGCACTGCCCGATATGACAGCAAGCGCTCTCAGGCGTCTGTCAAAACGAATCGAGGCGCTCGAGCAGCAGACGGGTGTTTTGCCCAGCTCCAATTCGGAATCCGAAGAAGAGAGATGGTTCTACCAGATCTAAAATCATGAATTCTGTGAAAAAATTCATGAGATCCATGATAGAATGCTGAGTTTGCCACCTATTTCAGGTGTGTTTAATATGATTTGTGGCTGCTTCTTCGGATGACTGGCAGAAGCCATGCAGCTATCCCTTCCGTTAATTAGACATAAACGAAATCTGATCTGGCTGACTGTGGCCTGCCTGGTGCTGGTAATCCTTGGAATCATTTTCCTTGTCAGCTCGCGCAAACCGCGAACGCCCCTGCGCGTGGGTGTGCGGAATTACCCGCCTTATTACTTTCTCTCCCCCGGGCAGCCTCCGTCGGGTGTCGGTGTGGACGTCATTTCCAGTGCGGCGCAGCGCCTGGGGTTTCCCATCGTTTGGACTCCGCTCAAGGCCGGCGATTTGTCCGATCTTGCGCTGAGGGAAGGAAGGATCGATATCTGGCCTGCGCTCACGGCGACTCGCGAGCGGAGCTCGGAGGTGTACCTCACCGAACCGTGGCTCCAGAGCAGTTACTTTCTGCTTTCCCTTCAGGAAAAGGGTTTCAAGCGAGTCAGCGACCTGGACGGGCGGCCCGTCTCGTTCATCCCCAGCCGCTTTCAGATCGAACTTTCGAACAAACACCTGTCCAAGGCCAGGCTGTTGCCGGAAAACACGCCTGAGGAGGCCCTGCAGTCCGTCTGCCGGGGAAAAGCCGACGCGGCGTTCGTCGAAGCCAGATCCGGGCAGGCTCTGCTGCTGAAACGCCCGGAGGGCTGCGAAACCGCAGGCATCGCATTCATGGCGGTGGAGGGCGCGAGCCTGCCGGTGTCGATTGCCTCGACCAAGGCCATGGAGCGGCAGGCGGACGCGCTGCGGGCGGAGATCGGCAGGATGGCGAATGACGGGACTCTCGACGCGATCATCGCGCGCTGGTCTTTTGTCACCATCAGGGAAACACTGGGCATATACACTCTCGAAGGCGACCGTGAGCGCGCGCGCCTGTACATCTACGGGATTGTCATCCTGCTCATCGCCCTGCAGGTGTGCATCTGGCAGATTTACCGGGCGCGTCTTGCGCAACGCGTTGCGGTGGAGGCCTCCGAGGCTCTCCGGACCAGCGAGGAGCGATACCGCTCGCTGGTCGAGAACGCCAACGACATCGTGTTCACCCACGATCTGCACGGCACCTTGACGTCGCTCAACCGGGCCGGCGAGATCCTCACCGGCTACAGCCGGCACGAGGTCCTCGGCAAAGAAATCGTGCGGATACTGGCGCCCGAGTACGAAGAATCGTTCAAAGAGGCGTTGAGGCGCGCGCGGACGGGTGAGATGCACTACCCGCTCGAAGTGGAGATCATCGGCAGAGACGGCCGTCGCCTGACGCTGGAAATCAACGCCCGGCTGATTAAGGATGGAGACCGGCCCTCGAGCGTCGAGGGAATTGCCCGGAACGTCACGGACCGCAGACATCTCGAGGATCAACTGCGGCAGGCGCAGAAAATGGAAGCGGTTGGAAAACTCGCCGGCGGCGTCGCGCACGACTTCAACAACCTGTTGACGGTGATCGTCGGCTACACGGCGATTCTCCAGAACAAGCTTGCGGCAGATACCCCAGAGAACCGCATGGTCCTGGAGATTCGGAGGGCGGCGGATCAGGCGGCGTCGCTCACGGCCCAGCTGCTTGCCTTCGGGCGGCGCCAGCGTCTCCAGCCTTGCGTGCTTGATCTGAACGCCATGGTTTCCGACACACAAAAGATGCTCGTGCGCATCATCGGGGAGCACATCAAACTGGTCACGGACCTGGATCCGCGAATCGGCCCGATCAAGGCTGATCCCAGCCAGATTCAACAGGTCATCATGAACCTGGCGGTCAACGCTCGCGACGCCATGTACAAAGGAGGCACGCTCACGCTCACGACGACCGGCCGTCACTTCGAGACCGGCGAAACACACAGCGGCGTGGCGGTAGCTCCTGGCGATTACGCGGTGTTGTCGGTCTCCGACACGGGCTGCGGAATGGACAAGCTGACGCAGGCCCGCGTATTCGAGCCCTTCTTTACGACCAAGGAGATGGGAAAGGGCACGGGTCTCGGCCTTTCCACCGTCTACGGGATCGTCAAGCAGAGCGGCGGCTACGTCTGGCTGGAAAGCCAGAAGGGGAGAGGATCCACCTTTACCGTATACCTGCCTCAGACCAGCGAGGCGCTTCCCGCGGCGGTGGCTGAATCCGCGTCCGCGCCCGAGCCGGGCGCCGAAACCGTTCTCCTGGTCGAGGACGAGGAGACGGTCCGGGAGATGGCCCGAACGTGTCTCGAGTTGTTCGGCTATCGCGTGATCGAGGCTCCCGACGGTGTGGAGGCACTGCGACTGGCCCGGATGCTGGACGATACGGTGGACCTGCTGGTCACGGACGTGGTGATGCCTTACATGACCGGTCCGGAGCTTGCGGAGCAGATTGCGGCGCTTTTCCCCAAGATCAGGGTGCTGTACGTGTCCGGATACAGCGAGCAGGAGCTCGTGGAGAGCTCGATTCCATCTGCCGCCACCGATTTTCTGCAGAAGCCCTTCACTCCGAAGGCCCTCTCCGCCAAGCTGCGTGACCTGGCGCAGCGTCCCGGATAATAGCCGAGTCTGCACGAACTCCCGCGATCGTGCACGCGCCGGGCCGAATGCGCGACCGGCCGTTTTGGCACCTGACACCGATTCGCCCTTGCCTCATAATTATCAACTCAAACGGAGAATTGACGGCCATGAGCGAACGGAAGCACGTGGTGGATTCCATAGCGCTGGGTGGAATTGTGACGGTGCGGGACCGTCTCCTCGAGCTGCAGGCTCGTGGACGAAAGGTTTATCGACTCGAATCCGGCGACCCCTCATTCCCGCTGCCCGACAATGTGCGCGAGGCGATCAAACGCGCGCTCGATGACGGGCACACGCACTACACCGCCGGCGCCGGCATCAAGCCGCTGCGCGAAGCGATCTATCGAAAGCTCGGCGCTGCCAACCGGATTCCGGTCAAAGACCCGGAACACGTCCTGGTGACCAACGGCGCCATGAACGGGCTCTACATCGCCTTCCGGGCGCTGGTTCAGCCGGGCGACGAGATTCTCATGCCCGATCCGACCTGGACCGAGACTGCGGACAACGTGACCCTGGCCGGCGGATGCCCCGTGCGCGTCCGCCTCAACGAAAGCAGCGGCTATCGTTATGAACCCGAAGCGATCGAGGCGGCGATCACGCCTCGTACGGTCGCCGTGGTCGTCAACACGCCCCACAACCCGACGGGGTTGATCGTCGACCAGGAATCCCTGCTCGGAATTCTGAAGGTGGCCGGGAAGCACAATCTCTGGGTGATCAGCGACGAGGCTTACGAACATGTCCTCTACGACGGGCACCGGCACGTGAGCGCAGCCTCACTGGGATACGAAAAGGTGCTCAGCATATTCTCCATGTCCAAGAGCTATGCGATGAGCGGCCTACGCCTGGGATACCTCGCATGCAACGACGACCTTCTGATCGAGCGGATGGCGAAGCTGCTCCGCTGCACCATCAACGGGGTCAATTCCGCGACCCAGTACGGAGCCATCGCGGCGCTGACCGGCCCTCAGGAGCCGACCTGCCTCATGTGCGGCGAGTATCTCCGGCGACGCAATGCGCTCTGGGACGGACTGAAGGATCTGAAGAGCCTTCACCCGTTCAAGCCGCAGGGGGCGTTTTACATGTGGGCGCGCATCGACGAGCAGTGGAGGGGACATTCGGGGAAACGCGACGGCTGGGCGATGACCGAGTACCTGATCGAAAAGGCGGGCATCGGCAGCGCCCCCGGAGAGGTCTTTGGTCCTGCCGGCGCCGGGCACATCCGCTTCGCCTTTTCATGCCCGACCGACCAGGTTGTCGAAGCCGCGCAGATCCTGTCGCAAACCCTCTGACGAATGACGAGTGACGAATGGATAACGGGAAAAGACCAGCAGTCGTCATTCCATCAGGGTAAACCACCGCCTCTGGCGGTGGGACTCGAAAAAGCTCCGCTGTCCCGTCGGACGAACTCGAGGTAGCGGTGAGCACTAAAATGATGAACCACGAAGACCTCAAAGACCTCGAAGACAAGATTGAACGAGGTTCTTCTTTGAGGTCTT
>Ga0316628_100004039_pt1 | contig 11438 bp, 5 predicted proteins | sample OWC_Aug_M2_C1_D5_FD_207648 | JGI IMG/M metagenome (GOLD analysis project Ga0316628, IMG submission 207648) | Wetland soil microbial communities from Old Woman Creek delta, Ohio, United States - OWC_Aug_M2_C1_D5_C | ecosystem: Environmental > Terrestrial > Soil > Wetlands | place: USA: Ohio... | reverse complement strand
CGTGGTGCTGGTGGTGGTCGCGCTGGTGGCGAGCGCGATTCCGGCCGTGCGCGCCTCGCGGGCGGACCCGATAGCGGCGCTGCGGGCGGAGTGAGGTGTCAGCCGTCGGCCGTCAGCCGTCAGCCGTCAGAGGGGCGCGGGCGTGGAGCGGTGCTCAGCGCATTCCTGCTTGGCGATCGCGACGGAAGCCTGCGCGTGAGTCGTGTCGTGGATGCTGAGTATCGCATGAGGGACTTGCCATGACGCTCATTCCCGGGATTCACCGCCTGTTGCGGCTCGGCGGCGTGCGCGACATCGAGAGCGCGGTGGACGACGAGCTGCGGTTCCACATGGAGATGACCATTCGGGAGTTGGTGGCCGGCGGCATGCGCGAGGACGAGGCCCGGCGCGAGGCGGAGCGGCGGTTCGGCGACGTGGAGGCGGCGCGCGAGCGCATGGCGGCGCTGGACCGGGAGCGGGTGAACTCGGAGCGGCTGGCTGAGTGGTGGAGCGCTCTGGGGCAGGACCTGCGCTACGCAGTGCGGGGGCTGCGGCTCAAGCCGGGCTTCACGCTCGGGGTGGTGCTGACGCTGGGGCTGGGCATCGGGGCGAATGCGACGATGTTCGGGATCGTGGACCGGCTGCTGCTGCGGCCACCGGCGTACCTCCGTCACTCCGGGCGCGTGAGCAGGCTGTACTTCGCGCGTGTGGTAGACGGCTCCGAACGCGTCTTCACCTATGCGAACTTCGCGCGCCTCCGCGACATGCAGCGCCTCACGCGGGAGTTCGACGTCATCGCGGGAGCTAGGGAGTTCACTCTGGCGGTCGGAGCCGGCGAGTTCGTTGCGGAGGTGCGGGTGCAGGGCGTGAGCGCCGAGTTCTGGAGCTTGTTCGACGCGCGCCCTGCGCTGGGGCGGTTCTTCGGGGCGGACGAGGACTCGATGCCGGAGACTGCGCACGTGGCGGTGCTGGGATACGGGTACTGGCGCAGCCACTTCGGCGGCAGCCCCGGCGCGTTGGGGCAGCAACTGCGGATCGGCCGCAACGACTACACGATCGTTGGCGTCGCACCTCACGGCTTCCAGGGAGCGGAGCTATCGGAGCCCGCGGCCATCATTCCGGTGACGGCTCTGGTAGCAGACGAGATGCTCGACGTGGCTCGTCGGGCGACGTATCGAACGAGCTATTGGTACAACATGATAGGCCTGCTGTCGCGTCGCCGTGTGGGCGCGACGGAGGAGCGGGCGGAGGCTGACCTGACGTCGGCCTTCCGTCGCAGCTACGAGTACCAGGTCGAGGAACAGCCGGGAATGGCGCCGCGCGCCCTCGCGCGGCCCCGCGTCGTTGCCGCGCCGGTGCAGTTCGCTCGAGGTCCGCACCACGGCAACGAGGTCAACGTGACCGTGTGGCTGGTGGGTGTGGCGGCGATCGTCCTTGCCATCGCATGCGCGAACGTCGCGAATCTGCTGTTGGTCCGCGCCCTCGCGAGGCGTCGTGAGGTCGCGGTGCGCGTCGCGCTAGGTGTGAGTCGCTGGCGGCTGCTCACCCAGGTGCTCTTCGACGGCCTCGTGCTTGCCGTCTTGGGGGTTGTCATAGGGTTGGCGCTCTCGCGGGTAGGTGGCGGCGTGCTTCGTGCCACGTTGCTTCCTGGCGTCTCCTGGGAGGGCGGGCTCGCCGACGCCCGTACGCTTGCGGTCTGCACGCTCGTCGCGCTTGGGGTGGGCGTAGTGATCGGGACCGCGCCGATTCTCGACGCCCTGCGGCTCGACTTCGGCACGTCGCTGAGAGCCGGAGTACGGGAAGGCACGTGCCGCAGTTCACTCTCTAGGATTGCGATGCTGGTGGTTCAGGGAGCCCTGTCGGCTGTGCTGCTCGTCGGGGCCGGGCTGTTCGTCGCCAGCCTCCGCAGGGCGCAGGCGGTGCCGTTAGGCTACGACCCCAACAGAGTGCTCTATGTGGAGACTGAGCTGCGCGACGCCAGCGTTCCGGACGCGGAGCGCGACGCACTTCAGGGACGGCTGCTTGAGCGGGCCCGGTCGCTGCCGGGAGTGGAGCGAGCAGCGCAGATGCTGACGGTGCCGTTCCAGGGGAACTGGGTGCAGGACGTCTTCGCGGACGAGGCCGGCCCGGGCGCGCGCGTGGCGGCTGTCGAGCGGCAAGAGGTGTCGCCGGAGTACTTCGGGACGGTGGGCACGCGCCTGCTGCGCGGCCGGGGCATCGAGGATCAGGACCGGTCGGGCGGCCCCCCGGTCGTGGTCGTGAGCCAGTCCCTGGCTCGGCGGCTGTGGCCCGGCCGCGAGGCGCTGGGACGGTGCTTGCGAATAGGAGCCGACACGGTGCCGTGCACGACGGTTGTCGGAGTCGCCGAGGATACGAAGACGCGCAGCCTGAGAGCTGATCCGGCTCTGGTCTTCTACTTGTCGATCGCCCAGTCCGAGGGCAGCGGGGGAGTGGTCGTGCGCACGGAGGGGCCGGCCGCTGCGGCGGCTGGAAGCGTGCAGCGCGCTCTGCAACCGTTGCTTCCGGGAAGCGCCTACGTCAGAGTGGCGCCACTGACCGACTTCGTCGCAGGGGAGCGCTCCTCCCTGGCGCTCGGCGCCACGATGTTCACCGTCTTCGGGGCTTTGGCGCTGCTGGTCGCGTCGGTCGGCCTCTACAGCGTGATGTCCTACGGCGTGGCGCAGCGCTCGCAGGAGCTGGCGGTGCGCACGGCGCTGGGCGCACGGCCGCGCGACGTGGTGCGGATGGTCGTCGGGGAGGGTCTACGCACGGTGCTGGTGGCGACGGGCCTGGGTCTGGCGGCGGCGTGGCTCGCAGCGCGGTGGGTGGGCCCGCTGCTGTTCCAGACCTCGCCGCGCGATCCGGTGATCTACGGTGGTGTGGCCGTGGTGCTGGTAGTGGTAGCGCTGGTGGCGAGTGCGATCCCGGCCGTCCGTGCCTCGCGAGTGGACCCCATGGCGGCACTGCGGGCGGAGTGAGGGCCTAGCCATGAGGTTCATTCCCGGCATTCGCCGACTGTTCCGGATCGGCGGGGTGCACGACGTGGAGAGCGCGGTGGACGACGAACTCCGATTCCACATGGAAATGACCGTGCAGGATTTGGTGGAGGGTGGCATGGACGAGAGCGAGGCCAGGCGCGAAGCCGAGCGGCGCTTCGGCGACGTGGCGGCGGCGCGAGCGCGGCTCGCCTCCCTCGACCGGGAGCGTGTGAACGCGGAGCGGCGGGCCGACTGGTGGAGCGCGCTGGGGCAGGATCTGCGGTACACACTGCGGGGGCTGCGGCTCAAGCCGGGGTTCACGATGGGGGTGGTGCTGACGCTGGGGCTGGGGATCGGGGCCAACGCGACGATGTTCGGGATCGTGGACCGGCTGCTGTTCAGGCCGCCGGCGTACCTGGCGCACCCGGGGCGGGTGCACCGAGTGTACTTCGCGCGCCGAGTCGATGGCGTGAATAGTCGCAACGGCACCACCACCTATGCGCGCTTCCTCGACATGCAGCGTCTCACCCACGACTTCGATGTCGTGGCTGCGGGTTTCGGCTGGGGCCTGGCGGTTGGCACCAGCGAATCGACGGCGGAGCTCCCGGTGCACGGCGTGAGCGCGGACTACTGGCGGCTGTTCGACATGCGGCCGGCGCTGGGCCGCTTCTTCGCGCCCGACGAGGACTCGGTGCCGGAGACGGCGCATGTGGCCGTGCTGGGATACGGGTTCTGGCGCAGCCGCTTCGGCGGCAGCCCCGGCGTGCTGGGGCAGCAACTGCGCATCGGCCGCAATGACTACACGATCGTCGGCGTCGCGCCGCACGGCTACCACGGCACCGGACTCTCGGCACCTGCCGCGGTCATCCCGTTGACCGCGATGGTCGCCAGCGAGTGGGTCGATGCAAGCGAACTGGCGACGTACCGGACAGCCTACCGCAACAACGTCGTGAACGTGGTCGTGCGCCGGCGGGCAGGCGTCACGCTCGAGCATGCGACGGATGACCTGTCGGCGGCCTTCCATCGCAGCTACGAACGCCAGCTCACAGAGCAGCCGCAGATGCCGCCACCTGCCATCGCCCGACCGCACGCGATCGCAGGAGCGATCCAATCCGCCCGCGGACCGAATCGCGGCAGCGGCGCCGGTGTCAGTATCTGGCTGATCGGCGTGGCCGCGATCGTGCTCGTCATTGCCTGTGCCAACGTCAGCAACCTACTGCTGGCGCGAGCCTTTGATCGGCGCCGCGAGATCAGCGTGCGTCTGGCGCTCGGCATCGGCCGGGGCCGGCTGCTCGCCCAGCTGCTCACCGAGAGTATCGTGCTCGCGCTGCTGGGCGGCGCCGCCGGGCTGGTGCTCGCGCAGTGGGGCGGCGGCGTGCTGCGCGCGACGTTGCTGCCTGGCGCCGGCTGGACCAGTACGCTCACCGACACGCGCACCATCGTAGCGTGCGCGGTCGTCGCGCTGGTGGTCGGCATGGTGACTGGGCTGGCTCCGGCGTGGTATACCCTGCGGCACGACCTGGCGGCGGCGTTGAAGTCCGGCTCGCGGGAAGGGACCTCCCACCGCTCGCGCTCGCGCTCGGCGATGCTGGCTATTCAGACAGCGCTTTCGGTCGTGCTGCTCGTCGGCGCCGGGCTGTTCGTGCGCAGCCTGCGGCGCGCGGAGGCGGTGTCCTTGGGCTACGACGTGGAGCGGGTGCTCCACGTTTCGACCGAGCTGCGGGACGTCACCCTGCCGGACGTGCAGTTCGGAATGCTGCAGCGCCGGATGTTGGAGCGGGCCCAGTCACTGCCTGGGGTCGAACACGCCACGCGAATGGTAACTGTGCCGTTCAGGAGGAACTGGAGCCCAGACTTGTCGGTCGAGGGGATCGACTCGGTCTCAAGACTGGGCAGCTTCGAACTGCAGGCGGTTTCGCCCGGGTACTTCCCGACCATGGGCACGCGCCTGCTGCGTGGTCGCGGCGTCGAGGAGCAGGACCGCCGTGGCGCGCCGCCGGTGATGGTGGTCAGCCAGTCCATGGCGCGGAGACTGTGGCCCGGCCGCGACGCGCTCGGGCAGTGTGTCCGCGTCGGCGCGGACACCACGCCCTGCACGACGGTCGTGGGCGTCGCCGAGGACATCAAGACGCAGAGCCTGAGCGACGACAGAGGTCTCCTCTATTACTTGTCGATCGACCAAGTCGGCGAACTGCGGGGTATCCGCAGCGGTCTGTTCGTCCGCACCAGTGGAGAGGCTGCTGCGGCGGGGGAGAACGTGCGGCGCGCGCTCCAAGCGTTGATGCCGGGAACCGCGTACGTCACGGTGACGCCGCTGGCCGACATGCTCGCTCCGGAGCGGCGCTCTTCGTGGGCTCCAGGCGCAACGATGTTCACCGTCTTCGGCGCCCTGGCGCTGCTGGTGGCGTCGGTCGGCCTGTACAGCGTGGTCTCCTACGGGGTGGCGCAGCGCTCGCAGGAGCTGGCGGTGCGCACGGCACTGGGCGCCAAGGCGCGGGACATCGTCCGCATGGTGGTGGGCGAGGGGCTGCGCACGGTCCTCTTGGCGACGGGGCTCGGGCTCGGCGTGGCGTGGGCGGCGGCGCGGTGGGTGGGTCCGCTGCTGTTCCACACCTCGCCGCGGGATCCGGTGATCTACGGCGGAGTTGCCGTGCTGCTGCTGGCGGTTGCGCTGGTGGCGAGCGCGATTCCGGCGCTGCGCGCTTCGCGGGCGGACCCGATAGCGGCGCTGCGGGCTGAGTGAGTGACCGTGTTCAACCTGCATGAGAGCGTTTGAGGTACCAGCCATGACCTTCATTCCCGGGATTCGCCGGCTGTTGCGGCTGGGCGGCGTGCGCGACGTCGAGAGCGCGGTGGACGATGAGTTGGGGTTCCACTTCGACATGGCGGTGCGTGAGCTGATGGCCGGCGGCATGCGCGAGGACGAGGCCAGGCGGGAGGCGGAGCGGCGCTTCGGCGACGTGGGGGCGGCACGAGCGCGGCTGGCCTCGCTGGACCGCGAGCGGGTGAACTCGGAGCGGCGGGCCGACTGGTGGAGCGCGCTGGGGCAGGATCTGCGCTACGCTCTGCGGGGGCTGCGGCTCAAGCCGGGGTTCACGCTGGGTGTGGTGCTGACGCTGGGGCTGGGGATCGGCGCCAACGCGACGATGTTCGGGATCGTGGACCGATTGATGTTCCGGCCGCCGGCGTACATGAGGGACGCGGGGAGAGTGCAATGGGTGCACTTCTCGACCATCAGAAGAGGGGCGGAGCGTTCCTTCCCCGGCGCCAGCTACGTTCGCTTCCGTGACATGCAGCGCTTCAGCCGTGACTTCGAGGTGGTCGCCGCAACCCTCGCCTGGCCGCTGGCGATCGGATTGGGTGAAGGCACGGCGGAGGTGGTGGTGCACGCCGTGAGCGCCGACTTCTGGCGGCTGTTCGACATGCGGCCGGTGCTGGGTCGGTTCTTCACCGCCGGTGAGGACGCTGTGCCCGAGCCGGCGCGCGTGGCCGTCCTGGGCTACGGCTACTGGCAGAGCCGGTTCGGCGGCAGCCCCGGCGTGCTGGGGCAGAGCCTGCGGATCGGTCGCAACGACTACACGATCGTGGGCGTCGCGCCCCGCGGCTACCACGGAGCCGGCCTCAGGGTGCCGGCAATCACCATTCCGATCACCGCGATGCTCACGAGCGAGCTGCCGTCGATCTTCTCCAGCGAGATGTCCGGCTCGCTCATCGTGACGTCGTACGTGGCGGACGTCGCGAGCGTGATCGTGCGCAGGAAGGCCGGCGTGGGAATCCCTCGGGCCACGAGCGACCTCTCCGCGGCCTTCCGCCGCAGTTACGAGCGACAGGCCGCCGAGCAGTCCTGGGTGGAGCCAGGCGCTACGGCCAGGCCGCGCGTCGTTCTTGCGCCGGTCCAGTGGGCGCGCGGGCCGAACCGAAGCGACAGCGCCCAGGTCACCGTCTGGCTGGTCGGCGTGGCGGCGATCGTGCTGCTGATCGCGTGCGCCAATGTCGCCAACCTGCTGCTGGGGCGCGCCTTCGGCCGGCGCCGCGAGATCGCCGTGCGCCTCGCGCTGGGAGTCAGCAGGAGCCGCCTGCTCGCACAGCTTCTCGTGGAGAGCGTCGTGCTCGCGTTCGCCGGCTGCGCCGCGGGACTGCTGGTCGGGCAGTGGGGTGGCGTCGCGCTGCGTGCGCTGTTGCTGCCCAGCGACGCCTGGACGGTCACTCTCGCAGACACCCGTACGCTCGCCGTGTGTGCGACGCTCGCGCTTCTGGTCGCGGTGGTGACGGGCCTTCTCCCGGCCGGCTTCGCGTGGCGCGCCGACGTGACGTCGGCGCTGAAGACGGGCGCGGGAGGCGGCGGCGTTCACCGGTCCCGTCCCCGCGCCGCGATGCTGGTCGTCCAGTTGGCGCTCGCGGTGGTGCTCCTGGTCGGCGCCGGGCTGTTCGTGCAGAGCCTGTGGCATGCGCGGGCGGTCCCGACGGGCTTCGACGAGGAGCGCGTGTTCTACGTCGCCACGGAGCTTCGGGGAGTCTCCCTGCCGCGCTCGCAACTCGACGAGCTGCAGCGCCAGCTTCTTGAGCGTGTCCGGACCGTGCCGGGGGTCGAGAGCGCCGCGCGCGCAGTGACGCAGCCCTTCGGGTTCATCTGGGAGCTTGCTCTCTTCGTGGATGGGATCGACTCGGTGGGAGGTTTGGGTCGCTTCGAGGCGCAGGGCGTGTCTCCCGGCTACTTCGCCACCATGGGCACGCGACTGCTGCGGGGTCGCGGCATCGAGGTCCAGGACCGCCACGGCGCGCCTGCGGTGATCGTGGTGAGCCAGTCGATGGCGCGCCGCCTGTGGCCCACTGGCGACGCTCTGGGCAAGTGCGTCCGCCTCGGAGCCGCCACGGCCCCCTGCACGACGGTCGTTGGTGTCGCCGAGGACATCAGGTTCGAGGGTCCGAGTAGCGGACCGACCCTGTCGTACTACTTGTCCGTCGAGCAGTACGACGGGTTCGAGGAGGGCCTGCTCGGTGGGCTGCTGGTGCGCGGCGGTTCCGGCGTTGACGGGACGGCGGAGGCTGTCCGGCGCACGCTCCAGTCGCTCATGCCCGCCGCGACCTACGTCACGGTGACGCCGCTTCGAGATCAGGTCGCGGAGTTCAACCGCCCCTGGCGCCTCGGGGCCGCGGCGTTCACCGTCTTCGGCGTTCTGGCGCTGCTGGTGGCTACAGTCGGCCTGTACAGCGTGGTGTCCTACGGCGTGGCGCAGCGATCTCAGGAGCTGGCAGTGCGCACCGCGCTGGGGGCGCAGGCCCGGGACATCGTGCGGATGGTTGTGGGAGAGGGGCTGCGCACCCTCGTCGTGGCAACGGGTCTGGGCCTGGCGGCGGCGTGGCTCGCGGCGCGCTGGGTGGGGCCGCTGCTGTTCCAGACCTCGCCGCGCGATCCGGCGATCTACGGTGGGGTGGCCGTGGTGCTGGTGGTGGTCGCGCTGGTGGCGAGCGCGATTCCGGCCGTGCGCGCCTCGCGGGCGGACCCGATAGCGGCGCTGCGGGCGGAGTGAGGTGTCAGCCGTCGGCCGTCGGCCGTCAGCCGTCAGAGGAGCGCGGGCGTGGGCTCATGAGGCCGGCACGATCCGCCCGCCCGCCTCTCTCCAGCCCCACAGCCTGTACGGCTGCTGGCGCGAGTCCAACACGGCCACCGGAGCGCGCATCCACCACCGCGAAGGGAAGTAGGCCCCTGACGGCAGGCGACCCAGCGCAATCGAGCCGCCCGCCCCGTCGCGATCGACCCAATCGCCCAGCCGCACGTACTGCCAGTCGATACGGCGCAGCTCGAGCGGCTCGCGCGCCAGGACGAGCCTCCCCTCGATGTCGGCGCGCCGCCCGCCTTCGGGACGGAACGTGACCACGATGGTGCCGCTGTCGGCCCCCGTCCCCTCCGACACGCGGAAGCAGTGCGTCGAGAGGAACCACGCCGAGAGGAGCAGCTCGGCGTCGAGCCCGAAGTAGACGTCGCCGCCGTGCGTGCTGTCGGAAGCTGTCGTCTCCACCCGCACGAAGCCGTGCACCGCCAGGCTCTCGGGGGGCGCGCTCCGGATGGGCCACGCCGTGCCGACGTCGATGGACACGATCGAATCCACCGTCTGCAGGCGCACCGTCAGGGTTCGCTCGTACAGCTCGACGAGGTATCCGGCCTCCCCGTGCTCCATTGCCATGCGGGTCACGCTGAGCGCCCTGTCGGCCTCCGCGAGCAGCGCCGCGATGACGGACCCTTCCGCCGGAGTCCTGCGGCACGCCGAGCGGGTCTCCACCGAGATGGATTCGAGCGTGATGGGCTCGTCGGGCACGGTCAGTGTGACACGGCGGATGGCGCCGCCTTCGAGAGCGAACGCGCCGGAGCGCCAGGGATGCTGGCCGATGCGGTGGACAGCCACGACGTAGCGCCCGGGCGCCGGCGCCCGGAGCACAAAGGTGCCGTCCGCCGGCGTGCTGGTCTGCGCCACGCGGGCGCCGTTGCCGTCGAGCAGCCGCACCAGCGCGGCGGAGACCGGAGCGCTGTCGGAGGCGCTCAGCACGCGCCCCTGGATCTGCTGGGCCGCGGCGGGGGCCGCGAAGTGCGCCAGAAGCGCCAACATGGCTGAGCACGCCGTCGTGATGCGCATGGTTGCCGTCCGGTCGATAGTCCGCGCGAGCATGCTACCGCTCCGCCGCCGCATCCTTCTGGTATGTGAACAGCGGCACGCCGTTCAGCACGAATGTCAGTCCGGTGACGGCTCCGCTCGCGCTCCTGTTGACGGCGAGGCGGTAGCCGAAGCTGACGGACACGAGGGAGTCCGCGGAAAGCGGCAACAGCTCTTCGGCCACCGGTCCGTCGCCTCGCCTGAGGATGCGCCCGTCTTCCAGCACGAGCAACCAGTCTCTTCCTCTGAATGAGTAGCGTCCCACGAGGCCCCCGAGGACTTCCTCCGAGAGCCGCGCCACCTCGACCTCCTCCGGCACGAGGTCCGGCCACCCGTACTCGGCTGCGATGCCTCGCAGGATGGCGGCCTTCACAGCCTCTCCGTTGGAGGAGTTGGTCATCACCACCGCGCCCCTGCCGCGCGAGACGTAGGCGAACAGGTCCGAGAGGTAGTTGTTGCCGTGCCCCTCGAGGCGGAAGAAGCGCCACTCCCCCTGGCCGCCCACGTCGAAGCCGAGCCCGTGGCTCCCGGACTGCCGGGACAGCATGGTTTCGACGGCCGCGCGCGAGAGGACCCTGTTCGACTCGCCGGAGTGCGACCGCTGCAGCTCGACGGCCAGACGGGCCAGGTCGGAGGGCGTGGTCCACATGCCGAGCGCGGCGAGCTCGGGAAAGACGCGCCACCGGCCCGGCACCATGCGGCCTTCAGTGTCGTAGGCCGAAGCCGCGTTGCCGGCAAGCGCCGGCGCCAGCGGCTCGGTGTGCGAGGTCCTGGCCATGCCGAGCGGCGCGAGGACCGTGCTGCGCGCGAGGTCGGCGTAGGGCGTCACCGTGACATCCTCCAGGAGCTGCTGGAGAACGACGTACCCTCCGAGCGAGTAGCGCTCCTGCGATCCGGGCGTGCCCAGCACCCGAACGGGTTGGCTTCTCGCGGGCGGGATGCCGTCCAGCACCTGAGTCAGGTTGGGAAGCGTGTCCGTCGTGGAGTAGCCCGTGAGGGAGGTCAGCGAGAGGCCGGAGGTGTGGCTCAAGATCCGCCGCAGCGTCACCTTCTCGGTCCCCGTGAACTCGTTGTCGGGCACCCGCCACGTCCGGAGGCGGCCGTTCGCGTTCTCGTCCAGGCCGATGAGTCCCTCGTCCACCAACCTCAGGGCAGCCAGCGCGGCGACCCCTTGGCCGATATGGCCCGCGAAGAACAGCGTCGCGGTGTCCACGGGCGCCCCCCCGACCTCCCGGACTCCGTAGGCCCTCGCCCACTCCAGCCGGCCGTCGTTGATCACCGCGATACTGACACCGGGAACGCCGTAGCGCTCCATCACGGCCTGGATCGTCGAGCGCGGCGGCTCCTGGCCGCGCGCCACCACCGCCGGCGGCAGTCCGTTCTCGATCCGCTCGATGCGCCGGCCCAGGGACGCAGTCGCCGGCGCGCAGCCCGAGCACGCGACGGCCGCGGCCACGGCGGCCAACGTCATCAGCATTCTCCTCGCTGGTCTCACAGGCGTGTCTCCAACAGGGCCTTGCCGATCACTTCCGGAGCGCCTGCTCTCTCAGCGCGTCGATCGCCGCAGCGCTCACCCAGTACACGTCGCCGGCGCCGAAGTGGGGCTCGCGGTAGATACGCCGGATGTCCCCCATGGTTCCAATGACCGGCGGCTCCTGTTCCGGCGGCTTGTAGCTGGAGAAGAAGAAGTAGCGCCCGTCGGGCGAGAGGGTCGGGCAGTACTCCTGGAAGCGCGAGTTTACGGCTGGGCCGAGGTTCTGCGGCTCCGTCCAGCCGCCGTCGGCGCGCCGGAAGGCGACGAACAGGTCGCTGTTGCCGAGCCCGCCGGCCC
>Ga0316628_100004038_pt1 | contig 11439 bp, 11 predicted proteins | sample OWC_Aug_M2_C1_D5_FD_207648 | JGI IMG/M metagenome (GOLD analysis project Ga0316628, IMG submission 207648) | Wetland soil microbial communities from Old Woman Creek delta, Ohio, United States - OWC_Aug_M2_C1_D5_C | ecosystem: Environmental > Terrestrial > Soil > Wetlands | place: USA: Ohio... | reverse complement strand
ATGTCAGCCTCATGTGCGAAATGTTCGTAGCGCGTCACGGTTTCCTTCAGCGCGCCAGCGTGCGCAATTTGTCGTACAGCTCGCGTTCCCGGGACGAGAGCCGCTCCGGGACATGGACCTTCACCCTCAGAAAAAGATCGCCGCGGCCCCGTTCGCGGAATTCCGGGAGTCCCTTGCCGCGCAAGCGCAGCACAGAATCGGGCTGTGTGCCCGGCGGAACTTCCACGCTGGCGTCCGAATCCAGGGTCGGTACGGTCAGTGTGGTACCCAGCACCGCGTCAGTGATGGAAATCGTCTCCGTCCGCCAAAGGTCTGCACCGGAACGCATGAAGCGCGGATCGGGCTCGCTGCGCACCACCACAAAAAGATCGCCCGGCATACCGCCTGCTTCCATGCTGGCCTGTCCCTTGCCGGGAATTTTCAGCGCCACCCCGTCTTCAACCCCGGGCGGAATCGTGACGGCGAGCGCCTCGGTCTGCTCCACCACGCCCGACCCGCCGCAAGTCCTGCAGGGTTGTTCGATGATGACGCCGCTGCCGTGGCAAACCGGGCAGACGCCGGTCTGCTGAATGAAGATATTGCCACCGCCTTCGCGGTGACTGCGCGTCACTCTTCCCGTGCCGCGGCAGGAAGCGCAGGTGACGGGATGCGTCCCCTTTGCCGCGCCGCTGCCCCTGCACTCGCCGCATACGGCCTCCCGCGTGAAGCGCACTGACTCCTCTCCGCCTTGTGCGACCTTGTCCAAGGGAATGGCGAGGTGTACCTCTATGTCCTGCCCCTTGGGTGGCCCGGTACGATGGCGGCGAAAGAACTGCTCGAACAACCCGCCGCCGAATCCGAAATCATTGCCGCCGAAGACGTCCTCGAAGTTGATGCCGCCGAACAAATCTTCCTGCGAAAATCCGGACACGCCCGCAAAGCCGCGATGGTCATACTCCTCACGCTTTTTAGGATCGGAAAGGACGGCGTAGGCTTCGGCGATTTCCTTGAAGCGCTCCGTGGCCCCCGGCTCCTTGTTGCGGTCGGGATGGAAGCGCAGGGCAAGCGTCCTGAATGCATCCTTGATGGCCTTTTCGTCCGCATTGTGTGGAACGCCGAGCACTTCGTAGTAGTCGCGCCTCGCATCGGAAATGGCCGTCTCCTTTCAACCCCAAACGTTGCAGGATGCGGCCCGGCGGTCGGCGCCGCAGCCGCGCGGACCAGCGCCACGCGCCTGGGTTACAGGCCTACTCGCGTCGCCTGTGGATCGACTTGACGTACCATGTCCAGAATCTGCATGCCTTGCACGGCGTCGGGGTCGTATTTGACTAGCAGTGTGTGAGGATGCGGTTGATGCGCGAATTCCGCGCAGTCAACTCCGATGCATCCCATGATCTTTCGCTCCAGACTGGTTCTCGCATCCGCACTCATCTCGGGATGCACATATATCAGCATATCTGCGGTGTTCATGATCTTCTCCTTTCTTAGAGAAAGGTAAGGGTCCGGGAAAACCCGCCACACCCTTGCAAGAACATTATAGACCTATAAAGTTTGCGGTGGTGGAAACTCAATTTCTTTTGGCATGCGGGCAACAGCATGGGTGCTGTCGCCATCATGCCCGCGCGCCGGAACCTGGGGGTGGCGCCGATCATGGTACCCGCCTGCATCAGCGCGGTAACCAGATTTTGGTACGTATTTCTACGAGTATTTATTCAATAGGGCATGCCGTAATCTTCGCTCCGTGACTTCCCTTCACTTCCCCCCGACCAAGGAGCGACCAATGAGCCTGCATATCAACGGAAATGACGCAGTTGAACTTCATCGCCGTCCTTACGCTGAGATGCAGGAAACGCCCAAGATGCCGTCCACCGCGTGGAATGAACCACCCGCCCTGTTGCTGGATGAAGGCGGACTTATTCGCGATTGCAGCACATCTGTGGAAACCCTGTTTGGCTACCGACTGGGCGAACTGGTGTGGCAGCATATATCCTGCCTGTTCCCGCAATTCTCGGACATCGCACTGCTCCAGAACGGCCAGATCGATGCCAAGCTGAATTTCATCAGCCGCTGCGGGCACATCTTCCTGGGGCTAGACCGCCAGGGCAACACCGTCCCGCTGCACCTGAATTTCATCAGGTTCGAGCGCGATGGCCTGTGCACGCTGAGGCTGATCCTGCGCCCATCCGGACGCGCTGCCGCTTAACTCCCCTGCAAGCCCCGGCGCACTCCGCCTGAAGCACGCGTTGCGCCGTGCCACATGGGCCCGGGCCCAAAGCGCCCGCCTATTTCGTTTCACGGAACTGTGCGTCTACAACACGCTCACCCGTTGCCGAATCCGGCTTGGCGTAGGGAGTCTGGCTGTAAACGCCCGCGCCCGGCTGCTGCGCATAGATGGCGACTCCTGCTTCCTTCAGCAGCTTCCTCAGCGCGTCTGCGCGCTCGGTGGCGCTCGCCACGTCGCGCTTGGCCAGCGCGCTACGCGTGTCGCGCAGCGCGGTCTCGATGCGACCCTTCATGTCGGCCGTGATCTTGCCGGAAAATTCCGCGAGCATCCGTTCCGCCTCGTAGCAGGTCGAATCCGCGCTGTTCAGGTTGTCGGCTTCTTCACGGCGCTTCTTGTCCTCTTCGGCATAACGCTCGGCTTCCTTGATCATGCGGTTCTTGTCCTCCTCTTTCAGCCGCGTAGAGCCGCTGATGCGGATGGACTGGCTCTTGCCGGTGGCCGTATCCCGGGCGGTAACATTGAGTATGCCGTTCGCATCGATGTCGAACGTCACCTCGATCTTGGGCATGCCGCGGGGCGCGGGCGGAAGGCCGTCCAGGTTGAATTCTCCCAGGCTGACGTTGTCGCCCGACATGGGCCGCTCGCCCTGGAACACGTGGATGGTCACGCTGGTCTGCATGTCGGCGGCAGTGGTAAAGACCTCCGACTTCTTCACGGGGACAGGTGTGTTGCGCGAAATCAGGGCGGTCGCGACGCCGCCCAGGGTCTCCACGCCCAGGGTGAGCGGGGTCACGTCCACCAGAACGATGTCCCCCACTTCGCCGGACAGCACGCCGCCCTGGATGGCCGCGCCGCTGGCGACGCATTCCATCGGGTCCACGCCGGATTCGGACTTCTTGCCGAAGATTTCCTCGAAATAGGCGCGCACCGATGGCATGCGCGTGGGCCCCCCGACGAACACGATCTTGCCTACCTTGTCCGGTGTGATGCCTGCATCGCCCAGCGCCTGGTCGACGGGGTGGCGGCAGCGCTCGATTATGGGGCGCACCACGCGCTCCAGGTCGGTGCGGCTCAGGTCCATTTCCAGGTGCTTCGGCTCGCCTCCGGCCGCGGAGATGTAGGGCAGGCTGATGTGCGTGGAAGTCGTGGTGGTGAGTTCTATCTTGGCCATCTCCGCAGCCTCCATCAGGCGTGCGGCGGCTTTTTGGTCTGCCCTGATGTCTATGCCGGATTCGTTCTTGAAGCGCTCGGCCAGGTGCTCGAACAGCTTCTGGTTCATGTCCGTTCCTCCCAGCTGCGTGTCGCCGCTGGTGGCCTTGACCTCGAACACGCCCTTGCCGAATTCCATGATGGTCACGTCCAGCGTGCCGCCTCCGAAATCGATTACCGCGATGCGCATCTCCTGCCCCATCCGGTCCAGGCCGTAGGCGAGTGCCGCGGCGGTGGGTTCGTTGACCAGGCGCACGACTTCCAGGCCCGCGATGCGGCAGGCGTCCTTGGTGGCGGAGCGCTGGTTGTCGTCGAAATAGGCGGGAACGGTGACCACGGCCTGGCTCACGGGCTCGCCCAGAAACGCTTCCGCATCGCGCTTGATCTTCTGCAGCAGGAAAGCGGACAGCTGCTCGGGAGAATACTCCTGGGTGCGCAGGCGGATTTTTTCGCGCCTGCCCATCCTGCGCTTGAATGCGGTGGTGGTACCCTCGGGGTTGGCGGCGGCCTGTCTGCGGGCCGGCTCGCCAACGATGATCTGCCCGTCGGCCGCCTCCGCCACGTAGCTTGGAAACGCCTTTCCCCCCAGGCTGATACCCTCCGCGCTTGGAATGATGACCGGTCTGCCGCCGCGCAGGACGGCAGCCGCCGAATTGGATGTACCGAGGTCTATGCCGATGATTGCCATATTCTGCCTCCTGCACTCAGCCTAACGCTTCTTTGCGCCCGGATTCTTGCGCCCCGGGCTCCTGTGGCCTGGGTTGCCCGGGCGCGGTTTCTTCGGGGCGGGCTTTGCCGGGTCCGCTTTCTTCGGGATGACGGCCTTCTTCTTGTGCTCCGGATGCTCTTCCTTCTGATGGCTGATGTAGGCCTTGCGCATCTGGGACAATGTGATCAGCTGCACCGAAACCAGATAATTCACCGTTCCTTCCGGAACATTGCCTTCCTCATCCGGCTCACCCGCCGGCACCCCGGTCAGCAACTCGATGGCCTGATCCACGTCGTCCACGGCATGGATGGAGAAGCGGCCGGCACGCACTTCCTGCACCACGTCGTTGCGCAGCATCAGATGCTTGACGTTGGAGGAAGGAATCAGCACGCCCTGCTTGCCCGTCAGCCCGCGCGCCTTGCACACGTCGAAAAATCCCTCGATCTTTTCGTTCACCGCGCCTATCGCCTGGGCCTGGCCGTACTGATTGACCGAGCCGGTGATCGCCAATCCCTGATTGATCGGCACGCCGGACAGCGCGGACAGCAGTGCGCACAACTCGGCCATGGATGCGCTGTCTCCCTCCACCGCACCATAGGACTGCTCAAACACCAGGCTGGCGTTGAGTGACAGCGGCGTGCTGTGCGAGTAGCGCGCCGCAAGGAACGATGACAGGATCAGCACGCCCTTGGAGTGGATCGCGCCGCCCAGTTCCACTTCGCGCTCGATGTCCACCACGCTGCCTTCGCCCAGGCGCGTCGTGGCGGTGATGCGCACCGGCTGCGCGAACATGTGGTTGCCCAGGATGATGGCCGCCAGCCCGTTCACCTGACCGGCGTGCATACCGTCCGTGTCGATCAGCACCGTGCCTTCCAGGATGTCCCGGAGGCGGTCTTCGTGCACCCGGCTGGATCGGTGGATTTGCGCGTCGATTGCGTCCTGGACATCCTTGGCGGTCACCGCACCGTGCTGTGCGGTCTGGGCGAAATGTTCGGCCTCGATCAGCAGGTCGGTCAGGCTGCGCACGTGGGTGAGCAGCCTGGAGGAATCCCCCGCGAGCCTGGAACTGTGTTCGATCAGGCGCGCCACAGCGAGGCGCTCGAACGGGCGCAGGTTGTGCTTGCGCACCAGGGACGCGATCATGCGCGCATACAGCATGCTGTTCTCCGGACTGCGCTCCACGTCATCCTCGAAATCGGCCGCCACCTTGAACAGGTCGGCGAAATCCGGGTCCAGCTGGTACAGCATGTAGTAGAACATGCGCTCGCCAAACAGCACCAGCTTCAGGTCAAGCGGAATCGGCTGCGGCTGCAGCGAAAGCGTGCTGACCAATCCGAAATACTCCCCCAGCGACTCGATGCGAATCTCGCGCGTCTGCAATGCCCGCTTCAGCCCTTCATAAGCGTAGGGCTGCATCAGCAGCTTGCCCACATCCAGGATCAGGTAGCCGCCGTTGGCGCGGTGCAAAGCACCCGGCTTGATGAGGCCGAAGTTGGTGACCAATGTGCCCATGTGTGAGATGTGCTCGATGCGCCCGATCAGGTTCTGGTAGGTGGGATGATCCTCGTACACCACCGGTGCGCCCGGGGTGCTGCCGTCCTTGACGATGAGGTTGACCTGGTAGCGCTGCAGGGGCGTAACCGTCGCCACGCCCTCCATGCCCTCGGCGGAAGCCGGTTCGTGCAGCTCACCTGCATTCTCTATGAGGTCGCCCTGCGTTGCGTCCAGGTAGGCAAGGATTTCCGGCAGGTCCGCATACTGCGCGCGCAGCTCCTCGATCAAATGCCCTATCGCCAGCCCTATGGTCTCGCGGTTGAACTCGCGGATTTTCGCGTGGTGCTCACGCCGCCACCGCGGAAAATGGTGCACGACCTTATGCAGCTGTTCTTCGAGCTTCTGGATCTCCTGCTTGAACCGCTGCTGTTCTTCTTCCGGCAGCTTCTCGAATTCATCGGGCGTGATGACCTCGTCTCCCTTGAGCGGCGCCAGCGCGAAACCGGATGGCGTCTGGATCACGGCAACGCCCTTTTCGCGCGCGGTCTTGCCGAACTCCTCGATGGCGCCTTCCTGCTGGCGCTTGAAGTCCTCGTTCATCGCCTCGACCCGGCTGTGGTATTCCTCGCTCTCGAATGCTGCCGGAATCACGCTGTGCAGCTCTTCGACGAACTGCCGCATGTGGCGCTGAAACTCCTCGCCCCGCCCGGTCGGCAGGCTGAGTGCACGGGGCTTGTGCGGCGCCTCGTAGTTGTTGACGTAGCACCAGTCGTGCGGCGCGGCTTCGGTCGCAGCCCTGCCTTCAAGTTCCCTGAATGCCAGAGAGTAGCGCCCGGCGCCTGCAGGCCCCAGCACGAAGACGTGGTAGCCATCGCGGCGGATGGAAACGCCAAAGCGGATTGCCTCCACCGCCCGCGCTTGGCCGACGATGTCCGGCAACTCCTCAAGCTCCGCCGTGGTATTGAAATCCAGACGAGCCGGATCGCAGTGCTTATACAACTGCGCGGGCTCAAGCAACGTGGTTTTGCTGTGCGATATTTTTTTCATTTGGATGCTCCAGCATGATCGACACTCTAGCACCCGGCGCACGCCAGATATGTTGGCAGGCGAACATACGGCCAGCGGCCGAAGTGCTATGTTTCAAACTTTGCCCAGGAAGGAATCTCCGGTCCGCAATCCGGCCACACTCACGGAATCACGTCACTTGAACAGGAGCCTATCATGAGCCACAAAGGTGTCCCAGCCGGTTTTCACCCCATACGCCGAGATCGCCTGTTGCAGGAGCAGGTGCATGATTCGTACAAGATCAAGGGCAAATTGCTGGAACCGACGGTCTGCCCGACCTGCGGGGCAGTGTTCCATCATGGCCACTGGCAGTGGATGGCCGAACCGCCGAGCGCGGTAAAACACCCCTGCCCCGCATGCATGCGCATCCAGCACCACTACCCTGCTGGATTCGTCACGCTGAGCGGCAGCTTCTTCGCCACGCGCCGCGATGAGGTGATGCACCTGGTACGCAACATGGAAAAGCGCGAACGCGAGGAACACCCGCTCAAGCGCATCATGGGAACGGAAGAAAAAGACGGGATGGTGGTGGTCACAACGACGGACATCCACCTGGCGCGCATGATAGGCGAAGCGCTGCACCATGCATACCAGGGGAACCTGGATTTTCACTACAACCCGGAACAGAACCTGTTGCGGGTGACGTGGACGCATTAGACACACAAAGACCGGCAGCGCCGGTCTTTTCATCACCTCGTCAGGGGCCGGCTAAATCAGACGCCGCATGCGACCGGCGAAGTTGGCCTCGTGACGGGTCTCGCGGCTGGGGAAGGCTTATTCCCGGTTCAAATTGCCGCTTCCCCCGTCTCTCCGGTGCGAATGCGTATCACCTGCTCCACCGAGGTGATGAAAATCTTGCCGTCACCGATCTTGCCGGTGTGCGCGGCTTTTACGATGGCATCCACGGCGGCGTCCAGCAGGGAGGCAGCGACCACCACTTCAACCTTCACCTTGGGCAGGAAATCCACAACGTATTCCGCGCCGCGGTACAGCTCGGTGTGTCCCTTCTGCCGCCCGAAACCCTTTACCTCGGTGACGGTCAGGCCGCTTACGCCGAGCGCAGACAGGGCCTCGCGGACCTCTTCCAGCTTGAATGGTTTGATGACGGCTTCGATTTTCTTCATGGCAGGTTCCCGTTCTTCAATGCGGCATAGTATAACGCATGTCGCATTTGTAGTGGCGCGCTGCCTTCAAGCCCAGCCCGTGCCGCGCATAAGCTCACGGAGCAGTGGTGTCACCCGGCTTGAAGCGGATGGCGTCATGAGCCGCCGCTGCGCGGCGCGCATAGGAGGCCGCTTCGTCCTTGCGCCCGAGCTGCGTCAGGGCGCGCGCCGCACCATCGAGATCGCTCGCGATGCGCGGGCCTATTCCCATGTGCTTGTCCAGTTCCAGCGCCGCGAGGTACTGCTCCAGCGCGAGGCCGTGCTGACCCAGGGCCGCTTCGGCCGCGGCTGAATAGCGCCGCGCATTGGCCAGTTCTTCCTTGTTGCCTCCCGCCGCATCCGCCGCGTCCCTGGAAAAATTCACGGCTGCCGCATAGTCCTTCTGGCTGAGCGCCAGACGCGCCCGCAGGTTGTGGATACCCGCGGTGAATTCGCACGACTTGCCGCACAGCAAGGTGGCGGCCTCGATCGCAGCGGCGGCTTCCTTGTTGCCGCCGTCCACCATGATCACTGCCTTGCGAAATGCCGCGGCGGTGCGCAGTTCGGCGGGATAAGGCGTCAGCTTGTCGGCAAGTATGCCGTCGAGCAGGCGCATCGCCATGTCGTCGTTCTTCATGCCGTGGTAGACGACCGCCAGATTGACCGCGGCCGTAGCGACACCGGGGAGATTATCCTGCGACTGCTGCAGGCGCAGCGACTGCTCGAACAGGTTGCGCGCGACCGCAAGATCGCCATCGCGGAAAGCCCGCTTCGCCTGGCGATCCGCAGTGGCGGCCTGCTCCAGAGCCAACGGGAGGCGCGGCGGCCGCGCGCTGCCGCAGGCAGACAACAGCACCAGGGGCAGAATCAGCAACGCGGCGTGTTTCAGGAAGGTCATCACGGCATTCAATCGTTGCTGTCCATATTGATGAGTCCCTGCGGCTCTTGCGGTACGCCGGATCTCAACAGCCAGTTGTTGTTGAGCGAATCCACGGTCTTGCGCGACTCGTGCACCAGTTCGCGGCTCTCGCCCACCAGGCCGGAAAACTGGGGTGCAGAGGTTTCCACCGCCGACTTGATCGCCGCACCGCTCTTCTGCAGGCTATCGAGGGTGGAATTGGCCTTGTTAAGGAGATTGGGCAAGTCCTGCTCCAGCTTTCCCGCGGCCTTGTTCAGGGATTGCAGCATCGGGCGTGCGTCGTTGGCGACCATGGCATCGCTGTGCTCCAGCATCTGGTCGAGCCGCGCGCGCGTCCCGTTCATCCCGGCGGTCACTTCGCGCAAGTTCTTCAGGGTCTGGCGGATGTCGCCCTTCGGGTCGTTGATATCGTGCAGCAACTTGCTCATGTCATCGATCGCGGGAAACAGGCGGTCGCGTAAATCCTGGGTAATCTGCTCCAGCCCGCCGCTCAGCACATAGCTGACTTCAGCGCCTGCGCGCAACGCCGGTTTATTCTCCGAACCGCGATCCACCGCGAGCACCGTGTCGCCGATGACACCCTCGCGAACCGGCGTCACCTCGGCATCCTCTCTGAGGAAATGCATGTATTTGTCTTCGATGAGCAGTTCCACCCGGGTCTGCGCCGCCTCGTTCAAGGTCATGCTCTTGACTGTGCCTATCTTGAAGCCGGAAAGCTTGACCGCCATGCCCTCATGGATGTTCTGGCTGGTAGGAGCGACAAAATAAACCGGGGTTTTTTGCACGAACAGACCCTGACGCAGCGCGGCATACAGAAAGTTAAGCGCGATGCCGATCACTGCCAGCAGCACGAATATGGATACCTTGACGAACAGCCCCTTGAAACGCTCGTCCTTGTCGGCCAGCAAAGTCATGTTTGCTTTCTCACTCTATGTTTGTCCAGGGCAATGCTGCGCTGCCCTCCGCCACCACCAGCACGCTGCCGCCCTCCGCGCCGCGCACAAGCGCATCTAGCGCGGCCGCCCAGGCTGCCTTGATGTCCTGCGCAACCCCGTCGAACAACGCAGCATCCACTACCAGCACCTGCGGGGCCAGCACCAGGCCGCGCAGCAGCCCCGCCCGCTTGCGCTCAAGCTTGGTCAGCAGTCCGGAAGGGCTCGCCATGAAGCGCTCTGCCGCCTCGCCTTCCAGCCCAAGCCTGGCCAGCCATTCCGCGATTCTACCCTCTGTGTCGGCGGCGCGCCGCTTGCCGTGATACCACAGCGGCAACGTCACGTTTTCCCAGGTCTTGAGGTTGCTGATCAGCCCGCCGTTGTCGGGCACCCACCCCAGACTTCCGTGCGGTGCCGCATCCAGAGGCGCGCCGTTCAGCGCCACAGTCCCCGCCTCGGCGATACGCTCGCCTATGGCCAGTTCGATGACGGCGAACTTTTCTTCCTTGGTCCCCGCGCGCAACACCCTGATCTCGCCCGCCGCCAGCGCAAACGACAGGCCCACGATTCTATCGCAGTTCACGCCCGAGAATTGCAGGGTGGCCGCCATGTCAGTACATCAGCACCGTTATCACGCCATCCGCCATGAACACGGCAAGCAGGCTGCGGATCACCGCCTGGGAAACCGCTTGTGGCACTTCGGTCATCGCCGTCTTGCTGCGCAAGCCGTGGTAGGCGGAAACAATCGCCACCAGTGCGCCGAATATCGCGCTCTTCAGCACGGTCGCGGCAATCTCGTGGTAGCTGATGGTTTCGAAGAAGCTGAAAACCTCGTCGCGCAGCAGAATATTGTGACGCAACGCCGTGACCACCCACCCGGTGCCAACCGCCACGATCTGGCAATAGAACGCCAGCGCAATGCCCGCCAGCATCATCCCCAGCACGCGCGGCATGATGAGATAGGAAAGGGGCGAGATGCCCATGCAGCGCAGGCTCTTCACCTCGCCATTGATCACCATGGTGGAAAGCTCGCTGGCAAAGGCCGAGCTGCTGCGTCCGACCATGACGATGGCGGCGATCAGCGGCGCGAGTTCGCGCACCACAACCCAGATCATCACCTTGTTGGTCACCGCTTCATTGCCGCCCACCAGGTTGTTGAGTTCGGTGATGACGATGAGCCCCACCAGGAATCCGACGAGACCTATGGTCGCGGCGGATTCGATGCCGGTGAAATAAAGCTGCTTGAGCAGTACCTGGCGCACCGGCCACTTGCCCAGAGCTGGCAGGCGGCAGAATGCCTCCCATGCCACGCGCAGCTGACCGCCCCACAGGCGCTCGCCCATCACGCGGGGCGCATCCGGCTGCGCGGCTGGAGGGGGCGTTTTCTCGCGGCTAAACATGGCGCCCGCAACCGCTTTTTCTAGAAGTCATCCTGGTAGCGCGCAGTGATGGGATAGCGCCAGTCCTTGCCAAAGCCGCGCCCGGTGATGCGCACGCCCACCGGCGCCTGGCGGCGCTTGTATTCGGCGATGCGGATCAGCTTAACCACGCGCCGCACATCCGCTTCGTCATAGCCCTGCGCGACGATCTCGGGGATCGACTGGTTGTTTTCCACGTAGCAGGCCATGATGCCGTCCAGCACCTCGTAGGGCGGCAGGCTGTCCTGGTCGATCTGGTTGGGCCGCAACTCCGCGCTGGGCGCGCGCGTGATGATACGCTCCGGAATGACATACCCCGCTCCGTTGGCACGCCCGAGCCCATTGCGG
>Ga0316628_100004037_pt1 | contig 11442 bp, 11 predicted proteins | sample OWC_Aug_M2_C1_D5_FD_207648 | JGI IMG/M metagenome (GOLD analysis project Ga0316628, IMG submission 207648) | Wetland soil microbial communities from Old Woman Creek delta, Ohio, United States - OWC_Aug_M2_C1_D5_C | ecosystem: Environmental > Terrestrial > Soil > Wetlands | place: USA: Ohio... | reverse complement strand
TCTGAGCAACGATCTCATATGAGGCAATGTTCTGAGACCCCCGCTTTCGAGATGATTTGGAGTTTTTACACATACATGGACGCCCACTGTTTTGCCAAGCTTTCAATCGATGATTTTGAGAAAGGTAAACTAATGTGCCCGTTTGTCTTTGAGAGCATCAACGACTGCTACTGGTCGACCATCGGCCAGTCAAAATCAGTATTCCCTTCTTCAAGAAAGATCTTAGCCAGCCAAATTTTGCAGTATTGAACCAACTTCCTTTTTCCCCATCCCCCTGAGCATCACGATCCTGACCATTTGCTGTTCGCGAGGGCTGGCGTTCCCCGCTTCCCAGTTGTAAATCGTTGGAGCCGAAACGCCAAGAAGAGTCGCTATCGCCTCAGCAGTCAATCCTAGCCGCTTCCTGAGCGTCTTGAATCCCTTGGCGGTGAACCGTGCTTTGGTCGGTGCTTCCGGCTCTGCCTTCACCTTGGCTTTCTGGCTAAACAGCTTCTCCAGTCGAGATATTTGTTGCTCAAGTGCTGCAGTACGGCGTTTCAATGCTGCAATTTCGGATCGGTATTGCGCGGATGCCTTCCTGAGTTTATCGATTTCGCTTCGTGTTCCTCTACGGGACAGCTTGGTGATTTCTTCTTTCAGTACCGATGCTATGTTTGCCATTCTATTCTCCTGCGGAAATTAACACCTCATTTTTTCAGCTCTACGACTGCTTGGTTTGATTTACAACTTCGTTTCAAATGGCAAGACACCGATGTATGAGCCAATACCGCTGATGGGAGCGAACTTCTATCGCGTAGGCTCTGCGCGCTAAGTTTTGTTTTCGCTAGTTGAAAACCGCTCCCACTTCATCCGTCACAAGCAAAATGCGCCCCGTTAGATGCAATCCAGGCGCTCTAACTCCTTTCTCAGTGCTTCACGCATTTCTGCGGAAGCCGCCTGCATGGGTGATCGAAGTTCGTCGTGCATTTGCTTCATTATCGCCAGCGCAGCTTTGACTGGTCCTGGATTTGGCTCCTCAAATGCACGATGTATCATCGGCAGCAAGCGATAAAATATTTCCCTCGCTTCATTCAGGCGCGATTCATTTACCAGTTGAGGTAGTTGTGCGAACAAGTCTGGTCGAATGTGAGCTGAGGCTGCAATGGCTCCACTACCTCCCAGGCAAAGTGTCGAGAGAATCTGCTGATCTTCTCCGGCCAGAACATCCAGATCGCCGTCGGCGATCAACTGCATCGTCAGTGCCAGACTGCCTCCGCAGTCCTTGATTGCCACGATGCGCTCATGTTGTGCAATTGCGCGCAAAGTTTCCAAGTCCATCACAACGCCTGTTCGATAGGGAATGTTGTAGATAATGACAGGGACGGACGCAGCGTCTGCGAGCACCTTGAAGTACTCGATCAGACCAGCTTGCGAGGGCCGTATGTAATAGGGCGGCGTAACCAACAATCCGGCGACCGACCTTTCCTGGATCCGCTTCAGCCGACTGAGAAGAGATGGCATATTGTTGTCGCATAAGCCCATAACGACTGGCTCACCGGGAACAGCTTCAATTACTGCATCCAGAACAGCGAGCTGTTCGTCCTCACTGAGCGCCGCGGCCTCTCCAGTGGTGGCACAGGTGACCAGACCGGCAATTCCAGCGCCACTCAATTTTCGAGCTGTTGCCTTTAGCGCGGGGAAATCAATTTCTCCATTGTGAAATGGGGTGACTAATGGCACCCAGATACCTGTGAATCTTGTCATAACAAAAACTCCTGATGTTGACCGACAAGTCACCGCCAGAGGAGTTACAAGAAGAGAATTGCAGAGGAGTGTAACCAGTGCGTCTACTGTCCTGTCAGCCCATCTGGCGGGACAGTTCGCCCCGGTCAGATGAGCGACCGTTTCTTCGATTTATTCGCGACGGCAATATGCGTCCTTACCTGGGCGAAAGCACCAAGAGTGGGAACAACAATATTGCTAGCGACGGAAATCATTGTGGCTTTGTTCGTTGAGAATCTATTGCGATTGGTCGGATTATGCATTCGTCCATTTCTGAACGTCAAGTTCACTTTCTAAGCAGGTTCAACTAGGCTAAGGCCGATGTCGTTTATCTTGTTTTATGTCACGACAACGTCTTATCCATAACGACAACTGGATGCCCATGGTAATCCAGTTGCTTCAGCACATCCCAACCCAGCTTTGAGTACATAGGTGCTTGGTCATAGGTAAATGAGATAGAGCGATCGATATCCAAGTGCCAGGGCTTTTTGCTCCACTGCGTTAACAAGCTGGGGAGCAATGCCTTTCTGTCTATGTATTTTGGGGACATATACTCTGCCAAGCCACGGGGCTAGTTCGGTAAGAATATCCATGTCGTTGACTCGCAGACTTGCGGTTCCCAATAGCTCGACGCCATCCAACGCGATAAGCGCAGATGGAAGAGCGTCACGGTTTAAATGCGTGAGCAAGATAACGTCCGGCCGTTGCGTAACGGGCATCAAATTGTGGGTGGAAAGCGCCAGGGCTGTCTGCATTTAGTATCTCCTTGTGGTGAAAAAACAAAAAGGCCACGGTTTGTGCCGTGGCCTTCTCGAAATTGCTATTCAGTGGTTGATTACATCAATCCAGAACCTGACTCAACGCATCTCTTGAACGCAGCACGGCGCCCCGACGAGCTCGTGTAGCTCGGGATGCCGCGATGCGTTGATAAGATGACATCGCACTGGCCGGCAGCAAGCACAGCTTACGCGCCTTGCCATCCGACTGAACTGATGATGCATAGAGAACAAGACGGTCACGGGCGCGCGAAAGCGCAACGAAGAAGAGGCATTCCTCTTCCTCCTCGTGTCCTGCCTTTACGGCCTGTAATCCAGTTAGTCCGTCGGAGCCATGTATCAAACCATCCGGCGGTATGCACCGGGGCGTCATGTTGTTGCGCGGCAGACCTGACGTCACCATACCAGGGATATGGACGATATCGAACTCGAGTCCCTTGCTGGCATGAATGGTCATCAGCCGTACCGCATCAATACCTTGGGCGCTTCCTGGCAACTGGCGCACACCCCGATCCTCGGATAACAGGACGAGACGGCGAATTCGATCCAGTAATCGCCAACTGGGGATACCTGCTCCGGACGGTTGGCCGCGGCAGAAATTAAGAAACTGCCACAACGCCAAGCCCTTCATTCGACTTTGAGCATTGGCTGCCAGATGCAGCGTCTTCGCCATTCCAAGCCGGTCAACCACTAACGTGGTCAGAATAGTCCAAGGGCTGTCAGTTGGATTTAGCCCGGCGAAGAGGTTCGATATGCGCAATAACGCAGTTCGGCTCTCCGCCACAAGCTCCGGTAATTGCTCGCCTGTCTGCCTCCAGTCAAGAGCAGCTGCCTTGCTTTCTCTGAGATGTCTGACAATTTGCATTACATCCTGCAACGGCATCTCGTATCCAGCTACTGTGGCAATCCTAATAAGACCGACTGCGTGCGGATCCGTCAACAATGAAAGCAACGAAAGAAGATCCTTAATCTCCGGTCGCTCGAACAGGCTACCCAAGTGCAGAACCGGTATACCCCTGGCTTCCAAGCCCTCGGCGATGTCGTTCAAACGAGCATTGGATGCACAAAGTAGCGCCTGCCTGCGATAAGGAATTCCCGCTTCCTGTTGTGATTGAATTGCAGCCGCAATCGCCGAAATCTCATCGTCAGTTGACCTGACTACACGAAATTCCGGTGGGATGCCAAGAACGCCGCGACTAGCCGCCAATTGCAGAGGTAGTGCGCCAAGCGATGCCTTCATCGTGCTGGAGAACGCGGTGAAGACATCGATTACTTCTTGTCCTGAGCGATAATTGATTCCTAACTGACGCACCTGCGCGTTGGGGAAATCCAAGGAGAATTGCCGCATGTTGGTAGCCGACGCACCACGAAACCGGTAGATGGATTGGCGTGCATCTCCTACAACCCAGAGATTCCGACCGTCGTCGACAATGGCTTTCAATAAACGCACTGAAGCACGGTTGAGTGACGTGTGCCAGAGCTGGCTGACATTCTTGGTGTGTTGATTGGAGAGATTTTAAATGGCTACCCAAAAGGCATCTGTGCGGCCAAAGTTGATCTGTAGCCACCATAGTGCTCTTCAAACTTTCCGGTAAATGACTATTTACTGGAATCTTCAGACTTGAAATCGCCTTCTCTCCTTTTGTCACGCCGATAGGCCGCCGGAAAATGTGGCCAAAAAAAGGAGGCCAATTGGCCCCCTCTTAATTACTTCAAATTCGTGCTGAGTTGCTTCGTTTCAGAGTTACGAATTTATTGTTAGCGCTCCTGCAAAAGTTACGAATTTATTCTCCAAGTTACGAATTTATTCTCACCAAATAACCGGTCAGGCAATCAACCGAAGTTCTTCGCCGCAAAATCCCAGTTCACCAGGTTGTTGAGGAAGGTCTCGACGAACTTCGGGCGCAGGTTGCGGTAGTCGATGTAGTAGGCGTGTTCCCACACGTCGCAGGTCAGCAGCGGCTTGTCCGCAGTGGTCAGGGGGCAGCCCGCGTTGGAGGTGTTGACGATGTCCACGCTGCCATCGGCCTTCTTCACCAGCCAGGTCCAGCCGGAACCGAAGTTGCCCACGGCGGAAGTCTGGAAGGCCTTCTTGAATTCGTCAAACGAACCCCACTTCTTGTTGATGGCCTCTGCCAGCTTGCCGCTCGGCGCACCGCCGCCATTCGGCTTCATGCAGTTCCAGAAGAAGGTGTGGTTCCATACCTGCGCGGAATTGTTGAAGATGCCGCCGGCCGGCGCCTTCTTGATGATGGCTTCGAGGTCGAGCTTCTCGTACTCGGTGCCCTTGATCAGGTTGTTCAGGTTGGTCACGTAGGCCTGGTGGTGCTTGGCGTAGTGGTAATCGAATGTCTCGGCGGACATGTGCGGCGCGAGTGCCTCTCTTGGATAAGGAAGCGCGGGCAGTTGGTGTTCCATGGCAGTCTCCTGATTTTTATTGGTAAAGGGGAAATGGCGTAACCATCAGCGCGTAATATACCATACCTTTATGGTTGGGTATTATGTGGCACTACATGCTACAGGGCTTTCCGGCGTTTTAGAACCGGGCCACACACACCGATACCTTACAATTGCGCCCCATGAGTGATACGCACAAGCAGACCGGCGCCGCCAAAACCGCGCGCAACCCCATCAAGATCGTGCCGTTGCAGGAGCGCCTGCGCAAGCCGCAGTGGATACGCGTGAAATCCGGCAGCGGCGCGGGCTACACCGAAGTGAAGCGCATGCTGCGCGAGCACCAGCTGCACACCGTGTGCGAGGAAGCATCCTGCCCCAACATCGGCGAATGCTTCGGCAAGGGCACGGCCAGCTTCATGATCCTCGGCGATGTGTGCACGCGCCGCTGCCCGTTCTGCGACGTGGCGCACGGCAAGCCGCTGCCGCCGGATGCAGACGAGCCGCGAAATCTGGCGCACTCCATCGGCCTGCTCAAGCTGCGCTACGTCGTCATCACCAGCGTTGACCGCGACGATCTGCGCGATGGCGGCGCGCAACATTTCGCCGATTGCCTCGCTGCGATCCGCGCTTCATCCCCCGCAACCAAACTCGAAATTCTGGTGCCGGATTTCCGCGGCCGCCTCGACATCGCACTGGATGCACTCGCCAGCGAACTGCCCGACGTGCTCAACCACAATCTGGAGACCGTGCCGCGCCTGTATCCGCTCGCCCGCCCCGGCGCCGACTATGCGCACTCGCTCAAGCTGCTGAAGGAATTCAAGGCGCGCTTCCCGCAGGTCATGACCAAATCCGGCCTGATGCTGGGCTTGGGCGAGACTGACGACGAGGTGCTGCAGGTCATGCGCGACCTGCGCGCGCACGACGTCGAGATGCTCACGCTGGGCCAGTACCTGCAACCTTCCGACGGCCACCTGCCGGTGCTGCGCTACGTGACACCGGAGACCTTCAAGATGTTCGAGCAGGCCGCGAAGGAGATGGGCTTTTCACACGCCGCATGCGCGCCGATGGTGCGCAGCAGTTATTTCGCCGACGTACAGGCTGAAAAAGCCGGGGTGTGACTCTTTAGAACCGCAGGGGCGCATCGCTGAGCGGTTGCTCAGGCTCTTCGTGTTCCACCCGTTATCGCTCCTGGCCGGCTGCTCAGGCGGCCTGGATGTTGGACGCCTGCTTGCCCTTGGGCCCCTGGACCACGTCGAAGCTGACCTTCTGGCCCTCTTTCAGCGTCTTGAACCCGGCCATGTTGATGGCGGAAAAATGTGCGAACAGATCCTCGCCGCCACCGTCCGGAGTGATGAATCCGAAGCCCTTTGACTCGTTAAACCATTTAACAGTACCGGTTGGCATCTCGTTACGTCCTTATAAAAGATTGAAAATTCACACCAGCCCGATTGAGGTATCCAGCAGACCTAACGATGCAATCAGGAGCCCCGTCGGAGCCGGTGCTTGAGCGCCGCGGTGATTTCAACGAGCGGCGAAGGTGATGCAATTAGCCTTGCTTCCTTTCATCCCAACCTGGATGTTTTCAGCCACGCATTCCAGGTCGTCGTTGAACTTGCAGTTTCCCATCTTGCACGCCCCGATGCCCGCGGTGAGCGCGCCCTGCTTGGTGTGGCTCGCGCCGGCGAAAAAGGTATCGCACCCCGGGTGGGTGGAATCGCCAATCGTGATGGCGCGGGCATGGCAGCAGCTGCCGATGTTGTAGGCGCAATTGTTGGCCGAGCATTGGGACACCAGGGGCATTTCGAGAGTGACTTTCTTCATGACCTGAACTCCTTATCGAGGACGGTTTCGCAGGCACCGAGGGAAGAATGTGACTGACGTGAAGATAATCGAGTGGACGAAATACGCTAATACATGCAATCAGGTATTTTCTGTTACTGCACGTAGTAGCTCCGGCGAATCCGGCCTACACATCGCGCGTTGTTGTTTGCACCGGCAGCGCAAGCAGGACCCGACCGGTCAGGACCGCTGCGCTGCCGGCTATCCCGCCTTGACGCGCGCGCCGTCGTCGATCTGATTGGACGGATGACGGATGACTGTCTCGCCCGGCACCAGCCCCTCCAGCACTTCTGCTTCCTGCGCATTGCGGTGCCCGATCTTCACGACGCGCCGCTTCGCCTGGCCGCGTTCAACGACGAATGCGCACCAGGCATCGGCGCAGCGGAACAGCGCGCTTGCCGGGGCCTTGATGACGTCGTCGGCGGACCAGACAACGATGTGCGCATTCACGCGATAACCGTCACCCAGTGACTGCGGCGCATCGACAAAGTCGGCGACCACGTTGGTGCGCTTTTCTTCGACTCCGAGGGCGGATATTTTGGTGAACGCATAGGGCTCGACGCGCTGCACCGTGGCCTTGAGCGGCTGGCTGCCGCCCCATCCATCCAGGATCACGGGCATGCCCGCCTTGACTTGCGTGGCCTCTTCAGACAACAGCTCGATCACCACCTCAAGCTTGCTCAGATTTCCCACGGTCATCAGGGGGATGCCTGCAGCGACCACGCGCTCGCTCGGATCCGGAATGCGCAGGATGCGGCCGCCAACGGGCGAACGAATCTTCAGCAGGCCGCCCTTCGCGCCCTCAGCTGCGCCCAAGCCGGATTTCGCCAGAGCGACTTCCGCGGCCGCAGACTTCACCCTGAAGCGCGCGGCTTCCACCTCGTTGGCAATGGTGACCTCGGCGTTATGCGTCTGTTCGGCTGCCTGTCCGGACATGAAACCATCCTTGACCAGGCGGTCCACTCGCTCGCTTTCGCGCCTGGCCTGCGCCAGATCCTCCTGCGCATGACGCACAAGTTCTTCTGCCTCACGCTGCCGGCTTTCTGCGGCAGCAATGCGCGCCATCTGCTCATCGCGCTCGCGCACGCTCAACGGCAAGGGCGCGATCAGCGCGACGACCTGATTTACCTGCACCGGATCGCCGTCATGCAATGCAATGCGGTTGAGCCGGCCAGCAACCGGCGCGGTGATCACAAAGCGGTCATGGCTGCGCGTTTCGCCCTGGTCATCCGCCGTGACCTGCATGCGCCCCTTTTCGACATGTCCGACATCAACGCGCAGCGGCGCCGGACGCAGGAAGAGGACCGTTAGCGCCAGTGCTGCAAGGACTGCGACACCGTAAGCAACTTTGCGCGAGGGCAGTTTCATCATGTTCCTCATTCTCTTGTCTTGAGTACGGCGATCAGATCCAGATGTCTGAGGCGCCGGGCAACCAGCAATGCCGAAAGGATAGCCGAGATCAGCGTCGCAAAGACAGGATAGACGAAGGTCATTTTGTCGAACACCAGCGGCAGCCGGAACAGCTCGCGATCGAACAACGGCACCAGCGCTGCGGCCATGCCGTAACCGATGGCCAGGCCGACCGGGATTGCGCACAGCGTCACCAGCGCCTGTTCGCCCAGCAGCAGCAACACCACCTCGCGCTGCGTGAAACCCAGCACGCGCAGGCTGGCCAGTTCGTTGCCGCGCTCGGAGAGCGCGATGCGCACGCTGTTGTACACCATGCCGACCACGATGATTGCGGCAAACAGCGTCTCGATAAGGCTCACCGACCGGAAGGTGCGATCGATGATTTCCTGCACGCTCTGGATCATGGCGCCGCGGATCGCCACGCCGCTCACCGCGGGCATGCGCTTCAGCCTTGCGTACAGTCCCTCGGCATGCAGCGGATCGGTCTTCAGGTAGGCGCCGGAAAGCAGGTTGTCCTCGCCCAGCAGGCGAGCCAGTGCGCGCGCATCCATGTACGCCCCGATACCGATCAGTTCGTCCGACAGGCCGGCAACGGTCACCTCGCGCACTTGGCGCGTGCCTTCCAGCACTTCCACCGTGACGCTGTCGCCCGGCGCGACACCCAGTGTTCGCGCCAGCTTGCGGGTGAGCAGCAGACCCTCCGGCGGCAGTTCAACGACGTTCAGGTTGCTGTCCACGATCTGGTGCAGCTGGCCGTCGGCGGCGAGGCCGGTCAGTTCCACCTGCTTGCTGCGATGCGCGTAGCGCAGGCGCACCGGCACGGCACGAAACGGTTCGGCGCGCAGCACACCGGGCAACTGCCGAATGTCGTACAGCGCCGCGGGGGCGCGCGGCTCGTGGAACAGCACGGTGACGTCCTGGCGCTCGACCCGATTGAACTGCACGTCCATCATGTGATCCACCACGCCGAAGACGAAGCGCGCGACCATCATCAGCCCCACCGCCATGCCGATGCCGACGACGGACAGCACTGCCTTCCACGGGCGGCGCGCGAGGTTGCGCAGAATCATGCGGCCAGACGAGGACATCCAGCGCGCCACGCCGGAGCGTTCCATCAGCCCGGCACGGAAGCGCGCCGGCGATTCGGGGCGCATCGCCTCGGCCGGCGCCAGCGCGGCGACCCGGCGCACCGCGGCGATGGCCCCGGCGCACGCAGCAAGCAGGCTCACCAGCACCGCCCACATGAGCACTGCGGGACTGATCACGATCGCCATCTGTGGGAAATGGAAGTAGTCGGCGTACAGATTGGTCATCTTCCCGCCGAGATACGCGCCGAGCAGCACACCGGGCAGCAGGCCTGCGAGCACGCTGACCAGCGCGAACTCCAGGTAGTGCAGCCCGACGCGCGCATTGCCATAGCCGAAGGCCTTGAGCAGGCCGATCTGCGTGCGCTGCATCACCACCAGGCGCGACAGGATGATGTAGATCAGGAATACCGCCACCGCCATGAAGATGGCCGGAATGAACGTCGCGGAGACTTCGATCTCGGAGAGCTCGTCGGTCAGGAAGCGGTTCGACAGCTGATCCGCGCGCCCATAGGCGCTGAGACCGCCATAGCGCAGCAGCAAATGGTCGAGCCGCGCGATCACCTCGGCCTGTTCCGCGCCATGGGCGAGCCTGAGCGAAACGTCGTTGAACGCCCCCTCCATGCTGAACGCGGCGGCGAGCGCCTCGCGCCCCATCCACAACGCGCCGAAGCGCCGGTTGTCCGGGAACAGCATGCCCTGCCCCACTTCGTAAATGTATTCTGGTGAAAGCGCGATGCCCACAACTGTCAGTTCCCGCCAGCGGCCGTTGAGGATCGCACCGATCTTGCTGCCGACGTCGAGCCTGTTGGCGTTGGCAAACACCTCACTAACCAGCACCTCATCCGGATGCGATGCCTCGATGTAGCGTCCGCGCCGCAGGAACATATCGTTCAGCATGCTGCCCTGCCGTTCCGGGATCGAGACCAGGCGCCCGGTGGCGGGCTCGGCGAGGCCGGGGACATCGAGGGTCACATCCGCAACCACGCGGGTGCGTACTTCCGCCACGCCGGGAAGGGCTCGTATCTCATCCGCCAGGCTCTCCGGTGCGCGCTTGAGCTGCGCGAACACATCGGCAAAGCGGTAGGTGTCGTAATAGTTCGTCTTCGCTGCTTCCAGCGAAACGTAGGCGCTGTGCATGCTGACCTGAACCGCCACCCCGCAGGCCACCACCAGCGCTGCCGCCAGCACCTGGCCGCGCAGATGCCACAGGTCGCGCCACAACACGCTATTGAGCGCCTTCACCAGGAAATCTCCGACGGCGCCAGCCTGGTCTCGTTGCGCCGCACCTCAAGGATGGAGCCGCTGCTGATGCGGATGACACGATCGGCCATGCCAGCGATCGCCGCGTTGTGCGTGATCACGGCGGTGATCGTGCCCAGTTCGCGATTCACCCGATCCAGCACTTCCAGCACGATCTTGCCGGTGGCGTAGTCGAGCGCGCCGGTCGGCTCGTCGCACAGCAGCACATCGGGATGCTTGGCCACCGCGCGCGCGATCGCGACACGCTGCTGCTCGCCGCCGGAGAGCTGCGAAGGGAAGTGGTCGCGGCGGTTGCCGAGGCCGACCAGGTCGAGCGCATCAGAGGGATCGATGGGGTGCTCTGCGATCTCGGTCACCAGCGCGACGTTTTCCAGCGCAGTGAGGCTGGGGATGAGGTTGTAGAACTGGAACACGAAGCCGACGTGCTCGCGGCGGAAGCGCGTGAGGCCGTCGTCGTCTGCGCTGGTCAGGTTGTGGTCGCGGTAGAACACCTCGCCGCTGGTCGGCCGGTCGAGCCCGCCCAGGATGTTCAGCAGCGTGGACTTGCCGCTGCCGGACGCGCCCAGCAGCACGGCGAACTCGCCCTGCAGCAGATCGACCGTGACGTCGCGCAGTGCGTGCACCTCGACTTCGCCCATGCGGTAGATCTTGGAGACGTTGTGCACATGGAATATCGACCCGGTGCCGGTGAATTTGTCCTCCGGATGTTTTTCGCCGCCAACCAAGTTCGGTTTATCGTTCACACCATCCCCTTACCGTGCGATTCACCAACGGAGCCGCTGTAACCGTTCGTGGTGAGCCTGTCGAACCATGAACGGACGCTAACGCACAATCAGCGGATTGGGAAGCTCCATCACGAACCCTTGGGCCATTCGTTCTCCTAGAATTCCCCCATCACCCCGAACGAGATC
>Ga0316628_100004036_pt1 | contig 11442 bp, 8 predicted proteins | sample OWC_Aug_M2_C1_D5_FD_207648 | JGI IMG/M metagenome (GOLD analysis project Ga0316628, IMG submission 207648) | Wetland soil microbial communities from Old Woman Creek delta, Ohio, United States - OWC_Aug_M2_C1_D5_C | ecosystem: Environmental > Terrestrial > Soil > Wetlands | place: USA: Ohio... | reverse complement strand
TGTCAACTTGTTTACTTGTCAACTTGTTAACTTGTTAACTTGTTCATTTATTTAGTTCGTTGTAAAATATTTATACTGCGCCTCCTTACGGTAATATGAATTCGCCTAGTAGGGAAAACAATGTATGGTCTGTTGCTACAATGGTCCGGCGCCGGTATGCTCGCCGTGCCCGTCCTGGCGGGGTTTCTAGATTTCCTCAAATCGAGGAAGAAGGAGGAGCCGCCGCCGGAAGGGAAGCCGGCGCCGACCTTTCCCCCGATGGAGCCGGGCAGGGAGCCGGAAGGCACGGCCGGCCCGGACGCTGCCGGGGCCCCCGGACCGGGAACAAAGGAGCATATCGCGCCCAAGATTGTGAGGGCCCTCGGGCCGCCGACGCCCGCTGCCAAGCCATTGGAGCCCGAAAAAAGGGAGGAGCTTCCAGGGGGGCAACCGCGCGTCGCAAAGGTCGCCAGCGAGCAGGAGGAGGAGGAAGGGGAGATCGAGGACATGGCGCGGGAGGCCATTGAATCCTGCCGGCTCATGATCGCCACGCTGGCGGAGGGGGGCATGAACGTGGCCGTGGCGGAGCGCCAGCTCTCGATGGCCGAGAGCATGTTCCAGCAGGGCCATTTCCCGGAGGCGGTGAACTACTCCAGCAAGGCCATGGACCTGGCCGAGGACCTGGAGGCCGACCGGGACCGGTGCCCCAAGTGCCACGCGGAGACCAAGCCCCGGTGGCTTCTTTGCCCCAAGTGCGGCCAGCCCCTTCGCTGAATGCCCGCCCATCCCTGTTCCCGGGCGTTTCCACCAAGACCTGCCGTCGTAAACCCCAAGATTTAAGCTTTAATGTGCAACCATGAGAATTATTATATAGGTTAAAATCATTAAAGCCTCCATTCCAAACAATGGTGATATAATGATGTCTACACTGAAAAGACTTGGAGCTTGCGTCTGCGTGGCGGCGTTCCTGTTCGGTGCGGCCCTGCCTGCGGCAGTGGGGTTCGCCACCGGCCCGAGGAGCCCGGGAGCCGATGTGAGTATAACGGCCGACGACATCAAGCTGCTGGTGGACAATGTCGCGGTTTCCGAGGCCATCGTCGGGGACGTGGTGACCATAAACCTGACCATACACAACGACGGTGATATGGATTCCAACAAGGTCAACGTGACGATATTGTATGACGAGAGCAACACATACATCATTTCCGAGGACCTCACCCTGCCCGTTCCGTTCGGCGACTTTGTGTACTACCAGACGACCTGGGACACCACCAACGTGGCATTGGGCGACCACACCATCAACGTCACGCTGGTCGACCCCTCCGGCGACGACGACCCGTCCAACAACCAGGCCTTCAAGTCCATCACCATACGCCCGGTGCCCATCCCCCATGTGTACGTCGACAGCATCGAGCTCAAGGAGAGCGCCCTCGTGGGCCAGAACGTGACCATCAAGGCCAACCTCAAGAACGACGGCACCAAGGAGAGCGAGCTGGGCGACACCGTGAAGTTCATGGTCGGCACCCAGCTTCTGCCCGGCGGCACCATGACCTACTCGGGGCCCCTTGCGCCGGACAACACGACCGTCGCCACCGTCTACTACGACTGGGACACCACCAACATGCAGGCGGGCCAGTTCATAATCAAGGTCGAGGTGCTGAGCAGCGGCTTCCAGGCCTCATCGGCGCCGATAACCCTGTCCTTCCCGGCGCCCAATGTCTACGTGTATAGGCTGGACATCGACAAGAACAGCATCCTGCAGGGCGAGAACGTCCTCATATCCGGCAAGCTGCGCAACAACGGCACCAAGGCCGCCGTGGAAGAGGAGGTCTGGTTCCTGGTCGACCAGGCGGCCACCCCCACCGCGACCGAATATACCCGGAACTTCAACGTCCCGCTCAACGAGCAGGACGTGAACTTCCAGTTCGTCTGGGACTCCGGCAATGCCACTCCCGGCCTGCACAGCTTCACGGTGAGGGTGCCCGGCTCGTCCGACCCCAAATCCTCGGCCACGACGTCCAAGGTCGACGTCATACCCAAGACCCCCACCATCAACATGACCGAGTTTTCGGCCAAGCCCGGGACCGTCAAGAGCGGAGAGACCATCACGCTCTCGGCCAAGCTCGACAATACCGGCACGGCCGACGCCTACAACCAGGAGGTACGGTTCTACCTGGGCTCGGTCGAGACCTACCCAGTCGCCATCAAGAAGGTCAACGTGCGGGTGGGAACGCCCTCCTGGGCCAACGCCACCTTCATCCCCGAAATCGGCGAGAACGACACCACGATGAACTTCATCGCGGTGTTCATCAACCCGTTGTGGCACGACGAGAACCTGACCGCCTCGGTCAAGGTGCTCACCACCGTGCCCCAGCGCCCCGACCTGGTGGTCTCCAGCGTCGAGGTCACGCGGAGCATGATGGTCGATAACGAGTACTCCGTGACGGCGTTGATCGCCAACAACGGGAAGGCCCCGGCGCTCAACTTCACGGTGAAGTTCAACCTGGGCTCCGAACTGCCCTACCTGGTCCGCGGCCTGGACCTCGCCAATGGCCAGAGCATGGTCGTGAACTGGACCGTCCGGCCCACGATGATCGGCACGAACCTCCGGCTGAAGGTCGAGGTCAACGCCGAGCACTCCTCCACCGCGATGGAATCCGACGAGTTCAACAACGTCTTCGAATCCATACAGGACATCGTGGTCAAAGATCAGCCCAAGGCCAAGATAGAGCTCCAGGGCGCCGAGCCAAACCGCAAGAGCTTCAAGGTCCATCTCGGCGACAAGGCCACCGTCACGCTCACGGTGACGCTCAAGAACAGCGGAGAGAAGGACGGCACGGTCATGTTGACGATCAAGGAGGGCCTGGTCGTGGTCCTGTCCGAGAACGTGACCGTGGGGGCCAACACCACCCGGGACTTCAAGTACAAGTGGAACATCACGGTGGCGGGAACCCACACCGCCAAGGTCCTCATCGAGGGCGCCGACGCCGGGCTCATAACCTCGCGGGTAAACTCCGTCGACCTCACGGAGGAACGGTCCTTCTGGGAGCCCGGGTTCGAGGTGCTCCTGGTCGTGGCGGTGCTCGGGTTCTTCGTGATACTGGCGGGGAGAAAGCGCAGGTAGTCCCCCGCCGGCTTTCCCTTTTTTTCCTTCTTTCCTCTTGGACCACTTCGGGTCAGCCCGCATGCTCCCTGACCCTAGTGCCGGCGACGCCCCTTCCACCTGTCCGAGAGGACCTTGAGGACCATCACCGCGGCCAGGGCGAGAAGCGGGTTGGGCGCCGGCACGCGGATGCGCTGGGTCTCGATCTCCCGGCCGTTGAACGAGAGGGTTATCATGGGGCGTTGGTTCCCCCTGTTCCAGTTGTTGACCGTGATGTTGACCTCGACGTACCAGGAACCGAAGCCATCCATCCTCCCGCATTCCGCCAGGGGATAGACGGCGATGTTGGGCGTGCCGTTGATGCCGGGGATTCTGGTGAGGTTGTAGGACACAGTGAGCTCGATGAGCCCCACGGCCGCCTCGGCGCCGCGGTTGATCACCATGGCCCGCACATGGAGCTCCGCCCTCTGCGGGTCCCCGTCCACATCGTTCCTTATCTGCCAGTATATTTCCAGGTCGGGCCCGGTATCGAGGACCCAGAGCGGGGGAAGGAACGCGATGAATAGCACCGCGCCGATCGTGGCGACCAGGTACGCAGGCCGGGGTCCGGCCCTTGCGGCAGGAGGCTGCGCGGGCCGCTCGTCCGGGAGCGCCTCCCGGGGTGGCTGATAGGGCAGCGTTCGACCGGGGTCAAGCGACGACCTGCGCTCGGCTTCCTCGCGCAGGCGCTTGAGATGCTCCTCCCTCGAGAGCAATATCAGGCCGATCGCGGAAAACCCCAAAACGAGCATGAAGAGGTACATCGTCGCCGCCCCTGCCGGCTTCGCGGCGACAAGGAAGCCCTCCCCCAGGACCATGGGCACGATTGCCAGGACGCCCAGCTGGACAAGCCGTTGCCGGTGTCGGTTCTCCGGATGGACCAGGAGGGACGCCGAGTACAAAAACATCACGGGCGGCATGAACAGCAGGATCTCGCGCGCCACGGGCAACACCATGCCGGGCAGGAGGAAGAGGACCGGCGTCAGCATCGTGAACAGCTGCACCCGCCCGAACCGCTCCACCTTCACGGCCTTCACCGAGAGGCTCAGCCAGAGCCCGGCGAGGAAGGAGCAGAGCACGTACAGCCCGGAGAGCTGCAAATAGAGGTCAAGGTCCTCGATGGAAGGGTTGTAGGCCTCGAACGGCCTGGGATTGTACAGGGTCATCTCCGACACCGTCGGGTTGGCTATCATCAGGAAATACAGGTACCCCACGAAAAGGAACATCGCGCCGGAGGCGATCGCCAGCCCGAGCAGGATACGGCCGGACCTTTTGGCGTCCAGCCCTTCCCAGGGCGGGGGGCGCGTTTCCTTTTTTTCCGGTTCGATGGCGACAGGTGTGTCGGGATGGGCCCTGTACTCGAAGGAATCCACGCTCCACCATCGCATTCCATGCGATATATTAATTTCCAGTGCCATACCGATGACATGGACGGAATCCTTCCGCTGATGCTCTTCATCCTGCTTCCCGCCGTGGGCGTGGCGGTGGCCGCCCTCCTCACATTGCTCGCCTTCCGGGACGCCCGGGTGGAGACCGGAGCACCGGCCGTGCCGGCCGGGAGGCCCGACCCGGCCATGGGGCGGGTGCTGATATTCGTAGTCTTGCCGACCACGGGTCCGATCTTCGGATTTGCATTGTATTATCTCGCGGTCCAGGCCTATCCCTCGCTCGCTGGCGACGCCGTCATCGCGATCGGCACGTGCTTCGGGATGGCCGGCCTTTTCACGGCGCTGGGCCAGGGGATTCTCGCCCGGGTGGCCGCCCGCGACATCGTCAGGAATCCGGCCAACTTCGGGAGGCACGTGGTCGTCATCGCCCAATGCGAGGCGGTAGTCGTACTGGCATTCGCGATAGCGTACCTGTCAATGTCCGCCGATCCGCCGCCGGCCGGCCTGGCCATGGCCAACTACATCATGGGCGTTTCGTCCATCGGAGCCGTGGTATCGGGGCTTCTCGTGGCAAATGTCGACCCCGCCCGGATGCCCCGCCGGATCGTCCGGGGGATGGCCGGGACCGGACTGGCCCTGGTCGGCTTCCTGGCCGCGTTCCTGCTGCTAGGGATGGCCTGAACGCCGGCCCCGTCAATATTTCTGGTACCACCGGCTGTCCACGACCGAGGACAGGTATCCGAGCTCGATCAAGTACCAGGTCTTGTCCGGCAGATAGGAGGAGATGAGCAGCCCGTCCACCCTGACGGAGAGCCCGCCCGCCCCGGCCGCGACGTCGCCGCCGTAGAACTCCGCCTGGGAGCTCTCCGGATCATCGATGTCGTTCTGGGCCGGAGTGTGGGCGGTGACGGACACCCTCACGGCGCCGGCCTGCTTGAAATCGCCGGGGTTGTCGAAGACCACCGTGACGTTGGCCCTTGGCAAGCCCCAAGGATCCGTGTATGGTTCGGCGGACACCAGCACCACGAGCAGGTCCTTCATGACGGCGATGTCCCGGGTCATCGAGGCCCCGGCCCCGTCGTCGTCGAGAATCCTGAGCACGACCCGGAAGGCGCCGCTGCGCGAGAAGCTGTGGCCGACCACGCTGCCGTTGATGATGTCGGTGGTCCCGTCCCCGAAGTCCCAGGACCATCCCACCACGCTGCCGTCCCGGTCCGAGGAGCGGGAGCCGTCGAAGGTCCACAGGTGGTTCGTGTAGAACGGCCCGGGCTCGGTGATGTTGTAGTACGCCACCGGGGCCTGGTTGGATATGTTGACCCTCAGGAAGGCCGCAAGGATCTCTGCGCGGCATCGGGCCTCGAACCGGACGGTGTAGTTCCCGCTGTCGGCGAAGGCGTGCCGGACCGCCGCGCCCGACGCCACCGGCGTCCCGTCGGAGAAGTTCCAGAGGTACTCGACCGGGGCGCCGGACAGCGCGGGGTCGTACGCCGAGAAATCCAGCTCGGAGAGCGTCAACGCATCGAATGCGGAGGCGGCCGGCCGCGGGACCACCGCTATCTGAACTCGCGAGTAGTTGGAGATGTCGCCTCGATTGTCCTCGACCCTCAGGCTGACATTGTACAGGCCGGGCAGGCCGAACGAGCGCGTTATGATCGGCCGAGCGGTCTCGCATAGCCCGCCGGGGAGGAAGCGCCACTCGCAGCGGACCAGCGAACCGTCGGGGTCGACCGATTCACTGCCGTCGAAGAAGACGGGCTCGTCCGGGAAGACGACTGAGCGGTCGGGGCGCATCGATGCCGAAGGCCGGACGTTGGGCCCCTCCCTCACGGTCAGGTTTATGACGAGCGCGCCGGTCACGACCGCCGTGGCCACCACCAGCGCCAGAAAGGCCCGGCCGCGGTCGAGGCCCCTTTTGCGCGGCTCCTCCCGGACCTGGGTCTCCACGGTCCGCACGACCCGAAGCTCGTTGCGGAGCTCGGGGCCGTTTTGCCGCGCGCCCTCCCGGAACGGGATGCCGCTCAGCTTGTGTGGCCCTTCCACCATCTGGACTCCGCCGCCGTACGGAATCTCAATGCGGGCGTCGGGTTATATCGGTTTCGTATCCGGCTATAAAAGAAAAGACGGGCGAGCCGGGGAACCGGAGAGCCGGGACTCGGAGGACCTGCGGGTCCTCCTTGCCGCAGCGACCTGCGGTCGCCTGCGGAGCCGGTGGGCGAGCCGGTTAACCAGGGAACGCGGTCACCGTCTGACCGGCTCCCCGGCCTTCCCACCGGCTCACCGGCTTACCGGCTCCCCGGCTCACCCGTTTTTTTCTACTTCTGGTACCAGTCGCTGTCGATGACGTTGCCCATGTAGGCTATCTCGACCCAGTACCAGGTCCCGTCCGGGCTGGCGTTGTCGATGAGGAGGGCCGGCACGGTCATCGTGTTGCCCTGCGAGTTGCTGTCGACCAGGCCGCCGTTCGTCTTGGACAGCTTGTAGTCGCCGGTGGTTATCGCGGTCTTGTCCGCCTTGAAGGCCGTGACGGTCACGGTCACGTTCCCGGCGGTCTTGGCCTCGCCCTTGTTGTCGAACTTGACGGTCACGTTGCCCCGGTCGATGGAGTTGTCGTCCTTGTAGGTCTGGATGGTCACCTCGGTTATGACCAGGTCCTGGACGATCTCGATGTTGATGGTGGTGGCGCCGGTGGCCCCGTCGTTGTCGATGACGGTGAGCTTGACCGTGAACGTCCCGGGCTTGATGTAGGAGTGTATGACGGTGCTGGTGTTGTCCGTGGAATTGTCCCCGAAGTCCCAGGTCCAGTTCTTGATTGTGCCGTCGTCATCGCCGGATGAGGCGCCGCTGAAGGTTATCGGCTTGTTGCTGTAGTACGGCGCCACCGAACCGATCGTTATGTTGGCCTTCGGGGCCCGGTTCTGGACCTTTATCTCGAGCTTGGAGGACGCGATCTGGCCCTTGTAGGTCAGGGTGAGGGTGGCGTTGAACGTTCCGTTGTCGGCGTAGGCATGTGCCACGGCGTCGCCCTTGACCACCGGGGTGCCGTCGCCGAAGCTCCAGGAGTAGTCCGTGATGACGCCCCCGAGGCTGGAGGTGTCAATCGAGAAGCTCACGTTGGCCCCGGTGTCGGTGATGCCGGTGGAGGACGTCGGGAGCGGCGCCACGACGACCATCGTGTTGACGGTCTTGGACTTTCCGCCCTTGTCGTCCTTGACCTGCAGGCTGACGTTGAACGCGCCCGCGGTGTTGAACTGGTGCGCGATGCCCTTGTCCTTGACGGTCTGCGCCGGGGTCCCGTCGAGGAAGTTCCAGGTGTACTCCTTGACCTTGCCGTCCGAATCCTTCGAGGTCGAACCGTTGAAGTTCGCGGTCCCGCCGATGAAGAGGACCTGTTTGTCCACGGTCATGCCGGCGGTCGGGTTCTTGTTCTCCGGAGTACTCGGGCATCCTGCGATCAACATGCCTGCTGCGACCAATACCGCGATAGCGGCCCACATGCGTTTCATCTTGTCACGACTCCCTGTACGACTCGCCCTTTCCCCCAAACAGATGCCCCGGACCTGCGCCCGCGGGCTGTCTTCTATTAACGAAATATATCGATATAAGTCTTTGGGAGAAACGGGGGAACCGGGGAGCCGGAGAGCCGGGAAGCCGGGGGGCAAGTCGGCAAGCCGGGGAACCGGTTCACGACGACGGGTTTCCGGCTGACCGGCTTGCCGGCTTTCCCTCCGGCTCCCCGGTTCCCCGGCTCCCCGGCTCCCCGGCTCCCCGGCTTCCCCGTCCGTCGTCGCCTATTCCTGCCAGCCTTCCTTCTCGCGCCGAAGCTTTTCGCTTGCGCGCCAGCGGAGCCAGACCGAGTATATCGCCGGCAGGATGAACATCGCGGCGATGGCGTTGAGTATCAAAAGTACCTGTATCATCATGACGAACTCGCGCACGGATTGTATGGGCACGCCCATCGTGAACCAGTTATTCACCTTGTTGCCCAGGGCCCAGTCCACGAGGGCGCTGGGCGAGACGAGGACGGCCATGAACCCCATGACCATCGTGGTCGTGGCCTCGACGAAGGAGATGCCCGAGTTCTCGACGGCCTCCCTCACCGATTCGTGGTTCATGCCGCCGTACCGCACGCGCTGGGTTATCTGGATGCTGAAGTCCACGCCGGTCCCGATGGCTATGGAGCCTATCATGACCGTGACGATGGACAGCGGGATGTTGAGGCCCACCAGAACCAGCGGCTCCAGACCGACGACGATGCAGCAGGGGATTATCGTGAACAGCGCGAGCCTCCAGGAGCGGAACACCGGCAGAAGGACGAAGAACGATAGGATTATGCATATGCCGGTGGAGGTCAGCGTCCCGCCGATGAGCAGGTCGTTGACCGCGAGCTGTATCGCCGCCACGCCGGTGAGGTGGGAGACGGTCGACATCGGGACCGGGTGCTCGTCGATGGCGTTGTTCACGCCGACCACGGCCTGGCGGGTGAGCTCGATGTCCATCATCGGCTGGAAGATGTAGATGAGCGTCTTGGAGTAGTCGTCGTTGACCAGGAAGCTTAGCATCTCGGGGCTGAGCGCCCCGTAGAACGTGTTGATCAGCGGCTCCTGGAAGATTGCGAGGAGGGGGTTGTTTATGGCGTCCCAGAAGCTTACGTTGATAGGCACCGGCACCGTGACGCCCTGATATGTGATGTTCTCGGGCACCTTCACGAGCTTCATTATGTCCACGACGCTCATGCACTTGGTGTAGGGCGCCTTGTTCATGTAGGCCTCAAGGTTGTCCATCCCGGTGAGGACGTCGATATTCTTGGCGTTGCCCCGCACGATGACCATGCCCATCTGGCCGCCGCCCATCGAGCGCGAGTACTCGTTCATGTTGGTGAACGACGGGTCGTCGGTCGGGGCCATCGCCAGGTAGTCGGCGTTGAACTTTACGTACATTATGCTGACGGCGGATATCATGAGGACGATGATGAAGATCGCCAGCGTCTTCTTGCGGTGCTCCCCGGGGACGGACCCGAACCGCCTCCAGCCGCCCCACTCTATTGCCTTTTTGTATTTGAGAAGGACCGTCAGCGCGGGCGTCAGTATCATCGTCAGCACATATGTGAAGATGATGCCCATGGACAGCGCCATGCCCATCACGGCGATGGGGGGCAGCGTGCCGACCATCAGGGAGCCGAAGCCGATGGCCGTGGTCGCCGCGGAAAGCAGTATGGCGGGGTGCATCGCCTTGGCGGCCACCCGGGCCTTCTCCACGGGCGTGCCCTTCTTCTCCTCGGTGTACCGGTTGGTGATGTATATTCCGTACGAGATCCCGAGCGCGATGAGGCACGGCGCGACCAGCGCCACCTGCGGACTGATTATCAGGTAGTCGTGGAAGAAGCCCACGATGCCAAACGTCATGAGCAGGGCCAGAGTGCAGGGGATGAGGCCAATGAGGGGCGCCTTCATGGTGCGGTGGAAGAAGAACATCGTTATGAACAGATAGAGGACCAGGAATGGCATTACCTTGATGAACTCCATGATGGTGCGGCCCTGTATCTTCTCGATGACGGTCATGGGCCCGGTGTTGGTCATGTCGGAGTGGGTGGCATGGTAGCGCTTGAGCATCCCGTCGACCTTGCCGACTATCTGGGCCGGCGGGGTGCCGGCCTTGACGCCGATTATTATCACGGCGCGGTCATAGATCCCGTCGCCGTTGGTGTCCTTGAGCAGGCTGTCCAGCGTGTCCGCCGGGATGGTGTTCACGACCGTGTCGACCGTCGTCTGTTCGGGGATGGCGTAGGGCCCGACGGGCATGTCGGCGCCGGAGAGCATGGCGGCTATCCGGGCCGGGGTGCTGTTGACCTCCTTGATGAGCGTGGAGATGCTCAGGCAGTAGACGATGCTGTCGTCGCGGCCGCGGTCGCCCTTAACCGGGTCGATGCCCCGGTCCTTCATGTCGGCGGCCTCGGCGTTCGTGTCGTCGCCCTCGAAGCGGCTCATCTCATAGAGCACGTCAACGTTCGTGAGGTTGTCGACGGCACCGTCGCCGTTGTAGTCGATGGCCTTGATGTAGATGACGATGACGTCGGTCGACCAGTCCGCCCGGACCTCGCCCAGGATCCTCGTGGCCTCGTGGTCCGGCGGCAGGTATATCTCCATGTCGCCGCGCATGTACTTGGGTATGTTGATGGCCTGGCTGCCGATGACGCCCGTAATGATGAAGATGACGATTATCGTCTTGAGCGGGTTGGCCGTCGAGTAGTCTATCAGCCGGTCCCAGCCGCCCTTGCGGGGCCGCAGGCGGCCGACGGCCCGGTCGCCCATGTCGTCGAGGTTCTTCAGCGTGACGGAGGCGCGCCGGCCGGCGCGGGATACTCCGGTCTTGACGGCGCCGCGGTAGCGCTCGCGGTCCGTCCTTGAAGAGACGTCCGGCAATCTCTCGAGGCGCCGGTCCAGCGCCCGGTCAAGCTTTGAGAGGGAGTCCTTCAGGGCCATTATGGGATCGCCTTTATCACTTGTATCCTGCGAGGTGGATATAGTCTTTGGTAATGTTATTTGTTGCGCACCCAAACCATTATAATGCGCCGGAAAAATGCCATGACGGGGGTTGTTGGGCATCGGGCATTCCGAAAACGGGCGGTGGCACTGGCTCCTGTGGCTGGTGCCCGTCATATCCATAGTGGATGTCCTCTGGGCCATCAGCGCCAAGGCGGGGCTGGGGCTCACCTTCGGGCTGGGCCTCAGCAAATGGGAGATGCTCCATGTCATCATCCAGGTCTCCCTGATCGTCGTGCTGAGCCTTTTTTTCGTGATTCTCGCTCCCTCCGGGGAGGATGTATCGGTCGTGGAGGGGGCGGATGTCGTCGAAGCGGAAGACGGCCGTCCGGACTGAGAGGGCCGCCGCGCCGGCGCGAATCCTCTTCCAGCCCTCGGGGCTCCGCGTCAGCGT
>Ga0316628_100004035_pt1 | contig 11443 bp, 9 predicted proteins | sample OWC_Aug_M2_C1_D5_FD_207648 | JGI IMG/M metagenome (GOLD analysis project Ga0316628, IMG submission 207648) | Wetland soil microbial communities from Old Woman Creek delta, Ohio, United States - OWC_Aug_M2_C1_D5_C | ecosystem: Environmental > Terrestrial > Soil > Wetlands | place: USA: Ohio... | reverse complement strand
CGTGCCGGCCAGACCTTCAGGATGGTACCCGGCAAGTTCCGAAGGGGAAGTCTGGGGGGCCGGTTTTCCCAGGCGATAACCTTCTCCGCGAACGGTAAACAGCAGCTTGGGTTCATTGGCGGAATCAATCTTCTTGCGCAGGTAATTTATATAGACATCCACCAGATTGCTGTCACTATCGGCCTCGTGGCCCCAGCATTGTTCCAGAAGGGTATTGCGGCCGATAGTCTCCCCGGCGCGCCGCATCAGAAGGTGGAGCAGATCGAATTCGCGGGGGCTCAAACGGATTTCACGCTGCCCGCGCCGCACCTTGCGGGTCACGGGGTCAAGTTCCAGGTTTTCCACGCGCCGCACGCTCAGCCCGGGGTCGGTCTTGCGCCGCAAAATAGCATGAGTGCGCGCCGCCAGTTCCTGGAAGGAAAACGGCTTGGTTACGTAATCGTCTGCGCCCAGATTCAAAGACTGGATCCGGTCAGAGACGCGGTTGCGCGCACTGAGCACGATGATGGGCGCTGCTACTCCCTCGCCGCGCAAGCGCTCCAGCAGCTTCAATCCATCCGTTCGGCCAAAGTTCAAGTCGAGAATGATCAACTTGTAGTTCTGGCGTTTAAGTTCGGCAAGAACCGCTTCTTCATCCAGAGCGGTACGAACAGAGTACCCTTCTGATTCAAGGGACTTGGAGAGGAACGTCGCAAGTTGCAGGTCATCGTCAGCAAGTAGAATCGACATAACAACCGGCCTTCCTGAAGTATCGAAAGCCAATGGGGATATATCTAGAATGCACTAAAACGAGGTAGTTTGGGACTAAAAACCTATCTTAGGTCGAAAAAATGTACCGTTTCGGGACTCTTGGTCCAGTTCCTGTCACCCTGGCAACTCTGCTTTGTATGTTGTTCATCCCCGGTCCTAACCATGACCGCTCCTTCCCCCGGCGTGGAGATTCGCATCGAGCGGCCCTGGGGAAGGAGTTTTTATCCGGTTCTTCCTGAACGCCGCAGAAACTTGATACGATAGGGGGTTTCGATATCCAGAAAGGTACTCACAGCAGGAATGGCGGCCAAAATCTACAAGAACCTCATCGGCGGCGAGTGGGTGGAATCCCGCAGCGGCCAGACGTATGAAAACCTGAACCCAGCCGATACCCGCGACATCATCGGGGTGTTCCAACGATCCGACAAGCGCGATATCGACGACGCGGTTGCCGCGGCGCGCCAGGCCTGGGAACGGTGGCGCCTGGTGCCTGCACCGAGGCGCGCGGAGATCATCTATCGCGCCGGACAGATCCTCCAGGAACGCAAGGAAGAGTACGCCCGCCTGATGACGCGCGAAATGGGCAAGGTCCTGAAGGAGACGCGGGGCGACGTGCAAGAGGCCATCGACACCGCGTATTACATGGCAGGTGAAGGCAGGCGGCAGTTCGGCGCCACAGTGCCGTCTGAGCTGCCCAACAAGTTTGCCATGGCCGTGCGCACGCCTCTGGGCGTGTGCGGCATGATCGCGCCGTGGAACTTTCCCATGGCCATCCCGTCATGGAAGCTGTTGCCGGCGCTGGTTTGCGGCAACACCTGCGTGATCAAGCCGGCCGAAGACACGCCTCTTTCCACGTTCAACTTGGTCAAGGCGCTGACGGATGCCGGCCTGCCCAAGGGAGTGGTCAACATAGTTACCGGATTCGGACCTGATGCGGGCGCCCCGATCGTGGAACATCCCGGCGTGAATGCCGTGTCATTTACCGGGTCGAGCGAAGTGGGCCGCATGGTGGGTGAGGTGGCTGCCCGCGGCTTCAAGCCATGTTCGCTGGAGATGGGCGGCAAGAACGCCATCATCGTTCTGGATGATGCAAACCTGGACCTGGCGCTTGATGGCGTGCTCTGGGGGGCTTTCGGTACCACGGGACAGCGCTGCACCGCGGCCAGCCGGGTGATCGTGCAGAAGGGCGTCTATCGCCAGTTTGCCGACAGGCTGGTGTATCGCGCCCAGCGCCTCAAGGTGGGCAATGGGCTGGATGAAAGTGTTGAAGTAGGCCCGCAGATCAATGAACAGCAGGTGGCGACCACGGAAAAGTATGTCCAGATCGGCAAGAATGAAGGTGCCAAGCTGGAGGCCGGCGGCAAGGCCCTGAACAAACCCGAGCATGCCTATGGCTGGTTCTTTGAGCCCACGGTCTTTACCGACGTTGATCCGCGCATGCGCATCGCGCAGGAAGAGATCTTCGGCCCGGTGGTAAGCGTGGCCCCCTGCGAGAACTTCGAGCAGGCAATCGAGATTTCGAACAGCGTGCCCTACGGGCTCTCTTCGGCAATCTACACGCGCGACGTGAACCAGGCGTTCCGCGCCATGCGCGACATCAACGCGGGGATTACCTACGTCAACGCGCCGACCATCGGCGCCGAAGTGCATCTGCCCTTCGGCGGCACCAAAAGCACGGGCAACGGGCACCGCGAAGGCGGCCTGGGCGCGATTGACTTCTATACGCAGTGGAAGTCGATTTACGTGGATTACTCTGACAAGCTGCAGCGGGCACAAATTGATACCGGGGAATGATGCGGTTTCCTGAGTAGAAGAACTGCCGTCTGGGGCAGCGGCTTATAATGTCTCTGGGAACGCCGTAGCGTTGAGAGAGCGTTGAGTCCAGCTTATCCAGAGAAATCCAGCAGACGGCCGCTGAGTCAGCGGCGGGCCATGTTGATCCCGCTGGCGCTGGGGATTTTTTTGCTCTTTGGACTGGTCTTTTCCCAGCAGGCTTTCAACCTGAAGCAGCTTCAGCCCGATTCCGCGCAGCAGACGCTTGTGTTAGTGGCGCTGTCAACCCTGGTCTTTCTGCTTCTGGTCATCCTGACGTTCGTCCTGTTCCGCAACCTGCTCAAACTCTATGCGGAGCGGCGGCTGGGTGTGCTGGGCTCGCGTTTCCGCACGCGCATGGTGATTGGCGCGCTCGTGCTCTCTTTCGCGCCCGCCCTGGTCATGTTCATGTTCTCCTACGGGCTGATGAACCGCTCGATCGAGCGGTGGTTTTCCACCCCGGTGAATGAGCTGCAGCAGGACTCCGGCCGCGTGGGGGCGTTGCTCAAGGACTACGCGGGCGAAAACGCGCGCCAGGAAGCCAGGGAGATCGCGGAGTCTCCGGAGACGCAGCGTGCATTTGAGACGGCAAGCTATTCCGGTGTGCTGCGTGAGCTCCGCCGCCATGAACCTACGCTGCAAGGCGGATTTGCGGTGGCCGTGGCTGACGGGGTTGCCGTGGCCAGCTTGAACCCGCCACGCGACTGGCCCGCGTTGAAACAGCTCCTGCCTGACCTGGAGCAACTGGAGGTGTCTCCACAGAAGTGGAACTTCCACCAGACGGAATACCTGCTTGGCGCAGCAGCGGCGGGCAAATCGGGAAAGATCGTGGTAGGGCTGCCTTTGCCCCAGGACTTTTCTCCCACACTGGAAGAAATCAAGCAGAACCAGCTGCGCTATCTGGCCCTGAGCCGCGAGGCAAAACGCATCCGCGGCCTGTACATGCTGTTGCTCACTCTGTTGACCGTGCTGGTGCTTTTCGTGGCCGCGTGGTTCTCGCTGTTCATCGCCAAGCTGGTCACCCGGCCAGTGGAGGCGCTGGCGCAGGCGACGCGTGAAATTTCGCAGGGACACCTGGGGCATCGCGTGGAAGTCTCCGCGGCGGACGAATTGGGTGAGCTTGTCGCCTCATTCAACCGAATGGCAGCGGAGCTGGAGTCGAGCCGGAAGAAAGTTGAAGAATCGGCCCACGCTCTTACAGACACCAACACGGAACTGGAACAGCGGCGCCGGCACATTGAGACCATCCTGGAGAGCATCCCCACGGGCGTGCTTTCACTGGGGCCGGACCGCTGTGTGACCCACAGCAACGTGGCCTTGGGGCGCATGTTCTGGGGCAGCGGTGGTTCGCCGATGACCGGCGCAACGCTCCAGGAAATATTCCCACCGGAAGTGGCTTCTGATCTCGATCACCTCTTGCGCCGAGCCGATCGCATGGGTATTACCGCGGCCCAGTTTGAGATCCCGGCAGGGAACAACAAGGTCAACGCCAGCGTGACGGCTTCCTCCGTGCAGCATGGCATGCAGCGGCTGGGTTATGTGATCGTGTTTGAAGATTTCAGCGATCTTCTGAGAGCGCAGAAGGAAGCGGCGTGGCGTGAAGTGGCGCGGCGCGTAGCACATGAAATCAAGAACCCGCTGACGCCCATCGCCCTTTCTGCCGAGCGAATCCGGCGTCACCTGGAACGCGGCGCCGCTCCGGACCCGGGTTCGCTGGGGGTGATTCGCGGCTGTGCGGCGACCATCACGGAGGCGGTGCAGACCGTGCGTTCGCTGGTGGATGAGTTTTCGACTCTGGCGCGCTTCCCGGCGGCGCAACCGCGGCCGGCGGACATCAACGAGATCGTGGAAAGCGCCCTGGCCATGTTCGATGGCAGGCTGAACGGCATCCGCTTGGAGAAACACTTCGGCTCCGATCTTCCCCTGGCCATGGCCGACCCTGAGGCCATCAAGCGCGCGCTTGCCAACCTGATCGATAATGCTGCCGAAGCGACGCAGCAGTCGCTGGTGCGGGAAATCCACATCGCAACGAATCTGGTGGAGAGCCGTGATGCAGTGGAGATCCTGATCGCCGATACCGGACACGGCCTCAACGAAGAAGCTAAAGAAAAACTGTTTCTTCCATATTTCTCCACCAAGAAGCGCGGCACCGGGCTGGGGCTGGCGATTGTGCGCCGCATTGTCGAGGACCATCGGGGCTCGATCCGCGTGGAGGAGAACAAGCCGGCCGGGGCAAAGTTCATCGTCGAGCTGCCGCTGGCGGGTGAGATGGAGGCTGTGGGGAAGCGTAATGCATAACGTGCTGGTGGTGGATGATGAACGCGACATTCGCGAATCGCTGCGCGGCATCCTCGAAGACGAGGACTATACCGTACACCTGGCCGAAAGCGGCGAGGCATGCCTGGAGCAACTGAAAAAACGGACCTGCGAAGTCGTGCTGCTCGATATCTGGCTTCCTGGCATGGACGGCCTGGAAGCGCTGGAGCGTATCCGCCAGCTTGAGGACGCGCCCGAGGTTGTGATGATCTCCGGACACGGCACCATTGAGACGGCGGTCAAAGCCACAAAGCTGGGTGCGTTTGATTTTCTGGAGAAACCACTCTCGCTCGATCGCACGTTGATCGTGCTGAAGAACGCGATTGAGTCGCACCGGCTGCGCCGCGAAAACGCCGAGTTCAAGAAACAGGTGCTGGCCAAGAGCGTGATCGTGGGGGAAAGCATTCCCATGAAGGCGCTGCGCCAGCAGATCGGCGTGATGGCGCCGACCAACGGGCGAGTGCTGATCTATGGCGAGTCAGGCACCGGCAAAGAGCTGGTGGCGCACGCCATCCACGCGCACAGCCTGCGCAAAGACAATCTTTTTGTGGAGGTCAACTGCGCGGCCATCCCTGAGGACTGGATTGAAAGCGAGCTGTTCGGCCATCGCAAAGGAGCGCTGCCCGGCGCCGCCGCCGATAAAGAAGGCAAGTTCGAAAAAGCCGACGGCGGCACGCTCTTCCTGGACGAAGTGGGCGACATGAGCTTGAAGACGCAGTCCAAAGTCCTGCGTACACTGGACGAGCAGAAGTTCACCCGCGTGGGCGATGACGAACCCATCACCGTGGACGTGCGCGTGATCGCCGCGACCAACAAAGACCTGGAAGACGAAATCTCCAAAGGAAATTTCCGTGAAGACCTGTTTTACCGCCTGAACGTGATCCCGTTTTATGTGCCTCCGCTGCGCGAGCGCAAAGAAGACATTCCGCAGCTGGCCAAACATTTCCTCAAGGAGTTCTCGGCCGCGTACAGCCGGCGTTCGCGGGAAATCGCGGAAGACGCCATGGAGATTTTCCTGCGCTACTCCTGGCCGGGCAACGTGCGCGAGTTGCGCAACGTGATCGAGCGGCTGGTGATCATGAACCCCACGGTCCACAAGATCGAGCGCAAGCACCTGCCACCTCTGATGCACCGCGAAGGCAGCCGAGCGGCTTCAGGCTTTTCCACGCTGCACCAGGCACGGGCCGCCTACGAGCGCGATTACATCCTGAAGAAGCTGGATGAGAACCACGGCAACGTGAGCCGCACGGCGGAAGTTCTGGGCCTGGAGCGCAGCCATCTTTACAGGAAGATGAAGACGCTGGGGATTGCGGTGAAGGAGTGAGAAACCAGCCATTAGTACATGGTATTTAGCCCTTAGCGTGCACAGGTTCGCTACTCTTGCGGATCGTCGATGTGCGTGAGTCCCTCCAACTGTCTCCGCCAATCCAACTCATCCACAAACGCGGCTGATTCGCGCCAGCCGGGCTTCACTTTCACGAACAACTCAAGGAAGACTTTCTTGCCCAGCAGGCCTTCCAGGTCTATACGGGCAGCGGTGCCGATGTCTTTCAGCTTCTGTCCGCCTTTGCCGATGAGAATGGCTTTCTGGCCGTCGCGTTCGCAGTAGATGGCTGCGGCGATGCGGTCGAGCTTCTCGGTCTCCTCAAAGCGCTCGATCATCACTGCGGTGGCGTAGGGAAGTTCCTTGCCGGTCTTCAGCAGGACTTTTTCGCGGATGATTTCCGCGGCGATGAAGCGCTCCGGCTGATCGGTAAGCTGGTCCTGAGGGAAATAACGCGGCCCGTCGGGAAGCGCGCGGATGATTTTATCGATCAGTATCTCCAGCCCCTGGCCCTTGGCGGCCGAGATCGGGATGATCTCCTGGAACGAATGCAGCGTGCTGTAATGGCCGATGATGGGCAGCAGCCTGTCTTTTTGCAGCTTATCGATTTTGTTCAGCAGCAGGAATGCCGGTCCGCCGGACTTCTTTACCAGGTCGATCACGAACTGGTCTCCGGAGCCGAACTTTTCCGTGGCGTCCACGATCAGCAGGACCAGGTCGCGGCTTTCCAGCGCGGCGTGGATCTCCTGCATCATTTTGCGGTTCAAACGGCTGTCCGGTTTGTGCACGCCCGGAGTATCCACAAAGATGATCTGCCCCGCGGGACGGCCACGCTGCGCCTTGACGTTGACCATGCCCTGGATGCGGGTACGCGTGGTCTGTGGCTTTTCCGTGACGATGGCGATCTTTTCGCCCACCAGCGCATTGAGCAGCGTGCTCTTGCCGGCATTCGGGCGGCCGACAATGGAGACAAATCCCGAGCGGAACGCCATAGTTAAGCCATCGCCTCCCTGGCGGGCTGTTGCGGTTCGGACCGGCAGACGCGCAACTTCTGCACCTTGCGGTCCGTGGACTCCAGGATTTCAAAGCGGAGGCCGTCGTCTTCAATGACCTCGCCCGGCTGGGGGATGCGTCCCACGAGCGCGCTTACCAGCCCGCCGACCGTGGCGGTATCGCGCGGCTCCAGGCGCATGTCAAAAAGGTCCTCAAGCCGGCCCACGTCCACGTTGCCTTTCACCACGTATGCGCCCTCGTTTTCGCGGACGATGTCCTTGTCGTGTTCGTGCTCGTCGCGCATCTCGCCCACGATCTCTTCCACCAGGTCCTGCATGGTGACAATACCGGCAACGGCGCCATATTCGTCGATCACGACGGCCATCTGCTGGTTCTCTCTCTGCAGTTCCCGGAGAAGATGTGATGTCTTTTTGGTCTCGGGAACAAAGAGTACCGGGCGCAGCAGCTTGCGCACCATGTTGGTGCGGGCTTCTTCGTCGGGAATCTGGATGAGATCGGTGGAGAGCACCATGCCCTGTATGTTGTCGATGTTGGAGACGTACACGGGAACGCGCGTGTGCGGGGTCTTGCTCAACATGGCGGTGAACTGCTCGATGGTGGTATCGGCCGTGACGGCAAAGATGTCAGGCCGCGGGGTCATCACTTCACGCACAGTCTTGTCGCCGAACTCAACCACGGACTGGATCAGTTGGCGGTCGCTTTCTTCCAGAATGCCTTCCTCCTGTCCGGCCTCGATGAGGGCGTCCACGGCCTCAGAGGGATGCTCCGGCTCTGCCGGTTCGTGCGGCTCGGCCAGGGCGGCCACGGAAAGTCCGAACCCCAGCGCGACCGTAATGGGCATCATGATGTAGATCAGCAGGCGGAGCACGGGAATAAAGCGCACCAGCCATGCGCCGCGTGTGCGCGTGAACAACACGTAAGGCAGCAGGCGATTGCACACGATCACCACCAGCACCAGTCCCACCGCGCCCTGTACCACCTCCGGCCACGTCCAGCGCGGATCAGTGAACACCAGGTAGCCGGTCAGCAAAGCAATTGCGGCGGTGCTCAGCTGCGATACCAAAGCAATGGCCAGGGACGCCCGCCCGCTGGTTGAGACCAGCTTGGGCTCCACCAGTTGCTCAAAGGCCTCAATGTTTTCCTGGAACTCGCGGGTGAGAAACTTGCCGGCCTCGGTATAAAGCCGCTCCACGTAAGAAACCAGCGTCAGCAGGGCGCAGAGGAGCAGAATCGCGGCGTACACCAGGGCGACAGTCATTGCTTGCTCCTGGCTCTGCCGGCTTGCGAGGCGTGCGGTTGAGCTGTGCGCCGCGATTTTCGCGCAGGAGCGGCATTTCGCCGCGCCGATGCATCCGTCCGCTCAATCAGTGACACCGGCAGTTTCAGCTGCTCGCGCAATCGGGCTTCCTGGCGCGCCATTTGACCCTGATCCGTTTCATGATCGTAACCGGCAAGGTGGAGCATGCCATGCAGAACCAGGACCTTGAGCTCCTGCGCGGCGGAGTGGCCGAAGCGGCGGGCGTTCTCGAGCGCGATCGGGGCGCAGATGGCAATGTCGCCGCCGGCACCGTTCTGTCGCGGGAAAGAGAGCACGTCTGTGGGTTTGTCTTTGTGGCGAAAGCGGCGGTTCAATTCCTGGATGCGGCGGCGGCCGGCCACCAGCACGGCAACCTCGCCGCGCACCCCGGCGAGCTTCTGCGCTCCGCGGGCAAAGCGTTCCAGCGCGGAGGAACTGAAGCCATCCAAATTTTGTTCAATCACGATCACAAGTCTGGGTAAAGCAAAACGGGAGGGCCCTTTACCGCCCTCCCGTTTAAGATCTTACTAGGTTTACTGCTGGAGCGGCGGTTCCTGCGGCTCCTGGCCTTCTCGGACCTCCCGGGGCATCTCCAGCGACATCTGCTGGTTGCGCGACCGTTCATCGTAAGCGCGAACAATCCGCTGCACCAGGTGATGGCGCACCACGTCTTCTTCCGTGAAGTAGCTGAAGGCGATGCCTTCCACGTCTTTCAGCACGTCAGCGGCTTCCACCAGCCCGCTCTTGCGGGCGTTGGGGAGGTCGATCTGCGTGATGTCGCCGGTGATCACCGCCTTGGAGTTGAAGCCAAGCCGGGTGACAAACATCTTCATCTGCTCTGACGTGGTGTTCTGGGCTTCGTCCAGGATGATGAAGGAATCGTTCAGCGTGCGCCCGCGCATGAAGGCGATAGGCGCAATCTCAATCACGTTCTTCTCCAGATAGCGGTCCACGCGCTCCGGGTCCATCAGGTCATAGAGCGCGTCATAAAGAGGACGCAGATAAGGGTCCACTTTTTCCTGCAGTGTTCCCGGCAGAAAGCCCAGCCGCTCGCCGGCTTCCACCGCCGGACGCGCCAGGATGATCCGGTTCACCTTCTTGTTGTTGAGCTCGGAAACCGCCATGGCTACGGCTAGATAAGTTTTGCCCGTACCTGCCGGGCCGATGCCGAAGACCATGTCGTACTTCTCGATTGCGTCCAGGTAGCGGCGCTGGTTGATGCTTTTAGGCTGAACCTGGCGCTTGCCGAAGGAGCGTTGCCGGCCGGCTTCCGCCAGTCCGCGCAGCGTGGTCGTGGCATCTCCGGCTACCACCCGCAGCATGGAGTTCAGGTCAGTGGGGCTGAAGTCATGGCCGTTGCGGCCGAGATGATCAAAGTCGGTAAAGATCTGCTCGGCGCGGGCCACGTCACGCGGCGCGCCTTCGATTTGCACCGAGTCGGATTTCAGATCAATGGCGACACTCAGTCCGTTCTCCATGATCTGGAGGTTCTCGTCGCGAGTTCCGAAGAGCTTTTGGATGTTGGGGACGATTTCAATGTTCTTTTTCATTCAGTCTTTGCCGTTTCCTCCAAAGGCACTGCGCACACCGGTGCGACCTCTATCACAGCCGGACAACATGAGTTGTTCGTGAAGGGAGAAGCCAGGGTTCCCGGCCCACCGGAACGCGGAGGTATTAGCATTGGGCTGAGAGTACCGCCGTTTATCAGCCGGAGTCAACAGGTTCCAGCAGACCTCCACTGCGCTACACAAGTTAGATGCCGCACGCAGGAACGCAGGTTCAACGGAGGGGGCAGGATTAGAAGACCCTTACAAGCGAAGAGAAGGCCGCACTTGGGCGGTTTTAAGGGAGGTGAGGAGAGCAGAACGGAATAACAGACCCCGTCTTTGTCAGGAACGGTAAACCATTCATTGTGTTTGGCTTTAAGCCGTCGGGTTAGCCGTGGCTCCAGCCGTGCCCCGTGGGGCCGGGGCGCCCCCGCGAATTGACCAAACCCGCTAAGCCCAAGTAAAATAACTTCTTCAGCATCTTCCTGGAAGGAACCAGTTCAGCAGCATGGCAAATCATTTTTCGGCGCTGAAGCGCGCCCGCCAAACCGAAAGACGCACCGCGCGCAACCGCGCCAACACTTCACAGCTGCGCACCGCCCTGCGCAAGTTTCGCCAGGCGCTGCAGTCGGGCGACTCAGCCCAGGCCAAGAGCCACTTCTCCGCCACCGTCTCCATGATCGATAAGGCGGTCAAGAAGGGCGTGATCCACAAGAACACCGGCAGCCGCTATAAGTCCCGCCTGAGCGCACGGCTGGCCGCGAAGTAGCTTCACGCTAAATCCAGATTCACCGCAAAGGACGCAGAGAAGGATGCAGGGCCCTTGCACTGCCCTCATTCCCTCATCGTTTGGGCTCGCAACCGGATTGTGCAGGGCAGAATTTGGGCAGTTCGAACGAAGCTCTTGTGTCACTTCGGCTCTGATCCCATGCGGAGCACGTTCCCGTCAGGGTCCTCGATTTGCATTTCCAGTGCCCAGGGATAGTTGGTGGGCGGCAGGAGAATCTTCACCCCGCGCACCTTGTAGTCCTCATAGAGCGGCTCCACGTCTTCCACACCGATCCAGACCCACGCGCGGCCCTGGCCCTGGCCGCCACGGCACAAGTAGATGCCTTGTCGGTCGCGCGATATCGAAATGAAGTCATCTGTACCCCAACTGGCGTTCTCAAAGCCCAGCACGTCCACGTAAAAGCGCAGGGCTTCCGCCATGTTCTCCACACGCAGGATGGGGTTGATGCATTCAAAATGGACGTGTTGTCTTGTCTGACTGGTGGCTATCGCTCATGTCTCGCCTCAGGGGATGGCAACGCGAAACACGGAAACGAGGTACATTGCGTCATCATGCCCGGTATCGGAAAACCAGGAAATTTCGCAGCTGATCTA
>Ga0316628_100004034_pt1 | contig 11445 bp, 7 predicted proteins | sample OWC_Aug_M2_C1_D5_FD_207648 | JGI IMG/M metagenome (GOLD analysis project Ga0316628, IMG submission 207648) | Wetland soil microbial communities from Old Woman Creek delta, Ohio, United States - OWC_Aug_M2_C1_D5_C | ecosystem: Environmental > Terrestrial > Soil > Wetlands | place: USA: Ohio... | reverse complement strand
GGCGCAGATGCCGATGGCCTGGCGCGCCCGCAGGCCGGGTCGAATCACGTTGCCGGAGATGGTGTTGCCGCTGGAGCCGGAGCCCAGCTCGATCGCGTCGAAGGCCGCCGCCGCCTCCCTGCCCACCGTCGAGACGGAGTTGCCGCTCACCTCACTCTCGGCCACGGAGTGGAGGAAGATGCCGCGCTGTCCCGTCTCCGCGACGGTGTTGTCGTGGATCTGCACGCGGGCGGCGAGCTGGACGTAGATCCCCGAGCCCGCGCAGCGGCGAATGGTGTTCTGGGTGATCCGACAGCCTTCGTCGAGGAGCCCGCGCGAGCCCAGGCAGACGATCCCGTCGCCTTTGTCGCCGTTGCCGCCGTCGGCGGGCCCCGCACCCTCGATCGTGTTGTCCCGTATCTCGGCGGCCGTGGCTGCCGCGCTGAAGATGCCGCGGAAGTTGCCCTCGAGCCGGTTGCCCTCGATCAGGGGACCGTCCGTGTCGCCCACGATGATCCCCGCCGCCGTCCGCGACCGGTGCCCGAGGACGCGGTTGTTGCGGATGGTGACGTCCGTGACCCCCGACGTTACGATCCCGAATTCGTTGCCCTCGGCGACGGAGTCCTCGACTCTGGCCCCGGCGACCGCGACCCCGAGGGCGCGGTGGAGGTAGAGCCCCGCGTTCGCGTTGCCGCGGAACGTGCACCCGCGGAAGGTGACGTTCCGCACCTGCTGCCCGCGGTTCGGCTCGCAGTTCACCCCCGACTCCGGCGACTGGCCACGGGTCGAGGCGAACGTGCTGTCCTCCACCGTCACGTCCGTCGCGTTCACCATGGCGAGCCCGGTCCGGCGGTTGTTCTCGGCGACGACGCCGCGCACGGCGACCCTTTCGCAGCCTCGGTTCCCGGTCAGGAGGATGCCGTCGAAGTAGAAGTCCCGCACGGTCACGTTCTCGATCACGAGGTCGGAGGCGTCGCTCGCGAGGATGCCGATGCCCCAGTCGGGCTTGCCCTCACGGCTGCCCACGAGGGTGCCACCCGAGATGACGATGTTCCTCCGTCCCTCGATGTAGAGGATCCGGCACTTGGCCCGGCTCACGTTGTCGGCCACGAGGGTCGCCTCGCGGAGGTCGACGCGCATGTCGTCCTTGAGCCTGATGCCCCGGTCGGACTCGATCCTGTACGTCCCGGGGGGGAAGCGAAGGACACCTCCCGGGGGGAGCGCGTCCACCGCCTTCTGGATCGCGGCGGTGTCGAAGGCCTCGCCGTCGCCCCGGGCCCCGAAGTCGCCGACGGAAAGTGTCGCCGCCGGGGGCTCTGCGGTGTCGTTCGGTCCGCAGGCGAGCGCCACCAGCGCAACGAAGGCCCAGCGGGCGCTCACGGGACCGCCCCCGAGGACGGCGCGAGCCGAGCACCGCGCGCCGAGAGGGCCGGCCGCCTCCCGCGCCGGCCCCGGCGCCGATCCGCCCGGCTCGGCGTCTCCAGCACGGTCTCGATCACGCGCGCCCGCTCGTCGTCGGTGAGGGCGGAGCCGCTAGGCAGGCAGAGGCCGTGGCGGAACAGGTGCTCGGCCACCGCGCCGCCGACGCGGCGGGCATCCCGGAAGAGCGGCTGGAGGTGCATCGGCTTCCAGACGGAGCGCGATTCGATGTTCTCCCGCTCGAGGTGCAGGCGGACGTCCTCGGCGGTGGCGCCGAACCGCTGCGGATCGACCAGGATCACGGTGAGCCACCGCGAGGACGACCCGTGGGGGGCCTCCGGCATGAACGACAGGCCCGGGCAGGAGCAGAGGGCCTCCGCGTAGAGCGCGAAGTTCCGCCGCCGCGCCGCCACGCGCGCGTCCAGGACACGGAGCTGACCGCGCCCGATGGCGGCGAGCACGTTGCTCATGCGGTAGTTGAAGCCCATCGTCGAGTGCTCGTAGTGAGGCGCGGGGTCGCGGGCCTGGGTGGCGAGGAAGCGGACTCTCTCGATGTCCTCGCGGTCCTTCGAGACGAGCATGCCGCCCCCCGAGGTGGTGATGATCTTGTTGCCGTTGAAGGAGAAGGCTCCGAAGGCGCCGTACGTCCCCGGGCTGCGGCCACGGTACTCTGCCCCGAGGGCTTCCGCCGCGTCCTCGACGAGGGCGACGCCGTGGCGGTCGCAGGCGGCGAGGATGGGCCCGAGATCCGCGCTCTGACCGTAGAGGTGCACGAGCACGACGGCGCGGGGGAGCCGGCCGCGTCGGGCGGCCGCGTCGAGCTCCTCGGCGAGGAGCGCGGGATCCATGTTCCAGGTCGAGGGCTCGGTATCGACGAAGACTGGAAAAGCCCCCTGGTAGAGGATGGGGTTCGCGCTCGCCACGAACGTGAGCGTGGAGCAGAGCACCTCGTCGCCCCGGCCCACGCCGAGGCCCCGCAGGGCGAGGTGCAGGGCGGCGGTGCCCGAGGAGACGGCCGCCGCGTGGGCCGCGCCTACCGTGGCCGCGAACTCCCGCTCGAAGGCGTCCACGTGGGGCCCGATCGGCGCGATCCAGTTCGAGGCGAACGCGTCCTCGACGAGCGGGCGCTCCTCGGGACCGATGTGAGGAGGCGAGAGGTGGATCCTGGGCCCGGGCAAGGCTTCAACTCCCGGCGCCGGCGAGCTGCAGCCGGCTTCTTTCAGCCGCCCCCAGTGGAAGTCGCGCGCGCAGCCCTTTCGCGCAGAGGAGGCGCTCGTATTCCCCGAGCACGGTCGCGACCACCCGGCGCTCGTCGAACTCGGCGAGGGCTCGCCGCCGCCCGCCTTCGCCCAGGCGACGGGAGAGCTCCCGGTCGGCGAGGAGCGCCAGGATGGCGTCGGCCAGGGCGGAGACGTCGCCGACCGGCACGAGGAGGCCGTTCTCGCCGTGTCGCACGGTCTGCCGGCAGCCCCGGACGTCCGTGACCACGCACGGCACCTTCATCGCGGAGGCCTCCATGGGAGCGCGGGGAAAGCCTTCGCGGTGGGAGGGCAGGGCGAAGACGTCCATCGCCCGGTACAGCTCGGGCACGTCCTCGCGCTGGCCCGCGAAGACACAGACGTTCCCCCCGTCCAGGTCCCGCGCCGCGGCGGGCGTGACCCGGTCCGCCTTCTCCTCGTCCACTGCTCCCACGAAGAGGAAGCGCACGTCCGGGTGGCGCGAGCGGACGCGGCGGGCCGCCTCGAGCAGCTCAGGCACGCCCTTCTCCGCCACCAGCCGCCCCACGAAGCCCACGACCGGCGCCCCTTCTGAGATCCCGAGGGCCGCCCTCGCGCGGCGCCGCGCTTCCGGCGGGAGCCGCGCGGGGTCGAAGCGCCGCAGGTCGATCCCGTTGCCGAGGCGGCGGATCTGGCCCGGGCGCGCGATGCCCAGCCGGATCGCCGTGTCGAGATCTTCCTCGTTCTGCGACAGGATGAGGTCCGAGCAGCGGCCGGCGAGCTTCTCCAGGGCGACGTAGAACCGCCGCTCCGAGGGAGGCATCCGGTCGTGGAAGTAGAAGCCGTGGATCGTGTTCACCACGATGGGGACGCCGGCGAGGCGGGCAGCGACCTGGGCGAGGAGCCCCGGCTTGGGGGTGTGGGCGTGGACGATGGTGAACCCGCGGCTCCTCATCAGGCGGTAGAGGGCGACGAGCGCGCGGGCGTCTTTGAGCGGAGTGAGGCGTCGCGTGAAGGACACGTCCACGTGGGCGACCCCCTGCGCCTCGAGGGCCGACACGTCGGGGCCCGGCGCCGAGACGCCGGCGACCTCGTACCCCTGCTCGCGGAGCGCGCAGAGCTGGGGCAGGAGGAGGTAGCGCAGCGACTGGGCCACGGTCGTCACGTGCGCCACGGCCGCCGGACGCCCGGCGCCGTCGCCTCCCTCCCGCCGAGCGCCCCCCCGCGCATGCGCGAGGGCGTCCCCGAACACCCGGCGATGCCCCTCGACCATGGCCGACACGACGTGGCGTTCGAGCACGAAGCTCCGGGCCGCCGCGGCGAGCCGATCGGCGAGATCGTCGTCGTCGAGCAGGCGGTCGACCGCCGAGGCGAGGGCCCGCGCGTCCCCGGGCATCACGAGGATCCCGGTCCGGCCGTGCTCGACGATCTCGGCGACACCGCCCACGCGCGAGGCGACAACAGGCACCCCGGCCGCCATCGCCTCGAGCAGCGCGGTGGGCATGCCTTCGCGGTGGAGCGTGGGCAGCACGACGACGTCGGCCCTCGCCAGGCAGGGGCGTACGTCGTCGAGGAAGCCGAGCGCGCTGAAGGTGTCGCCGAGCCCGCGCGCCTCCGCCGCCCGGAAGAAGCGCCCCCGCGTGAAGTCCCTGCCGACGAGGACGGCCCGGATCCCCGGACGGCGGGGCCTCAGCAGGCGGATGGCCTCCAGCAGCACTCCCTGGCCCTTGTTGGGCGTGATGTTGCCCACGCAAAGCAGGGAGGGTGCCTCCCTCCCGGCCCGGTCCCGGCGGACGGGGGTGGGGCTGGCGACGCCGTTCGGTACCACCCGGACCGGAGGCTCGTCGCCGACGATGGCGCGCAGGTTCCGCGCGGCGCAATCCGAGTTCGCGACGTAGGCGTCGACCAGGTGCCGGTCCAGGCGCCGGGCCACGCGGTCGCTCCATCGGTTGCCGGCGGATCGCTCGGCGGCCACGATCGAGCGCACTCCGGCCAGGCGGGCGACGAGCGCCCAGGGAATGGTGCGAAAGCGACCGAACGCGTAGAGGACGTCCGGACGCACGGATCGCAGCAGGCGGAGGAGCCCTCCCAGGTCGCCCGCCGCGAGACCGTGGTACGGCACCCCGATCAGCGTGACGGCCCGGCGCAGCGCGAGGTTCTCGGGGGCGGCGACGATCACGCGGCACGCCAGGGGATCGGGATGCGCGTGCGCCATCAGGCGGAGCATCGAGCGCTCGGCGCCGCCGATGCCTCGCGAGGCGAAGGCGAAGGCCACGTGCAGGGGAGCGCTCACCGGGCGCCTCCCGCGCCCAGGCCGGCGGCGAACTCCAGGAGGCGCGCGGCGTGGACGTCGCGGTCGAAAGCCCGCGCGCCCGCCTCGCGGCCTGCGCGCCCGATCGCGGCGCCCCTGTCCGCGGAGCGCACCACGCCGGCGATCGCGGAAGCGGACCGACCGGGATCGTGGGGGTCGAGGAGGACGGCCTCGTGGCCGTCCCTGACGTAGCGCGGCACGTCGCCCACCGCGGAGACGAACACCGGCCGCCCGCAGCGCAGGTACTCCGCGAGGCGCGTGGGAAAGGAGAGCACCTCGGTCGCCGCGTCCCGCCTCGTGAGCACGAGGCCGTCCGCGCCGGCCAGTCGTTCGGCCAGGCGGGCGTCGCTCAGCGTGCCGAGGCACCGCACGAGCCGGCTCAGGACCGGGTCCGCGGCGCACCGTTCGGCGAACCGGCGGCCCCGCTCGGTCCCCTCGTAGTGCCCGATCACGTCGAGGGGCACGGCCGGGCCCCGGGCCGCGACGAGGCGGACGATGTCGAGCAGGCTTTCCGGGGCGTCGCGGGGCATGAGCGAGCCCACGTAGGCCAGGCGGAACTCCGCGTTCCCGGTCGGCGCCGGCGGGGAGGCGGGCGGCCACTCCTCCACCGCGGGAAGGACGAGCGTCCTCGCGCACCCCCGCGCGCGATACAGCGCCTCGAGGCCGGTAGTGATGACGGTGAGGCCGTCGAAGAGGCGCGGCGCGAGGCGCGCCCCGGCCAGGTAGTCCCAGTAGAGGGGGCCCATCCCGTGGCCGGACTGCTCGCTCGTCTCGGTGACGTCGAGCACACAAGGCACCCGCGACGCCCGGCAGAGACGGACGAGGGGCGTCATGCGGAGGGCGCTGCGGTCGTAGACGAACACGAGGTCGCACTGGCGCCGGGCGATGCGGTCGCGCAGCCGCCGGCGGGCGAGAGGCGTGGCCGCGTACAGGCCCGCGAACCACCGGACCTTGTCGCGCAGACGGCCGCGAAGCCGGGGGACGGTCCGGTCGGCGTCGCGCCAGCCGGAGACGGCGGCGGTGAGGGGGGCGGCGCACTCGTACGAGATGCCCTCGTAATCCCCTCCCCCGTGCCGGGAGCGGTCGCCGCTCCCCGCGGGCCGCGGCACCATCGTGATCACGTGGACCCGGGCGCCCTTCCGGCGCAGGCCGAGGGCCAGGTTGCGGACCCGGCAGGCGTTCGCGCTGCCGCGGGGGAACCAGAACTGTCCCACCATGACCACGTTCATGCCGCAGGCCTCCCGAGTGCGCGCCCGGCGAGCGGCCACCTCTCGCCCGCGTCCCTCTCGCGAGAGAGCAGGTGTCCCATGCACAGACCGACCATGAGCATGTCGAAGGAGGAGGACATGATGAACCAGCCCTCCAGGGTGAGGGACAGCGCGTGGATGACCAGGACGAAGAACGCGGCGGCGGCCACCGGCTCCGCGAGGAAGCGCCGCCCGCGCACGAGCGCTCCTGCGAGGCCCGCGAAGTAGACGACGAAGAGCGCGAGGCCCCCCTTGAAGAGCGGCATCAAGCCCCCCACGTGGAGCTGACGGCGCGCGACGACGCCCAGGTCGTCCATGAGGGTGCCCCACCCCTCGACCGGCGGGATGAAGTACCCCCCGAATCCGCGTCCCAGGAGGAGCTCTTCCGGCTCGAGGGTCCGCAGGAACATGCCCGCCTCGAAGAACCGCTCGTTCTCGTAGGTCAGCATGCCGGCGGCGCCCCCCTCGTAGGCCTGGCCGCTCAGGCGTCTCATGAGGCCGGCGAGCTGTCCCTCGAAGAGCCAGGGGGCCGCGGTGAGGGACACGACGAGGGCGAGCGCCCCCGCCGAGGCGAATGTCACCGAGCTGCGGCCACCTTCCCGCGAGCGCGGGCGCACGAGGCGCGGGAGGACGAACAGGAACACCGCCACGACGAGCAGGACGCGGACGGAGGGGGCCCGCTTCTGGAACAGGATCTGCTGGGCGAGGACGAAGAAGACGGTGGAGTAGATGAGGAAGGCGGCGAGCGGTCGCCGGAGGCGCGCGGTGAGGAAGAGGAGCGGCCAGAAGGCGAGGGCCCCCTGCGTGCGATAGGCGACGATCGCGACGCCGGCCCGGTCCTCCGCCTCGATCTCGGACACGACGTCCGCGATCTGCGTCATCCCCAGCGCGTTGACGACGAGCGCGGCGAGGAGCAGCGCCAGCAGGGGGCGGTCGAGGTCGGCGAAGACCCGGGACATCGACCCGAGGACGACGGCGCCCACGATCACGAGGTAGGGGCAGAGGTCGTGAACCACGGGATTGAAGCGGTATCCCTTCATGAGCCAGCCGTAGAAGAAGAGCAGGAGCGACAAGCCCAGGATGAGGACCACCCACAGGCGAGCGCCGTCCACGAGGTTCCCGAGCAGACCGTCCGCGCGCAGGCCGTAGATCGCCGACGCGGGAAGGAGCAGCGCCACCGAGGCGATGCCGGCCACGGTGGCGGAGCCGAGGATGCCGGCTCCCAGACGCGGGCTCCAGAATTGCCTGGTCAGGCTCAGGAACTGCGCCGCCAGGAAGCCCAGGAGGCAGAGCTTCCCCATGAACCACACGGCCTGCTCCGAGGCGCGGGGGGGTGCCGCGGGCAGCCCCCACGTCGCGGGGCGGGCGGCCTGCACGCGCTCGTGGACCGTCGGCGCGGTCGTCATCGCGCCGCTCCCCTGGCCAGCCGTCGCGGGCCCTCGCCCGTCCGCGATCGCAGTCCGGGGGCGGCAGGAGCGAGCGTGCGAACGAAGGCGGCGGGGTTGCCTGCCCACACCTCGCGAGGTCCCACGCCGGATCGCACCACGGACCCGGCGCCGATCACCGCCTCCTCGCCGATCTCGACGCCCTTGAGCAGGATCGAGTGGCCGCCGACGAAGGTGCTTCGACCGATGACGACCGGCGCGGTGCGCGTGCCGGGGTTTCCCGGACGGCCTCTCTCCGACGCGCTCACGGAGTGGAAGTCCGTGTCGTAGACCTGGCTCCCCCCGCCCAGGAAGGTGTCGTCCCCGATCGACACCGAGCTCATGCACACGATCGTGGAGTTGCTGAGACCCACCCGATCCCCGAGAGTGAGGCAGGCGCCGGGGCCGACCCAGATCGCCATCCGCGAGCCGTTTCCGACGGGGTTCCCCGCGAAGCCGGACTGGATCCGGCAGTCGTCCCCGATCCGGATCGTGCCCGTGCGGTGGCAGTGGAGGTGGAGGGGCCCGCGCACGCGAAGCCGTCGCCCCACTCGCGCGTCGTAGGCGCGCAGGCGGACGCGGGCGACCAGGCTCCAGAAGCGGACGGCGAGGATCGCCCGCACGGCCGCCGCGGCGGCGAGGACGGCGCGGAGGGGCTTCATGCCGCGGCCCCCTTCGCCGGGAGGCCGCGGGCGGCGCGCAGGGCCAGGAAGACCGAGAGCGCGCCGACGACAAAGGCGGCATAGGCGTTCCCGCGAGCGACGCCTGCGAGAGGGTCGTCGAGGCCCGCCAGCACCGAGGGAAACGTCCAGCGAGTGACGAGCAGGACGGCGATGTAGAGCGCCAGGCTGCGCCAGGCCTTGAGGCTTGAGAGGAACGCCGCGATCGGCGTGAAGCTCCACAGCACACCGGCGACGAGCGACCAGCGCACCGCGGGGATGGACGCCACGTACCGCGGGAAGAACCGCTCGATCGTGGCCGGCGCCGCGAACCACCCGAGGACGGCGATGGGCACGGACACCGCGACCGACGCCGCCGCCGCGGCCAGGGCCATCCGGGCGAGGGCCGCCGGGTTGCGGCCCTGGCCCAGCGCATAGCTCATGCGCGGGTACACGTAGGTGGTGACGGCGCCCGGCACGACGCCGAGCGCGGCGAGCACGGCCACGGCGGGTGCATAGTACCCGACCGTCTCCACGTCGCCGCGGCGGAGCAGGATCAGGCGGTCGAAGCCGGCGGCGACGACCTGGAGGTAGCTGGCGGCGAAGAGCGGGAGGCCGGTGACGAGGAGCTGGAGGGCGACCCGGGGCTCGAAGCGCGGGGAGACCCGCAGAGGACGCCACGCGTGGGCAAGAGCGGTCACCACCAGCGACTGCGCCACGGCGTGCAGGCACAATCCCCTGAAGCCGAGGGCATGGACCGCGACCGGCATGAGGAGGGCGAGCGCGGCCTGGAGGAAGTGCACCCGCGCGAGGCGCGTGAAATCGGAGTCCGACCGGAAGGTGGCCTGGAGATAGGCGAGGTGGAGATTCGCCACGCTGACCACCGCCATCGCGGGCAGCCCCAGGCGCCACGCCCCGCTCGAGGCACGGGCGGCGGGGACGAGAAGGGCGGCACCCACCACGACACAGGAGAGGGTGTTGAAGGCGAGTGCCGTCGCCGCGATGAGGCGCGCCCGCGGGAGGTCGCCGCTGCCGAGGGCGAAGGGCAGCTCGCGTCCCATGCCGTTGATCACGCCGACGCGGGCCACGCTGAGGTACGAGGAAGCGACGAGCAGCGTGTGCCAGACTCCCATCGACGCGGGGTCGATCCACCGGAACGCGAGGGCGTTCCCGAGGAACGACGCGGCCTGGAGCAGGACGACGGCGAGCGTGAAAGACACGAACACCTGTCCGTCCCGGGCTCCCGGGCGTGCCATCGCGGGTGCCTTCGGCGCCCCGCCCGCCCACTGGGCCACCCACGTCGACAGCGGCCAGGTCGTCATCGCTCGAGACGCCCCGTGGCTCAGGCCACTCGACGCGATTCCCGCCGGGGCGGCGTCTCGGGGGGCAGGTCGCCGGCCACGATCCGGTAGAACACCTCGGCGTCGGAGGGGCTGGACGGGCCGTCGAGGAACAGGTCCACCGCACGATACGAGGGGCTGAAGGCGTCGAAGGAGAACTCCGAGAAGACGAGGCTCAGGTACTGCCGGGCGTCGGCCTGCTGCTGGGCAGTCGGGTGGACCCCGCCGGCGGCCAGGCGGGCGAGCGCCCCGAAGTACCCTGGAATGGTGGAAGGCTCGTCTACGAGACCCAGGTCGTGGTACTTGGGGCGGGCGGCCGCGATCACCGGGACCCCGCGCGCCACCATGTCGGCGCCGATCGAGCTCATCCACACCAGCCCGCCGGCGAGACCCGGCAGGAGCGCGTACGTGCTCGTGTCCTCGTCCCCGCCGATGACGAGGACGTTGCGCGCGTCGCCCGCCGCCTCGAGGGCGACGTCCCCCATCCTGACCACACGCTTGCCTTTGGGAATCCGGGCCTCGTCGGGATGCGCCCGCACGATCAGGTTCCACCCGGGCCGCGAACGGAAGAAGCCGATCGTCTGCCCCACCCAGTCCCGCTGGTTGCGGAAGATGGGATCGCGGCGGAGGGTCGAGCTGTCACCGACGACGTTCGTGGCCAGGAGAAACGTGGGGCCGCGGCGTTCGCGGAAGGCGGCCACCGCGGGGGGCAGGGGATCCGTGTTGGACCGCCGCTGCGCACGCTTCAGGCGGCCGAGGGCGGCGTCCGCCCCCCCGGCACCCTCCTGGAACCGGAGCAGGCGGGCCGCCTCGCTCTCCCGAGCCGCGTCCCAGCCGCCGAACGCGCGCCGCCAGCCGTCGACGTTGTACTCGAGGGCGGGCGCGTCGAGGTTGCAGATCATGTGACCGGGCCGCCACGTCCAGCCCTCGACGGCGAGGAAAGGGACGCCCACGCGCCGGGCCGCCTCGTGGAGGGCAGGGCTCCTCCCGATGAGGCCGCTGTAGCACACGACCCGGGACACGGGATTCGCGCGCAGGATGCGCTCGAAGGCGGCGGCGGTCTGCGCGAGCATCACTTCCGCTCGGGTGACCTCCCGGCGGTAGGCGCCACCCCGCGGCCCGTCTTCACCCTCCTCGACGTGCAGGTCGTAGGCGGCCACCGAGCGTGCGTAGTCGCGGGCGAAGGCGGCGTAGGCTGCGGCTTGTGCCGTCGCGGGAAGCCAGTCGTCGAGATCCACGAGGCGGACGTTCGGGATCTTCGCGACGCCCGCCCAGAAACCCAGCCGGCGGGCGCCGGGGATCCGGGTGAGCGGATAGGCACGCTTCACCTCGCCGGAGGAGTAGACGAGCGTGGTTGCCACGCCGAGCCGTCGGAGCTGGCAGCTGGCGTACGCGGCCCACTCGATCCAGGTGAGGTTGCGGCAGGCCACGACCATGACCCGGTGCCGGACGGGACCCGACGCGTCGAGTGCGGCGGTCCAGCTCGCGAGGGCGAGCCGGGGAGACGCGATCTCCGTGACCGGGCGGCGGCGGGCCCACTGGAGGGCACCCACCGCCGCGGAGCGCAGCCTTTCCGCCGCCCTCGCCACGCGCGCAGCAACGCCCTTTCGTCCTCCACCGGGTCGCGAGCCGTCGGTCATGCGCTCTTCCTTTCGTTTGCCTTCCGCGTCGGCACGCTCACAGCGACGCCTGCGCGGCCTGGGTCAACGGCGTCACCGGCGACGCCGGGACGGCCGCGGGAGCGGGGTGCGGCCGCGCGTCCGCCGGGTGAGGCCCCCGGCCGAACGAGGGCACGAGGTCCGAGAGGACGCGGATCGCCTCCGCTTCGTCGCGCTCCTCCACGCACCAG
>Ga0316628_100004033_pt1 | contig 11447 bp, 7 predicted proteins | sample OWC_Aug_M2_C1_D5_FD_207648 | JGI IMG/M metagenome (GOLD analysis project Ga0316628, IMG submission 207648) | Wetland soil microbial communities from Old Woman Creek delta, Ohio, United States - OWC_Aug_M2_C1_D5_C | ecosystem: Environmental > Terrestrial > Soil > Wetlands | place: USA: Ohio... | reverse complement strand
TGCTTACACAACTGTACGGTGATCGTCTCCTTATTGCCAACGCTACAGGATGCTCCTCGATCTACGGAGGTAACCTGCCCACGACCCCCTACACAACCGACCGGGAAGGAAGGGGGCCAGCGTGGGCCAACTCACTGTTCGAAGACAATGCGGAATTCGGTCTGGGATTCCGGTTGGCGATAGATGCCCAACGACGTCAGGCAGAACGCCTTCTAAGAGGGTTTGGCGCAGTGCTGGAGAGCGGCCTCGTGGAAGAACTGACCAAACCTATCCCGGAAAGCGACAAGGACATCGCGGAACAGCGTGCGCGCGTCAGGGAACTGAAACGGCAGCTCCGCTCAGTGGATACCCAGGAAGCACGAGGACTGGAGAAGCTGGCAGACTATCTCGTGCCAAAAAGCGTCTGGATCCTCGGCGGTGACGGTTGGGCTTATGACATAGGGTACGGCGGGCTTGACCATGTGTTGAGCTTGAAACGCAACGTGAACATCCTCGTACTCGACACCGGGGTTTATTCGAACACAGGAGGACAGGCATCAAAAGCCACGCCGCTCGGCGCCGCAGCCAAGTTTGCTGCCCGCGGGAAGGACACTAACAAGAAGGATCTTGGCCTGATGGCCATGAGCTATGGGCATGTCTATGTGGCAAACATCGCTCTCGGCGCAAACGAAGGGCACACTGTAAGGGCCTTTCTGGAGGCAGGCTCCTACCCGGGCCCGTCGCTCGTAATTGCGTACAGCCATTGTATTGCCCATGGTTATGACCTTCGCCTGGGTGCGCAACAGCAGAAACGGGCGGTGGATAGCGGAGTATGGCCGCTCTACCGTTATGATCCCAGGCGCACGGAAGCAGGCGAGCCTCCCCTCATCGTTGACGCGGAGGGCGGCAAGCTTCCGGTCTCGGAGTACATGACAAACGAGACCCGCTTTAAAATTGTAGAAAAGCTTGATCCCGATGCGTTCAGAAGATACGCAGCCGAGTCGCAGCTTGCAGCCGAGCGGCGAATGACAGTTTACCGGCACATTTCTCAGCTTCGGCTTCCCACATCACAGGGATGCGGTCCACCCGTGACCGAAGAGCCGGCCGGGACCGGCATTCAGCCTGAAAAGGAGGTGTGATGCATGGACCTCTCGACGACATACCTTGGGTTGTCGCTTCGCAATCCTTTTGTTGCCGGCCCATCCACGCTCACTGACCGTCTCGACACGATCAGGCAGTTAGAGGACGCCGGGATTGCAGCTATTGTACTACCGCCTCTGTTCGAGGAACAACTTTCAATCGACGAGATGGCTCTGTTCCAGTCGGTCGACACGCCTGCCGAGTCTTTTCCCGAGGCGCTTTCATATTTCGCTGAGTCCGGGCGCGCCATAGATGAGTCAGAAGCTTACATAGCTCGTCTTGCAGAGGTGAAGAAGCATGCCAGTGTGCCAATCATCGGGGCGATCAATGCAGTCACCACAGACCGATGGACGGATTACGCCATGCGTATGGAGGAGGCCGGAGCCGACGCGCTGGAGCTGGACTTCTACTATGTGGCGATTGACGCCTCCGAGTCAGGCGAGGAGGTCGAACGACGGTTTGTCGACGTCTTAAGGAGAGTGAAGGGTAGCGTGCGGATTCCCGTGAGCGTGAAGCTCACGCCGTTCCATACCTCTCTTGGGCACTTCGCCGGCAGCCTTGAGGCGGCAGGGGCAGATGGTCTCGTCCTTCTGCACCGTTTTTACGAGCCCGACCTTGATATAGAAAACCTGGAGCCCATCACGCGGCTCCAACTCTCCGATTCTCGTGAGCTGCTGCTGAGGCTGAGATGGCTCGCAATAATATCCGGAAAGGTGACCTGCTCTCTTGCGGCAAGCGGCGGTGTCCATTCTGTGGAGGACACAGTCAAGGCCATCATGACGGGGGCCGATTGCGTGCAGCTTTCCTCGGCGTTGTTGCAGAACGGAGTAGAGCACGTCACGACTTTGTGTAAGGGGCTTGCGACGTGGTTAGAGCAGAACGAGTATGGCTCGCTCAGGCAGATGTGGGGCACCATGAACATAGAACGTATCCCCGATCCCAAGCTATTTTCAAGGGCGCATTATATGCACCTCCTAGGCTCTTGGGGGAACGAATTTAGCGGGAGATGATTGATTACGCCGGCACTCGAACGGATCGTGACAAGGGTCGCGCGCGCCTTTGACTATTGCATCGACTGTGCGACGCATTAGGTGATGCGAGGGAAAGACAAGGGTAAGCGCATTGATGCCATTTTCCTTTGAACGGAGGACCTTATGCCGGTAGCTGATTTCAAGATCTACTGCGAGATGCTCGAGAGGGCGCGGAAGGGACATTATGCCTATCCGGCCATCAATGTGTCGTCGCTTACGACCGCGAACGCCGTGCTCAGAGGACTTGCAGAGAGCAGGAGCGACGGTATCATTCAGGTCTCGACGGGCGGCGGAGCTTTTGCCTCGGGGGCATCGGTCAAAGACATGGCCCTTGGCGCGATTTCCATAGCCGAACATGTCCATCGCGCAGCGCAGCATTACCCTGTTTATGTAGCTCTCCACACCGACCACTGCCAGGCGGAAAAGCTCGACAAGTTCGTCATCCCTCTTGTGGAAGAGACCGAACGGCGGAGGGCGGCCGGCAGGCCGAACCTCTTCAACAGCCATATGTTTGATGGCAGCGCCCTACCGCTCAAAGAGAACCTTGATATTTCCGCCAAACTCCTGGAACGCTTTCAGAGGAATGAACTCATCCTCGAGATAGAGGCTGGAGTTGTCGGAGGGGAGGAGGACGGCGTCAAGGGTGAGGCTGGCGCCAAGCTCTACACAACCCCGGAGGACACGCTCGAAGTCGCCCGGCGGCTCAATGCTATAAATGGTGGCCGGTATCTCCTTGCCGCGACCTTCGGCAATGTCCACGGCGTCTACAAGCCGGGCCACGTGAAGCTGAGGCCCTCGATCCTGAATGACTGCCAGGACGCCGTCGTCAGACAGCACGGCGAAGAGGCACGCTTTTACCTTGTATTCCACGGAGGCTCGGGTTCGGAACTGCGTGATATCCATGAGGCGCTTGATTACGGTGTCGTCAAGATGAACATAGACACAGACACCCAATACGCCTTCACCCGGCCGATTGTAGGGCATATGTTCAAGAATTATGACGGCGTGTTGAGGGTGGACGGCGAGGTGGGGGACAAAAAAAGTTACGATCCTCGTACGTATCTTGCCCTGGCTGAATCCGGCATGGCGGAGCGCGTCAAGAGAGCAGTGTCCGAACTCAGGGGCGTCGGAACCACGATGTTCAAGGGGTGAAAGGAGCGCTCATGGAACAGGCAAAGGATTTCACGATACAGCGTCTCGGCGACTGTACCATTCCGTCTCCCATGAGTGGTGTCCGGTTCACAGGCGATGAGGAGCATATCCTCTTTCATGACGACCTCGGTGAGATCAGGCGTTACCTCGATGCAGGCGACGAACCACCGAGATTTGAAGCGGCGGGCCCTAGGGAGAAGATCTTCTTCGACCCCGCGACGCTTGCCTGCGGCATAGTTACCTGCGGCGGCCTCTGCCCGGGACTGAACGATGTGATACGCTCGATCGTATTGAGCCTGCATAATCATTACGGGGTGAGGACGGTTTACGGATTTCCGTACGGATACGAAGGTCTGGCGCCGAAATTCGGGCACAAGCCGATTATGCTCACCGATCAGGCCGTGGCGCAGATTAACGAGATTGGCGGCACCATGCTTGGTTCCTCCCGCGGCAACCAGGACATCTCGGTAATGGTAGATACCCTGGAGCGCATGAGGATTGGCATCCTCTTCTGTATCGGCGGCGATGGAACGCAGCGGGGCGCCCTTGCCATCAGTGAGGAGGCGCAGAAGCGCGGCCTCAAACTCAGCGTAATCGGCATCCCGAAGACGATAGACAATGACATCTCCTACGTCCAGAAGACATTTGGTTTCGAGACCGCTGTAGCGGAGGCAAAACGGGCGACCTATGCCGCACACGCCGAGGCGGTCGGGGCACGTAACGGTATCGGCCTGGTGAAGCTTATGGGCCGCGACTCGGGCTTCATCGCTGCATTCTCAGCGCTGGTGTCCAACCAGGTGAACTTCTGTCTTATACCGGAGGTCTCTTTCAGCCTAGATGGCTTTCTTGCTGCCCTGAAACAGCGGCTTGAGCGAAGGGGACATGCAGTGGTCGTCGTTGCCGAAGGCGCCGGCCAGGAGCTTTTCGAGGCGACGGGCGAGCGGGACGCCACGGGCAATATCAAGTATGGCGATATTGGTGTCTTTCTCCGCGACCGCATCAAGGATCATTTCAAGAAGATCGGTACTGAGATCAACCTTAAGTACATAGACCCCAGTTACATTATCAGGAGTCAGTCCGCGAACCCCCACGACTCGGCTCTATGCCTGCTGATGGGCCATAATGCCGTACACGCCGGCATGGCGGGCAGGACCGGCATGACCATTGGCTTCTGGAACCACAAGTTCACCCATGTGCCGATCCCGCTTGCAGTATCACGGCGCAAGAAGATCGACCCCGCAGGCCGGATATGGAGCAGCGTACTTGCTTCAACCGGGCAGCCGGCCATGATGGACTGAATAGATAGCGGACAAAGGCTCACACGGGAAGGAGACAGACCACAATGATGCTTCCAAGGCATAAGACAAAGATTGTCTGTACAATCGGGCCTGCCTCCGGGTCTTACGAGGTAATGAAGCGTATGATTGAAACGGGGATGAATATAGCCAGGCTGAATTTCTCGCACGGCGACTTTGACAGCCACCGTACTGTGGTCCGGAACCTTAGGTCTGCGGCCCATGATGCTGGAAAGCGGTTAGCCATCATGGCGGACCTCTCCGGTCCGAAGATGCGGATCGGTGAGCTCGCGCAGGAACCTGTGGACCTGAAACCAGGAGACTTCTTTGTACTTACTACCGACGACATCGTCGGAGATGCAGGAAAAGCTTCTGTTACCTTCAAGAGACTGCCGCAGGCGGTCAAGGTCGGTGACAAGCTCTTTCTGAACGACGGGGTTATCCAGCTCGATGTCGCCGCGGTCAATGGAAATGATGTAACCTGCAGGGTGGAAGTAGGCGGGGAACTGCGGTCCCGCAAGGGGCTTAATCTCCCTGACATAAATCTCGGTATCAGTGCCTTTACGGAACGCGACCACGAGTGTCTGAAGTTCGCGGCAGAAGAAGGCATAGACGCAGTCAGCCAGTCCTTTGTCGAGACCGGTGCCGACATAAGGGCAGTGCGTCAGGCAGCAGACTCGCTTGACTACCATCCCTTCATTATTGCCAAGATCGAGCGCTCGAACGCACTTGACCACATGGATGACATCCTTGACGCCTCTGACGGTATCATGATCGCCCGGGGGGATCTCGGTGTCGAGGTCCCGATAGAAAGGATCGCCATCGTCCAGAAGGAAATCATGAAACAGGCCAACCGGCGGGCAAGACCGGTCATTACGGCTACGCAGATGCTCGAATCCATGACCGACAACAAAAGGCCGACACGGGCCGAGGCGACAGACGTCTCGAACGCCATCCTCGACGGCACAGACTGCGTCATGCTCTCCGGAGAGACCGCCGTAGGGAAATTTCCTGTAGATGCGGTAGAAATGCTGACGAAGATAGCCGCTGAGGTCGACCCGAAAAGACGGCTGGTCTCGATCCGGGACATGTATCAGGGAATCGATATAAGGAGCAGTATTAAAACCATGCACCTGATCGCCATAGCGGTTGAATCGAGCATGGAATATACCACCCCTGCTGCGGTGTTTGCGCCGACGCACAGCGGCATGACCGCCCGGTGGCTGTCGTTTTTCAGGATGCCTGTCTGGATAGTAGCGGTGAGTTCTATTGAAAGAACCTGTCAGAACCTCGTCTTCTCCTATGGAGTACACCCCGTGTGCGAACCGGACCATCCGGAGGACTGGAATGCCTACGCAAGCAGATGGCTGGATAACCATGAGGTAACGGGCGATATCGCGATCCTGACGGAGGGTCCCTCGGCGAAGTATCCTGGGGCGAACCACAGGATGGAGATCATCGAACTCAAGCGCAAGGAGGGAAGGTGATGGACATCAGCCAGGGTATCTATATCGCCAGCGCCGAGCCGCGGAGCGGCAAGTCGGTCGTGGTACTCGGAGTGATGGAGATTCTTTCCGGACGGATGGGCAAGGTCGGTTTTTTCCGGCCAGTGGTCCGGGACGAAAGAACCCCTGATCCTCTCACGGCTCTTATTATCAGGCGATATGGACTCGACATTCCCTATGAGAAGATGTACGGCTGCAGTTACGACACCGCACGGGAGTTGCTCATCCAGGACAGGGAAGACAACCTTCTGACACTGATACTGGAAAAGTATAGAGCGCTCCAGACGGAATTTGGCCTTGTCGTCTGTGCCGGGTCGGACTTCACCAGCCCAGCCGCTACCCTTGAATTCGATTTTAACGCAAAGGTGGCAAACAATCTTGGATGCTCCGTTCTGCCTGTTGTCAAAGGATGCGGCAGAGACGTCATGCAGGTTGTCAGGGCGTCGCTTGGACTACTGGAGTCGTTAAAAGAGCGAAGCTGTGATCTGCTCGCCCTGGTGGTCAACCGTGTCCCGGTGCATATGGTAGGCTATGTCGGCAAAGAACTGAAACATGTGATTCCGGCGGACATCCCATACTATGTACTTCACGAGCTTCCAATCCTTGAGGAACCGACGGTCGGTGAGATTGCCGAGGCCCTTGCAGCTGAACGTCTGAGCGGACATGAGGAGAACTACAACAGGGAAGTGAGTAATTTCAAGGTCGCTGCCATGGAACTGCCCCACTACCTTGAGCACATTGAAGAGGGAAATCTCATCATAACTCCCGGTGACCGCTCTGACATTATCCTAGGCAGTCTTCTTGCCGATGCCTCGGACACCTATCCACACATTTCCGGCATTATCCTGTCCGGGGGGATCAGGCCGGCGCCTCAGGTGCAGCGTGTGATCGATGGGCTGCGGACGTCGCCGGTACCGGTTTTTGCCGTGTCCACTGACACCTATACGACCGCACTGAATGTAAGCTCTATGGAGGGTGTGCTCTCACCTGACAATCCACGTAAAATCGCTGCCGCGTTGGGCCTTGTCGAGTCTAAGGTGGATCCCTTAGAGTTCATAGGTCGCATATCGAAGGCCCGTTCAGACCGTGTGACACCGCTTATGTTTGAATACGAAATCCTGGCGCGTGCAAAGTCTGATCACCGACACATTGTTCTCCCTGAAGGAACGGAAGAGCGTATCCTGCGGGCTGCAGAGATTCTCAGGATGCGCGACATAGTAACGGTCACGCTCCTCGGAAACCAGGAAGATATCAGGCAGAAAGCCTCAGCCATCGGTGTATCTCTTACAGATATGAACATAATAGACCCCATGCAATCCGAACGCCGTCAGACATATGCCGATGCCTATTACGAACTCCGAAAACACAAGGGCATCTCACGGCAAATGGCCTTCGATACTATGGCCGATGGGAGCTACTTCGGCACGATGATGGTCCATTTCGGTGAAGCAGACGGGATGGTTTCTGGTTCTGTCAATACGACCCAGCATACGATACGGCCGGCATTCGAGATCATCAAGACCAGGCCGGGATGCTCGATCGTATCAAGCGTCTTTCTCATGTGCCTGTCCGACCGGGTAATTGTCTTCGGTGATTGCGCCGTCAACCCTGATCCAGACTCCGGCCAACTGGCCGACATCGCAATCAGCTCCGCTGAGACCGCCCGCATGTTCGGTATTGATCCCCTTATAGCGATGCTAAGCTATTCCACAGGCGAATCGGGAAAGGGAGCCGACGTGGACAAGGTGCGGGAGGCGACGAAGATCGCGAGGGACCGTCGTCCCGACCTGAAGATCGAGGGCCCCATACAGTATGATGCTGCAGTAGATGCCGGCGTCGCGAAGACAAAACTCCCAGGCAGTGAGGTCGCCGGCCATGCTACAGTATTCATCTTTCCTGACCTTAATACCGGCAACAATACCTATAAGGCTGTACAGCGGTCAGCCAATGCCGTGGCTGTGGGTCCGGTCCTGCAGGGGCTCAACAAACCGGTGAACGATCTCAGCAGGGGATGCACTGTAACGGACATTGTGAATACCGTTGCAATCACCGCCATACAGTCTCAGACCAAGTGAGGTCATGCATGAGAATAATAGTAGTCAATTCAGGAAGCTCCTCGATCAAATACGAGACATTCGACCTGAACGGACTCTCGGCTACCGCAAAGGGTCTTCTGGAGCGCATAGGCACTCCCGACAGCAGGCTGAAACACCGATGGCTTACCCCCTCCGGAACATGGGATGAGATCGCCGAGACACGCCCGGTCGCAGACCACCGGGCAGGCTTTTCCTTTATCCTTGAGGTGAGCAGCAAGGCGCGGTCAGGCAGCGTGCCGCCGGAGATCTACGGTGTGGGCCACCGAGTGGTGCATGGCGGTGAGAAATTCAGAGAGTCTGCGATAATCGATGATGCGGCTCTCAAGGCGATACAAGACCTCATACCGCTGGCGCCGCTTCACAACCCTGCTAACGTAACAGGTATCAGGGTGATGCGCGAGCTCCTGCCCAATGTCCCGCAGGTGGCGGTATTTGACACCGCCTTTCATCAGACCATGCCGTCGTGGGCCTACCACTATGCGCTGCCGTTTGAGTTTTATCAGTCGTATGGTGTCCGCCGCTATGGATTCCACGGTAGCTCGCACCGGTATGTGGCGAGAGAGGCAGCGCGCTATCTCGGTGTTTCTCAGGTTGGGTTGAACCTGATTACGCTTCATCTCGGCAACGGAGCGAGTGCTACGGCAATAGAGCACGGTAGGAGTATCGACACCTCAATGGGCCTGACGCCATTGGAAGGCCTGGTCATGGGAACGCGCTGCGGAGATATGGACCCCGCGGTGCACTTTTATCTGGCAAGAAAAACAGGCCGGCCCTTTGAGGAGATCGAAAGCATACTGAACCGGGAGAGCGGCCTCAAGGGCATCTGTGGGGTGAACGATATGCGAGAGATAGAGAGCCGCGCCCACGGGGGTGACGCGCAGGCGGAACTCGCCGTTGACATGTTCTGCTATCGCGTCAAAAAATACATCGGCGCGTATTACGCCGCCCTTGGCTCGGTCGATGCTATTGTCTTCACGGGAGGGATCGGCGAAAATTCAGCTTCTGTGCGGAGCAAATCCTGCGAGGGACTGTCAGGCCTGGGTATAATTCTTGATGACCGCAGAAACAGTGCTGTGGCCGAAGCCATAAGAGAAATACAGGCCAAGGATAGCAGGGTGAAGATACTAGTTATCCCGACAGATGAGGAGCACGAGATAGCCCAGCAGACCGTTGAGGTAATCGGGAGGATGAAAGGCCAGCAATGATGATGAACGTGAGAAACTACTCTGCTCAGGGTTTGGCGTAACACCTGATTTTCCTCCGCTTGTATTTAAACAGGGTAATTAGATTGCAGGCATTATATAGCTGTTCGCTATCATATCTACCGAAAGGAGTATATATGTCCAAGATCGTGAAAATTATAGGAAGAGAGATTCTCGATTCACGGGGAAACCCGACGGTTGAGGCTGATGTGATTCTCGATGATGGTTGCATGGGAAGGGCGGCAGTGCCCTCCGGGGCATCCACCGGTGTCCATGAAGCGGTCGAACTGAGGGATGGTGATAAAAAACGGCATCTTGGCAAGGGCACCCTCAAGGCTGCGCAGAATGTCAGCAAAGAAATTGCGAAGGCTATAACAGGTATGGAAGCCTCGCTGCAGGAAGAAATAGATTTAAAGATGCTCAAGCTTGACGGCACTAAGAACAAGGGGCGCCTAGGTGCCAACGCGATCCTTGCTGTCTCGATGGCAGTAGCGCGCGCAGCTGCCCAGTCACAGAAGACGCCGTTGTACCGGTATCTCGGCGGTGTGTCTGCATCAAAGCTTCCCGTGCCGATGATGAACATCCTTAACGGGGGAGCGCATTCGGACAACTCCGTGGACTTTCAGGAATTCATGGTCGCCCCTTATGGTGCATCCAGCTTTACTGAAGCACTCAGGATGGGCGCAGAAGTATTCCATACTCTCAAGAGCGTGCTCAAGAAAAAAGGATATTCAACTGCGGTGGGGGACGAAGGAGGATTTGCGCCTAACCTGAAGTCCAACGTGGAAGCGGTTGAGGTGATCCTGGAAGCGATTCAACAGGCAGGGTACAAGGCTGGAAAGGACATAGGGCTTGCTCTTGATCCCGCAGCAAGCGAGTTCTATGACAGCCAGAAGAAAGCATATATATTCAAGAAGTCTGACAAGAGCGAACACGATTCGAAAGAAATGGTCGAATTCTGGACAGATTGGGTCCGCCAGTACCCGATCATCTCGCTCGAAGACGGGATGGCGGAGGACGATTGGAAAGGCTGGAAGCTACTTACCGACGCTCTTGGGAAGAATATCCAGCTCGTGGGAGACGACCTGTTCGTCACCAACACCGAACGACTGTCCCGCGGCATCAGGGAAGGGGTCGCGAACTCGATACTCATCAAGGTCAATCAGATTGGCTCATTGACAGAAACGCTCCAGGCCATGCAGATGGCGGCGAATGCCGGGTTCACCTCCATGGTCTCCCACCGGTCAGGTGAGACAGAGGACACGTTTATCGCTGACCTGGTTGTGGCGACCGGTGCTGGGCAGATCAAGACCGGGTCGGCAAGCAGGACGGACCGCATCGCAAAATACAATCAGCTGCTCCGTATAGAGGAGGAGTTGGGAAGTACAGCCAGGTTTGCAGGCAGGGGAGCATTCCGGCAGTAATTGTGACTAAAGAAGTGGAAACACATAGCGCTGATAGTGGCTGTTGGAGAAAAAGGAGGAATAATAATGGCAGGTAAGAGTCTTGCAAAAATTATCCCTTGGGATGAGATGATACCGCCGGGCTTTCGTATAGACTCCCCTTTAGATCAGCGCCAATACCTCTGCGACGGCTCGATTAAAGAATGGATCGGCCCTCAGCAGGAAGTGCTGTCCCCTGTATGCGAAGCAATAGGCGGCACCCTGCAACAGAAGCGAATCGGAAGCTATCCTTTGCTGACTGAGAGGCAGGCTTTGGAGGTTCTTGATGCAGCGTGCAGTGCGTACGATCACGGACGTGGAGCCTGGCCTACCATGTCCGTCGAGGAGCGGATGAAACACTTGGAATCTTTTGCCTACCGTATGAAGGAAAAGAGGGACGATGTTGTAAAGCTTCTGATGTGGGAGATAGGAAAGAGCCTGCCGGATGCTCAGAAGGAGTTTGACCGTACGGTTGACTACATCAGTGATACGATTGATGCCCTTAAAAACCTGGATCGTACATCATCACGGTTTGTCATAGAACAGGGCGTCATAGGACAGATCCGTCGTGCACCGCTCGGTGTAGTGCTTTGCATGGGACCCTT
>Ga0316628_100004032_pt1 | contig 11448 bp, 10 predicted proteins | sample OWC_Aug_M2_C1_D5_FD_207648 | JGI IMG/M metagenome (GOLD analysis project Ga0316628, IMG submission 207648) | Wetland soil microbial communities from Old Woman Creek delta, Ohio, United States - OWC_Aug_M2_C1_D5_C | ecosystem: Environmental > Terrestrial > Soil > Wetlands | place: USA: Ohio... | reverse complement strand
TTCGCTGAAGTTCCTGGCTGGAAAACGGCTGTGATGGTGGTCGGGTTGGTAACCGCTTTCATGGCTGCTCTCATGGCGGCTGTAGCCAATGATCTTAAACGCGTGTTAGCATATTCCACAGTCAGCCAGCTCGGTTATATGGTTTATGCCATTGGGGTAGGCGGAGTTTTTGCCGCCCAGTTTCACCTGTTCAGTCATGCAATTTTCAAAGCCCTGCTTTTCTTAGCCGCAGGCTCGGTCATCCACAGCGTGGGTACCCGCCTGATGGATCAAATGGGTGGCTTGGGAAAAGAGATGCCCTTCGTACGAAACGTCTTCATCATTGGCGCTCTGGCACTTACAGGAATACCCATTTTGAATGGCTTCTGGAGCAAGGAATTGATCCTGGAAACCGGCTTTGAAGGTGGACCCCTCTGGGCCTACCTGGTGATGCTGGCCGGCTCCGGCATCACAGCATATTATTCTGCCCGCATGGTATGGATGGTCTTTTATGGCAAGCCAGCCAACCCGGCGCGGCAGGTTCACGATGCCCAAACCGCAATGCGCTTTGCTTTAGTTCCCCTGGCAGCTGGGGCATTGATCGCCTGGCTCCTGGCAGGCCCGCTCAATCAATCCGCTATTCAAACCTTACCTTTTCACGAAATACACGAAATTTCTACCCTTGCTCTTGTGACAGAGATACTTACAGCCCCTTCCACCTGGATCGCCGTTTCTGTGATTGCAGTGGGTCTATTAGCTTTTATTTTCCGTAGCAAGCTCACCTGGTTATCCAAGGGGTTAGGATGGTTGTCGTACGCCGCAAAAAATAGCTTCGGTTTTGAAAAGATCAACGATTTCATCGTGACGACGATCCAACGGTTTGCAAATCTACTCCGCAAATCTCAGACCGGGCAGTTGAATTGGAACATTACTGCCCTGGTAGGCTGTCTTGTGATCGTCTTAATCATTGTCGTTTGGGGTATGTGATATGGACTTTCCGGTTTTTCTCTGGATGATCATCCTGCTTCTGGTCTCTTCTCCTTTCGTTTATCTCATTGGACGTTTGGAGAGCCGGTTCAGCAAGAAAATACGGTTCGCAAAATACCTTGCTCTCCTTCCCTTGCTGGCAGCTTGGGTTTTATTTGTCATCGCATTTCGGGCTTTTTCTGGGTCCGGCACACTTACATTCTTGTTTGAGTCGATCTTTCTTCAAATTGATGGGGTCAGCTTTTTATTAGCTGCGGTTGTGCTCGGTTTGGGCACGCTGGTTGTTCTCTATTCCGGTCCCTATATGTCTGGCGAGCCGGGAGAAGAGAAATATTACGCCATGCTCCTGGCAATGCTGGGCGTGATGATTGGTCTGGGTTGCACCCGTGACCTTTTCAATCTGTGGGTATGGTTTGAAGCGATGGCAGTCTCCTCATATCTACTGGTTTCGTTTTACCGTAACCAACCCGAATCGTTGGAGTCGGGCATCAAATATCTGGTGCAGTCCGCCACAGGCTCTGTGCTGGTTCTCTTGGGCGTTGGGCTGGTGCTCTCACAAACAGGCACGCTCGACCTGCCCAAAATCCAGGAGGCTGCTCAACACACTCCCATCCTCGCAGCAGCGGGGGTCTTATTCCTGGTTGGCTTCGGCGTCAAAATTGCTCTTGTGCCTTTGCACACCTGGCTCCCTGACGCCCACTCTCAAGCCCCCAGTGGGATCAGCGCCATGCTCTCCGGTGTGGTCATCGAAACGGGGCTTGTGGCTCTCTTGCGCATCCTGGCTGCGCTGTACAATATTTCATCTTGGGGATTGATCCTGGCTGGTTTTGGCGCTTTGAATATGCTCTATGGCAACTTGTTAGCCCTGAAACAAACCCAGGTCAAGCGCCTTCTGGCTTATTCTAGCTTGAGTCACATGGGTTATATTCTCTTAGGGATTGGCTTTTGCTTTGAATCCGGGTTAAGCCTGGGTGCTCAGGGAGCTTTTTTTCATATCTTCAACCACGGCGTGATGAAGGGATTGGCCTTCTTAGCCGCAGGCACATTCATTTACATTCAAGGTCACAATTCTTCCGGGCAATCCCCTTTGATGATCAAGGATTTGGCTGGCGCGGCCCGTCAATACCCAATTCCTGCCCTGGCTCTGAGCCTGGCTGTTTTAGGATTGGGAGGCTTACCGCCTCTGGCTGGTTTTATGTCGAAGTGGCAGATCTTCCTGGGAGGAGTAGGGATTGATTCTGGGTGGAGCATAGGTCTGGTGATCTTTGCCGCGCTTAATTCTGTTCTTTCGTTGGCATATTATTCCCCATTAGTGAATGCTCTCTACCGCCAGACCCCGCTTAACCCACCCGCTCCGCAGAAACATATCCCGGTGGCTATCCTGGTACCCCAGGTAATCCTGTCCATCGCAGTCATCGTCATTGGTTTATGGCCCAGCTTATTGGATTGGCTTACTTATCCAGCATCTCAGGCTCTGGTGATTGGATTAGGTAAGTAAAGAAGGAAATTCTATGGAAATTTTACTTTCTCCTCCGGCTGCTTTTGGGATCAACCTGCTTCTGGCAGCTATCCTTTTGGGCTTTGGCAGGTTTTTAGCCGGTCCCAGCAAATCAAATGAAATGGGAAGATCCACTTACACCAGTGGAGAAGCCGCCCCGACCGGACAGGCTGCTCCTGGCTATAAACAATTCTTCGTCATCGCCCTCTTTTTCGCCGTCCTTCACCTGGGGGTTTTGATGATCGGGAGTGGAGGGCTGAATTGGCTGAGTGGTGCTTACCTGTCGATGCTCGTGTTAATATTAGTGGCTTTGATTTTAGGATGAGGTTTGATCTATGAATGCGCAATGGATGCCAATTTTTGAAAAGCTTAAGACCTGGGCTAGAGTCAACTCCCCCTGGGCGATCCACTTCAACAGTGGTTCCTGCAATGGCTGTGATATTGAAATCCTGGCTACCCTGACGCCACGTTATGATCTGGAGCGTTTTGGCGTCAAGCTGCAAGGCAGCCCACGCCATGCCGATATTCTGATCTGCACCGGTCCAGTTACCCGTCAAGCCCGCGAGCGGCTCCTGCGCACCTACGAGCAAATGCCCGAACCCCGTTTTGTAGTTGCGGTTGGTTCTTGCGCTATCTCCAGTGGTGCATTTCAAAACTGCTACAATGTGATCGGGTCCATTGATGAAGTAATCCCTGTCGACGCTTATATCCCCGGCTGCCCGCCGCGTCCCGAAGCGATCATCGATGGTCTGGTGAAGCTCCTACAGCATGTCTCATCTTCTTCGAAAATGGAAATTGCCAAATGAACACAATTGCTGCATTAGAACAAGCAGAAAAACTCCTCACGCCCTGGACGAAGGAGGCTGTCAGGCCTGAACCAAACCGGCTGGATGTCACCATCGCTGGCTTAGATCTTTATGCCTGCGCTGCTGCATTGAAGCAGGAACCCTGGGGATATCTCTCCGCAATCACCGGCTTGGATCTGGGCTTGGAAGTTGGGGAGCTGGAAACGCTCTATCATTTCTGTGAAGGAGCTGCCATCACCACCCTGCGCGTCCGCCTGCTTCGCCAGGGGGGCAGTGTACCCACACTGTATCCACTCTTTCCAGTCGCCAGCTTCTTCGAAAGGGAGCTGTCGGAAATGTTTGGCATCGAAGTGACTGGCACGCCGGACCCCAGCCGCCTGTTTATTCCGGATGATTGGCCTGTCAATGTTTATCCCCTGCTCAAAGATTTCGATCCTAAAGTTGTACAGCCCCGCCAGGCGGATTCTCCTCGATCTTTCCAACCGCAAGACGGTCAGACATTTTACGTTCCCATCGGCCCTCAGCATCCTGCCTTGAAGGAACCCGGTCACTTCGAATTTACCGTCGATGGTGAAGTGATCGTGGGAGCCCGCATGCGTCTGGGCTATGTGCATCGCGGCATCGAGAAAGCTACTGAAAGCCAGAATTGGGTTCAGAACCTGTACCTGCTGGAACGCGTCTGCGGGATCTGCTCCCATACTCATGCTACTGCGTATGTTCTAGGCGTTGAACGCCTGGCTGGTGTTGAAACTCCTCCGCGCGCCCAGGCCATCCGTGAGTTGATTGCCGGGCTGGAGCGCATTCACAGCCATCTGCTTTGGCTGGGCGTCTCTGCTCATGAGGCCGGGTTCGATACGTTATTCATGTATTCCTGGCGAGACCGTGAAACCGTGATGGACATTCTCGAAAACCTCTCCGGAAACCGGGTCAATTATTCTGCCAACATCATTGGCGGTGTGAAGTTTGATATTTATCCCGAACATGCCAAGACCATCCGCCAGGGTTTAGACTTCCTGGAGGAGCGCATTCGCCATTACCTTGATATTGTCACCACCGATATCCTCTTTCTCCAACGTACGCGCGGTATCGGCAGGATCAGCCGGGAAGAAGCAGCGCATCTGGGTCTTTTAGGTCCTACCGCCCGCGCCTCGGGCGTGGTCAGGGACGTAAGAATAGAAGCTCCCTATGGACCTTATTCCCACTATCCGGTTTCGATTGTTACCAGCGAGGCAGGAGATTTGGAAGCGCGCTTTGTGGTGCGTCTAAAAGAGTTGTTTGTCACCATCAACACCATCCGTGTCATTATGGATAACCTTCCCGAAAGCGACCTCTCCGTTCGTGTTCCGCGCCGTATCCCTGCTGGCGAAACCATCAGCCGTGTAGAAGCACCGCGCGGCGAGGTCTTCTATTTCATCAAAAGCGATGGCACTGACCGGCCTGAGCGCATCAAAGTGCGCACTCCCAGCCTGTGTAATTGGACTGCTGTGCTCAGCAAAGCAGTCGGCAGCCAGCTTGCCGACGCGCCTTTGCTCATCGCCGGTATGGATCCGTGCTTCTCATGCAATGACCGCATGATCACTGTCAAAAGACTGGATGGTAAATGATGTTTTCAGCCCTCAAGCCTATTTTACAAATCCTGATTTTCCCGGCTGGCTTATTCCTGGTTGCGAGCGGCATCGTAGTCGAATGGATCGATCGCAAGCTGGTTGCTCGCCTTCAAAACCGTGTCGGTCCGCGCTGGTTCCAAATATTGGCGGATATCGTCAAGCTCCTCGCAAAAGAAGAAATCCTGCCCTCCGCCGCCAACCCCTGGCTGTTCATCGGGCTGCCCATGATCGCCCTGGCTGGCTGCATGACCGCCGCCCTGTACGTGCCTCTCATGGGCTTGAGTCCAGCTTATTCCTTCTCGGGAGACCTGATCGTCACCCTGTATCTGCTCAGCCTGTTGACTTTGAGCAAGGGTCTGGCTGGCTGGAATACCAGCAGCCGCTTCTCACTCGTCGGCGCAACCCGAGGCCTGACCCAGCTCTTTGCTTATGAGGCTCCTTTCCTTTTGGCGTTGCTCGGTCCCGCTATCGTAGCTGGGAGCTGGCAGATTGACGTGATTATGCAGCGAAATTCAAGCTCCTGGATCATTCTCACCCAACCGATTGGCTTCCTGGTCGCCTTGATCGGCTTGATGGGCAAGCTGGAGCTTCCACCCTTCGACGCTCCTGAAGCTGAAACAGAGATTGTCGCAGGAGCCATGACGGATTACAGTGGGCGTGGTCTCGCCATCTTTAATATCGCTAAATCTGTTGAATTTGTCATCGGTCTCACCCTGGTCGCAGCCTTTTACCTGGGTGGATTGAATAATCCCCTTGAGTATCTGCTGAAAACCTTTTTCATCCTCGTTGTTTTGATCGGCTTACAAACCCTTCTTACCCGGCTGCGCATCGATCAAACGGTCGGTCTTTGGTGGCGCTATGGAGCAATCTTAGTGCTGATCCAGTGGATGATTCTGATCATCTGGAAAGAGAGCATCCTGCTATGAAATTCGGCACTATGTTATCGGATATTTTCACATCTTTGTTCCAGGCGCCAGTTACGCAGAAGTATCCCTTTGAGCGCCAACCCACCCCTCAGCGCCTGCGCGGCAAGCTCACCTGGGATCCCGATCGCTGCAGTGCGTGTTCCTTATGTGCAAAAGAATGCCCCGCCAATGCCCTCCAGGTGATCACGGTTGATAGAAATAACCGCCGGTATGTGATGCGCTACCAAATGGATCGCTGTACCTACTGCGCCCAATGTGCTCTAAACTGCCGTTTCAAGTGTATTCAGTTGGGTTCGGAAGATTGGGAGCTGGCAGCCTTGGATAAAAAAGCATTCACGGTTTATTACGGAAGAGAGACCGATGTCAACACCTACCTGGAAGAGACGGGCGATCCAAACGCTGAGAAGCCTGGTCCCGACTGACCGGATCAGCCTGCTTGGCATTGGATCAGAGCTGCGGGGGGATGATGCAGTGGGTTTGGAAATTGCCCGGCAGCTCAAACAAAAAATTACAGCACCTTCCTGCCAGGTTATTGAGGCCGGTACCTCACCCGAAAATTTTACTTCTATCTTACGGCAGTTTGCACCTGCAGTGGTGCTGCTCATCGATGCTGCCCAAATGGATGAGCCACCAGGCACGATCCGCTGGCTTTCCTCGGATGATATAGCTGCCTTGCCAGCCACCACCCATGCTCTCCCCTTGAATCTACTTGCCCAATATCTGCAAAAAGAAATCAACTGCCAGATTGCTTTGATTGGCATTCAACCCCTGCATACCGACTTTCAGGCTCCAATCACGAAAAGCGTCCTGCTTGCGATGGGTGAAGTGGTTATGGTACTGGAGGAATATTTTCTTGATCCGGGGCTTATAGAATAACCAATCAATAGGTTTCGCAAATTAAAGAGCCCGCATGAATTATTGACATTCATCATTCTTTCAATATGACGTCTGTCGTTTCCTTCTCAACAGTAACCTGATAAGATAAAGTTTATCAGAATTTAAAAATCCATACTCACAACGACATCTTGCAGGTTTCAGTCCATAATCCCTTATTTTCACCTGACACATCAGACTTGCCAGCTATTACAGGTAATTGGAGGTACCCCAATGAGTAAACTTTCTCGCCGTAATTTCATCCGCACCCTTGCCGCCAGTGCAGGGGCGGTCGCCCTCAGTCCGGTGCTGGCTGGCTGCCAGCCAAACCAAAATCCCGCTACTTCTGAGCCAACTCAACCTGCAGCTGAGAGTCAGCTCGCAGAATCGACATCGACTCAAGCCCTTAATTCACCAACCCAAACCTCACCTGTTCCCTGTTCTGGTTCCGATTCTCAGCCATGTGACACACCCTCCACTTCCCCCGTCGAAATGGCTGCCCCGACGGAGCAAGTGAAAGAACCTGCTGAGCCCGCCCAACCCAGCGCCGGTATCCCGGACCTGGCGGTAGCGCGCGGAGGTGAGCCAGAAGACCTCGTTCGCCGCGCTTTGGCTGCCCTGGGTGGAATAGAGCGCTTTGTTAAAAAGGATGCCAGGGTCATCATTAAGCCCAATATCTGTACTGATTACCATACTTACGAGTACGCTACCACGACCAATCCCTGGGTGGTCGGCGCATTGGTTAAGCTGGCTTGGGAAGCCGGCGCAAAGACTGTACAGGTCATGGACACTGGTTTTGGCGGTTCTCCAAAAAGTGGATATGACAGGAGCGGCATTCAAGAGCAGGTTGAGCTTGCAGGTGGTGAGATGGTTGTCATGCCATCCTTCAAATATGTCAGTTCCCCGATCCCAGACGGGCGAGATATCAAAGAATGGGAATTTTACGAAGACATCCTCAACGCAGACATGCTCATCAATGTGCCTATCGCCAAGGATCACGGTTCCACTCGGTTGACACTCGGGATGAAGAATCTCATGGGAGTTGTGCTGAATCGCGGCGGGCTGCATGCCAACCTGGGTCAGCGCATCGCTGATATTACCAGCCGGATCAGGCCCGGGCTGACCGTGATCGACGCAGTACGTATCCTGACTGCCAATGGCCCAACCGGGGGCAACCTGGACGATGTAAAGAAACTGGATACGGTGATTGCCAGTCCCGATATTGTCGCTGCCGATAGTTACGCCACCCGGCTTTTTGATCTCAAGCCGGATGACATCCGCTACATCGTGGCTGCCGCAGACATGGGTTTGGGGCGCAAAGATGTTGAGAACATGGTGATTTCAGAGGTATGAAAATTAAGCATTGGATCCTCCTGCGCAAGGCTCTGCAGGGTCTTGCTTTAATCGGATTCCTGGCACTCTTCCTGGCTGCGCCATTGAGAAGTTGGTCCATGCAAACGATCAACCTGCCCATGCGCCTGGACCCACTAGCTATGCTGGCGCAAAGCCTCGCCAGTCGTTCGTTTGTGGCTGGGTCGGCGCTTGCCATAGGAGTGATTGTGCTCACCCTTGTCTTTGGGCGTTCCTGGTGTGGGTGGTTGTGCCCTCTCGGCACGGTTTTAGATTTATTCCCATCGAAAAAAGCCTCGCGCAGCTCTTCGGGAGAACCGTATCGTCTTGGTCCTCGGGGGAGTTGGAGACGCTGGAAATATATTCTTTTATTGGTTATCCTGGGCATGGCTTTATTTGGCAGCCTGACCCTTCTATTCCTGGACCCGTTGACAATCCTTGAACGATCCCTCACTGCTGCAATCTGGCCAGCACTGGATCGTATGGTTACCGCAGCAGAGACAGTTTTGGTACGGGTTCCTTTCTTGGAAGAACCCATTATGAAGTTCGATGCGCTGGTCAGACCGATCTTACTGCCTGAACGGTTCATTTATTCTCGCAGCGCGGTGCTTTTTGCTTTTATCCTTGCTGGGATCATTGCCTTAAACATGGTCGCGCGACGCTTTTGGTGCCGCTACCTTTGCCCATTAGGTGGGTTTTTGGGCTTCTTGAGTAAGTTTGCTTTGTTCCGCCGCAGGGTGAGTGAGGATTGTAAGGGCTGCAAGCTTTGTTTCACAGCCTGTCCAACCGGGACAATCGATCCAGAAAATGGTTACGCCAGCGATCCCGCTGAATGTACCCTATGCCTGGATTGCCTGGAAGCCTGCCCGCGCTCCGATATCACGGTCAACCTGGAACCCGTCTTGGGACCCTGGAAGCCTGATTATGATCCTTCCCGCCGGCAGGTGCTTTACTCCCTGGCAGCTGCAGCCACATCGGTCGCCATATTCCGCAGCGACTGGCTCCATTTACAACCCAGTCCTTTTCAGGTGCGACCTCCCGGCTCAATCGAAAGTGAGTTGATGTCACACTGTGTCCGCTGCGCCGAATGCCTGCGCGCCTGCCCGACGGGTGCACTGCAGCCCGCGATTTCAGAAGCAGGCATTGAAGGCCTGTGGACCCCCATCTTGCTCCCTCGCTTGGGTTACTGTGACTTCGCCTGCAATGCCTGTGGACAGGTTTGCCCTACCCAGGCTATCCCTGCTTTGTCACTGGAAGAAAAGCAGACGCAGGTCATAGGGAAAGCCTATATTGATGAAAACCGTTGCATTGCCTGGGCTGACCACACCGATTGCATCGTTTGTGAGGAAATGTGCCCTCTGCCCGAAAAAGCCATTCAATTAGACGAGCAGCAGGTCACCTTGTCGGATGGATCTCAGAAAACCATCAAACTTCCTCATGTGCTGCGCGAGCGCTGCATTGGGTGTGGAATATGCGAGTACAAATGCCCCTTGGTAGGAGAGGCTGCCATTCGGGTCAGGGTTTCTGCTCAGGGTTGATTAGAAACTGATTTCTTGCCGGGTGTATTTACCCTCTTTTTTGTGACCACGGGTTTCGAGGTCGAAGGGTTCTTCGTGACCGTTGGTGTTGAAGTTGAAGGGTTCTTTGTGGCCACGGGTTTTGAGGTTGAAGGATTCCTCCTGTGGAAAATCCGTTCTTTTCGGACCGGCTTTTCCCACTTGATGACATACTTTCTCGCCTCTCCAGCGGTTGTATTGTAGATTCGCTGAGCCAGCGAAGCAGCGGAGTTGCGCTGGGGTGAAGCGCTATCGACAATATTCGCGAATGTCAATATTGCATCGGCGACATCCAGCTGGGTTTCCGGAGTCAATTGCCGGATGGGTTTTGAATTCATAATCCTTTCAGCCCACTCTTCCACTTTACCCCACTGTACCTTACAGGAGTTGTCAATGATCAGCTCAACCTCCGGGTGGGTAAAGACCAGCCCGCCCTTGACATGCTTCAACAAGAATGGATGATCGGGGACCCGCCTGCGCAGGGTTTCTGTCACCATGGATTGTTCTCTCAGCCATTGGTCGTCTGGATTGATGCCGTAAGAAGTGACTTTCTTATCCACCGCTCCCCCGCGCTGGTAAACATCTTTCACCTGATACCAGGTTCCTTTACGGCACACCACCTGTCCAGCCCAGAACTTGCTTTCCAGGACCCAGATTCCACTCGGACCCAACACCAAAACATCTGCATCCAGGCTTTGCGTCACGAGCAGCTCTTGAAAAGTGATGAAACTATCCGGCAGCTTTCGAGTAAGCACCTCTAACAGGTTCGCCACACCCTCCAATCCATACCCACGTTCTGGCTGCTCCTGGATTCCCAATGCTTGCCACCAGGCAGGCATGATATCCAATGATACCGAAGGTGTGGTCTGTAGCGTAGGTCGGCGCCCCAGCTTCGATTCGTAGTCGAAAGGTTGCGGTTTTTTGGGAGGCCTGGGCTGAGGCGGAAGCTGGAGACGCAGCTTTTCCACCTTCCGGTACTGCCGGATCATGAAATAGATCGGCACAAGGCTGAGTGGAATCCCGAGAATGCTGAAGATCAACGTTACTGCCAGCAGCCCACCGAAAATTAAATATAATGTGAGCTTGCTTTGCTCTCGGGAAAGCCCATTCTGAAGAATCTTCCAATCCTCTAGGGTCCGGGTATAACTTTCAAGCTGGACCCGCCACTGGTTCAGTTCCCGATCATAGCGTTTTTGATATTGCTGGTTTTCTGCGTCTAGTCTCTTCTTTTTCTCTTCCCAGGCATCACGTTCTTTTTGTAGTCGGAGCTGCCGGGCATTTTCCAGGGGTTTTTCCCACTCCTGGCGCAGTTCTTCCTGCAACCGCACCAGCTCCTGGTAGCCCTTGGCCAGGTTGCTCCATTGGTTTGCTATCGTTCTCATTCTTTATAAAAATTCTCTTTTCTTCCATTTGCCAGGTTCACTTTGTGATACAGGCTAAACAAAATCAGGATATACAGGATTCGCAGGAAAAAAACCCTCCTGAGGGAGCTGTCGTGCGAATCGCTGGAATTGGTAAGTTAACAAGTTAATTATAAAGTAGGATGCTGAAATGGTATAGACTATAAACCAATCTGCCACTTACGGTTATGATTTTCGTATATAATCAATAGAGTGAGGTTCCGAAATTCCCACCCCCCCTCGTTCTTGTGAGGAGAGTCTAGGTCACCGGAGGTTCCTATGAAAGCTGGAAAAATTATTGCTTTTGTTCTGGCAGCAATATTAGTTCTTTTTGGCGTGGTATATATCTTGTCGGCATTTAGTCCGGATGGTCAAACAATTAATCTTTTAGTAGGCGCCATTCTGGTAGGGATTGGCTTGGTGATCATTTGGCTCGCTGCCCGCAGCAAATCCCAGGCTGCAGCAG
>Ga0316628_100004031_pt1 | contig 11449 bp, 6 predicted proteins | sample OWC_Aug_M2_C1_D5_FD_207648 | JGI IMG/M metagenome (GOLD analysis project Ga0316628, IMG submission 207648) | Wetland soil microbial communities from Old Woman Creek delta, Ohio, United States - OWC_Aug_M2_C1_D5_C | ecosystem: Environmental > Terrestrial > Soil > Wetlands | place: USA: Ohio... | reverse complement strand
CAGCAGCCGGTTGTCGGCGGCGAGCTTGACCGCTCGCACCACGTCCGCGACTCCGGCACAACGCACGACGAGCGCCGGCCGGCGGTCGATCATGGCGTTCCACAGCGATCGTGCCTGGTCGTAGCCCGCCGACTGGCGGGTCAGCAGCTCGCCGCGCAGCGAGGCGCCTATCGCCGCCACTTCGTCGCCGGTGAAGGTCCTTTCCCTGCCGTCCAGCGTCGCAACACGGACATCGGCCATGTGGGCCTCCTTCGATCCGGTCTGGATCTCCCTCACAGCGGTCGGTCGATCCGGAAGGTCATGCCTGCTGTGGCAAGTCTTCGGAGGCCGAGCCCCCGGAAGATCACATCGTGAAACCTGGAAGAAGCGCGAATGATTCCTATCCGTAGAGTGGATTCCCCTGCCCTTCCCTCCGGGTCGGGGACCCGGAGGCGGCCGGGGCGTGGCGAGCACCGCGCCTCCCACCGCTGCAGCTCGACGCGACGCCTGTCCAGGCGGCAGGCTGGCTGGGCACTTCCCAATGACGGCCATGGTGACGGGATCCCACGACCTGACTAGACTCGGGCGAACGAGTTGGGAGAGGGGGGCGCAGCGATGGACGTCAAGGCTCTGAGCGAGAGGCAACCCTCAGATTGGCCCGAGGAGGCGCGCGAGGTGCTGTTGTCCGCGATTCGCGACCGCGGCGGCGATGCCGCCGTGCGCCTGCTGGCGGTGCAGCTCGCCGGCGAGCTGGAAGCCATCAATGACCAGCTGGCCCGCCTCCTGCTCGACGTGATCCGGGACGGCGCCGAGAACGAGGAGCTGCGCGCGGCCGCCGCCATCGCGCTCGGGCCGGCGCTCGAGCTCGGCTACGTCGACGGTTTCGACGAACCCGATGGCGTGCCCATCTCGGAGCAGACCTTCCGGGCCATCCAAGACACGATGCGTGAGGCGTACGCCGATGCCGACCTGCCCAAGGAGGTGCGGCGACGGGTGCTCGAAGGCTCGGTGCGGGCGCCGCGGAAGTGGCACGCCAAGGCGGTGCGGGAGGCATACGCCAGCAACGACGTGGACTGGCAGGTGACCGCGGTTTTCTGCATGGAGTACGTGCGCGGGTTCGACGAGCAGATCCTCGGGGCCCTGGCGAGCGACAACCTCCACATCCGCTACCAAGCGGTCATGGCGGCCGGCAACTGGGGGCTGGACGGGGCCTGGCGGTCCGTGGTCGAGCTGCTGGCCTCGCCCGCGACCGAAAAGCCGCTACTGCTAGCCGCCGTCGAGGCCGCGGTCGGCATCCGCCCAGAGGAGGCTGCCGAGGTTCTCGGCGAGCTCCTGGAGTCCGACGACGAGGAGGTCGTCGGCGCGGTTCAAGAAGCCCTGGTCTTGGCCGAGGCCCTGTCCGAGCTGGACTTCGACGACGACGAGGAAGAGGGGCTCGCAGACCGGTAGCCGGCGCGCTGGTCCGCGTGCCCGACCTCGGCCGATTGGCGGCCGATGCAGGCTGGGCGGGATCGCGAGCGGGCTCGATCGTCGGCGGCCTGGTCTAGCCGACCTCGGTCGGGGAGGAACACGCCCTGGCCTCGCCACTGGTCGCGGCAATCGAGCGGTAGGCCGAAACCGATGGGGACGGGGCACAGCACCGCGCGAGGTGGCGGTTGATGATTGTGGTCCCTGACACCTTGCCGTGTCCTGAGAAACACGAAACAGTATGTTGTGGTGCCAGGCACCATTCCGGTAGCTGGCCGGGCGTCGGGGGCTCCGTGGCGCCTGGCCCAGGATCAGCTCGCCGGGACGTAGATCGCGTCGCCGGTGGCGTTGTCGACCACCGAGGCGTAGGCCAAGAAGCGGCCGTCAGGGGTCGTCGTGTGGAGTACGGCGTAGCCGTCGGCCACCTGGTCGTCGGTCACGGTGGCGAAGATCCCGTCACTCTGGTGGTGCTCCCAGCGCTTCAGCTCGACGGTCCTGGTGCCGAGCAGGGTGCCGGCTCCGGCATGGAGCGCCACCTCGACCGTGATCGGCGAGTCGACCACGTTGACGAGGCCGAGATTGGTCCGGTAGGCGGAGTCGTGCCTGAGCTGGATCAGGTGGCCCGCGCGGCCGGAGGGAATTTGGCGGTCCTCGGTCTCGCCGGGGATGAACTGGCCGTATGTTCCGGCGGCGACCAGGTTGTAGGTCCGGCTCGTGACGAGCAGCGTGCCGGAGAGGGGCGTGACCCGCAGGGCGCCGCTGCCCTCGTACGAGAACATCGACTCCACGACGTCCTCGAAGCACACGCTCTCGCCGGAAGCCAGGGAGGACGACACCTGCTGGGGGGTGGGATTGCCCTGGCCGCGCTCGAGCAGCTCGATCAGGTAGGTGACGGAGCCCGCGGTCGGGTTGTGGACCTCGAGGTCGGTCCGCCAGTTGGTGTCCTGGGCACCGGCCACGTGCGCCGCCGCTGGCACGATCAGCGGCGCGGGCGTGAAGGTGGCACCCGTGGGACCGAAGTAGAGGTCGTCGAAGTAGGCCTCGACGACCCCGATGTCGTCCGACTTGGTGGTGAAGAAGGTGAACTCGACGCTGGCCGCGCCGTCCGGAGCGATGACCCCGTTCTCGGCCACGAGGACGAAGCCATCGCCGGGCGTGTTGAGGATGGCGCGGGGCTGGTCGAGGGGGTCGCCGGCGCAGTGCGGCTGCGGGTACCAGCGCAGCCCCAGCGCCGCAAATCCGGCGGTCGCCTGGCCGCTCGGGAAGTAGACCATGCCGCCGAAGTCGTACGCCGCCCCGGGCACGATCGGCGGGCCGGCCAGGCACTGGTCGATCCCCATTGCGTTGCCCGCGCTGGGCCAGGTGTTGACCAGGTGCGCCGACCCCGAGAAGGGGGAACCATTGGCATCTTCGGCGCTCCAGGCCACGACCGTTTCCCACATGCGCCACCCGTGGACATGGGTCGCGAAGCCGCCGTCGACCACCCGATACTGGGCCGCCGCCGGGCCGCCGGCCACGGCTGCGATGGCAATGCTGACCGCAACAGAAAGGGTGCTCCTCATGGGATCTCCTCCAAGGGTGTTCTGGCCAGGAGTATACCGCGGCCGCGTGGCCGCCACCTCTGGCCCGCGGCGCTCGCAGCGCGACCCAGGATGGTTCCCGGCCGGGCCTCGAGGCCGGGCTACCGGCGCATGGGGATGGTGGTGGCGTCGTTGGTGACGTTGTCGATCACCGAGGCGTAGGCCACCACCCCGCTCCCGCCGGTAGCCTCGACCCGCGCCCAGCCGGCGTCGAGGTCGTCGCGGCCGCCGCGATAGCTGAAGGGACGCGGATCCTGCCACCACTCTCCGGGCTCGAGGCTCGCCGTGTACTCGGCCAGGGTGGCGCCGGCCGAGTCGAGCAGGCGGATGGCCACCGCCGCTGGGTCGGGTCCGGTGTTGACCAGGCCGATGTTGGTGCGGAAGGCGGCGTTCTCGGAGAGCTGCGACAGCAGGCCAACTTCGCCCGTACTCAGGCCGGCGTCGCTGGTCGCGCCGTCGAGGTACTGGCCGAAGGAGCCGCCCGGGAGGCAGGGGTCGTCCTCGGCGAGCTGGTTGTAGGTGCGTGAGGTGACCACCAGCTGGTTGTCCGCGCACACCTCGAGGGCGCCCGCCGTCTCGCTGCCGGGACTGATCCAGTCGACCACGTCGACCAGGGCCACGAGCGCCTGCGGCGCCACCTCGACGATCTCCGTCACGACTCCTGCAGGGGCGTGCAGGCGGAGCTCGGCGGTGGTCGAGGTGGTGGCGGCAGAGAGGAGGCCCACGTCCGAGCGCCAGACGCTGCCCATGGCGCCGGCGGCGTGGATCACCACCGGCACCCAGGTCCCCCCGGTGCACCCGGAGCTGCCGCCGTCGGTCACGATGATGAGGCCGTTGCGGGTGCAGTTGACGTCCTCGACCGTGGCCGTGATCGCCCACGGGAAGGGCCCGGCGCTGGCATAGGTGTGGGTGGTGACGGCCTCGGTCGAGGAGGAACCGTCCCCGAACTGCCACAGGTAGCTGACCGCGCCCTCGCACCCGGTGGCGGTGGCCGTGACCGCGAAGGGAACCGCCTCCCCGGTCTCGGCCGAGGCGGGCACGGTGGCGTCGCAGACGATGCCGCAACCGCTCGGGGACCTGACCACGACCTGGTGGGTCACGCTCGAAGCCCCGGCCTCGTTGCTGACCTGGAGGGTTACGTTGTAGGTGCTGGCAGCCGCGAACACGTGCTCGGGGCTGCGGGTGTCACTGGTGGCGCCGTCGCCGAAGCTCCACGACCACGAGGTGGGGCCGCCGGTCGACTCGTCGGTGAACAGCACCCGCTCCCCGGCCTCGGGCTCGACCGGCTCCCAAGAGAACTCGGCGGTGGGCTGCTCGATGACCACGGCCGGGGACACGGTGAGCTCCTCGAGCACCGGCGTGGCCGCGCCGGACTGGCCCTGCAGGGCCACCTCCACCTGCAGGTAGCGACCGGCCGGGGTGGCGCTCAGGGGAACGTCGTTGCCCGCCACCTCCCACGCCGACCAGATCGCCTGGTCGCGGGAGCTGCGGGCGCGCACACGCAGGGACGTGCCCTCGGGCTCGCTCCCGACCCAGGACACGTTGCCCCAGGCGGTGTCGGTCAGGTTGCTGTCCCACACCGCTGTCCAGGTGCCGTAGCGGGAGGTGACCGAGCGCCCGACGATGCCGGTGAGGTCGCTCGCGGTCTCGTGGCCGACGCTGCCGATCAGGTTCTTCTCGAGGTCGGGATACCCGGTCTCGGGGTCGACGCGGACGATGACCGGCGAGCTCGCGCCCACTACCCACAGCTTGCCGTCCGCATCCAGGGCCACGCCGGTCGGCTGGATGGCGAAATCGAGGGTCGACAGCAGGTAGCCGTCGTTGGTGTAGCGGCGTACGGTTCCGGTGCCGCTGGCCGCGACCCAGAAGTGACCGTCAGGGGAGACGGCGACGCCGTTGGCCTGCCAGTCGGCGGACGTGACCCAGTCCACCTCGAGCTGGCCGACGTCGAGCCGTGAGACCGCGGCGTCGGCGAAGCCGGTCACGAAGAGGTGGGAGCTGCGGTCGAGGGCGAGGCCCCTGCTGCCGTGATCGAGGTCGACGATCGCCGACTCGCTGGTCCCGAGGTCGAGGCGGAGGACCCAGGGGTCGGGCCAGCTCGAGGACCACAGGGCGCCGTTGGCGTCGACGACCAAGCCGAAGGGGCTGGTGGCGCTGCCGGCGGTGTCCACGCTGCCGAGGATGGCGCCGCTCGAGGCGGTGATGTCGTGCAGGAGACGGTCGGTGGAGCTGGCGACCCAGATGACGTTGTCGGCGGACACAGCCAAGCCCTGGAGCCGGTTGTCGGCATAGGTGTCGTGGACCTCGCCCGGGGTGTAGGTCGCCTCCTCGCCGGCGACCAGGACCACCTCGAACAGGGCGCACTCGTCGTCACCCCAGGCGAGCAGCTCGTTGCCCGCGATGGTGCCGTCCTCGTCGTCGTCTTGCGAGGTGTCGACGCTGCCGTCGGCGTCGCGGTCTACGCACTGACCCTTCTCGACCAGGCCGATCTTGACCACCGAGCCGGCGGCGCGGTTGCCCACCCAGCAGCTGCCGTCCAGGTCGATCACGACCGGCGACGGCTCGAGCGTGCGCTCGGGCCCGGTGCGGTAACGACCGAGCTCCTTGCCGGTGGCGATGTCGACCTTGGAAACGGTGCCGGTGGCCGGGGAGGGGACCCAGAGGAAGGGCTCCGTGCTCCAACCCGAGGCCAGCCGGAGCTGGTTGTCGGTGGAGTCGACACCGACCAGGCTGCCCAGGGCGAAGTGCTCGGAGGTAGTGTAGGTGAAGCCCTCCTCGGCCACCGCGCCCGCGTCCGCCACCAGGCGCACGTTGTCCACGTAGGCGCCCTCGTACTGCTGGTTGTGATCCGACTGGTAGACGAAGGCGATCCAGACGTGGGTGTGGCCGCCGAGGTTGCCCAGCCCGGGCCACTGGGTCAGGTCGGCCCCGATCGCGTCCCACCCGTCGGTGTCGGAGGAGCGCGCACTGCCCGAGAAGCTGCGGCCGTCCGTGGACGCGAGCCACATGAAGAGGTCGTGGAACTGCTCGGTCGCGAGCCAGAGGTCGAAGCTGAGGCTGGCTGCGGTGGCATCGGAGAGGTCGAACGGGCCGGCGATGGCCCAGCTCAGGGTGTTGGGGGGCACCATTTCGCCGGGGTCGGGTGCATCCGCGCCGCTCGAGGCGCACCAGATGCTGTGCTGTCCCTCGGCGGCCCGGAAGTCGGTCCGTCCCCAGTCCACGTCGGCGGCGTCGTCAGGGTGGGTGACGCGCCAGGGTGCGGCCGGCCAAGTCGCCTCGAAGGTCGCGGCCAGGAGCACGGTCTCGGTCTTGCGGCCGGCGGACGCCAGCCCGGCGCTGGAAGCGGGCTCGAGCTCGGGCTGCCAGAGCTCGCGGGCGACGTCGTCGGGCAGGGTCAGGCGGACCGTGCCGTCCTCGCCGGGCTCGCCGGCGCCGAGCCCGACCGGCAGGGACAGAGCGGCCGCAAAGAGGAGTGCGAGGCAGGGCGTGTGGACACGCATGGCCCCCCCTAGAAAGTGACGACCAGGCGTGCGTATGGTCCGTCAAAGCTCGCCGGCCCGTCGTCGAACTGCCAGTCCCGGTAGCGCCATCCGGCCTCCAGCTGGAAGGCGGTGGCGGCCCGCCAGCGGACCCCGAGGTCGGCCCCGTACATGGCCCGTTCCGTGGTGTCCGAGAGGACGACGTCAGTGGCGGCCGGGTCCCCGGAGTCGGGGTCGGGGACGTCGGCGCGCAGCCGGGCCCGGCGCGTGCCCTGGGCCCAGCGCACCACGGCCCGGGCCGAGATGGCGACCTGCGGGTGGAGGACGAGCTCGCCGTCGGCGCCGAGCACGAGGCCCCACAGCTCGCTCGAGGCGGTCTCGCGAGCCGGGTTGGCTGCGCCGGGGACGGCCCGGGACTCGTCGATGTTCATCAGGGTCGCGCCCACCCACGGGCTGATGGCGGACTCGTTGTCGTGCTCGAAGCGCTGGGCGACGGCCAGGTCGTAGACCTCGAGCTCGGCCGTCAGGTCGTGGCGGATGGTCTCGCCTGAGTCGACGTCGGTCCAGCTCGCGGCCGCGTCCAGCTCGGGATATCGCTCGGCGTTGAAGAGCGTGGCATAGGTCTCGCCCGTGACCAGCACCCGCCCTTCGATGGGGCCGGCGTCGTCCTCGCCTGTCGCCGACCACGCGTCGTACTTGCTGGCGTTCCACCAGCCCCAGGCCGGGTCATCGGCGGGCGAGGCCCCGAGGTCGGCGACGACCAGCTCGATCGTCGTGTGCACGTCGTTGCACGGCGCGGTCAGCGGCGTCAGGACGGCGATGGCGATGGCAACGGGACAGAGACGTGAGAACACGGTACCTCCCCCGAGTCGCGAGAATCTCGCCTCTGATCCTACGGGAGGCAGCACCGAGTCGTCCAGCAGGAATGCGGCCGGCAGGCCCGCCAGCCACGGCCTCCCAGTCCGCCCCTCCCGGCGCGGCCCGGCACCTGCTAGACTCGCAGACTGGAGTGCGCTGCACCGTGGTCCCGATTCGCTCGCGTTGTCGCGTCCCTCGAGGCCGTGGCTCCGACCCGGCGCTTCGCGACCGGCGTCGAGCCGGCTTCAGGGTCAGTCACACGCGCGCGCTCGGCGCAACCGCGGCCAGGCGCCGGCCGTCCGAATCGAACGGGAACCGACCGTGACCGCCGGTGCCGACCGACGCCGTCCTCGACCTCGACGAGCCCGGGGAGCCGGGAGCCAAGCCGGTCGCCGGGTCGGGCGGAGACGAGGCCCCGGCGTGGGGCGGCGACGAGCTGCTCTTCATCGACGTCAAGGGCAACATCCACGTGCGGGGGGGTCGGTTCTTCGCCAGCCGGGTGGTCGGCAGCGTGCGCGGCAAGGACGCCGAGACGGCCATGGCCGAGCTGGTGGCCCGCTTCCGCGAGCTCGAGGACCGGCTGGGAGCCCTGGAGCGCGAGATCAAGAGCTCGCGCAACCTGGTGCGCAGCCTCAAGTCCCTGCGCTCGTTCGTGCACTGGGCCGAGGGCGCGGACGCGATCGGCGACTTCGCCGGGCTGTTGGAACGCGCCCTCGGTCGGGTGGTCGAGCTCGAGCGCGAGATCGAGAGCCGGCGCACCGCCAAGCTCGCCCTGGCTGCCCGCGCGGAGGAGCTGGCTGGCTCCACCCAGTGGCGTTCCAGCGGCGAGGCCTTCGACGCCCTGATGGAGGAGTGGAAGCGGGTCGGGCCGACCGGCAGCGAGGAGGACGAGGCGGTGTGGCAGCGGTTCCGGACCGCCCGCAAGACCTTCTTCGACGCCCGGTCGCACCACTACGCCGAGCTCAAGGGCTCGAGGAACGAGGCTCGGCAGGCCAAGGAGGCCCTGATCGCCAGGGCCGAAGAGCTGGCGCCGTCGACCGACTGGGACACCACCTTTGACGCCATGCAGGCCATGATCGAGGATTGGAAGAAGGCGGGATCGGCCGGCCGCGACCTCGACGACGCGCTGTGGGAGCGCTTCCGGGCCGCCCGCGAGCCCTTTTTCGCGGCCCGCAAGGCGCACCAGGAACGTGAGCGCAGCGAGCAGCGAGCGCGCGAGCGCAAGGTGCCCGACCGGCGCCGTGCCGGGACCGGGGGGCGGCCGCGGGTCACGACCGCCGGCAGCGGCGGCCGGGCGCGCAGCTCGGGACCGCTCCACGCCTCGCTGGCCGAGATCGTCGGCCCGCTCAAGGACCTCTTCCCTGCGTCGCGACCGGCTCGGGGCGAGCAGGAGTCGAAGCCCGGCGCCAAGGGTAAGGGCCAGCGAGGCTGATCCAGTCGCGCAACGGGTCACGAAGTCCACGAAGGGTTACCAGTGGTGTATCACGCCGGCCCGGTCGCGGACCGGTGGTGGAGAGGTGTGGAAGTGGTGTGACCGCGGTCGCGTTGCGCCCCGCGGCGAGAGCGTAGAATGCGAGACAGAGCTGGAGCTCGAATGACGGCAACGACCATGGCAGCACCCGCACGACGCTGGAGCCTGGACCGGCTGGTGGCCCAGATGGCGAGCCCGGGCTTTGTCACGCGCTACTGCCGGGTGCCGACCTGGTGCGAGCAGGAGGGGCACGTGAGCCCGGCCATCCTGGCCCTCGAATCGCCACGCTCCAAGTACGTCTCGCGCTGGCGCCGCCACGCCCGCCGCTGCCCGGCCTGCGCCGGCATCTACCGTTACCTCGGGCTCAAGCTCTGAGCTTGCGATCGACCACCGGCGCAGACCCTTCGCGGGCGCCGGCCACGGATCAGGCGACGAAAAGGGGCCAGGCCGCGGACCGGCCTGGCCCTCGATCAACGCTGCGGTCTCCGGCTCAGAACCTGCCGATGAACTCGACTCCGATGGTCCTCGGGTCGTTGGTCATGCCGGTCAGGTTGTTGAAGTCGATGCCGCCCTGGACGATCTCCTCGTCGGTGATGTTGCGGCTCCAGAGGGCGACCTCGTACTTGGTCTGGCTCCAGGCGTAGCCCAGGCGCAGCCCGATCTCGAGGCCGTCACCGCGGAACTCCTCGGACTCGTAGATGAAGAACTGCTTCTCGCTGTAGTAGGCCCAGTCGAGGACGCCGAAGAACCCCTTCTGGCCGGGCGAGGAGCGGTAGCCGACGATGCCGTTGAAGATCCACTCGGGGGCGTGGGGCAGGCTGTTGCCGTCGACCATGGCGCCGTTGGGGCCGATGGGGTCGAGGACCGTGCAGCCGCCGGCGCATGGGGCGACAGCCAGGTTGGGGTCGTCGATCTCGGTCGAGTTGTAGCTCAGCCCGAAGGTGGTCAGGACGTGACCGCTGGGCGTGAACTCGATGTCGGACTCGAAGCCGTAGCCGTTGGTGGTGTCGATGTTGAGGAGGGTGGCGGTGTTGTACTCGCCGCCAACCGCGGTCACCTGCTGGCCGTCGACCTCGTACACGTACCCGGTCAGGTTGAGGCGCAGGCGACGGTCGAGGATGATCGACTTGATGCCGGTCTCGAAGGACAGGATCTCCTCGGTGTCGGCCACCGACACGCAGTTGGTGGCCGGGTTGACGCCGCCCTCGAAGTCAGCGCAGAACATGATCCGGCCCTGGATCGAGGGCGCGCGGTGGCTGGTGGCGAGCCGGCTGTAGACGCTGACATCGGTGCTGAGCTCGTAGGCCGCATTCACATCCCAGCCGATGAAGTCGTCATCGGTCTGGCGGGTGATCGGGGCCACGGTCGGCGAGTTGAAAGTCGGGTCCGGGCGCTCGGCGGAGAAGTCCTTCTCGTCATTGGAGAAGCGAAGGCCGGCGCCAAGGTTCCAGCGGTCGGAGGCCGCCCAATCGAGCGAGCCGAAGAGGGCGTAGGAGTCGGTCTCCTGGACCTGGAAGGCGTAGCCGTCCTGCACGTTGCCGGCCAAAGTGTCATAGCTGAACGAGTCGACCTGGAGGTCTTCGTTGAAGTAGAAGACGCCCATCAACCAGTTGAGGGCACGGTCACCGGTGGTGGCCAGGCGCACCTCCTGGGTGAGCTGGTCGAGGTCCGGGATGCCGTCGGCCGACTCGGACGGGTACGGGATCAGGCCCGGCCCGGAGGGCGGCGCGTACACCGCTCCGTAGCCGCCGTCGATGTCGCCGCGGCTGAACATGTCGATCGTCTCCCAACCCGTGATCGAGACCAGCTGGGCGCCGTCGAAGTCGTACTCCAGCCGGAGGGTGGCGCCTTGGGCGTCGGCCTCCTGCTCGTTGAGGCCGTCGTAGTAGACAGTGTCCTGCTCGAAGTCGTCCACCAGGTCGTTGGTCCCGGGCTGGATGATGTTGGCGCGGAACAGGCGCGCGGTCCCGTCGAGCTCCCAGCCGTGCACGTTGATCAGGCCGGAGAAGCTCTCGCTCGGCTCCCACAGGAACTGCAGGCGGTAGGCCGCGGTCTCGTGCCCGCCGAGGGCGTCCTCTTCACCGGTGAAGTCGTTGTCCACCCAGTCGCTGCGCGACTGGTAGAGGCCCGAGAAACGGTACGAGAAAGTGTCGGTGATGGGCCCGCCGATGCCGCCGTTGAAGTCGATGCTGTCGAAGCTTCCGTAGGAGAGCCGGAACTCGGCGTCGGTCTCCTGGGACGGCTTCATGGTCTCGAACTTGACCACGCCGGCCGGCGTGTTGCGTCCGAACAGGGTGCCCTGGGGGCCGCGCAGGACCTCGATGCGGTCCAGGTCCCAGATCGGCATGCCCTTGAGCATCGGGTTCTCGAGGACGACCTCGTCGATCACCATCGAGACCGGCTGCGAGGCGTTGAGGTCGAAGTCGGAGTTGCCCAGGCCGCGCATGTAGAAGCGGGGGAAGATGCGGCCGAATGACGACTCCAGGACCAGGCTTGGAATGCGAGCCGACAGGACCTGGACGTCGGGGCCGCCGACCGTCACGACCGACAGGTCCTCGCCGCTCATGGTCGAGACCGCCATCGGGACGTCCTGAACGTTCTGCTCGCGCTTCTGG
>Ga0316628_100004030_pt1 | contig 11450 bp, 11 predicted proteins | sample OWC_Aug_M2_C1_D5_FD_207648 | JGI IMG/M metagenome (GOLD analysis project Ga0316628, IMG submission 207648) | Wetland soil microbial communities from Old Woman Creek delta, Ohio, United States - OWC_Aug_M2_C1_D5_C | ecosystem: Environmental > Terrestrial > Soil > Wetlands | place: USA: Ohio... | reverse complement strand
GAGCGTGGACGGCCAGCACCCGCAGCACGTCCCGGGCGTAGTTGCCGAGCCCGGTCGTGTTGTGGAACACGCGCTTCGCGTCGAAGCCGACCCGCATCGGAGCGAAGGAGCGTACACGCGCCGCCCGACGCGGGCAACGCCGACACCCGGGGCGCGTTAGCATGTGCCATGCGCGACCAGCCCGGGAGGCGAGCGGGACGACCGCCCGGGGCGACGGCGACCGCCCCCCGCACCCGCGAGCGGGTGTTCTGCGCCTGCGCGCCGGGGATCGAGGAGCTGCTCTTGGGCGAGCTGGCCGAGCTGGGCCTGGACGCGCGGGCCGTGCCCGGCGGCGCCCTGGCCGAGGGCCCGAACGCGGCCGCCCTCGCCTGCCTGGCCTCCCGCCTGGCGGACGCGGTTCATCTGCGGCTCTGGGAAGGATCGGCCGCGGAGCTGCGCCAGGGCAAGCGTGCCGCCGCCCGCCGCGCCGCCGACCTGCCGCTGCTCGTCCGCACCGCCGGTGGAGAGGCGAGCATCTCGGTCGACGCCGCCGGCGCGCCGCTCTACCGCCGCGGCTGGCGCGCCCGAATCGGTGCGGCCCCCCTCCGCGAGACGCTGGCCGCCGCGCTGCTGCGCGCAGGCGGATGGCGCGGCGACCGGCCCTTCTGCGATCCGATGTGCGGCTCCGGCACCATCGCCATCGAGGCAGCGCTCTCGGCCGCGCGGCGGGCACCGGGCCTCGACCGGGCGCTGGCGCTGGAGGCGCTGCCGGGGCACGACGCCGCGCGGCTGGAACGGCTCCGGGCCTCGCTGCGGGAGGCGGGGCGGCCGGTGTCCGTGCCCATCCTGGCCTCCGACCGGAACGCCGGCGCGCTGCGGCTGGCCCGCAAGAACGCCGAGGCGGCCGGGGTGGCGGAGGCGATCCGGTTCGAGCGCTGCGACGCCGCGGCCGCGCCGGTCCCCGCCGGACCGGGCCTATGTGCCAGCAACCCGCCCTACGGCGTCCGGATCGACGAGGGCGTCACGGAGGCATGGCGCGCCCTGGGCGCCCTCATGCACCGGCTGGGTGGGTGGGAGGTGGTGGTGCTGGCGCCCGATCGCGGGCTGGAGAAGCTGCTGGGCGTCGAGCCCGCTTCGGCGACGCGGGTGCGGAACGGGGGTGTGGCGTGCAGGATCTTCACGTACCGCCCGTGACACATGGGTGCAGGCACGGGCTCGGGCTCGGTCCCTGCCCCGCCCAGCAGCCCTGCGAGCAGGCCACTCCCCCCACCCGTGGCCAGCGTGATGCCGCATGTTGCAGGCGCTCCGCTCGTTCCTGTCGCGTCGGCGGCGGCCCGGGATCGACATGCTCGTGCCGCGGAGGGCTCCCCCCGGCCCACCCAAGATCGACGTGTCACGGGTCGGCCACGGGTTCGGGGTGGGGCCGAAGCGCGTGGTGGCCCTGAAGGACGTGGACATCTCCGTCCACCACGGCGAGTTCGTGTGCCTGCTGGGGCCGTCCGGCTGCGGCAAGAGCACGCTGCTGTACGCTCTGGCCGGCCACCTCGAACCCACCGGCGGGTCCATCTCCATCGACGGCGTCCAGGTGCGGGGCCCCGGTCCGGACCGGCTCTTGCTCTTCCAGGACCCGGCGCTCTTCCCCTGGCTCACCGTGCGGCAGAACCTGATCTTCGCCCTGCGGGCCCGCGGGCTCTCCCGCTCCGCCGCCGAGGCCCGCGCCCGGGCGTACGTCTCGCTGGTCGGGCTGGACGCGTTCCTCGACGCGCTGCCGCACCAGCTCTCGGGCGGCATGCGCATGCGGGTCCAGCTGGCGCGGGCGCTGGCGATGGATCCCGCCGTGCTGCTCATGGACGAGCCCTTCGCCGCCCTCGACGCCCACACGCGCAGCCAGATGCACCTGCTCCTGCAGCGCATCTGGATCCGCGACCGGAAGACGGTGGTGTTCGTCACCCACGACGTCCGCGAGGCGCTCACGCTGGGCGACCGCGTGGTGGTGATGGCCGCTCGGCCTGGCCGCGTGCTCCACGACCTGGAGGTGCGGCTCCCGCGGCCGCGCGACCCGGACGACGAGGCGCTGGTGCTGATGTCTCGCCGCATCCGCGCCGAGCTGGCGGGCGCGGACGCGGCCGGCGCCGAGCGGCGGCGCGAGGAGGAGGCGACCCATGCTCGCACGAGTGCGCCAGGTGGGGCTGGTGCTGGTCCCCCTGCTGGCCTGGGAGCTCCTGGCTAGGGTGGGCCCCTGGCCGCGGTGGCTCTTCCCCGATCCGCTGGCGGTGGTGCGCAGCATCGCGGTCATGGCCGCCGACGGCCGGCTGGGCGCGGCCGTGCTGCGATCCCTTTCCCGGCTCGTGCAGGGCTTCGCGATCTCGGCGCTGCTCGGCGTGCCGCTGGGCATCCTCATGGGCCGGAGCGCCCTGGCCCTGCGCACGCTGCGGCCGGCCGTGCTGGGCCTCCAGGCGCTGCCCTCGATCTGCTGGCTCCCGCTGGCGCTGCTCTGGTTCGGCCTCTCCGAGACGGCGATCCTGTTCGTGGTGGTGATGGGATCGATGCTGGCCATCGCCATCGCCACCGAGGACGGCGTGGCGGCGGTGGACCCGCTGCTGCTCCGGGCCGCGGGCACGCTGGGGATCCGCGGCCTCCGCTTCCACGCGGGCGTGCTCTTGCCTGCGGCATTCCCCGGTGTGCTCACCGGGCTCAAGCTCGGGTGGAGCTTTGCCTGGCGTGCGCTCATGTCCGGGGAGCTGCTCTTCGTGGCCGGTGGGCTGGGCCAGCTCCTCACCCAGGGGCGCGAGGTGCTGGATGCGGCCCAGGTGATGGGCGTGATGGTCTGCATCATCGCCGTCGGGCTGCTCGTCGATCAGGGCCTGTTCCGCTTCCTCGAGCTTCGCGTCCGCCGGCGGTGGGGGCTGGTCGAGGAACCCGCCTGAGCTCGCACCCGCCGGAGGGCACCATGCGCCGCGTCGCCGCCGTCGCCATCCTGGCGTTCCTCGCCTGCCGGACGCGGAACCCGGAGGCGGAGCCGTTCCGGCTCGGCTACTTCCCGAACCTCACCCACGCGCAGGCGCTGGTGGGCGTCGAGGACGGCACCTTCGCCCGTTCCATCGGCGTACCGCTCGAGGCGCGGCGCTTCCACGCCGGTCCGGCCGCCATGGAGGCGCTGCTCTCGGGCGACCTGGACGCCGCCTACGTGGGCCCGGGACCGGCGGCCATCGCCTTCCTGCGCACGCGGGGGGAGGCGCTGCGCGTCGTCGCGGGCGCGGTCTCGGGCGGCGTGGTGCTGGTGGTGCGTCCCGAGATCCGGACCCCCCAGGATCTGGTGGGGCACCGGGTGGGCTCACCCCAGCTCGGCAACACCCAGGATGTCTCGCTGCGCACCTGGCTGCGGGCGCAGGGGCTGGCGAGCGGAGCGGGCGGCCGGGTGGTGGTCACGCCCATCGCGAACCCCGACATGGTCGCGCTCCTCGCCCGCGGCGATCTCGCCGGCGCCTGGGTCCCCGAGCCGTGGGGGGCCCTGCTGCGCGGCCGGGTGCAAGGCCGGATCCTGGTCGACGAGCGCACCCTGTGGCCCGGAGGGCGATTCCCGACCACGGTCCTGGTGGTCTCGGCCCGCGCGCTCAAGGAACGTCGCAAGCAGGTCGCGGCGCTGGTGTCGGCGCATGTCGCACTCACCCGCCGATGGGCCCGCGACCCGGCCGCGTTCGGTCGCACCGCGAACGAGGTGTTCGGACGGCTCACCGGCAAGGCGCTCCCCGAGCCGATCCTGAGCGAGGCCCTCACCCACATGGAGCCGACCGCCGACCCCATGGGCGCACAGATCGCGGAGATGGCGCGGCGCGCGCAGTCGCTCGGGTACGCACCCGCGGGCGATGTTTCGGGTATGGTGGATGGCTCGCTTCTCCAGGAGCTCGCCCGCAGATGACACGTCCGCCCGTGCTCCGCGCCCGCGCCTGCACGACCCTGCTCCTCCTCGGCATCCTGGCCTTCGGGTGCGCCCCCACGCTTCCGACGCTGCGCGCACCGACCGGGCCCGGGGCCGCGGATCCGACCCCACCCCAACCGCCTCCCGCGACCGCAGGAACCGAGCCGGCGGTCGAGCCCGACGTCGTGAAGCCGCCGCCGCCCGCCCCGGAGCCCGCGGTCGATGCCCCGCAGGACGGCGAGGGCGACCGGCCCGAGCTCCGCCACCGCATCGTGGAGGCCGCGCGCGTCCTGCTCGGCCGGCGCGTCCGGCTCGACTGCTCCGGCTACGTGCTCGAGGCCTATCGCGAGGCGGGTCTCGCGGTCGCCCTGGCGGCGGCACGAAACCGCTCGCAAGCGCTCCGGGAGGCCGGGCGCGAGGTGGACACCCCCGAGCCCGGCGACCTGGCGTTCTTCCATGACACCTACGACCGGAACCGGAACGGGAGGATCGACGACGGGGTCACGCACGTCGCGCTGGTGGAGTCGGTGGACGGCTCCTCGATCACGCTTCTCCACCGCGGCCGGCACCACGTCGAGCGGCTCCGCATGGACCTCGAGCATCCCTCCGACCGCGCCCGCAACGACCCGGTGCGGGTCCGGCGCCCGCGTGACCCGCGGCGGACCCGGTACCTGGCCGGCGAGCTGTTCACTTCGTTCGGGGCGTTGCTCGATGGTCCGGTCACGCAGAGTTTCCAGGCGCGCCGCGCCGAGGACACGGGCGAGCGCCATCCTGCGAGGCGATGGCAGAGCACGACAGCGCGGGTGTCGAGGGCGGAACCGGCACCATCTCGATCGACGCGGCGACCGGCACGGTCGTCGTCCAGGTCGGCCGCCTGCACCGGGTCCTGTCCGCCGACGAGGCGCTCCTCCTCTCGATCCAGCGCTTCCGCCGTCCCTGGCGGACCGCCATCGCCCGCGCCCTGACGGCGCTGGGCGAGGCCCACAGCTGGACCGTCGCCGGGCTGGCCTGCCTGGCCACCCGGACCTCGCTGGGCTCGCACCTCGGCCTCCGGCTGGCAGCCGCCGCCAGCCTGGCCACCTTCGCCTCGCAAGCGCTGAAGCGCAGCCTGACGCGGGCGCGGCCGGACACCTCCATCTTCGGCTTCGAGGCGCTGGCGCGAAACCCGGACCGCTTCTCCTTTCCTTCAGGCCACGCCGCCGCCGCCTTCGCCGTGGCGGTCGCCTTCCTGGGCGAGCCGTTCGCGCTGGGACCGCTGGCCCTGCTCCTGGCGGTGGGGATCGGCCTCTCCCGCGTCTACCTCGGGGCGCACTACCCGCTCGACGTGGGCGCCGGCGCCCTGCTGGGCGTCCTCGGCGGACTGGCGGCGCGCCTGCTCGTCTCCTGATCCGACGCGCTCCCTACTTCTCCGCCTTCCCGTCCTCGACCACCCTGCTCCGCGGGTGGCGGATGTCCGTCCCGCGGACCATGTACACCACCATCTCGGCCAGGTTGGTGGCGTGGTCGCCGAAACGCTCCAGGTACTTGGCGGCGAACATGATCGAGGTGGCGCGCCGGATGTTGCGCGAGTCCTCCATCATGAGCGCCAGCAGCGAGTTGAAGATCTTGAGGTAGAGCGCGTCGAGGAGCTCGTCGCCGTGCAGGACCGCCTCGGCCTTCTCCACGTCGCGGGTCACGAAGGCGTCCAGCGCTCCCTTGAGCTGGGCCTCGGAGAGATCGGCCAGCTTGGCCAGATCGTGCATGGGGCCGAGTGGAGCGGTCTGGGCCGGCGTCTGGGCCAGCTCCAGCGCCCGCTCGGCCACGTTGACGGCCAGGTCCCCCATCCGCTCCAGGTCGGTCACGATCTTGAGGGCGGTGGTGATGAAGCGCAGATCCGACGCAGCCGGCTGGCGCAGGGCCAGGATGCGCCGGCAGGCGCCGTCCACGTCGACCTCCATGCGGTTGATCTCGCGGTCCTTGGTCTTCACCTGCTCGGCCAGCTCCGCGTCCCGCTCCGTCACGGCCCGGACGCTGCTGGCGATGGCGATCTCCACCAGCCCCCCCATCTCCAGCAACCGATCGCGCAGCTCGGAGAGCTCGCGCTCGTACGACTTGTCGGTGTGGGTGGTTGTCATGCCTCGCTCCGTTGCTGGACCGCCGAGCCGTCCGCGACCGGCAGCCGGATCCAGAATCGACTCCCGCCCGACCCGCTCTCGACGCCGACCGACCCGCCCATGCCCTGGACCAGGTGCTTGACGATGGCCAGGCCCAGCCCCGTCCCGCCCTGCTCGCGCGAGCGGCCCGGGTCGATGCGGTAGAAGCGCTCGAAGATGCGCGGGAGGTGGTGGCGCTCGATGCCGGGTCCGGTGTCCTGCACCGAGATCACCCACTCCGCCTCGTCGCGCTCGGCGCCGACCGTCACCCGCCCGCCGCCGTGCTTGATGGCGTTGTCCACCAGGTTGACGAGCACCTGCTCCAGGGCGCGGGGATCGGCGCGCACCAGCGCACCCGCCGGGACGGCCTGGATCAGGTCCATGGACCTCTCCCGGGCGGAGCGGGCCGTCAGCTCCACCACCTGCTGCACCGCCTGCTGCGCGTCGACCGTGGTGGGCTCGAGCTTCCACTGCCGCGACTCGATGCGCGAGAGGTCGAGCAGGTCCTGGGTGAGCCGCGCCAGCCGCCCGGCATGCCGGGCGATGATGTCCACGAAGCTGCGCGCGGTGGCGGGCTTCTCGACGGCGCCGGCCTGGAGCGTCTCGGCCGCGGCGCAGATGGCGGAGATGGGGGTGCGCAGCTCGTGGCTGGCGTTGGCCACGAAGTCGCGCCGGGTGGCCTGGGCGCGCTTGGCGTCGGTGATGTCGCGCAGGAGCAGCAGCACCTCGCCGCGCAGCAGCGGGGCGAGGTGGGCCTGGTAGGTGCGGTGCTGGAGCATGATCTCGGGCCGCGCGGCCGTTCCCTCGAGCGCGCGCCGCACCGCCTCGGCCAGCTCGGCGCTGCGCGTCACCTCGAGCGTGGTCTGGCCGGCGGCGCGGCTGCTGGCGGCCAGGCTGTCGAAGGCGGCGTTGGCGAGCCGGATGACGCCCTCCCTCCCCACCAGCGCGGCGGCGTCCGGAAGCGCCGAGATCAGCTCCTGCTCGGCGGGGGCCCGCGCCGCGGTCGCCTGGCGGCGGTGCTCGCGCTCGGAGAGCAGCTCCTCGAGCTCGCGCACCTCCCGGCCCAGGTCGGCGCGCGGCCCTCCCGCGATCTCGGTGCGCAGCGCGCGCATCAGCGAAGCCAGCTTGGTCCGGGAGAGCATGTGCCGCTCACCCCTTCTCGACCGGCTCGACCAGCCGGTACCCGACGCCGCGCACCGTCTCCAGAAGATCGCGCCCCGAGCCGAGCTTCTCGCGCAGCCGCTTCACGTGGGTGTCCACCGTGCGGGTCTCGACCTCGGACGACATCTGCCAGACGTCCTCCAGGAGCTGCTCGCGGGATTGTACCCTGCCCAGCCGCGCCATCAGCGTGATGAGGAGCTTGAACTCCAGCGGCGTGAGCTGGATCTCCGCGCCGTCGACGTAGGCGCGGTGCGCGTCGACGTCGACGCGGATCGGGCCCACCGCCTCGGGCGGCCGCTCCAGGGGACGCCCGGGGGCCGCGCGCCGCAAGACCGCCTTGAGCCTGAGCACCAGCTCGCGGACGCTGAAGGGCTTGGTGACGTAGTCGTCGGCGCCGAGCTCGAAGCCGACCACCCGATCGACCTCCTCCCCCTTGGCGGTGAGCATCACCACCGGCAGGTGCCGGGTGCGGGGGTCGGCCTTGATGTGGCGGCACACCTCGGTCCCGGAGACGTCCGGCAGCATCAGGTCGAGCAGCACCAGGTCCGGCACGCGCCGGCGCAGCAGCGATATCGCCTGCTCGCCGGTGGTGGCCAGGACGGTCTCGAACCCGGCCGCGCGGAGGTTGAAGTCGAGGAGCGAGAGGAGATCCCGCTCGTCGTCGACCAGGAGCACCGAGGTCACGGTTGCACCTCTACACCGAACCCGGTGACGGGACCATGGCGGCCGGGGGACGGAATGGAAACGATGTCACCTGCTCGCTCGACAGTGGGGGGTCGTGCCGGCCCAGCACCCGGCGAGGTAGGATACGAGAGGCCGTGCCTGAACTTGGCCCTCAGCCGGCGCCCTCGGCGCCCGACCCGACGGTGACGCGGGAGACCCCCCATCCCGAGGCCCAGCCGCGGATCGCGGCGCTCACCCCGGCCGGCTGGCTGGTGAGCTCGTTCGGCATGGTCCTGTGCGTCGGGGCCGCGGACTACGTCACCCGCACGGACCTGCTGCTCATCCTGTTCTACCTGGCGCCCATCGGCTTCGGGACCTGGTTCGCCTCGCTGCGCGGCGGCATCGCCCTTGCCACCGTCTCGGCGCTGGTCTCGACCGGCGCCGACCTCCTCTACCGCGCGCAGCACGGCGTGGCCGAGCCGCCTGCGGCGGTGGTGGTCTGGAACGGCATCATGCTGCTGGGCTCGGCCGCTGCCCTGGTCATCACCCTCTCGGCGCTCAAGGGGCGCCTCGAGGCGGAGGAGCTCCTGGCCCGCACCGACTCGCTCACCCGCATCGCCAACCGGCGCGCCTTCTTCGAGGCCGCGGCCCTCGAGCTGGAGCGGGCGCGCCGCCATGGCCGCCCGCTCACCGTCGCCTACCTCGATCTCGACGACTTCAAGCACGTCAACGACCGGCTGGGCCACGCCGAGGGAGATGCCCTGCTGATCCGGGTGGCCCAGACGCTGCGCGGCGCCACCCGCGCCGTGGATGCGGTGGCGCGCCTGGGCGGCGACGAGTTCGGCCTGATCCTGCCCGAGACCGACGCCGCCACCGCCGAGGCCATCCTCTCGCGCCTGCGCAACGCCCTCCTCTCCGCCATGCAGCACGGGACCTGGCAGACCGGCTTCTCCGTCGGGGCGGCGGTGTTCCTGGTCCCGCCCCGCGACGTCGACGAGCTGACCGCCCGCGCCGACGAGCTCATGTACATGGCCAAGCGGGCCTCCAAGGGCTCCATCCGGATCGGCGTCTTCGAGGGCGCGCAGGTCTGGGCGAGCGCCGTGCCGACTTGATCCCACGGGGCGTGCCGCCCGCCCCCCGGCTTCGCCGGGTTCCCCCTCCTTGCGTCACGCTTGTAGCCGCCCTCCGCGCTCCACTCTGCTAGACACGGCCCATGCACTTCTTCGCCACCTGCGCCAAGGGCACCGAGGGCGCCCTCCGACGAGAGCTGACGGGGCTGCGGCTGGCCGAGGTGCACGGGGACCGTGGCGGCGTGTCGTTCCAGGGCGAGCTGGAGGCGGGGATGCGGGCCTGCCTCCACGCCCGCAGTGCCATGCGCGTGCTCCTCGAGCTGGCGCGCTTCCCCGCGCCCTCGGCCGAGGCGCTCTACCAGGGCGTGCGGAGCGTGGCCTGGCAGGAGTGGCTCACGGTGCGGAGCACGCTGGCGGTGGAGGCCACGGTGGGCTCCTCGTCCATCACGCACTCGGGATTCGCCGCGCTCAAGGTGAAGGACGGCGTGGTGGACGCGCTCCGGGATGCGCTCGGCGCCCGGCCGGACGTCGATCCCAAGGACCCCGACGTGCGGATCGTGCTGCACCTCCAGCGCGACCAGGCCACCGTCTCCCTGGATCTGGCGGGCGCGCCGCTCCACCGCCGCGGCTACCGGGCGGCCATGACCGAGGCGCCGCTCAAGGAGACGCTGGCCGCGGCGGCGCTTCTCCTGGGCGGGGTCGATCCCGCGCTCCCCTTCGTCGACCCCATGGCCGGCTCCGGGACGCTCGCCATCGAGCACGCCATGCGGGCCCGCCGCATCGCCCCCGGGCTGGGCCGGGCCTTCGGGTTCCAGCGCTGGCCGGCCTACCGCGGCGGGCCGCAGTCGCTCTGGGACCGGATGAAGGCCGAGGCCCGGGCCGCGGTCCTGCCCCGGGCCCCCGCCCCCATCGTGGCCAGGGACGGGCACCCGAAGGCGGTCGAGGCGCTGCGCCGGAACGCGGCCGCGGCCGGCGTGCTCGCCGACCTCGCCATCGCGAAGGCGGACGCGCGCGATCTCACGCCCATCGCGGGCGAGGGCACGCTGGTCTCGAACCCGCCCTACGGCGAGCGGCTCGGGGGGAAGGGCCGGCGCATGCACGGCGAGGAGCCGCCCGCGCCCGGGCAGGCGGCCGTGGCCGAGAAGAAGCTGGCCGGCTTCTATCGCGGGCTCTCCGAGATGCTGGCGCGCCACCGCGGCTGGACGGTGGTGCTCCTGTCGGGGAATCCTCTCCTGCAGCGCGCCATCGCCGCCCGGCCCGAGGTGGACCACCGCCTCTGGAACGGACCGCTGGAGGTGCACCTGCTGCGCTATCGGATCCGGTAGTAAGCTCCTCCCGTGCTGCCCCTCGTGCTGGCCCTGACGCTCGCCGCCCCCAGGCCGGAGGCCGGGCTCGAGCAGCGCCGCGCCGACATCGCCAAGGAGATCCTGCAGCTGGCCGGGCGGCTCCAGCGCGAGATCGAGGCCGGCGACGTGGCGGCCCTGCTGGCGCGCGTGCCGCCCGGCGGTCTCCGCTGCGGCGGCAGCATCGTGCCGCGCACGCGGGTGGAGCGCGACCTCCGCGCCGAGGGGAGCTGGCTGCACGGCGTCTTCTTCGGCGGCCCGGGGGCGACTGCACCCAAGGGGCAGCCGTCCTCGCTCAAGGCGCTCTTCGCGACCGCCAAGGAGATCGCCGTGCTGGTCGCCTTCCGGGAGGACCCGCGCTCCGAGGTGGGCATCCCCTGTTTCGACTACCACGCCCGGGACACCATCACACCGGGTGCACCCCTCTGCTTCGAGAAGCACGCGGGCAGGTGGTGGTTCACGCAGAGTCTGTATCCCTGCTCGCCCTAGCCCTCGCCCATGGACGCCAGGAGCTTCCTCGCCTGCGCCAGCGGGGTGCGCGGGCGGAGCGCCTCGGGATAGCCCTCGCCCCGCCGGACCGCCTCCTCCAGCGTGGCGCGCGCGTCCTGATGGCGGCCCAGCGCCTGCTGCGCCTGCCCCCGGATCACCAGCACGCGCACCCGCCGCGGACCCTCCGCCAGCGCCAGGGCGCGGCCGCTCGCATCCAGGGCGTCCTGGGGTCGACCCATGGCCAGGTAGAGCCCGGCCAGGGTCGCCAGCGGAGCGAAGTCGCCGGGCAGGTCGTGGGCCGAGGCGAGCAGCGCCGGGAGCGCGCGGGAGGCCTGGCCGAGCCGGGCGGCGGCGCTGCTGCGCGCGCCGTCGAAGGCCGACCGTGCCAGCGGCGTGGGCGCCCGCGCCGCCTCCGCCTCGACGTAGGCGAGCCAGCGGCGCGCCTGGGCGCGCGCGCCGGCCTCGTCGCCGAGGGCGTCGCGCGCCTCCACCAGCGACTCGTGCAGGCCGGAGCGATCGTCGGCGGTGAGCCCGCGGGCGGCCAGCGCGCTCCGCGCCGCCGGCTCCAGGGCGTGGATCGCCTGGCGGCGCGCCGCCTCGTCCTGGAGGACGGCGGCGCAGCCCAGGCCCTCGGCCGCGGCCCGGGCCCGCGGCCCGGGGGCGAGCGCGGGGAGCGCCTGGCGCGCGCCGCGGG
>Ga0316628_100004029_pt1 | contig 11451 bp, 8 predicted proteins | sample OWC_Aug_M2_C1_D5_FD_207648 | JGI IMG/M metagenome (GOLD analysis project Ga0316628, IMG submission 207648) | Wetland soil microbial communities from Old Woman Creek delta, Ohio, United States - OWC_Aug_M2_C1_D5_C | ecosystem: Environmental > Terrestrial > Soil > Wetlands | place: USA: Ohio... | reverse complement strand
GCAACCATTTTCAAAATGGGTTCCCTGTACCCTCCAAAAACTTTTTGGTTAAAAAAAAACTTTTGTGGCGGGTCCTGGGGGGGGTTTTTCTCTAAAAGAGCCCCCCTGGCCGCCGGAGGCAAAATAAAGGAGTATAAAAATGAGTTGGCCAAATGATGTTCATCAGACGATTAAGCGTTTAAATCAAGTGAAGCATATTTTAAAAGGAATGTTTACAGCCAGGGATTTAGCAGTAGATTTGTTAGTATTAGCGGCAATAAGCCAGGAGCATGTGCTGTTGGTCGGGCCGCCGGGAACTGCTAAGACTGAGATTATTCACCGGTACACCCGGTTGATCGAAGCCAAAGAGTTTCATTATTTACTGACGCGGTTTACCGAGCCGTCGGAACTGTTCGGTCCTTTAGACCTGGCGAAATTCCAGGAAGGGGTTTATACGATCCGGACTGAACGAATGCTGCCGGAAGCGCAAATCGCTTTTATCGATGAAGTATTTAACGGCAGCAGTGCCATACTTAATTCCTTATTGACGTTATTAAACGAGCGAGTATTTCATAATGGCGCGGTACAGCAGGTGGTGCCGTTGATTTCTATGATTGGAGCTTCTAATGCAGTACCGGAAGACCCCTGGCTCAGGGCTTTTGCCGACCGCTTTATCCTGCGCCTGGAATTGGAATCCGTAGAAGATGAGCAAATCGATGATCTACTCCAGCAAGGCTGGGGTTTAGAAAGAGACCGGATCGAAGCAGCGGTTAAAGCGGCCCAGGGACAAGAAACCGGGCAAGAAATCGCCGGGGTCAATGTCCAGGATGTAGTGGCGCTGCACAGCCGGCTGCTGGAAGTCGATCTATCCGGGATACGGCCGGTATATGGACAGTTGATCCGGGAATTAAAGGCAGAGGGAGTCGAGTTATCGGACCGCCGGGTAGTAAAAGGATTGAAGATAGCAGCAGGAGCAGCGCTGCTGCGTGGGGCTGAAGCCGCGGCTGTTCAAGATTTATGGCCTATCGCCCATATATGGACCCGGCCTGAAGAAGCCAAAGTGATTCGCAATGTGCTTTATCCTAAATTAGCTGAGGCAGGAGATACAACTCTAACCATGACCAGACCTGCTGCCGATATCTTGATGGACCTGGAGACCCTTGAACAGCGGGAATCGGCATTGTTAACCGAATCGGCCCTGGGTGCTTATTTAATGGAGTTAAACAAGCTCAGGCGGGAATTGATCAATGATCATCCCACGGACATGGATTCGCGCCAGAAAGTTGAAATCGTGATCCGGCGGGGAATGGAGCGTTTGGAGGGAAAGCATGTGTAATAAACGGCAGGTAAAAATAATAGCTACTCAGCAGTTATGTGAAGCCTGGCAAAGGGAGGTAACCCGTACGGTGCAGTTAAGCGGCCGGGTTACCGGTGAAGCCCGGGTGCGGCAGCCTTTAGACAGTACCATGGGAGGTCCTGCCCTCCAGGCGCTTGAAACAGCGCTCTCTGCTGAAGATTCAGGTTGGCGGCAGACTCCTGAAGGATTCCGCTGCGATGTGGAGGGCGGGTATGTGTTGTATCTTGTAGATGAGCGCGCGTTGGAAATAGTGGCTGCATTGGAGGACAGTATCCAGGTCAGCGGCGAAGCGCGCCGGGAATTGACCGGTACGATGAATGAAGCGATTTCTGTTGAAGGTGTTGGGCAATATTATGATGACGGGTATAGAGGTTGGACTAAGGAAAATGCCCAGCGGCAAGCGCAGATCGATGCGGATAAGAAATTGCAGGAAGCAGCGCGGGCCAGGGCTGCGCAAGCACAGGAGGAGGCGGAATCGAAAGCCTCCGGCCTGGTAGAAGCTGAAGCCAGGTCAAAGGCAGAAGAGCAGTTGCGGCAGGAAGCAGAGCAGCGGCGTATGCAATTGGCAGCACAGGCCCAAAACCATCTGGAGACTGTCGGGGTGCGCTGCCGTCAGGCATTTCACCAGGTATTGGCCAGGGCGTATCGTGATTCTATCCTGGCTTATGCGCGCAAGAATGGCGCTGAAAACATCGTATGCAGCGATGCTGGCGATACCGTGGAGATCGAATTTTGTTTAAGAAATTAGGAATAAAAGCTCTTAGCTCTTGGCTCTTAGGTCTTAGGAGAGGTACAAGCATTGAGCAGGGCATACGGAGGAAAGCTTCTCTTCTTCTCCTCTTCGCTTCTTCTCTTCTGCTTTCAACGGGCACGGGGCACGGTATTCACCCCATTCCCCCAACTCCCCATTCCCCCATCACCCCAAGCTATTATTTGTGCAACGAGGTAAGGCCATGGTATTTAATAACCGCTGGCGGTTCATACAGGGACAAATTAGGAGTCTTAAATGGAAGTAAAAGTTAGATTTCGGTTTAATAAAATAACCGGGGAGGTAGAGGTATTCGATGTGGACCAGGAGAAGGCCCCCGGTGTAACGGAAGCGGAGCATAACCGGGAGCATGACCGGGTGGCTGCGGAGATCGGGCGGGTGATCGAACGGAACCCGTTGGTACAGGAGGTCTTTTCCGGGCAAGGCCAGGTTCCTGGTAAGGAACAGGAAGAAACCCCTGATGATGTTGAGCAGGAAAAGGAACGAAAAAAACAAAAAATGAACCCCTAACAAAAAGTTTTAAGGGGGTTCCAAGGGGGGCGTTTTTCAAAAAGCCCCCATTGGCCGCCGGAGGCATAAAAAAATGTATAAAAATAAATCCGATCGAATAACTGGTTTGGCGCTGGACCTGCTGCAGCGGGCTGGGCGGTGTTATGTGGCTGCCGGGTGGGTAGATGATGCGTGTAGGGTTTATGAGCAATTGGGGGATTTTAAAAAAGCGGCGATCTATCATGAGCAGCAGGGGCGGTGGTTGGAGGCAGGGCAGTGTTATGAGAGTATAGGGGAGTGGCAGCGGGCGGCGCGTTGTTTTATGAAATGTGACGAATGGGAAAAAGCCGCGGCATGTTTGGAAAAATCCGGTGAAATGATCGAAGCGGGGTGGATATGGGCGCATAGGCTGCATCGTTACCGGCACGCACGGGAATCGGTACAGCGGGTAGAAATTCGAAATGACAGGGAACGGTTAGGGCTTGAGGTGGTATTATCGCGGTGTGAGATTGGGTTAGATGAACCGGCAGCGGCGGCGGTGCGGATGAAAAGTATTATATCTAGGTTAGCAGTGGAGCCGGATGGGGAGGAGCGGAGGCAGTATGTGCAAAGGGCGTTGGAAATAGCAAAGATTTTTAGGCGGCCGGATTTAGTGGCGTCGATATATGCGTCCGGGGTATTGGCAAAAGTTTCGCAGGCGGGGGAGCAATGGGAAGCCTGGGCTATAGAGGAGTTAGGGGATGCTTCAGGAATACCGGTAGAAAAGATAGAAGGTGAGAAGGTAAGAAGGTGAGAAGGTAGGAAGGTGAGAAGGTGAGAGGAGAAGATAAAAAGAATCGTTTACGGATTGCATGTATAGCGAATAAACAAAGATTTTTCTTAATAAAAAATCTGTGGAATCTGTGTAATCTGTGGTTAAAATTTTTTTTAAATTACATGGTGTAAAATGAGTAATGGTAATAGAAATACGAATGTACCGCGGTTTACGATACGGCGGATGAGTGCGGAGGAAGCGGAGCGATCGCGCAGGCAGCAGGCGCAAGCTCGACATATGCAGCCGGAGCCGCCAGTGCAGCAGCCCATAATAGTTGAACCGCCGGAGCCGGTGCCGGAAAAGCCAATAAGCACAGCAGAGTCTGAAGAACCGCAAGTTATTACCGGTGTTACCGGCGCTTGTTTTCGCAGTGCCGGGGCTGTATTGGCTTTTTTAAGTTCTGCTTTAGGCACGGGGTTAATCGATGAAGCTTTAGTCAGGCATTCCTCCGATGGCCGGTGGTGGGCAGAAGTACCTGTCAGCGACATACGGTTAGCTCCGTTAGTATGGACTTCAGGAGGCAGACCCTATAGCTATCACAAAAACCAGTGGCAGGCTTTAAGTATATCCGGGGAATTGCCTGGAAAAGATGAAAAGCCGGGAATCATCGATGCCCAGTCATGGCCAATGGTGGAGTTATCGCATTTATTGGCCCGGACCGGGATGAAGCCGGGTTATTATAGGGCCTTGAAACGGCTTGATGTATTGGTGCCAGGGGCCCTGGGCCGCTGGGTGCTGAGACGTGCGGCTGCGCTGGGATTGGAAGTATCAATTCGCACAGTTAATCGCTCGCCTTTGGAAGATAGCAGTGAAACCGGTACAGGTGCGTTGTTGTTTCAATTAACTGCCGGGGCCCGGGTTACTGGGATTCCTGCCGCCCTGGTATACAGTTTGACCCGGCTGCCATATGTGATTGCCGCAGACCCAGGCGGGGGCGAACGATTACTGGTGGATGTCCGCTGCCGTTCACCGCTGCCGGTCAATATCCTGGAAAACATGGTGCCTCATGACCAGGTCTGGGTCCTGGGTCCAAAAGAAACCGGGAGTTGGTGTTTGCAGTCTGTGGGTGAGGCCGTCGATGGGGCGCTGCTGCTGGAAGTCCCGGAAATACCGATTACAGATATTTCCTCTCCTCCAGGTTCGGTTTTGCCGCAATCCGTCCCGGTGCAATTGAAACCAACACCCGCCCTTAAATCCATTGTCGATGCAGTACTCATCGATGATACGCAACTGGATTGGCTGCGGGTGTTTCTGCCTACCCGGCATCCGGCGGAATTGTATTTCCTGTTGCCCGACGACAAATATCATGTTTTGTTGTCGCCCGGGGGGCTGCCCGGTATTGGGGTGCCTTTTGGGGTTCCTTTGGTACATACCGGGCCCCTGGGATTATATATAGAGACCGGCATGGATTTTTTCCCGCCTTTGCCAGACTCAGCCCGCCTGGCCAGGTTTCAATTGACCGAGGATACTGTTGTGGTAGTTACCCGCTCTGGCGCCTTCCGGTTTTCCATCACTAATTTACTGCCAGCCTGGGTCTTGTGGGTAGGCCCTGCTCCCGGAATCCAACAGGGGCTTTCGAAAAGAAGTCAAAACCTCCTGGGCCGGATTTCTAACCAACTGTTCCAAAAGGAAGTAGAGCACGTCAAACCGCAAAAACAAAAAGAAACCAAACCAGTCAGCCGCAAAGAACGGGTAAAGCTTTTAGAGCAAACCCAGAAAGAAGAAGTCAAAGGAAATTTAGTAAAAGCCGCAGAAATGCTGGAAGCCGCGGGTTATCCTGGTCCGGCAGGACGTTTATATGAACGAGCTGCAAGTAAGGAGAGGGGGACTCTTTTCGAGAAAACCGCCCCCCTTTAACCCCCTGCAAAAGCTTTTGTTTATTTAACTAAACAAAAAGTTTTAAGGGGGTCCAGGGGGGCGTTTTTCAAAAAGCCCCTCCTGTGAAAAAGGAGTAAAAATTTATGAAGCCAGACATAAAATATGTACAGGATTTACCGGATTTATTGACAGCGGAAGATTACCGGCAGGAGAGCAGTCCGAAGAAGATACGCCTGCGCATCAAAACTACGGAGCAAGGCATCGATATCCTGGGCGACAGTATGTACCCTGAGGAATTGGAAATCATGTTCCGCCAATTGGACGCCCGGGAAATCCGGATGATCCTCTGCGGGTAACATAAATAATGAATGAATGGATGAATAAAAGCAAAGAGGCATGAGCAAAAAAGAACAAATGGACAGGCTTGTTAGGGTGATAAAAATAGAAGGGGGCTATCCCTGCGCTTTGGATTGGTCCCCGGATGGTACTCGGCTGTTGGTGGGAGACAGCACAGGCGGCGTCCAGGTATTCACAGCGGAAGGCACGCGGTTGTGGAGGAGTGTGGAACATACGGGATCAGTCTATGGAGTGAGTTGGGCGCCCGATGGCGGACACATTGCCTCGTCATCATCCCGTCCTAATACTATCAGGGTATATGACGCAGCATCGGGAACCGTCCTACTGCGCGGTGAGGCAGGTAATGGGAATTGGAAAATTACCTGGTCGCCCACATCTGATCGCCTAGCCTGGTTTGTCCAAAAAGGAGAAACAGATATTGTTCGGATTTTTGATGCAGCGAACTTTACTCCGCTAATGGACTGTACCGGGCATACCTGGATCGTATGGTGTGTATCATGGTCCCCGCAGGGTAACTTGTTGGCCTCTGGGGCCGGAGAAACCGTCATTAAAGGTAGAGATACTACCATTCGCCTATGGGACCCCCGGGACGGCTCCTGCCTGCAATGCCTGGAAGGGCACACTGAACTAATTAATGGGCTAGGTTGGTCCCCGGATGGGATTCGGTTGGCATCGGCTTCTAAAGATAAAACCGTGCGCGTTTGGGATACCCGAACCGGGGCGTGCCTATTCGTTTGTGATGGGCATGAGAACCACGTATGGTCTGTCAGTTGGTCGCCGGATGGCCGGATCCTGGCTTCCGGTTCTAGCGACAAAACCGTACGCCTGTGGGACGCCCACAACGGGAAAGAAATCCTGCGCCTTGATAATCCAGATAGAATTCTATCCGTTGCCTTTTCCCCGAACGGTAGCCTCCTTGCTTGGGCACTCGGAGATGGGCCTTTAAAACTATGGAATGTGTCGGATTTAACGAAATCAAAATTTGAAAACGACTTTGACAAATACATTATTCGCCAAGCCAGCACCATTGGCCTCCGTCCGTATGCAGTAAAGGAGAAAAAAGAACACTGGGTACCTCAACTCCCTGAATCCAAAGGCGACTGTCTTGGGGTATTGCGCGGCCCCATAGACGAAGATTGGGGTCTGTCCTCTCTTGCCATGTTCCAAAACGGGCAATCCATCGTAACAGGCCATGTCGATGGTATCGTACGATGTTGGGACTTAAAGCGAGGGGTAAAAATCTGGGAAGGAAATCAGCAAATTAAAAGTGGCATAAACGATATAAATTGTGTTGCTGTTTCCAGCGATGGAACCCGTATCGCAACCGGTTCCTATGACAAAACCATGCGAATTTGGGGTGCCACCAATGGGCGCTGCTTATTCCAGTGCAGCGGGCACAAGGAGAGAGTTTTTAAGGTTTGTTGGTCACCGGATGGGAAACGACTGGCCTCAATCAGCGATGATAAATCCGTACGTTTTTGGGATGCGGCCACAGGAAAATGTCTGAAGATATGCAAAGGTCATCAAGAATTACCTACGGCCCTGGGTTGGTCCCACAATGGCCAATTTATATCTACCGGGGATATTGTGGGAAATATTTTCATCTGGGATACTAATAAAGGTAAATGTATACGAAATATTAATTTGCAGGATTCTGCGATATGGGATCTTTGCTGGTCACCCGATAACCATTACATATTTACTGGCAGCAGTAACGGTACTGTTTTGGTTCTGGATACCTCCAGCGGTTCTACTATGGTTCGTTGCGAAGGACACAGCACGAATATCCCCACATTGGATTTGTCCTCAGACGGTCGTTTCATTGCCACTGGAGCTGGAGAAAACGACAGAACCATCCGGGTATGGGACGCTCAAAGCGGGAAGGAATTGAAACGCTTTCGTTTCAGTGGAAATTATTGTCAAAAAATTGCCTGGTCCCCGGACAATGGATTCATCGTTTCCAGCCATTCCAACGATATTTTGCGTTTCTGGGATACCAGGAACCTTCTGCCAGAAGAATCCGTTACTGCCGCCATACCTTCCTCAATCCAAAGGATACTTATAACTGCCCAAATGCGATTCCTGCCTTCAGCTCTGGCCCAAATGCATCGGTTGAATATATTTCCTCCCCTCTCGCTGCTTAGTGATATGCTGGACCTCCTGGCTGACCACTGCGAAGTAGAATCCTTGAGAACACTCATGGCCGGTAGCAATGGAATACAGGGATTAAGAGATTTACACTGGCCCGCTGAAGCCCGCCTGGGCTTGGCAGCCTTACTCCTCCACCGCCTGCCGCCTTCGGAATGGCAACCGCCGCAAAACACCACCACTACCCAGGTCCGAGATGCATTAATTATTGCATTATCATGGGAATCCATGGAACCCCAACCGCCTTCTCCACCTATTTCTCTGTTAACCCAGGTTGTAGACCAAATCGATGACCGCCTCGTATCCTTATTGTCCATGCTGGGTCCTGGTGCGGTGGCCGCTGATCCGGGGTTGCCTTTACGGCTCCTCCCCCGTGTCAAAGATATTCCTGCTTTAAGTATCACGCAGCGCCGTCTCCTGGGGGTGCGTATCAGTACTTCGGGAGTAAGTGGAAAATCTACCGGACGCGCACCGGGCGTGGACCGCGTCCAGGTTGGCGACATCGAAATGGGTCCCCTGCGCAGCGATTTTACCTCTTTGCTGCCCAGTCAATTGGCCATGCCTTCCCTGGTGCAAATGTACCGCCACCTGAGAAACGAGCTCCTGTTCCGCGCCAGGGAAATGGCCGAACCGCCCCGCTTACGCCCTTGCGTGATTCTCCTGGATGTCTCTCCCCCTACCTTCGGCCCCATCGAGAAAATCATCCGCTTGGCTGCCTTTACCGTAGGGCAATCTTTACGCCGCGCCGGCCTGCCGGTTATCCTTCTCTGCAACAGCGACGGCATTAATAAAGGCCAATGGCTCTTAGAACTCCACCGCCCCTCTGACCTGATAGAAACATGGCTGCAGCGGACATTAAAGCCCATCCCCGCTGCCCGCAATTTGGAATTAGCACGCGTGCTGCGGGCCGGCTTGCAGGAAAACGAGGGCCTTGAACCCATCATCCTGGTTTTGTCCCATCCCTGGTATGGGGCTGATGAAAAAATCCCAGAAATGAAAGGTCTGCGCGGTTTGTTTGTTCAATATCCGCATTATCCAGTGGTCCCAGTTTTAGCGGGAAAATGCGAGAAATGGAAAAGCATTGAAACCACCCAGATCGATGAACTCACGCCTATCTTAGCCCAATTAATGACTTAAGAAAAAAATGCCCCACGAATTACACGAATTAACACGAATTAGAATGATGGTCCACAGATTACACATCGCGGCCTCCGGCCGCAACCAAAGAAGGGTGGAAGGGGGGAAGGGTAGAAGGGGAGAAGATGAAAAAAAATTACAAATTACAAAAAAAATGGCAGTCATTTTAGAGTATCTGAAATGCTTTTTAAAAGAGGATTTCCAGGATGTGACCAAAAAATTCTTGCCAAAAAAACAAGAAATTGAAAGATTGTATCACAGATTTTCACTGATTCTGTGTCTTGTGTTAGTGTCGATTTCGCCGAAGGCGTTTAAAAATACACCCGTAGGGCGCTTCTTTAGTTTGGAATTTGTAATTTTGGGGTTGTGGTTTGTTTGTAATTTGTATTTTGTAATTTGTAATTTCATATCTTGTCATCTTTTTTTACCGGCCATCGACTAATGGTTTTGAACTAAAATGACTCAAGATATAAATCATAATCGAGAGATACTTACCCTGCGATTAGAACAGGGATCTCCCAGTTCTGTGGACTGGTCCCCGGACGGGACGCGGTTGGTGGTGGGAGATGATAAAGGCGGTGTCCAGGTCTTCACCGCAGATGGCAAACAGTTGTGGCGATGTAAGGAACATACTGGCTCGGTACAAGGCATAAGTTGGGCGCCCGATAGCCTGCGCATCGCCTCGGCATCATCCGGTAATAATATGATCCTGGTCTATGACGCGGATTCCGGCACCGTTTTGCTTCGAGCAGAGGCAGGCACCGGCAATTGGAAAGTCACCTGGTCCCCGGACTCCCGGCGCCTGGCCTGGTATGTTGGAGGCAGCAGAGAATCCTTTATTGTCAGAGTGTTCGACGCCGAAACCGGGACGCCGCTGCAGGATTGCGAAGGTCACACACAGATGATATGGAGCGTATCGTGGTTCCCCCACGGTCATCTCCTGGCCTCCGGGTCAGGTGGGCCACATACGAATGGGAGTGATCCCACCGTTCGTATCTGGGACACCCGGGACGGGAAATGTGTACATACCCTGGAAGGCCACACAGATGCTATCGTCGGTTTGATTTTGTCCCCGGATGGAACCCTCCTGGCTTCCGCTTCATGGGATCACACTTTGCGTGTATGGGACACCCTGCCCGGGACATGTAAATTCGTATGCGAAGGGCATGAGGGTATTGTGTGGTCCGTGGACTGGTCCCCGGATGGACGGATCCTGGCTTCCGGGTCAAATGATAAAACCATCCGGCTATGGAACGCCCGCACCGGGAACGAAATCTTGCGATTGGATCAGCCTGAAAGAGTTCTTTATGTGGCCTTTTCCCCGTACGGCACCCGCCTAGCGTCTACATGTGATGATGGATATGTAAGACTTTGGGATGTTTCCGACCTGGTACAGATCCAAAAGACAGCGGTGCTGGATACTCCGTTTCAGCAGTACATCGCCATGCAGGCCGCCACCATCGGCATGCGCCCACCGGCACCAGCAAAAAAGGAACCCTGGGTCCCCCACCTCCCCGAAGCTGAAGGAGAGTGCCTGGGCGTGCTGAGATATCCTAAAACAGGAGTTGGTATACCATCCGTCGCGATCTTCCCGGACTGTCGCTCCATCGCCACCGGCCACAGCGACGGCAACGTGCACCGCTGGGACCTGTATTCCGGAGCGATCCTCTGGCAGGGAAACGAAAAACACAGTGACGATATTACGGATACCGCAGTGTCTCCCGATGGCGCCCGCATTGCCACCGCTTCGGATGATAAAAATGTCAGGATATGGGACGCCCAAACAGGCCAGTGTTTGCGGCAGTTTAAGGGATATAAGAACGAGATAATCTATGTACGTTGGTCCCCAGATGGTAAACACCTGGTCTCCCTTGAATCTTCTGGAGAAAAACAACTGTGCAAATGGGAAGTAGATACTGGTGAATGCCTTTGGGGTGGCGAGGGTCATAATGAATTGACTCAGGGCCTGGATTGGTCCTCCAATGGAAGCTTTCTAGCCACTGGGGATCATGATGGCAATATTGTTATTTGGGACGCTATTTCCGGGCAAAACCTACACCGGTTCAATTGCTATAATGGCGTTATATTAAACTTGCGCTGGTCCCCGGATAATCATTCCTTATTAACTGGTTTTTCAGATGGAACCGTCCTGGTGGTGAATCCCTTCGACGAGTCGATACGCATTCGCCTCCAGGGGCATACAGATTGCGTCTCCGCTCTAGATTGGTCAAGGGATGGCTGTTTCATCGCCACCGGCGCAAGAGACGATGATCAAACCCTGCGGGTTTGGGATGCTGCAACCGGCCTTGAATTAAAGCGATTTACCTTTGATGATGAGGGATGCCTTCGTCTTGCTTTTTCCCCGGACAACGCCTTTATCGTGGCTAGCCTATGGGGATTGGGAGTGAAAGGCGATACATTTGAAGAGCTTTTCCGCATCTATGACACCCGCGACCTTTTAGAAAAGAAAACCACTGAAACCGTCACCACCGCTCCCCCCCCTGCACCGTCATTGTCTTTAAATAGCCCCCTGCCCGAACATCTCCGGCACTTACCTGCGGCCCTGTCACAAATGCTCCGGTT
>Ga0316628_100004028_pt1 | contig 11451 bp, 11 predicted proteins | sample OWC_Aug_M2_C1_D5_FD_207648 | JGI IMG/M metagenome (GOLD analysis project Ga0316628, IMG submission 207648) | Wetland soil microbial communities from Old Woman Creek delta, Ohio, United States - OWC_Aug_M2_C1_D5_C | ecosystem: Environmental > Terrestrial > Soil > Wetlands | place: USA: Ohio... | reverse complement strand
TATTTCTTTTTCCACGAACCGCCCGTTCACGGGCACCATGACGGCTCCGATCATATTTGCCGCAAGCCATGCATATGGGAATTCGACACAGTTTTGAAGCAAAATGGCAACCCTGTCACCTTTCCTGACACCGAGACAAAGAAGACCGTTCGCCACTCTCTTTACAGCGTCGATGAAGTCTTCGTACGTAATTTCCTCATCCTTGAAGATAAAGAAGACTTTTCCGGGTGTCTTTGCAACGGCTTTTTCGACGAGACTTCTGATAGTGTCCATCACTCCTCCCGAAGGGAATTCTTGATTTTTTTGTGCGTGATTAGCAATCCCATGTCTGTAGCCGTCTCCGTGGAGCCGCAAGTCTCGAAGACAGGGACGTGGAATCATTCCTCCCATGCTCTGTGGATGAGAGGGGCAATTCTAGGGGTCTGGACCATCCTCAGACGATGTTATCTATCGTAAGCCCTGGCGGCGGCATGTTATATAGAAGAGAGTTTACGGAGACTTATGCAATAGAGCACAGTCATCATGCTTCGCCGCTACCTCAACCCAGAATTCGCTTGTGCTGAATTTTCCGGCTATCACCAGGGGGGCGTTATGTTATGGTTTATAAATTTCCTAATAATTTGGACTCAATCTCTTCACCCAAATAGAGTTTCCGAATGTTCTCGTTCTTCTGCAGATTCTCCACTGTATCTGTCAGAGCGATTTTCCCTGATTGGATAACGTATCCTCGGTCGGCAATCAAAAAGGCCATTAGAGCATTTTGTTCAACAAGCAGAATCGTCGTTTTTTGAGCATTAATATCGAGGATGATGTCGAAGATCGTCTCTACCAGGAGCGGAGACAATCCCATCGATGGTTCATCGAGGAGAAGAAGTTTGGGCCGGGACATCAGGGCCCTTGCGATTGCCAGCATCTGCTGCTCGCCGCCACTCAACGTCCCAGCCACCTGATGTCTCCGCTCCTTCAGGATTGGAAAGAGTTTGTAAACCCATTCCATGTCCTCTCGAATCCCCGCTTTGTCGTTGCGGGTGAAGGCCCCCATCTCCAGATTTTCTAGAACCGAGAGCCGGGTAAAGATCTTTCTTCCCTCACGAGCCTGGCAGACCCCCTTGGCCACGATCTCGTGGGGACGAAGCGTATGGATTTGTTGTCCATTAAGAAAGATGGCCCCTTCCTTCGGCTTTAATATCCCAGAGACCGTATTGATCGTAGTGGTCTTCCCGGCTCCATTGCTTCCAATCAAAGTGACAATCTCTCCCTCATGGACAGTCAAAGAGACACCCTGAAGGGCATGGATATTGCCATAGTAAGTGTGAATCTGATCGATCTTAAGAAGTTCTGTCATACGGTTCTCTAGAGATCCTGACGGGAGGGAAGGGGGCGCTTTCGAACACGCTCGGAAGGCCTCCCCAAGTAGGCCTCGATGACTTTGGAATCTCTCTGAATGACCTCAGGGGGCCCCTCTGATATCTTGATGCCGTGATCTAGAACGGTGACTTGATCCGAGATACCCATGACAACCCGCATGTCGTGCTCAATGAGAAGGATAGATAGACCCAGTTCGTCTCGGATTCGAGAGACAAAGCGCGTGAGTGAAAGAGTCTCCTGAGGATTCATACCAGCAGTGGGTTCATCGAGCAGGAGAAGTTTTGGCTCCACGGCCAAAGCCCGCGCAATCTCCAGCCGCCGTTGGTCACCGTAGGGGAGGTTCTTGGCCAACTGGTCCTCTCGGCCCTCAAGGCCAACAAACCTGAGAAGCTCCCTCGCCTTCCTCTGGGCCGCGGTTTCCTCCTGAAGCGTTTTCCGATTCCGAGTAACTGCCCCCCACACACCTGCGTGCATTTGACAGTGATGGCCAACCAGCACGTTTTCAGCGGTACTCATATTCGGAAAAAGGCGGATATTCTGAAAGGTCCGTGCAATTCCGATTGCCGTGATCTGATGGCGCTTCTTCCCGATGATCTCTTTCCCAAGAAAGAGAATTGAGCCTTCCTCAGGCGCATAGACCCCGGAAATTGCATTGAAAAGCGTGGTCTTTCCCGCCCCGTTTGGTCCGATCAAACCGGCGATCATCTTCTCTTCGACAAGAAGGTCTACATCTGTTAGAGCCTGGAGCCCTCCGAATCTTTTTGTGACATTTCGGATCTGGAGCAAACCATTCATTGCCGGGTTAATCCTCCTTCTTCAATTCCAACTTCCTTCGGGCCGAAGGGAGAATTCCCATGGGGCGGAAGATCATCATGATCACCAGTAAAAGGCCGAAGGCCAGCAATCGATAAATGGCCACGGCACGCAGGACCTCTGGGATTCCAATAAGGACGATGGCACCTAGGATCACTCCTGGGATGCTTCCAACGCCTCCGATGATAATGAGACAAACGACGTTGACGGAAACCATCACCGAGAAGTCATCAGGAAAGATGGAGCCCATTTTCGAAGCGAATATAATCCCGCCAACTCCTGCAAAAGATGCTCCAATGGCAAAGGCCAACAGTTTATATTTGAGAATGTCGATCCCCATCAGGGCTGCTGCGTCCTGATCCTCTCTCATGGCAATCCAGGCACGGCCGATGCGTGAATTATTCAGCCGAGTTGCAAAAAAGGCGGACAGCAGACATCCCACCAGGATGAGGTAGTAAAAATGAGTCGGCGTCGTGAATTTGAACGTCCCGATGGTGGGAGGATCAATCCTCAAAAGGCCCTGTGGACCATTGGTGAGGGCATCGAGATTATTGATCAGGATCCTGATGATCTCTCCAAACCCAAGAGTGACGATGGCCAGATAATCCCCGCGCATGCGCAGGACAGGGATCCCGAGCAATGCACCTCCGAAAGCAGCAAAGGCTGCACATGCGGGGACCATTACCCAGAAGGGGATGTGTATCCCGAACTTGGGAGAGGCAAAAAAGGCATAACTATACGCCCCGATGGCGTAAAAAGCAACGTATCCCAGGTCTAGGAGGCCCGCAAACCCCACCACGATATTGAGGCCGATCCCTAGCATGACATAGATGCCGACGTAAGCTAGAACATGGGTCCAGTAGTTCCCGATGAAAGGCGGAAGGATGGTTACGAACCCTATGATCAGGACCAAGTGGAGCCACCCGGGCATCGTCAGAATGCCCTGCCATCCACGATTCAACCGCTCTGCCAAGATGTTTTTCATCATGCCCTTTCCGCCACTACCTCTCCCATGATCCCACGGGGCCGAAAGATCAGGATTAAGACCAGGAGGCTGAAGGCTATGACATCCTTATACTGGGCTGGTAGGACAAGAACCCCCAATGCCTCCGCGACTCCAAGGACATACCCCCCGAGCATGGCCCCTGGCATGTTGCCAATGCCTCCAAGCACGGCGGCCGTGAAGGCCTTGATCCCGGGTACGAACCCCATCATGTGACCAATCTGACTGTAGTACATGCCTACCATGACGCCTGCCACAGCTGCCAAGCTCGATCCTGCTGCAAACGTCGTCGTAATGATTCGATCCACATTGATCCCCATCAGGGCAGCCGTATCCTTATCCTCTGCCACGGCCCTCATCGCCTTCCCTGTTTTGGACTTCTTGATGAAGACAAAGAGCCCGGCCATCATGAGGATAGAACCCGCAATGATGAGGATCTGGAAATAGGAAATAGAAATTGAACCCATATCCACCGTTCCTTCAGGAAACACATCAGGGTACATTAATATCCTCGCCTTTATGAAAATCATCATGATGTTTTGTAGAAAGATGGAGACACCTATGGCACAGATGAGCGGTGAAAGCCTTGGGGCATTCCGCAGCGGTCGGTAGGCAAGGCGCTCGACAATTATCCCGAGGACGGAAGAGACCACCATTCCAAACAAGAAGGCGATCACGATAGAGAGGATGACGTGCTGCACCGTGAATCCCGATTGAAAGAACCAAGCGAGGACAAAGTATCCGGCAAAGGAGCCAAACATAAAGATCTCGCCGTGGGCAAAATTGATCATGAGCAAGATCCCATAAACCAATGTATAGCCCAGCGCAATCAGGGCATAAATCGCACCAATCGTTAACCCGTTGATGATCTGGGTTATGATGAGTTCTGGAGTAAGAATCAGAGACATAACCTTTTCGTGCCTTTCAGGTGAAAATGAGCTTAGCAGGGTTTCTGCAATCCTGTTTTGCCCAGCGGATCATAGCCATGCTGTAATACGAAGGAGGGAGGCAATCCTTGAAGTACTTTCCTCCCTCCTTTAAGGGCAGCTATCAAATCCGAAGAATCATCGAATCCATTCCAAAGCAACGAAGAAAACGAGCTCTGCTAGTTTATCTCCTTGAAGAAACATCTTTTGCCTTCACAGGTCACGATGTTAACGGTCACCACGATTTCAGTTCGATCCCCGTACTGATCGAAACTGACCGGACCTGTGATCCCACTATATTTTGTCGCAGACACCGCGTCTCTCAAGGCTTTTTTGCCAACGACGAGGCTCCCATCCCCCTGCTTCTGTGCCACTTTCTCGACAGCCATCAAAAGGACTTTGGCCGCATCGTAGGCATGGGGTGCGTAGGCTATCGGCGCTCCATACTTGGCCGTGAATTTTTTCTGCCACTCTGCAAAAACGGTAGTCTGGGGTGTCTTTGAATAAGTGGCATACGCGCCAATAGCTGCGTCACCGCTCGCCTGGATAAAGTCCTTTTCCGAGTAGACACCTTCGTATCCCACGAATTTGGATTTATACCCCATCCGGCGCATCTGGCGAATCAACAAAGTACCCTCTGCAACCATGCCGCCGAAATTGACCACCTGGGGGTTGAGGGGCTTGATCTTTGTAAGAATGGGGCTAAAATCCTTGTCCCCTCGTGTAATGGCCTCATAGGCCAGCACTTTACCGCCACCCTTGGTGTAGGTTTCCTTGAAGACATCCACAAGTCCCTGGCCATAAGTGCTCTTGTCGTGAATCAAAGCAGCGTTCATCCACTTGTTTTTTAGGACGAAGTCCGCTGCTACCTTCCCCTGAACCTTGTCGTTCCAGCAGAGCCGAAAAATGATGGGAATGCCACGGGCCGTGACATCTTGACCGGTGGCAGACGCAGAGATCACCGTTTGTTTATATTTATTATGTATATCCGATGCAGCGATCGTTCCGCTGCTGCACATGTAGCCTAAGACGCCTACCATCGTGGGATCGTTACCCCATTTTTCCGCGAGAGCGACCGAAGGAGCTCCCTCGCACTGGTCGTCTCCGGGTTCGAGAGCGAGCTTGTGTCCAAGGATCTCTCCCTTTTCCATCAGAGCCATTTCAGCACCGTTCTTGATATCGATCCCAAAGTTTGCATAGCCTCCTGAAAGAACGGTTCCCATTCCAATCTTAATAGGAGCATCTTTCGGAATGACGATCTCTCCCCATTGGTCTGCTGCCAGAACCACTCCAGGCAATGAGATAGCTAATACGAAAAATACCAAGCCCAACCCTACCGTCTTTTTCATTATCATCCCTCCTGTCAATAAGTTTTTTGCTGAACTAAGAGTGAGTGAACTTTGTTTTCCCCCCTTGCCGCTTGGGAGCCCACCCCGGGGTCTTGGACTACCACCTCCTCAATCGAGCTCCACTGTCTTAACTCCCCATTTCCTCCGGCAGTCTACTTAATCAGATACCGCCTGAGAAATATCGGCGGCCAATTTGATAATGGCCTGGCTGTAGTCTTTTTTGATCGCGCCTATTGGATACTGAGCTTTTGTGAAGTCAAAACATACCGCACCTCTGACCACTCGTGTATTTAGATCGATGAAAGGGGCAGCAATAGCGATGAATCCGGGAAAAAACTCCTCGTTGCTCAACGCATAACCGCGTTCCTTGGTTAGGCGAAGATCAGCCATGATGTCCTTGATGGATACAAGCGTCTTTTCCGTTCTGCGGTCCCTTGGCAGTTTCTCCAGGAGTTTCCGCCGTTCTTGTTCGGGCAGGAAAGCCAGTATTGCTTTGCCCAATGCGGTACAGGTCAAGTCAGCTAATGTCATCGGTAGTCGGTAGTATTTAACAGTGTCCTTTGCATCCCTTCGATAAAGCACAGCCACAGATTTTCCATCAAATAGAATAGAGTCAATGGCAACATTATAGGTGTCGGATACCTCGTCAATGAATGGTTTCACCACCTGATAGAGATCAAATCCTCTGATCAGACCGTTTCCTAGGAGGAAGGCATTTGTTCCAAGCGTAAGAAGCTTTGTCCGGGGATCCTTTTTCAGATACCCTAATTGCGTAAAGGTATTGCAGAATCTGAAGGCGGAGGTCTTTGAAATCTCTGCTTTCTGGGAGACGTCTTGAAGACTGAGGTCATGGCCTTCCGCAAAGAGCTTCAGAATACGGAGTCCTTTTTCCAAAGGTGTAGAATAATAGCTGTCGTGCTTCGTATCCACGGATGGGTTGGTTATTACGATATTCGTAACGCGAGTTCGTTATTTGAATTTCTACCAGGAGGCTAATATTCTGTCAAGAGAAATATTTTCCAGTGTGGGGAATTCTTTGTCTGCATCTCTTGGGTCCATCAGCCTAAATGAAAGAAGAATTTCACGATGCTGATTGCGATGATGATGCCGACCAGGTCGGCGAGGAGGCAGACCGGAACCAGATATCTTGTCCTCCTAATCCCCACTGCACCCAGGTAAACCGCCAGCACGTAAAAGGTCGTCTCCGCACTCCCCATGATGACCGCAGAAATCAGGCTGACCAGCGAATCTGGACCATTGGTTTTGACGATATTCGTGAACACACCAAGCGAAGCACTGCCGGACAAGGGTTTGATCAGAGCAATCGGGACCACGTCGATGGGGACATGGAAGAGCTCGAGGGGTCCCCGGAGAAGGTTCTGAGCAAATTCAAAGGCACCGGAGGCTTGAAAAGCTTTGACCGCCACAAAGATCGCCAGGAGGTACGGGAAAACCCTGACCACGACGCCCACCCCGCCTTTGGCGCCAGTGACGAAACAATCGTAGACCCTCACCTTCTTGGCCCACCCGTACAGGATCGCAAACAGGATGAAGAGCGGGATGATGAGTTGCGAAATCAAGCTGACCGTTTTCATTTAAAGACCCTCCTGACCGCGAACAGAATTCCGAGAGCAAAGACGGCCGACAGGAAAGTTGCCAGCAGGGTCGGCAGGACAATGGCTGATGGCTCTTTGGATCCGTAATCAGCAAGGATGCCGATCACCGTGAAGGGGATCAGTTGAATACTGGCAGTATTCACCACGATGAAAACCATCATCTCAAAGGTGATGGTTTCCCCATCCGGATGCAGGGCCTTAAGATCCTGCATGGCCTTGATTCCGAGAGGGGTGGCTGCATTCCCGAGCCCGAAGAGGTTGGCTAGGAAGTTCAGGGTGATGGAAGTGATTGCGGGATGTTCTGGAGGAATATTTCTAAAGAGCCGCCTTACAAGATATTGAAAGAGACCGGAGAGGCGGTGAATCAGCCCCGAATCTTCGATGATCTTGGTGATCCCCAGCCAAAGGGAAACAATGCCCAGAAGGAAGAGGGACACCTCGACCGCTGATTTCGCTCCTTCAAAAATGGCTTTCGTGAACGCGTCCAGCCTCCCATTTAGGAAGGAGAAGAGGACGCTTGCCACCATCAGCAAAATCCAAACCGTGTTCATAGAAGGATGAGCGCTTTCTTCATCGTGTTGAGTTCCACCCGGGCACCAATGGGTAAGGTGATCTTGTTCTTCACGTGTCCGATATAGGGACAACTTACCAGCGGGAAACCGATCTTCATCTGGCTAGATAAGATATTGTAAACATCTCTTTGCTTGATCCCTCTGAAATCGCCAAGGATCAACCCCTTCACTTTTTGAAGTTTTCCAGCGAGGATCCACTGGGTAAGATACCGATCGACTTCGTAAAGTTTCTCTTCAACGTCCTCAAGGAACAAAATTGTTCCCTCCATGTCTACTTCCCATTCTGTGCCGATGAGAGCGGTAAGGGTGATCAAATTGCCGCCTTTCAGCCGGCCCCGGGCGGTGCCAGAGCGATATACCTTCACTGGCACCCCTTCGAACAGGTTTCTGTTGGGGAACCCGTTCACGGCGTTTAAGAACGAGCGGATCGTGAATCTGGAAGGTGGGAAAAAGTTTATGACCATCGGCGAGTGGAGTGTGATCAAGCCGGAGCGCTCACAGATGACGTTGAGCAGGGCGCTAAGATCGCTGAATCCCGCCAGGATCTTGGGGTGGTTCCGGATCAGGTTGAAATCCAGATAGGGAAGGAGCTTCATGCAGCTGTATCCACCCCGCTGGGCAAGAATGATTTCTGCCTTTTTGTTTAAGAAGGCGGCGTGGATCTGGGCAACTTTTCTGGGGGTGGAGGGCAGATGAGTTACCGGTCTCTTATTGATGACCTTGAAACCCAGCTTCTCCAGGTTCTTCACGCCGGCCACGAAGTCCTTCTTTTTCTTAATCAGCCAACTTGGTGTAATGGTATATATGGCCTTCAACCAGACCTCCATTCTACTACTCACTGAAATCTACATCTTTGAGTGAACCGTGTCAATTACAGAGTTCCATCTTCGAAGGCGTCAAAAACTAAAAAATCGCCTCGTCTGGAAAATTTGAAGATTTTGTATGATATTCTCTTAGCAGGGGGAGAGAGGTTTTATTAAGATGGCAGCGCACACGCGAAGGAAGTTTTTGGAGATGGGATTAAAATTCGCTCTTACTACGGGAATCGGGAGTTCTCTCTTTTCAGGATGCACCGGTCTGGGAAAAGATAAAAAGAGTCTGGATGAAGTCTTGAGTGGTGACTACTATACCACTCTCACAAAGGACTGGGACCCCATCTACGGTCCCCCGCTTCAATGGTATTCGAGATATGGAGGGCCAGGGGATTTTCAGGGGCATATTAGAGGAAACGCTTCTCCGGGGTTGGATTATGATGTCGATATGTTCACCCCTATCGTTCCGATGACGTCTTCTTATCTGAGACAGAGGACGAAGGATTGGAAAGAAACTCTTTATGTCATGTTGGCCGATGCTTTCAATCCAGCCTATCGAGTTGTGTATGCCCATTTAGATGGGACACTGATCGATGAGAGATTTCTCGTATCGGGAGATGTGATGAGATACCTGGGAGAGGGGGTGAGAGGCCTTCGGAGGGGGGAGATCTTCGCCCTTTCGGGCAACTCGGGCTTGGGTCCCATGGAGTATCGATGGGTGCAGCCCCCCCACTTACACGTTACCCTCTATTACGTAAACTTTAAAAGCAACACGATGGCTTACCTTGACCCGGAGAAACACGGAATCGATGGTGGAAAACCTGTTTTCTGGGACGGGGAAACACCGTTAGATGGTGAGGCAGATAAACGACTATTGAAGCTGGAACTGACATTAAACAGCTTCAAAGAAGAACTTGATCTCTGGCCGAAGAGTTCGGACGTTGAGGAATTGAGTGGGCAGCTGAAGGAATATTGCCATCTTCTTGGTGGGACGAAGGGGAAGAAGATATTGGACTCAAGACATTTTCAGGACTTAAGAGCCTTATTGAAGAAGGTTACCTTGGAGGAGAAAAGGTATCGACCGGGCACAAGACCCTATAGCATGATGTTGAAGATTTTAGGCTACAGCACAGACGAAAACCAGCAGATCATCCTTACTCTGCCATTTATCCCCCCAGGCTTGGAAGGTTTTTATAAGAAGGCGGTTTACGAAGAAGGGGGCTTTTTCAATCTCATCCCTAATGAAAAACAATCCCAGTAATCTTTCTCTTTACCAAAAGAAATTGTTCTCTCCATGACCTTGTGATAAGATTTTCAGTGAAGTCCATGCTTCTTCACCCTATTGATGGGAATGGGAGATGAAAATTCGGTCTTTGGCGCAGAGAGATCGGGCAAGGCTCCATTCGATGCTCACAGAGGCCCAGGTCTTTACCCATGAAGAGATCGGAGTGGCGATGGAGTTGATCGGTATCGTATTAGAAGACGCGAATCAGGAAGATTACAGGATTGATTGTATGACAAACGATGAAGATCAAGCCATCGGTTATGTCTGTTATGGCCCTGTTCCCATGACCCAGGGGACGTTTGACCTTTACTGGATCGTCGTCGACCCTCGGTGCCAGGGACAAGGCGTTGGTTCCAGACTTCTCCATTTTTTGGAAGGAGTCGTAAGGGAGAGAAAAGGAAGAATGATTCTCATCGATACTTCTTCCATCCCTCAATATGAGAAGGCTCAGAAGTTTTACTTTTACCATGGGTTTCAAGAAGTGGCAAGGGTTCCCGATTATTATCACCCCGGGAATGATCGGATCACCTTTTGCAAAAAAATTTCTTAACGAGGCATGAAAAAAGAGGCTCCTCGTTGCTCAAAATATTTTTTCGACCATTCTGAAACTCGCTTCACTGTAAACTGGAAACTCGCCCTGTGGGCTCAGACATCCAGTTTACGGTCGTTTCGCTTCGCTAAGAATGGTTCCCGAAAAAATCTTAATTCGCACTCGGAGCCCTCTTTTTCAAGCCAAGAAAAATTTAATCAATAAGGTTTGGAGGACAGAATGAAAAAGAAAAGAATAGGTGTTCTCACGGGTGGAGGGGATTGTGCAGGATTGAACCCAGCGATTAAATGGGTCGTGAAGACGGCCTTGGATGAGCGGCTCCGGAGGACCAGAAAGATCGACTATGAGGTTCTTGGAATTCGTGACGGTTGGAAAGGATTGGCGCAACCTGATGGTGACGAAGATTTTCCGGGGCCGAGAATCTGCAACTTGACGGAAGACATGGTAAGAACGTGGGACCGGCACGGAGGGACCATCTTGGGGACTTCGAGAACCAATCCCTATGATCCCAAGAATGACCGATCGAAAATCGTCCTTGGAAACATTGAACGCTATCAACTCGATTTTATCGTTGCGATCGGAGGGGAGGACACCCTTGGCGTGGCCCACAAACTCTGCATTGAAGGGGCGAAGGTCGTAGGCATCCCCAAGACGATCGATAAGGATCTCTCTGGGACAGATTACACCCTTGGATTTGAGACGGCGGTCAATGTCATAACCGAAGAGATCGATCGGCTCCGAACGACCGCTGGATCCCACCGAAGAATCTTTGTCGTCGAGACGATGGGGAGGCATGCGGGGTGGTTGGCGCTGGAGGGAGGGGAGTCGAGTGGTGCCTATATTATTCTCATCCCTGAATACGATTTCGAATTAGAGAGGGTGAACCAATTAATGATTGAAGGACGCAGAAAAGGAGCCCGCTACGATATCCTTGTGATCGCCGAGGGCGCAAAGCCCTCTGGTTCCTCTGGGATTACGAAAGAGGAAGGCGTCGATGATTTCGGCCATAAGACACTTGGAGGGATTGGGGAATTTCTGGCCAAGGAAATTACACAGGCGACAAAGATAGAGACCCGGAGCATCACCCTAAGTCATTTACAACGCGGAGGGTCTCCCTGTGCTTATGACCGCCGGATGGGAAGGTATTTCGGGATCGC